>Ga0076929_100085_pt1 | contig 179428 bp, 172 predicted proteins | sample HotLakConUCCSL28_FD_87104 | JGI IMG/M metagenome (GOLD analysis project Ga0076929, IMG submission 87104) | Hypersaline microbial mat communities from Hot Lake, Washington, USA - Hot Lake Consortium UCC-SL28 (version 3) (version 3) | ecosystem: Environmental > Aquatic > Thermal springs > Hot...
CTCGGCATCACCGGCAAGGAGGAGGTGACCATCGCAGGCCTCACCGACCTCAAGCCGCGGCAGACCCTTTCGGCACAGATCCGCTTCACCGACGGGTCGACGAAGGTGATCGAGCTCCTGTGCCGGATCGATACCGCCGACGAGCTCGCCTACTACGAGAACGGCGGCATCCTTCACTACGTGCTGCGCGGCCTCGCGCGGGAGAGCGCCGCGGCCTGACCGCACGGGGCGGGCGCGGCGACCGTGAGTTCCCGCGCCCCCCTTCTGCGGCATGCGCCTCACGCGGGCGCACGCCACCCTGTCACGGAGGCGCCGCCCTGCTGCGCGGCGACGCCGGATCTGGCGGTCAGAAGCGGACGTTGATGCCCGCGCGCACAGCGTGGAAGTCGAGGTCCTCGTCGACACTCAGGCGGTCCCCACCGAACAGCGGGTCCGAGTAGATCGTCTCCTTGCCGAAGTCGTAATAGCCGTATTCGGTCTGGATCGAGACGTTGTCCGTGATCGCGTATTCGAGTCCGGCGCCGACGGTCCAGCCCGTGAGTGTATCGCCGGTCTCCTCGAGCCGGCCGAAGCCGGTGACCGAGATCGAGCGGTCCACCCCGGCATAGGCAAAGCCGCCGTGGCCGTACACGAGGAAGCGCTCCAGGACGGCGTAGCCGAGGCGGGCGCGCACCGTGCCGAGGTAGGTCAGCTCCGAGTCCGCCGAGGCCGTCCCGACGCCCGCTATCGTTCCGGACACGCTGTTCTCGATGCCGCTGTAGGCAATGTCCGCGACCGCGCCGACGACGAAATTGTTCCATTCGTAGTCGAAGCCGGCCTGGACGCCGCCGAAGAGGCCGCCGCCGTCTTCGTTAAGCGAGGCGCGATTGTCGATGATTCCGTCGAGGTTGGCATCGTAGGTGGCGCCGTAGTCGTAGTTCGCCGACGCGACACCGCCGAACAGGCCGCCGAACGGGCCGGTCCAGCTGAACGGCTCTTCGATCACCGTGACGGGCGGCTCCTCGGGCAGGTCCGCCGCCACGGCGGGCAGGGCGCAAAACCCGGCGGCAGCCGCACCGAGAACGAGAACACCAGCAGTTCTCATCATAACCTCCTTGGTTGAGCGCCCACATATTTATCCTTGGACATGGATTTCGGCTAGCGCACTTTTGCAACACCTGGCAGGCTCCGCCTTAATCAAGCGTTTGATTTCCAGGTTAAAAAAGCCCCCGGCATTGCAATCCTTAGTAGATCAGGCGCTGCCGTTGGCCGATTTGCCCAGCAAAAAGGCTGGGCAACGGATGGGTGTCTGCTTGGTCATGCAATTCAAGGATGCTGGCCCGAGAAGGGCGGCGCGCGCTGGCCGCCGCGCCCAGGGGCGGCTCCCGGCAGCGCGAACGAGGCGTCAGGGCGCGTTGACCCCGGCACGGCGCGACGGCACTTTCGCGCGACACTCACGGACCGAAACGCACAGCAGAAGGCCGATGATACTCAAGCTGGTCGACTGGCCCCCCGTCTGGACGCTCGCCCACATGGCGCTCGCCTGGCTCCTCGCCCTCCTCTGGGCGCCCCTCAACGTCGAGGGGATGGTGATCGGCTGGTTCGTGATCGTGGCGTCCCTCGTCCTCATGGGATGGGCGGCGCTCACCATGATGCGGGCGAGGACGACGATCGTGCCGGGCCGCGCGCCGACGGCGCTCGTCACGGGCGGGCCGTTCCGCATGACGCGCAACCCGATCTACCTCGCCGACCTCGGCATCCTCGCGGGCTTCGCCTTCGCCGTCGGCCAGCCGTTCGGCGCGCTCCTCGCCTTTCCGCTCCTGAAGGTCCTCGAGAAGCGGTTCGTCCTGCCCGAGGAGGCGGCGCTTCAGGCTCACGCCGGCGACGCCTTCATCGAATACGCCGGCCGCGTTCCCCGCTGGCTCTGACGACAGGGCCGCCGGAAGCCCGCGCCGCCGGTGCGTCCTCGACGGTCCCGTGCCGTCGGCGCGGCTTTGCGCGGATCCTGCGCCACTCGCTCGGCTTTCGCGACCTTGCGCCGGCAGGCGGCGCGGGCCGCCTCCCGTTGCGCCGAGGGCCGCCTTCCATTCGCCGCGGCGCAATGTCGCGGAGACGCTTTCCGCCATGCATTCCGAGCACGACGCTTGCCCGCCGGACGCGGGACATCCATATTCCGTCGCAATGGACGGTGTGCGTCCGCCGTCGGTCCATGGGACTCGACCCGCGAGGGCCGGCTCAACCGTGGTCAACCATAGGGATCCAAATGGCGTCCTACGATCGCAATCCGTACGCTCGGCCGACCGTCGGGCCCGCAACCTACGACGCGAGCGTCGATCAGGGCCTGCGCAGCTACATGCTGCAGGTCTACAACTACATGGCCATCGGCCTCGTGGTGACTGGTGTCGCCGCGCTCGCAGTCTTCCACTTCGCCGTGGCCGGCTCGGCCGCCGGCGCAGCGGCGCAGCTTCCGGACGGGACCTACCTCACCCAGTTCGGCGTGACGATGTACGCCAGCCCGCTGAAGTGGGTGTTCATCCTCGCACCGCTCGGCTTCATCTTCTTCCTCGGCGCCCGCATCCAGAAGATGTCGCTGCCCGGCGCGCAGATGATGTTCTGGGCGTTCGCCGCCGTGATGGGCATCTCGCTCTCGTCTATCCTGCTCGTCTACACGGCCGAGTCCATCGCCCGCGTCTTCTTCATCACGGCCGCCGCGTTCGGCGCCCTCAGCCTCTACGGCTACACCACGAAGAAGGACCTGTCGGGCTGGGGCTCGTTCCTGTTCATGGGCCTGATCGGCATCATCATCGCCGCGCTCGTGAACCTGTTCCTGCAGTCGTCCGCCCTGCAGTTCGCCATCTCCGTCATCGGCGTCCTCGTGTTCGCCGGCCTCACCGCCTACGACACGCAGCGCATCAAGGAGATGTACTACGCGGGCGACGGCGCGCTGGTTCAGGGCCGCAAGGCGATCATGGGTGCCCTGTCGCTCTACCTGAACTTCATCAACATGTTCGTGATGCTCCTGTCGCTGTTCGGCAACCGCGAGTAGAACATTCTCCACGACACGACACGACATGACATGAAATGACGGCGGGGCGCGGGAAACCGCGCCCCTTTTCGTTTGCGGGACCGCCATGTTCGACTTCTCCACGCTGAAGCGTCCTTCGTCGCCCAACACCGCCCTCTACGCGGACGAGGGCGACACCTCGTCGACGGCAGACAAGCCGGCGCTGCGCCTGCAGCACCCTCCGGCGGTCGTCATCGCCGCGTGGGACGGCATCGTGCGGGCGGCAGCGCGAACGGATGTCGTCCTCTCGGATCCGGAGCGTGGCATCCACCACGCCGTCCAGCGCTCCCGGATCTTCCGATTCCCCGACGACATCCATGCCGAGGCGCGGCCCCTGGAAGGCGGCGGCACCCGACTCCTCGTCTACTCGGCATCCCGCGTCGGCCGCAGCGACCTCGGCGTCAACGGCAAACGCCTCGCGGCATGGACGAAGGAGCTCGAGACGGCGCTCTCGCGGCGCTGACGGCGGCCGGAGCCGCCCGTCGACGATGCACCGCCGCCGCGCCCGGCCGGGGGCAGAGCCGGCCCCGCCCTTGCCAACGGGGGAACGAGTCACGACACTCCCCCCAAGGGATGACCAAGGGAGGCGTCGATGCCGCGACTGTTCACAGCCCTCACCCTCCCCGAGGATGTCCGCGTCCAGCTCACCGGCCTCAGGGGCGGCCTCAGGGGCGCCCGATTTATCGACCCGGAGAACTACCACGTCACGCTGCGCTTCATCGGCGACATCGACGATCGCACGGCGGACGAGGTGGTCGGAGCGCTCTCGCGCATCCGCCGCGGCCCGGTGAGGGTCGCGATCACCGGCCTCGGCTCCTTCGGCAGCCGCAAGCCTCACTCGGTGTGGGCGCGGGTGGAGCCAGGCCCGGACCTCATGGAGCTCCAGGCCGAGCAGGAGCGCGTGCTCCAGCGCATCGGCCTCCCCGCCGAGGCACGCCGCTTCACGCCTCACGTCACCATCGCGCGCCTCAAGGGAACGAGCCCGCGGGACGTCGCGGACTGGCTCACCCTGCGCGGAGGCTTCGCCGTCCCGCCCTTCCTGGCGGACCGCTTCGTCCTCCTGTCCTCGCGCGCGTCCGTCGGCGGCGGCCCCTACATCGTGGAGGACACCTTCCCGCTGACGTTCGCACAGGCGGCCTGACCCCGGTTCGGACGACCAGAAGCTCCGGATGCTGGCGGGCGCGCACTCCGTCGCCGACGATCCCGGGCTCGCCGAGGACATCCGCGGCGCGGCGCGTTGGATGAAGCGCTACGACGGGAAGCCGGGCCTCTCGCCCGCGTCGCGCGCGGGGAGCCGCCACGATCGGCACGCCCATCCGCCGGGCGCCCGTCGCCCCTCCTCTGCCGGAGTAGGCCGCCGGGCGGCGCACGCCTCGGCCCGAAGGGCCGCTAGTCCGCCGGGAGCTCGAGCCCCAGCACCGAGAGGGCCTGCGCGAAATGGGGGGAGAGCGGCGCCGTCGCGTCGAGGGTGCCGCCCGCCGGATGGGGGACGACGATGCGGCGGGCGTGAAGGTGCAGGCGGTTCTGCAGCCCCCCCGGCAGCGCCCAGTTCTCGACGTTGAAATATTTCGGGTCGCCCACGATGGGAATTCCCATGTGGGCGCAGTGCACGCGCAGCTGGTGCGTGCGCCCGGTCACCGGCGACAGGCGCAGGAGGGAGAGCTGGCCGGAGCGGTCGACCGTCTCGTACTCGGTGACGGCCTTCTGCGACTCCTTCGTGCGGTTCGCCATCACGGCCATCCTCTCGCCGTCTGCGGGGTCGCGGGCGATCCACGTGGAGACCCTGCCGGCCGGCGGCGTCGGATGCCCGCGGACGAGTGCGAGGTAGGTCTTGTGCGCGTCCCGTCCGCGAAAGGCCTCCGCGAGGAAGGCCGCTGCGGCGCGCGTGAGGGCGACGACGAGCACGCCCGTCGTCTCCCGGTCGAGGCGGTGGACGAGGCGTGGCTTTCGGCCCTTGCGGTCGCGCCAGGCCTCCAGCATCCCGTCCACGTGGCGCGTGACGCCGGAGCCCCCCTGCACGGCGAGGCCGAACGGCTTGTTGAGCACGGCGACGTGGTCGTCCCTCATCAGGGTCATGGCGTCGAGCGCTGCGCCGTCGCCCTCGGTGCGCGGCGGCTGAGGCGCGTCGGCCACCGTCATGGGCGGCAGGCGGACGGTCTGCCCGGCGGCAAGGCGCGTTTCGAGCCGCGCGCGGGCGCCGTCGACGCGCACCTGCCCGGTCCGCACCACCTTCGACAACGCGCCGAAGGGAACGTCGGGGAACTCGCGCCGAAGCCAGCGGTCGAGCCGCATCCCCGCGTCGTCCTCGGCGACGTCGACGTGGGTGACGGCGCGCTGCACCCCCTGCCCGCTCATGCCGCCCCCGCTCGTTCCGCCCCGCTCATGCCATACCCGCTCGTTCCGCCCCGCTCATGCCGGGAACACCCGCGCCACGAGGAACCCGAGGAACGCCGCGAGGAGGCACACGACGACGCTCGCCGCGACGTAGGCGAGGGCGGCCGACGCCCGTCCCGCCTCGAGAAGCCTCACGGTCTCCAGCGAGAAGGCGGAGAAGGTGGTGAAGCCGCCGAGGACGCCCGTGACCACGAACGCGCGGACGGTCTCGCTCGCCCAGGGACCGGAGGCGACGATCCCGATGGCGAAGCTGCCGGCGACGTTCACGATCAGTGTGCCGAAGGGCCACGCGGCGCCGAAGACGGAGGCGGCGGCGAGCCCGACGAGGAACCGCCCGAGCGCCCCCGCCGCGCCGCCGACCGCGACCAGCGCGCCGAGGGCGGCAAGGCTCACGCGGGCCGCGCGCCCCGGCTGCGCCGCTCCGCCTCGGCTTCAGGCGCCTCCTCGCCGGCCCACCGCGCGACGCCCCGATCGTAGCCCTTGTCGAGCGTCCCCATCACGCGGTCCCAGAACGAGAAGAAGTTGGCGAAGTTGGTGTTGAAATGCGCGTGGTGCTGGTCGTGGAACAGCGTGCACACGAACGGCGAGGGGATGCGCGTCCACTTCGAGGCGGCGAACTCGAAGCCGGAGTGGCCGATCATGCCGTTGAAGTGGTCGTAGACCCGGTGCGCGATCAGCACCTGCGGCGGGATCGGCAGGATCAGCGGCGCCCAGAGATAATAGCTCTGCATCACGAAGGCGTCGACGAGGGTGTCGGAATAGTTGGACCACACTGTCGGCGCGACCGAGCGGTGGTGAAACTGATGATGCTTGTAGAGCGGCCCCCAGTGCATCAGCCTGTGGCCCCAGTAGAACCAGGCGTCGAACGCGACGATGGAGACAACGAACATCAGCGGCACCGACCACCAGGAGAGCTCCAGCGGGGGAAACAACGTCCACCCCATGGCCTGCGCGTAGAGTCCGCCGGCGAGGCAGAAGCAGGTGGCCGTCAGCGACCAGGCGCTCTGGCGGATCTCCTTCCACTTGCGCTTCTCGCCGTATCGCCCCTTCTGGATGCGCCGCTCGGGGTGCCTGTGGGCGTACCACTGGAAGAGCGCGCCGAAGCCGATGTAGAGACCGAATGTGACGGCGTACACGATCGCCCACAGCGCCAGGAACTCGAGAACACCGTCGAGCAGCGCAGAACCCGTCATTCCTCGTCCTCTCCTCTCGGGGCGGGGGCCACTCCGGCCTCGGCCCGCAGCCGTTCTGCCCGACGGGCGGCGGCCACTGCAAGCCGTTCGCCGAGCGCCCGCTCCTCGCCCCTGTCGGTCGGACGGTAGAAGCGGGCGGGCTCGAGCCCCTCGGGGAAGTAGGACTGGCCGGAGATCCCGCCCTCCACGTCGTGGTCGTACTCGTAACCCTGTCCGTAGCCCTCCTCGCGCATGAAGCGGGTCGGTGCGTTGAGGATGTGCCTCGGCGGCGGCAGCGAGGGATTTTGCCGCACGTAGCCCCGCGCCGCCTTGAAGGCGCTGTAGAGCGCGTTCGACTTCGGCGCCAGCGCCAGGTAGACGGCGACCTGTGCGAGGGCGAGCTCCCCTTCGGGGCTTCCGAGGAAGTCGTACGTGTCGCGGGCGGCGATTGCGAGGGTCAGCGCGTGGGGGTCGGCGAGGCCGATGTCCTCGGCGGCCATGCGCACGAGGCGGCGGGCGAGGTAGAGCGGGTCCTCCCCGCCCTCGATCATGCGCATCAGGTAGTAGAGCGCAGCGTCCGGGTCGGAGCCGCGGACGGACTTGTGGAGCGCCGAGATGAGGTTGAAGTGCCCGTCCCGGTCCTTGTCGTGGGCGGGAGCGCGGCGCTGGAGGATGGACTGCACCGCGTCCGCGTCGAGGATCTCTCCGGGCGAGGCGACGCGCCAGACCTCCTCCGCGAGGGTGAGGATCGCCCGCCCGTCGCCGTCCGCCATCCGCACGAGGCTCGCGCGCGCGTCCGCAGTCACCGGGAGGGGGCCGCGCACCCCTTCGGCGCGGGCAAGGAGCGTCTCGAGCGCCTCGGCGTCGAGCGCGCGGAAGATCAGGACCTGCGCGCGCGACAGGAGCGCCGAGTTCAGCTCGAACGAGGGGTTTTCCGTGGTGGCGCCGACGAGGGTGATGGTGCCGTCCTCCATGACCGGGAGGAAGGCGTCCTGCTGGGCGCGGTTGAAGCGGTGGATCTCGTCCACGAAGAGGAGCGTCCCACGTCCGACCGAGCGGTCCCGCCGCGCCTGCTCGAAGACCTTCTTGAGATCCGCGACGCCGGTGAAGATCGCCGAGATCTGGACGAAGCCGAGACTGACGTGGGAGGCGAGGAGGCGGGCGAGGGTCGTCTTTCCCGTCCCCGGCGGCCCCCACAGGACGAGCGAGCCGATCTCGCCGGAGCGCACGATCCGCGTGAGGCGCCCGTCCGCCCCGAGGAGGTGCGGCTGGCCGACGATCTCGCCGAGCGAGGAGGGGCGCAGCGCGTCGGCGAGCGGCCGGGGCGCCGCAGCGTCGAGGCCTGCCGCTGTGAAGAGGTCGGTGGCCACCGTTCGCGATGCTCCCGTCTCGCAGGGCCGCGGCGCAGCGCACGCTGCCGGCCCGTCCGTCATGCCTTCCTTATCTGGTGCGCCGCAGAGCCGTTCGCAGCGCCCTCCCCGGCGACGGCCGCCGCCCGCGCCGCGTCAGCCGCCGGCGAGGAAGGCGGCGATGCGGGCGGCGAGGCGCGTGCCCACATCGTCCTTGGAAAGGCGCGGCCAGTCCTCCACACCCTCCGCCGTCACGAGGTGGACGGTGTTGTCCTCGGCGCCGAAGACGCCCTCGGAGACGTCGTTGGCGAGGATCCAGTCGCAGCCCTTGCGCGCCAGCTTCTCCCGGGCATAGGCGACGACGTTCTCGGTCTCGGCGGCGAAGCCCACCATCAGGCGGGGGCGGCCGGGTGACCTCGCCACAGTGGCGAGGATGTCCGGGTTCTCGACGAGCGCGAGCACGGGGGGCGCGCCGGCCTTCTTGGTCTTCTGCGGTGCGGCCTCCACGCGCCAGTCGGCGACCGCGGCGGCCATGACGGCGGCGTCGGCGGGAAGGGCGGCCTCGACGGCGGCGAGCATCTGCCGCGCCGTCTCCACGGGCCGCACGTCGACCCCCGGCGGCGCCGGCAGCGTCACGGGGCCCGTCACCAGCGTCACGCGCGCGCCGGCCTTCGCGAGCGCGGCTGCGATGGCGTGCCCCTGCCGGCCGGAGGAGCGGTTCGCGATGTAGCGCACCGGGTCGATGGGCTCGTGGGTCGGCCCGCTGGTGACGATCACGTGGCGACCCGCGAGTGGCCGCTCCGGCGAGAGGCGCGCCTCAACGGCGGCGAGGATCGCCATCGGCTCGGCCATGCGGCCGACGCCGGCCTCCCCCCGCTCGGCCATCTCCCCCCGCTCGGGGCCGACGAACTCCACGCCGTCGGCGGACAGGCGCGCGACGTTGCGCACCGTCGCCGGGTGCGCCCACATGTGGGGGTTCATGGCGGGCGCGGCGATCACAGGGGCGCCCGTCGCGAGGAGTGCGGCTGTCGCAAGGTCGTTTGCCTGCCCCGCCGCCATACGGGCGAGGATGTCGGCGCTCGCCGGGGCGACGAGCACGATGTCGGCTGTGCGGGCGAGGCGGATGTGGCCGATCTCCCGCTCGCGGTCGAGGTCGAAGAGGTCCGTCAGCACGGGCGCGTTGGAGAGGGCGCCGACGGAGAGCGGCGTCACGAAGCGCGCGCCGGCCTCGGTGAGGATCGCCGGCGTCTCGTGGCCGCGCTCCCTCAGGCGGCGGATGAGCTCCAGCACCTTGTAGGCGGCGATCCCGCCGGAGATGACGAGAAGGATGCGGCTCACGCGGCCGGTCCGCCGGACGCGGCCGCCCCGTCCGCCCCGCCGCCGCGCACGGGTGTGGAGGACACAGCGACCACCCGAGCCGCGACCTAGAAGGACCTGTCGAACTTCGTCGGCGCAGGCGAGACGACGGACGCCCCGCCCCCCTCGCCCACCTCGAACACGGCGAGCCCGCGCTCAGAGAGGCCTTCCGATGTGAGGCGGAAGATGCCGTCGACGCCGAGGAAGCCGTCGCTCGCCTGGAGCGACTCGGGGCGGAAGGCCGAGGCGCCGCGCGCACCGACGAGGCCGTTGGCGAGGAGCGCCGCGTCGTAGACCAGCGAGGCCGTCCGCGGCGGGGCGGCGCCGTAGCGCGACTGGTAGCGCTGGGAGAAGGCGGCGAACCCGTCCCCCGCCGGCGCCGGATACCAGGCGCCCGCAAGGCCGGGCGCGGAGGTGACCGCCTCGTTCGCCCACTGCCCGGAGCCGAGGAGCCTCGCGTCGATGCCCGCCCGCGAGAGCGCCGCCGCGACCGCCGCCGGATCGTCGCCGCCCGCGGGAACGAACAGCGCGTCGAAGGCGCCGCGTGCGACAAGGGCGGTCACCGCAGCGTCGATCTCGCCGGCCGCGTAGCGCTCCACCGTCACCGTCCGCCCGCCGTTCGCCGCGACGGCCTCCCGGAACGCGGCTTCCATGACGAGGCCGTAACCGTCGTCCGGGACGAGCGCCGCGAACGCGCCGACGCCGCGCTCTGCGGCATACTCGACGACGCGCGTCGCGTCCTGCCTCGGCAGGAAGGAGAGGAGGTAGACGTTGCGGCCGGAGACGCTGGAGTCCGTCGAGAAGGCGATGACGGGGACGTTCGCCGCCCGCGCAGGATCGCCGGCACCGCGGACCGACTGGGCGAAGACTGGGCCTAGGATGAGCTGCGCGCCTTCCGTCACGGCCGACTCGGCGGCGCGGCGCGCCACGTCCTCGTCGCCCGCGGTGTCGCGCACGATGATGCGGATGTTGTCCTCCGACACCTCGTCCATGGCGAGCGTCGCGGCGTTCTGGAAGGACTGGGCGAGGCCGCTGGCGCTGCCGCCTGCCGACAGCGGGAGGAGCATCGCGATGGTGATCGCGCCGTCGCCGATGACGGCGGCCTCCTCCTGCGGCAGCGGCGTCTGCGAGACGACGACGTCCGGCGTCGGCGCCTCGGTCCCGATGCCGAGACAGCCGGCGAGCGCCATCACGGGCGCCAGGATCGAGGCGCGCAGGAACGAAGTGATGATGAACGGCTTGCCCACGGCGCGATGGTCTATCATCCATCGGCCACACTTCAAGCCGGGAGTTTCGGTGAACGAGGCAAATTACCGGATCGACGGCGTGCTGATGCGGGCGCCGAAGGCCGCGCCGGGCCTCCACGTGGTCGCGACGCCCATCGGCAACCTCGGTGACGTGACCCTGCGGGCACTGCGCACGCTCGCGGGCGCGGACGCCGTCGCGGCGGAGGACACGCGCCACACCGGGCGCCTCCTCGCCCACTTCGCCATCGACGTGCCGCTCCTGCGCTACGACGAGCACGGCGCGGCGGCCCAGAGGCCCCTCATCCTGGAGCGCCTCGCCGCCGGCGAGGCGATCGCCCTCGTCAGCGATGCGGGAACGCCGCTCGTCTCCGACCCCGGCTATCGCCTCGTGAGGGAGGCGCGGGAGGCCGGGCACAGGGTCCATGCGGTGCCCGGCCCGTCGGCGCCGGTGGCGGCGCTGTCGGTGGCGGGACTGCCGACGGACGCCTTCTTCTTCGCCGGCTTCCTGCCGCAGAAGTCCGCGGCACGGCGCGCGCGCATCGCCGAGCTCGCCGCGGTGCCGGGAACGCTCGTCTTCTTCGAGGCGCCGCACAGGCTCGGCCCCGCGCTCGCCGATCTCGCCGAGGTGCTTGGCGACCGCCCCGCCGCCGTCGCCCGCGAGCTCACGAAACGCTTCGAGACGGTGGATCGCGCGACGCTGTCCGAGCTTGCGGAGAGGCACTCCGGCGGGGAGACGAAGGGCGAGATCGTCCTCCTCGTGGCGCCGCCCGAGAAGGCGGACGCGCTGGACGAGGGGGAGGTGGACGCCCTCCTCTCCCGCGCGCTCCTCACGATGCCGGCGAGCGCCGCCGCGGCGGACGTCGCGAAGGCGACAGGCGCGAACCGGCGCGAGCTCTACCGCCGCGCCCTGGCGCTGAAGGGCGGCGGCTGACGCTTGCCATCATGCCGCGGCCGGCCCATGGGAGGGGCGGTCAGCGGGAGGCGCACATGGCGGACGTCGTGGTCCAGATGGACCCCATCACGGGCATCAACATCGCGGGCGATTCCACCTTCGCCCTCCTCCTCGAGGCGCAGCGCCGCGGCCACCGCCTCCTCCACGCGACGCCCGACCGCCTCTCCATGAGAAACGGCCGCGTGATGACCGAGGTGGAAGCGCTCGAGGTGCGCGACGAGCCCAGCAACCACGCGACGCTCGGCCCCCGCGAGCCCGTCGCCCTCGACACGGTGGACGTCGTCCTGTTGCGCCAGGACCCGCCGTTCGACATGGCCTACGTGACCTCGACCCACCTTCTGGAGCGGGCCGGCACGCTGGTGGTGAACGACCCCGAGGGCGTTCGGAACGCACCCGAAAAGCTGTTCGTCATCGAGTTCGCCGACCTGATGCCGGACACCCTCATCACCCGCGACCGCGGCCTGATCCGCGCCTTCCGGGACGAGTTCGGGGAGATCGTGGTGAAGCCGCTCTACGGGAACGGCGGGCAGGCGGTGTTCAAGATCGGCCCGGGCGATTCCAACATGAGCTCGCTCCTCGACATGTTCGAGGTGACGTTCCGCGAGCCCTACGTGATCCAGCGCTTTCTCCCGAAGGTGACCGAGGGGGACAAGCGCATCATCCTGATCGACGGCGAGTTCGCGGGTGCGGTGAACCGCGTCCCGCCGGCGGGGGAGATCCGCTCCAACATGGTGCGGGGGGGCGCCGCGGCGGCGACGGATCTTTCCGAGCGCGAGCGGGAGATCTGCGCCCGCGTCGGCCCGAGGCTTCGCGAGATGGGGCTCATCTTCGCGGGGCTCGACGTGATCGACGGCTATCTGACCGAGATCAACGTGACCTCGCCGACGGGGATCCGCGCGGTGGCGAAGCTCGGCGGGCCGGACGTCGCGGCGATGTTCTGGGACGCTGTGGAGGGGCGGCTCTAGTGCACTGACGCGGACGGGCCGACTGCGCCAGTTCGGGCGCAGGCGTCCGCGATGCGCTGCCTGCTGCCGCTGCGCCGGACGACAAGGCTCGCCCGGCGGCGGAGGGCGTCGAGAGCCACGACAACCGCTTCGACGAGCCGGCATGCGAGGTCGGCCGGCTCGACGGCCGGGTCACGCCGCTCCAGTGGATTGTCGGCGTGAACACCCGCACTCCTGCTCGCCGTCGCGGCGCGCATCGTCACGCCGAACTTCGATTGACGCCCGGTGGCGCCTGCCCGAGCCAGGGCCGCCGCAGCTCGTAGAGCGACAGCGCCGTCGCGACGGCGAGGTTGAGGCTGTCGGCCTTGCCGGCCATCGGAATGCGGGCGAGCGTGGTGCAGCGCGCGGCGAGGGCGTCCGACAGGCCGGACTGCTCCGTCCCCATCACGAGGAGCTGCGGCTCCGACGGGGTGACGGCGCGGATGTCCACAGTTCCCGCAAGGTGCGTGCCGACGACGGGACCCTTCCAGCGGTCGAGGAAGGCGTCGAACTCGGCCGGCTCGGCGCGGGCGACCGGGACGTGGAAGATCGAGCCCATGGTGGCCCGCACCGCCTCGATGCCGAAGGGGTCCGCCGCGGCGCCCACGAGAATGACGCCCGCCGCGCCGGCACCATCCGTCGTGCGGATGATGGTGCCGACGTTGCCGGGATCCCGCGGTCCCTCCAGCACCACCACCGTGCCGCGGGTGAAGGAGGCCAGCGGGGCGAGGCGCTGGGGGAAGACGCCGATGACCGTCTGCGGGTTCTCCCGCCGCGCCACCTTCTCCATGACGGCCGGCGTCACGAACAGGACGTCGGCGCCGGCAGCGCGCACCTTCGCGGCAAGCGCCGCGTCGCCAGAGCCCTCGCGGGGCTCCAGGGACAGGATCATCTCGGGGAGCCAGCCCGCCTCGAGGGCGTCGAGGACGAGCTTCCGCCCCTCCGCGAGGAAAAGCCCGCTCTCGGCGCGTGACTTCCTCTGATGGAGCGCGCGGACGGCCTTCACGACGGGGTTCGCGGTGGACGTGACGTGCTTCACCCCGCCGGGGCGCACCACGGTCATGGCCGCCCCCCTCCGGGACGCCACGTTGCGAACATCGAGGTGGGGAGGAGCCGCCCCGTCTCCTCGCGAAGGGCGAGCTCGCCCGCCTCCACCGCGCCGCCGCGCCCCGCCAGCGCCTCCTCGAGGGTGCGCGCCACCGACAGGGCCGAGGCGCGGATGGCGTAGGCGGTCAGGATCACGAAGCGCGCGTCGTCCGCGAGGAGCTGCCTGATGCCGGCGAGGAGCGGGGCGAGGTGCGCGAAAAGCTCCCACGTCTCGTTCTTCGGGCCGCGGCCGAACTTCGGCGGGTCGAGGAGGATGCCCTGGTAGCGCTTCCCCCGCCGCACCTCGCGGGCGACGAACTTTCCCGCGTCGTCGCAGATCCAGCGGATCGGCGCGTCCTCGAGGCCGGAGGCGGCCTGGTTCTCCTTCGCCCACGCGATCGCCTTCCTCGAGGCGTCGACGTGGGTCACCCGCGCCCCGGCCGCCGCCAGGATCAGCGAGGCGGCGCCTGTGTAGCCGAAGAGGTTGAGGACCTCCGGGTCGCTGGCGCCCGAAAGGGACGCGACGGCGTCCTCCCAGTGGGGGCGCTGCTCGGGGAAGAGGCCGACGTGGCGGTTGTTGGTCAGGCGGCAGACCATGCGGGCCGGGCCGCAGGGCACCACGAAGTCGCCGACCGGGCGGCCGGTCCAGCGGCCGGGCCCCTCCTCCTCGTCCGATCCCTCGAAGCGGGCGTCGGCCGCCTCGAAGGCGGCGGGGTCGGCGGGCGACCACATGGCCTGCGGCTCGGGGCGCACGAGGCGCACGCCGCCGTAGCGCTCGAGCTTGCGCCCGCCGCCCGAATCGAGGAGCGCGTAATGCGCCGAGGGCTCCGACACCAGCACCGAGAGCGCCGGGCCGACGGCCTCGGCCGCGCGTTGTGCGGCAATCGCCACTTCGTCAAACTCCAGCCTGTTGTGACCGCGGGCCGAACCGGGCAATGTCCCGGCCCGACAGACCCGGCCCCGTGCGCCCTGGGCGAGCGCGCCCGGCGAGCCTCGCGCCGGAGCCCCACCCGATGGAGATCCGCCCATGGAGCTGACTGGCGAACACAGGATTCCCGCTCCTCGCAAGATGGTATGGGAGGCCCTGCACGACCCGGAGATGCTCAAGGAATGCATCCGGGGCTGCGAGCGCCTCGACATGATCGACGACCGCCGGCTGTCGGCCACCGTCCAGGCGAAGGTGGGGCCCGTCAAGGCGACCTTCGAGGCCGACGTGACCATCACCCGCTCCGACGAGCCCGAGCACTACACGCTGGAGGGCGAGGGCAAGGGCGGCGTCGCGGGCTTCGCCAAGGGCTCGGCCGAGGTCCACCTGAAGGAGGACGGCCGCGACACGATCCTCACCTACCACGCCAAGGCCAAGATCGGGGGCAAGCTCGCCCAGCTCGGCTCCCGCCTCGTCGACACCACCGCGAGGAAGTACGCGGCGGACTTCTTCGAGTGCCTCTCGGAGCGGCTGTCGCTCGCGGCGGTCACGCCGGCGCCGGTGGAGGCGAGTGCGACGGGGGCCGCGCCGCCGCCCCGCCCGCCGCGCGCGGACGGCGTCGGCCGCATCGAGCCGACGATGGCGAGGATCGACGAGGGCACCTACGAGTCCGAGCTCGCCATGCGGAACACGGCCATCGACAGCCCCCACGCCGAGGACACCCTCGAGCGGCAACTCGAGGTGGAGGCGGCGAAGCGAACCTGGGGCGGACCGTGGTTCTGGGGCATATTGGCGTTTGCCGCGGTGATCCTCCTTCTGATAGTTTGGCAATAGTTGGAATAATCCCAACCAAACGCGTACCCCAGACCATACCGACAGGGAGAGACGGATGAGTGAGGTCCACCTCACGGTCAACGGACGGGCGGTGTCGAAGGACGTGGAGGATCGCACCCTGCTGGTGACCTTCCTGCGCGAGCACCTCGGGCTGACGGGCACGCACGTCGGCTGCGACACATCGCAGTGCGGCGCCTGCGTCGTCCACGTCGACGGCAAGGCGGTGAAGGCGTGCACCGTGCTCGCCGCGCAGGTGGACGGCGCTGAGGTCGTCACCATCGAGGGGCTCGCCAAGGGCGCCGAGCTCCACCCGATGCAAGAGGCGTTCCGCACCCACCACGGCCTCCAGTGCGGCTTCTGCACGCCCGGCATGATCATGATGGGCGTCGACATCGTGAAGCGGCATCCCGAGGGCCTCGACGAGGAGACCATCCGCAAGGAGCTCGAGGGCAACATCTGCCGCTGCACGGGCTACCACAACATCGTGAAGGCCATCCAGGCGGCCGCCGAGGAGATGCGTTCCTCGACCCCTGCGATGGCGGCCGAATAACCAGAACCGTCGAGGGAACACCCATGGGAGCCGAAGGCATCGGCGCTCGCCTCCTGCGCAAGGAGGACCAGCGCTTCATCACCGGCGCGGGCCGCTACACCGACGACATCTCCGAGCGGGACATGACGGCAGCCGTCTTCCTCCGCTCGCCCCACGCCCACGCGAGGATCCGCACCCTCGACGTGTCGGAGGCCGAGCGGATGCCGGGTGTCGTCGGCATCGTGACGGGTCAGCACCTCATCGACGGCGGCATCGGCAACCTCATCTGCGGCTGGGCCATCTTCGGCAAGGACGGCAGCCCGATGAAGATGGCGCCGTGGCGGGCGATGGATCCCGAGACGGTGCGCTTCGTCGGCCAGCCCGTCGCCATGGTGGTGGCGGAGACGCAGCGCCAGGCGCAGGACGCGGCCGAGGCCATCGTCGTCGAGTACGAGGAGCTGCCCGCCCTCACCGACCTTTCGAAGGCGATGGACCCCGACGCGCCGCAGGTCCACGCGGACGTCCCGGGCAACCTCATCTGCGACTGGCAGCTCGGTGACGAGGCGGCGACGGACGACGCCTTCGCGAAGGCGGCCCACGTGGTGGAGCTCGACATCCGCCAGAACCGCCTCGTGCCGAACGCCATCGAGCCGCGCTCGGCGGTCGCCATCTACAACCGCGGCGAGGACCACTTCACCCTCTACACGACGAGCCAGAACCCGCACGTGGCGCGCCTCGTTCTGTCCGCCTTCTACAACGTCGCGCCGGAGCACAAGCTGCGCGTGATCGCGCCGGACGTCGGCGGCGGCTTCGGCTCGAAGATCTACATCTACCCGGAAGAGATCTGCGCCCTCTTCGGCTCCAAGATGCTCGGCCGGCCGATCAAGTGGACCGCCGACCGGACGGAGAGCTTCCTGTCCGACATGCACGGCCGCGACCACATCACGAAGGCGAAGCTTGCCATCGACGCGGACCACAACTTCATCGGCCTGCGGGTCGACACCACGGCGAACCTCGGGGCCTACATGAGCCTCTTCTCGTCGGCGGTGCCGACGTATCTCTACGCCACGCTGATGGCCGGCCAGTACAAGACGCCGAACATCTACGTGAACTGCAAGCTCGTCTACACGCACACCACGCCGGTGGATGCCTACCGCGGTGCCGGCCGGCCGGAGGCGACGTTCGTGGTGGAGCGCATCGTGGAGGTGGCGGCCCGCCAGCTCGGCGTCGATCCGGCCGAGCTCAGGCGCAAGAACTTCATCACCGAGTTCCCGTACCAGACGCCGGTCCTCATGAACTACGACCCGTCGGACTACGGCCGCCTCCTCGACATGGGCCTGAAGCACATCGACTATGCCGGCTTCCCGGCCCGCCGGGCGGAGTCCGAGGCGCGCGGGAAGCTGCGCGGCATCGGCTTCTCCAACTACATCGAGGCGTGCGGGCTCGCGCCGTCGAAGGTGGTCGGCCAGCTCGGCGGCGGCGTCGGCCAGTGGGAATCGGCGGAGGTGCGCGTGAACCCCGTCGGCACCATCGAGGTGCTCACGGGCTCCCACAGCCACGGCCAGGGCCACGAGACGACGTTCGCCCAGGTGGTCGCCCACCGCCTCGGCATCCCGGCGAACAACGTCCAGATCGTCCACGGCGACACGGACAAGGTCCAGTTCGGCATGGGCACCTACGGCTCCCGCTCCGGCCCGGTCGGCATGGCCGCCGTCGCCGGCGCCCTCGACAAGGTCGAGGCGAAGGCGAAGAAGATCGCCGGCCATCTCCTCGAGGCCGACGAGAACGACATCGTCATCGAGAACGGCGAGCTGAAGGTCGCCGGCACGGACAAGAAACTCGCCTGGCACGAGATGACGCTCGCCGCCTATACCGCCCACAACCTGCCGGACGGGATCGAGCCCGGCCTGTCGGAAAAGTCGTTCTACGACCCGCTCAACTTCACCTTTCCGGCGGGCTGCTTCATCGCGGAGGTGGAGATCGACCCGGACACGGGCGTCACCCGCGTCGTCAACTTCGTCGCGGTGGACGACTTCGGAGTCATCATCAACCCGAACATCGTGGAAGGCCAGGTCCACGGCGGTATCGCGCAGGGCATCGGCCAGGCGCTCTACGAGGGCGCTGTCTACGACGACGGCGGCCAGCTCGTGACCGCCTCCTACATGGACTACACGATGCCGCGGGCTGACGACCTGCCGAACTTCGCCCTCGACCACCTCGAGATCCCGAACCCGTCCAACCCCCTCGGCGTGAAGGGTTGTGGAGAGGCCGGCGCCATCGGCGCCCCGGCGGCGGTGATGAACGCCATCACCGACGCCCTCAAGACCGAGGACATCACCATGCCCGCCACCCCGGAGAAGGTGTGGCGCGCCGCAGAGCGCCTTCGCCAGCCGCTCGCGGCCGAGTAGGAGACTCTTGACCATGTACGCGACCAGCTATCAGAAGGCGACGAGCCTCGAGGACGCGGTGGCCAGGCTGAAGGCCGCCGAGGACGGCAAGTTCCTGGGCGGCGGGCAGACGCTGCTCGCCACCATGAAGCAGCGCCTCGCCGCGCCCGACGCCGTCATCGACCTCACGAGGATCCCCGAACTCAAGGGGATCACCGTCGAGGGCGACAAGGTGATCATCGGCGCCGCCTCGACCCACTCCGAGGTCTCCACCTCCGAGGACGTGCGCCGGACGCTGCCGGTGCTCGCGGGCCTCGCCGCCACCATCGGCGACCCCGCCGTGCGCAACATGGGCACCCTCGGCGGTGTCCTCGCCAACAACGACCCGGCGGCGGACTATCCGGCGGCTGTCATGGGCCTCGACGCCACGGTCCACACCACCAAGGGCAGCTACTCCCCGGCCGAGTATTTCACCGGGATGTTCGAGACCGCCCTCGACGACGACGAGATCATCACCCGCGTCTCCTTCCCGATCCCGCAGAAGGCGGCCTACGAGAAGTTCCGTAACCCGGCGTCGCGCTACTCGCTCTGCTCCGTCTTCGTGGCGGTGACGGCGGGCGGCGAGCCGCGCGTCGCCGTGACGGGCTCCGGCAACGAGGGCGTCTTCCGCGTTACAGAGATGGAAGAGGCGCTGAAGGGGAACTGGTCGCCCGACGCCGTGAAGGGCATCAGGATCAGCCCCGACCAGATGCTGTCCGACATCCACGGCTCGGCCGAGTACCGCGCCCACCTCGTCACCGTCCTGGCCGCGCGCGCGGTCGAGAAGGCTGGCTGAGGCGCTTTCGGGGGCCGCTCGCGAGGGCGGCCCCGCGGCTCCGAGGGGCTTCGACCGCCTCGCCGAAGCCCTCGCCGCGCTCCGCATAGAGGCCACGCGCACCGATCACGCGCCCGTCTTCACGGTGGAGGAGGCGCGGGCGCTCCGCGGCACGATCCCCGGCCTCCATACGAAGAACCTCTTCCTGAAGGACAGGAAGGGCGCGCTCTTCCTCGTCACCGCGCCCGAGGACGCAGCGCTCGACCTGAAGCAGATCCACGTCGCGCTCGGCGCGAAGGGCCGCGTCTCGTTCGCCTCGGGCGAGAGGCTGATCGAGGTGCTCGGCGTGGAGCCGGGTTCCGTCACGCCGCTCGCCCTCGTCAACGACGACGAGCGGCGCGTGACCTTCGTCCTCCATCAGGCCTTTCGCGCGGCGGAGCTCGTCAACGTCCACCCCCTGCGCAACGACGCCACCCTGACGCTGCGCGTGGAGGACCTCTACCGCTTCCTGCGGCACATCGGCCGGGAGCCCGACATCCGCGACCTTCCCGAGGCCGCGGTGTGACGGGCGCGCGCCCTCGCGTGCGCCAGCGCGGTGCGATGGCGATTGCTTTATGCCGGTTTCGACCCATGTTGAAGGCACCGTTCGAGACCAGCGACAGGCACAACTCATGAGCACCCTTCTGGGTCCCAGTGGACGTTCGATTTCCCCGGCCCCGAAGTCCGAGCCGAAGGGCGGTGAGGCCGGCGACGTGGTGGATACCACCACCCAGACGTTCGCCCGCGACGTCCTCGAGGCCTCCCGCGACAGGGTCGTCCTCGTCGACTTCTGGGCGCCGTGGTGTGGCCCGTGCAAGCAGCTCGCCCCGATCCTCGAGAAGGCCGTGAAGGGCTACGGCGGCGCGGTGCGTCTCGTGAAGATGAACATCGACGACCATCCGGAGATCGCGGGCCAGCTCGGCATCCGCTCGATCCCGGCCGTCGTCGCCTTCCGCCAGGGCCAGCCCATGGACGGCTTCGTCGGCGCCCAGCAGGAGTCCCAGATCCGCGCCTTCCTCGAGCGCATCGTCGGCCCCGTGACCGGCGGCGTCGAGGAGATCCTCGCCGAGGCGGACGCCGCGCGCGCCGCGGGCGCCCACGAGCAGGCGATGGCCCTCTACGGCGAGGTGCTCCAGCACGAACCGGAGAATGCCGCCGCCATCGCGGGACTCGGCCTCGTCAGCGTCGACACGGGCAACGTCGACGCCGCGAAGGAGCTCCTCGACAGCCTGACGGACGAGATGCGCGCCGAGGCGCCGATCCAGGCGCTCGAGGCGGCGATCCGCCTCAGGGAGCAGGCCGCCGGCCTCGGCGAGACGGCGGACCTGCGCCGCCGCGTCGAGGCGAACCCGGACGACCACCAGGCCCGGCACGATCTCGCCATCGCGCTCGCCGCGGCCGGCGACCGTGCCGGCGCGGTCGACGCCCTCGTCGAGATCATGCGCCGCGACCGGGAGTGGAACGACAACGCCGCGCGCACGCAGCTCCTCTCCTTCTTCGAGACCTGGGGTCCCGCAGATCCCGCCACCACCGCCGGCCGCCGCAAGATGGCCTCGGTGCTGTTCGCCTGAGCCGGAAGGAACCTCGCCGATGCGCATCGGAAACAGGCGCTACGAAGACGTGGGGGACGTTCCCCAGGTGGTGCCGGTCTTTCCCCTGTCAGGCGCGCTCCTCCTGCCGAGAGCGCACCTCCCCCTCAACATCTTCGAGCCGCGCTACATGGAGATGATCAACGACGCTCTGGCGGGCGATCGCGTGGTGGGGATGGTGCAGCCCCGCTTCGACCGCGACGAGGACGAGGAGGACGACGCGCCGCCGCTCTGCGCCGTCGGCGCGCTCGGCCGCATCGTGTCCTATCAGGAGACCGGCGACGGGCGCTATCTCATCCAGCTCGGAGGCATCTGCCGCTTCCGCATCCTGGAGGAGGTGGATTCGGGGCGCCTCTACCGGGCCTGCCGCATCTCCTGCGCCGAGTTCGCGGACGATCTGACGAGCGCCCACGGCGAGGACAAGGTGGACCGCGACGCCCTCATCCGCGCGTTCCAGAGCTATCTCGACGCCAACGATCTCGAGGCGGACTGGAAGAGCGTTCGGGCCGCCTCCAACGAGGCGCTCGTCAACACGCTCGCCATGATGAGCCCCTACGGACCGGCGGAGAAGCAGGCCCTTCTGGAGGCGCCGGACCTTGCCGCCCGCGCCGAGACGCTCGTCGCCATCACCGAGATGGAGCTCGCCCGCGGATCGGGCGAGAAGCCGACCCTCAACTGAGCGGGCAGTCCCGCCTCTGAGCGGGCAGTCCCGCCGCCCCGCGATCCCGCTGCGACCAGGGCCGGCCCGAGCGGCCCGCAAGGAGACAACGATGCCCGAAGAACGCCGGGTGGACCCCAAGCTGCTCGAGCTCCTCGTCTGCCCCGTGACGAAGTCAACCCTGCGCTATGACGCGGCCGCCCACGAGTTGATCTCCGAGTCCGCCCGCCTAGCTTACCCCATCCGCGACGGGATCCCGATCATGATCCCCGACGAGGCCCGCAAGCTGGACGACTGAGCGCGTCGCCCTCCCGCGACGCGCCGACGGGAGGAACGGCACCCATGGCACTGATCAGACCGGACCGCGCGCCCAAGGGCGTCGCGGCACTGTTCGCGCACACCCGCCGCCGATCGGCCGAGCTCGCATCGCGCCTCTCCCCCGAGGACATGGTCGTCCAGTCGATGACTGACGCCTCGCCCGCCAAGTGGCACCTCGCCCATACCACCTGGTTCTTCGAGACCTTCGTGCTGAAGCCGTTCGAGCCGGGCTTCCGCCTCCACGACGAGCGCTTTCCCCACTGCTTCAACTCCTACTACGCGCAGGCCGGCTCCCGTCACGCCCGGCCCATGCGCGGAATGCTGACCCGCCCCTCTGCCGGCGAGGTGATGGACTACCGCGCCGCGGTGGACGCGCGCGTCTCGCAGCTCCTCGACGTCGCGCGCGAGGCGGAGCTGCCGGAGATCCGGCGCCGCGTCGAGCTCGGCTGCCATCACGAGATGCAGCACCAGGAGCTCCTTCTCACCGACATCCTCCACGCCTTCTCGCAGAACCCCCTCGAGCCCGCCTACCTGCCGCCGGCCCCCATCGTCGTCGGCCCCTCCGGCGGGGGCGAGGACTGGCACGCCTTCGACGGCGGGATCGTCGACATCGGCACCGACGAGGGCTTCCACTTCGACAACGAGGGGCCGAGACACGGCGCCCTCCTCAGGCCCTTCCGCATGGCGGGCAGGCTCGTGACGGCGGGCGAGTGGGTTGAGTTCGTCGAGGACGGCGGCTACCGGACGGAGACGCTGTGGCTCTCGGACGGCTGGGCCGCGGTGCAGGCGTACGGCTGGGAAGCGCCCATGTACTGGCGGCGCGAGGACGGCGCGTGGTGGACGTTCTCCCTGCGCGGCCCGCAGCTCGTCGACATGAGCGCGCCGGTCCACCACGTCTCCTACTACGAGGCCGATGCCTTCGCCCGCTGGGCCGGCAAGCGCCTTCCCTCGGAGGCCGAGTGGGAGTTGGCGAGCGAGCGGATGGTGGACGACGGCCACTATCTCGACGGCGGCTTCCTGCGCCCCCGCCCGCCCGAGGGCGAGAAGGGCCTGCGCCAGATGATGGGCGAGGTCTGGCAGTGGACGTCCTCGCCCTACGGACCCTACCCCGGCTTCCGCGCCGCGGAGGGGGCGCTCGGCGAATACAACGGCAAGTTCATGGTGAACCAGATGGTGCTGCGCGGCGCTTCCTGCGCCACGGCGCGCGATCAGGTCCGCAACACCTACCGCAACTTCTTCCACCCGCACCTGCGCTGGCAGTTCTCCGGACTGCGCCTTGCGGAGGATGCGTGATGGACGTGGAGGTCCGCCTGCCGGGAGCGGGCAACGAGGCGTTCCTGGCGGACGTCGTCGCCGGCCTCTCGGCGGAGCGCAAGTTCATCCAGCCCCGCTGGCTCTACGACGCCGTGGGGGCGAAGCTGTTCGAGGCGATCACCAACCTCGACCACTACTACCCGACGCGCACCGAGACGGCTCTGCTGGAGGGCGCCGCCGACGAGATCGCCGACGCGCTCGGCGACGGCGTGACCATCGTGGAGCCCGGCAGCGGCGAGGCCCTCAAGGTTCGCCCCCTCCTCGCGGCGCTCGACCACAGGGCGAGGGGCTACATCCCCATCGACATCGCGTCGGACCAGCTTGCCGCGGTCGCGGCCGAGATGGGCGCGCTCTACCCCCACATTGCCGTCCACCCCGTGGCGGCGGACTTCTTCCGGCCGTTCGAGATGCCGCACGCCGAGAATGCCGTCGTCTTCTTCCCGGGCTCGACCATCGGCAACATGTCGGAGGCCGGGGGCCAGGATCTCCTCGCGACTCTGCGCGAGGCCTCCGGGGCGGACCGCTTCCTCGTCGGCTTCGACCTCGTGAAGGACCGCCGCGTCCTGGTGGAGGCCTACGACGACCCCGCGGGCGTGACGGCAGCGTTCGAGAAGAACGTGCTCCAGAGGATCAACCGCGAGCTCGGCGGCGACTTCGATCTCACGAGGTTCGCCTACGAGGCGCGTTTCGACGAGACGACGTCTGCCGTGGAGATGGAGCTCGTCTCCCTCGCGGCGCAGACGGTCACGGTCGCGGGGCGCCGCTTCGCGTTCGCCGAAGGCGAGAGGCTCCACACCGAAACGAGCCGCAAGTACACGGTGGACGGTTTTGCCGCGTTCGCCGAGGGCGCCGGCCTGCGCGCGGACCGCACGTGGACCGACGGCAGGCAATGGTTCGCCGTGATGCTACTCCACGCCGCATGAGCGTCGGGCGCGGCCTCCTCCGGCCGTGCCCATCCGGGCGCAACCCACCCTTCCGGCGCCATGCCGACGACGCGGCGGCCCTCTGCGGCGGCGGGTCAGTTCACGAGCATCCCGTAGTTGTTGACGATCAGCGTCTGGAGGAACCAGAGGCCGAGGAGGAGGACGACCGGCGACAGGTCGAGGCCGCCGAGGTCGGGCAGGATGCGGCGGATGGGGCGGAGTGCCGGCTCGGTCAGCTTGTAGAGCGTCGAGCCGATCATCGCGACGATCTGGTTCCGCGGATTCACGACGTTGAACGCGTAGAGCCACGAGAAGATGGCCGACGCGATCACCACCCAGACATAGAGGTTGATGACCGTGATGAGGAGTTGGAGGATCGAGCCCATGCCGTGCCTTCGTTCCGAGTTGACCTGTAACTAGAGGCGGCAACGAAGCGTCGCAAGCGCGCGCGGCGCGCGGACGCGGGATGCGCTGCTGCGCGGCCCCTCCGTCCGGCCCCCCGTGCGGTGGCTCATCCTCGCAGCGTCGCCCCTGTCGCCTTCGCCACGGCCGCGACGATGGCGGACGAGACCGCGTCGATCTCCTCGTCGGTGAGCGTGCGCTCCATCGGCTGGAGGGTCGCCTCCACCGCCACGGACTTCTGCCCCTCCGGCACGCCCTGACCGCGGTAGACGTCGAACACCGTCACGTCGGCGATCAGCGACTTGTGGGCGCCCTTCGCGGCGCGGGTGATGGCGCGCGCGTCGGTCTCGTCGGAGACGAGGAAGGCGAAGTCGCGGCGCACCGGCATGAGGTCGGACGCGACGAGGCCGGGCTTCTTTGTGGCCTTCCGGCGCGGCTCGGGGACGGCCTCGAGGGTGAGCTCGAAGGCGACGAGGCGTTCCGGCGCGTCGAGCGCCGATAGGACCGCCGGGTGCAGCTCGCCGAAATGGCCGAGAACCTTGGGCCCGAGGCGGAGCGTCCCCGAGCGGCCGGGGTGATAGTGCGCCGGCGCGTCCCGCGTCACCTCGGCCTTCTGCGCAGGGCCGCCGATGGCGCCGAGGACCGCGAGAAGGTCCGCCTTCGCGTCGAACACGCCCGCGCTCTCTCCCGGATGGCTCCAGTGGCGCCCCGTGGCGCCCGGCCGGTTGCGGCCCTGCCGCACGCCGGCGGCGGCGGTGGTCTGGTCCTGCGGCTCGTCCCCGGCGAACACCTGGCCCACCTCGAAGAGCGCAAGGTCCGGATGGCCGCGGTTGACGTTGCGCGTGACCGCGCGGACGAGCCCCGGCAGGAGGCTCGGCCGCATGTCCGACATCTGTTCGGCGATGGGGTTCGCAAGGCGGATCGCGTCCCACCCGCCGCCGAAGGCCTCCGCGTCAGAGTGGCTCACGAACGACCAGGTGACCGCCTCCACCATCCCGCGGGCGGCGAGCGCGCGGCGCGCCGTCTGGATGCGCTGCTGGCGGGAGGTGAGCACCTTCGGCGCCACAGGATCGGCGCGCTCGAGGGGCGCCGGGTCGAGCCCGTCGATGCCCACGATGCGCACCACCTCCTCGACGAGGTCGGCCTTCCCCTCGACGTCCGCGCGCCAGGACGGCGTGGTGACTGTCCACGGCATCGACGAGGCGTCCACATCGAAGCCGAGCGCCGTCAGGATCCCGGCGGCGCGATCGTCGTCCACGGCAAGGCCGGAGAGGCGGGCGATCTCTGCGGGCGGGAAGCGGATGGTGCGCCGGCCGCCCGGCGCCTCCCCGGCGACGCGGACCGGACCGGGCGTGCCGCCGCAAAGGTCGAGGATCATGCGCGTCGCGATCTCGAGGCCCGGCAGCATGAATGCCGGATCGACGCCCCGCTCGAAGCGGTGGCGGGCGTCGGAGTGGATGCCGAGGGCGCGGCCGGTGCGCGCGATGTTGAGAGGGTCCCAGAGCGCCGATTCCACGAGGACGCGCGTCGTTTCCCCGGTCGATCCGGAATGCTCGCCGCCCATGATTCCGGCGAGGGACTCGACGCCGCTCTCGTCGGCGATGACGCAGACGGAGGGGTCGAGCGTGTAGGTGCGCCCGTCGAGCGCGAGCAGCGTCTCCCCCTCCCGCGCGCGGCGCACCGTGAGAGCGCCCTTCACGGCGTCCGCGTCGAACACGTGGAGCGGGCGGCCGAGGTCGTAGGTGAGGTAGTTGGTGACGTCGACGAGGCGGTTGATGGGGCGAAGGCCGATCTCCCGCAGCCGCCTCTGGAGCCAGTCCGGCGAGGGACCGTTGCGGACGCCCTCGATGAGGCGCAGCGCGAAGGCGGGACAGAGCGACGGACCGTCCGGAAAGTCGAGCGTGACCTCCGGCGCCTCCGGCCCGCCGGCGGACGGCACGGGGTCGGCGGGAAGCGGCCTCAGGCGGCCGAGCCCTGCGGCCGCAAGGTCGCGCGCGATGCCGCGCACGCCGAGGCAGTCGGCCCTGTTGGGCGTGAGGCCGAGGGTGATGACCGGATCGTCGAGCCTCGCCCAGGCGGCGTAAGGCGTGCCGACCGGCGCGTCCTGCGGCAGCTCGACGATGCCCTCGTGGGCGTCCGACAGGCCCATCTCGCGCTCTGACAGCATCATGCCCCGGCTCTCGACGCCGCGGATGACGCCGACCTCGAGGTCGACGCCGGTGCCGGGGATGTGCGTCCCCGGCGGGGCGAAGACGCCGACGAGCCCCTCCCGCGCGTTGGGCGCGCCGCAGATCACCTGGATCTGCGACCCGTCACCGGGGTCCACCATCAGCACCTGCAGCCTGTCCGCCTGGGGATGGCGCTCTGCCCTCGTGACGCGGGCGATGCGGAACGGGCCGAGGACCTCGGCAGGGTTCTCCACACCGTCGACCTCGAGGCCGATGGCGGTGAGCTTCTCGGCGATGACCTCGAGCGGCGCGTCCGTGTCGAGGTGGTCCTTCAGCCAGGACAGGGTGAACTTCATGTCGGATGAACTCTGAACGGTCGGCGGCGCTCTGCCGCCATCACATGCCGATGGTGTAGCCGTAGCGGCGCAGGTACTGCTGGAAGCGTGGAAGGTCCGTCTCGTCGAAGCGGCGCTGCTCGGCAACGTGGTCTGCGGCGATGGGGGCGATCACCTCCTCCATCTTCTGCTCGAGCGCGGCGCAGTCGGGGGCGGACTGGTTCCGGTACGCCTCCTCCAGCTTGCGAGCGTACTTCTTCGAGATGCGGATGTGGCCGGCCTCGTGGATGACGGCGTAGCGGCTGATGATGTCCCATTTCTCCTGGAGCTCGGGGGCCGCGGAATCCCTCTGGCGCCACTCCGGCAGGATCACCTCCGAGCGGATGCCGACGCGCCCGCCCCGCGAGTAGCGGCAGGCGCCGCTCGCCTGCACGGGCTCGAAGTTGTGGAGGAAGCGCGTCTCCACCGCGGCGAACGCCCGCCCCGACAGTCCCGGAACGACCGGGCCGTGGGTGGCGAGAGAGCGCTCGAGGGCGGAGAGGGTCGTTCCCATGACGTCGTAGGTGCGCACGCTCACGTCCGTCGGCGGGGGGACCATGCAGCTTGCGAGCAACGCGGCCGCGCCGAGGAGCGTGAGGATGCGCGTGATCACCTCGAGAGGCCTCCTGCGAGGGACGGTCGGTCGAGCGGCTCGAAGCCGTAATGACGCAGCCAGCGCACGTCCGCCTCGAAGAAGGCCCTGAGGTCCGGCATGCCGTACTTCAGCATCGCGATGCGGTCGATCCCCATGCCCCAGGCGAAGCCCTGGTAGACGTCCGGGTCGAGGCCGCAGTTGCGCAGGACGTTCGGATGGACCATGCCGGAGCCGAGGATCTCGAGCCAGTCGTCGCCCGTGCCGAGCTCGATCCCGTCCGCCGAGCGGCGGCAGCGGATGTCCACCTCGTAGGACGGCTCGGTGAAGGGGAAGAAGGACGGGCGGAAGCGCATCGCGGCGTCCTCCACCTCGAAGAACGCCTTGCAGAACTCCGTCAGCACCCACTTCAGGTGGCCGAGGTGGGACTCGCGGTCGATGACGAGCCCCTCCACCTGGTGGAACATGGGCGTGTGGGTCTGGTCGGAATCGCAGCGATAGGTGCGGCCGGGGGCGATCACGCGGATCGGCGGCTTCTGTTGCAGCATGGTCCGGATCTGCACCGGGGAGGTGTGCGTGCGCAGGAGGCGGCGCGTCCCGTCCGCCCGCGGGGGCAGGAAGAACGTGTCGTGCATGTCCCGCGCGGGGTGACCCTCGGGAAAGTTCAGCTTCGTGAAGTTGAGATCGTCCGTTTCGATGTCCGGCCCCTCGGCGATGGAGAAGCCGAGGTCGGCGAAGATGGCGACGAGCTCGTCCATCACCTGGCTGATGGGGTGGATGCGCCCCTCCACCACGCCGCCGGGCTGAGGATCGAGGGTGACGTCGACGCGCTCACCGGCGAGGCGGCGCTCGAGCGCGGCTGCGGCGAGGGCCTCCCTCTTGCGGGCGATGGCGTCGGCGACGCGGTCCTTCAGGCCGTTGAGGGCGGGACCCATCGTCCGCCGCTCGTCGGCGCTCATGGTGCCGAGCGTCTTCATCCGCTCGGAGACTGAGCCCTTCTTGCCGAGGGCGGCGACGCGCACCGCCTCGAGCGCGGCCTCGTCCGCCGCCGCATCCACGGCCGACGTGATGTCCGCCTCCAGCGCCTTCAGATCGTCCGGAAGCTTGGGTGCCGCCGCGTCCATATCTCTTCCCCGGGACCGTTCGAACCCTAGCAGACACGGACCGGCGACAAAGGCGCGATGGGCGCGCCCGGGCGCCGCACGCAAGTTTGGCGCAAGGTCGTGGCCGTGGTGCTACACGATGAAGCGTCGGCGTCACGCCCCGCGCGCGCCTCCGTCTTCCCAATTAGCGCATCGCGTGAGCGGGTTGAACCGGCAAGATCGGACGATGGCGAGGCGCCGCAGGAGCGGCCGACGTGGCCCAGGCTCTGGCATTCGCGCTGCCGCTGCGCTATGCCGCCGCCGGGTGGTCACTCGACGTGCGGTCGTGGCGACGATACTGTCCTCGGGCGTCTCTGCCGGCCCGAGTGTCGATGCCGATCCGGCGCGCACGTCGGGGATGCACGCCAGCGCCGCCGAGAGCGGGACGGGGACGGGGACGGAAATGACGGGCACGCCACCGGCCGAGACGATCAGCCACACCCCGCTCTCGATCATGAACATGTCGGGGCTGAAGCCGATCCTCCTCGCCTCCTCGGGCCTCGGCGCCGCGTACATGGTCGGCGCCGTCGCGGTCGGAGGGGATCTTCTGGTCGTCCTCGGCGTCTTCGTCCTGGGCGTCTTCTACTGGACGTTCCTCGAGTACATCCTCCATCGCTGGATGCTGCACTGGGAGCCGGAGGAAAAGCGCCTGAGGCTCATCCGGGACTGCTTCCCGAGCCATGCGCCGCATCACCGCAAGCCGCTCAACGAGCGCAAGTATGTGTGGCACCAGGTGAAGATGACGGTGGCCCTCTCGCTGGTCTACACGGCGTTCATGTGCCTCTTCATCCCGTTCGTCTGGTCGCTCGCCCTCAACGCCGGCGTCCTTCTGGGCTATCAGGCCTACGAGTACGTCCACACCGCGTGTCACCAGCTGCCGATGCGCAAGGGCATCGCCCGCACGCTGAAGCGGCACCACGCGATCCATCACCACCGGGACGACAGGACGAACTTCGGCGTCACGACCACCATGTGGGACCACGTGTTCCGCACGAACTGGAAGCCCTCCCCCCGCGGCCCCGGCGCGGAACCCGCGGTGAGCTGAGAGCGCTTTCTCCGTGGCGGCCCGCGCGACGGGCCGGACAGCGACGCCGCGGAGACCCCTGATGATCGACTTCTTTTCCGCCGGCACGCCCAACGGCTACAAGGTGGCCATCGCCCTCGAGGAGACGGGCCTGCCCTACACGTTCCACCACGTGCGCCTGCAGGAGGGGGAGCAGCGCGCGCCCTGGTACCTGGAGCTCAATCCGAACGGACGGATCCCCACCATCGTCGACCGCTCGAACCACGACTTCGCCGTGTTCGAGTCGGGCGCGATCCTCCTCTATCTCGCGGACCTCACGGGCCGCTTCCTGCCGGACGTGCCGCGCCAGAGGAGCCTCGCCATCCAGTGGCTGATGTTCGAGATGGGCGATCTCGGCCCCATGATGGGACAGGCGGGGTACTTCCTCCACGGCGCGCCTGAGCGGATCGACCACGCCGTGACGCGCTACCTCGGCGAGACGCGCCGCCTCCTCGGCGTCCTCGACGGCCACCTCGCCGACAGCCGCTTCCTCTCAGGCGAGGACTACACCGTCGCCGACATCGCGACCTTCCCCTGGGTGCGCGTCCACGACACCCTCGACATCGCGCTCGACGGGACGCCGAACCTGAAGCGCTGGTTCGACGAGATCGCCGCCCGCCCCGCCGTCCAGCGCGGACTGAAGGTGCCCGATCAGGCGTAGGCTCGAAGACGAGCGCGTCATCATCCGCTCGATCCGACCCTCATCGACCGGATCGTGCCTGGCGGCCGGCAAGGCGCGGCGCGGCCTCCCCGGCGGCCGCCTCGGCCCGCTCGGCGAGGGCCTGACGGACGATGTGGAAGGCGGACCACAGGAAGAGGGACGCGAGGGTTCCGGCAACCACAAGGTCCGGCCACGCGCTGCCGCTCGCCCACACCGCCCCGGCCGCTACCACCACCGCGACGTTGCCGAAGGCGTCGTTGCGGCTGCACAGCCAGACCGAGCGCACGTTGGCGTCGCCGTCCCGGTAGCGCATCAGGACGAGGACGCTCGCCATGTTGGCGCAGAGCGCGAGCACGCCGACGATCCCCATCACCGGCGCCGAAGGGACGCCGAGAACGAGCACCTGGTGCGCCGTCGAGCCGAGCACGAAGAGGCCCATGGCGGCAAGGCTGACGCCCTTGAGGAGCGCCGCGGTCGCCCGCACCCGCAAGGACATGCCGATGACGAAGAGGCTGATCGCGTAGGTGAACGTGTCGCCGAGGAAGTCCAGCGCGTCGGCCTTCAGCGCCTGCGAGCCGGCGAGCGCGCCCGCGGTCATCTCGACCACGAACATCGCCGCGTTGATGGCGATGACGATCCAGAGCGCTCGCCGGAACCCCGCCGACATCCCGTCGAAGCGCCGGGTCCCGCATCCGCAGCCCGCCATGGTCACTCCCTCGTCCTGCGTTCCTCGATCCCCTAGCTATGGCCCCTCCAGTCACTGGAGGTTCAAGGGGGCGATGAAGGGAGAGATCACCATCGGCGAGGCGGCGCGCCGGGCGCACTGCAACGTCAAGACAGTCCGCTACTACGAGGAGATCGGCCTCATGCCGCCGCCGCGCCGCTCGGCCGGGGGGCAGCGCCTCTACGAGGAGCGCCACGTGGAGCGCCTCGCCTTCATCCGCCACGCGCGCGAGCTCGGCTTCCCGCTCGAGACCGTGCGCGAGCTCCTCGGCCTCGCGGACGAGCCGGCACGCTCCTGCGAGGCGGTGGACGCCATCGCGCGGGCGCGCCTCGCCGAGGTGGAGCGGCGCATCGAGGCCCTCGAGGGCCTTCGCGGCGAGCTGGTGAGGATGATCGGCGAGTGCCGGGGCGGCAGGGTCGCGGATTGCCGCATCATCGAGGCGCTCGGCCCCGGCCGGCCCGAGCCCGCCGGGTAGGTGCCGCGCCCTGGCGAGGGCGCGGCAGAAGCGTCACGCGGCGGGCGTCATGCGGCCTGGGGCGTGCCCCTCAGCGCCTCGGGGAGCGCCGCGCGGGCCTGCTCGACGATCGCCTTGAAGGCGGCCGGCTCGTTCATGGCGAGATCGGCGAGGACCTTGCGGTCCACCTCGATGCCGGCCTTGTTCAGACCGTCGATCAGTCGCGCATAGGTCAGCCCCTCGGGCCGGACCGCGGCGTTGATGCGCTGGATCCAGAGAGCGCGGAAATTGCGCTTCTTCACCTTGCGGTCGCGGTAGGCGTACTGCTGCGCCTTCTCCACGGCCTGCTTGGCGACGCGGATCGTGTTCTTGCGGCGCCCGTAGTAGCCCTTCGCCTGCTTCAGGACCTTCTTGTGCCGGGCATGGGCGGTAACGCCCCTCTTCACGCGAGCCATGGTTCAGATCCTCCTCAGGAATACGGCATCCAGGACTTCACGATCCGTGCATCCGGCTCGGACAGCACGGTGGTGCCACGGGCCTTGCGGATGAACTTGTTCGACCGCTTGATCATCCCGTGACGCTTGCCGGCCTGCTGGACCTTCACCTTTCCCGTGGCGGTCAGCTTGAAGCGCTTCTTGGCGCCCGACTTCGTCTTCATCTTGGGCATTTTCGACTCCTCGAGTGGCGGTCGCCGCGGCATGCCCTCGTGTCCCGCGCGATGCCGGGACGTGGCCGGGCGACCTTTTCGGTTGGAAGCGCGTCATGTACGCGCCTGCCGCCCCGCTGACAAGGGAGCGGGACGACGTCGGCGCGAGCGGTCAGGCGTAATCGTCCCTGCCGCGGGGCGGCCAGTCCTCGTCCAGGGCCATGGGGCGATCGTCGTCCCCGAGGGAGGGCCGGTCGAGCGTGCGGCGCGCCGCGGCGATGGCCTCGGGCGGGATCTCCTGCGCCGCCGCGACGGCGAGGACGAGTCTCTCGTCCGAGAGCACGAAGTCGAGGACGCCGGCGATGAAGGCGGGCGTCCCCGCCACCTGGCGCAGGCTCGCCGGGTCGAGCCCGGTCAGAGCGAAGAAGCGGGACAGGATCCTCGGGTCCGTGGCGAAATGGGACAGCGCGGCGATGGCGATGGAGGCCGCGTCCCGCTCCCCTGTCGGGCTTGACGCCACGGTCAGCCCCTCGCACACGTGGCGACGCGCCGAACGGGCGCCGACCGGACGGGAGAAGACATGGCGCACCGCGTGCTCATCGTGGAGGACAACGAGCTGAACATGAAGCTCTTCCACGACCTCCTCGAGGCGAGCGGCATGGAGATCCTCCAGACCCGCAACGGGACGGACGCGCTCGCCGTCGCCAAGCGCGAGCGGCCGGACCTCATCGTCATGGACATCCAGCTTCCCGAAATGTCCGGCCTCGAGGTGACGGAGCGGATCAAGTCCGACCCCGATCTGAAGCCGATCCCGGTGATCGCCGTCACCGCGTTCGCCATGAAGGGGGACGAGGAGCGGATCCGTGCGGCGGGCTGCGAGGCGTATCTCTCGAAGCCCATTTCCATCGACCGCTTCATCGCCACGGTGAAGCAGTTCCTGCCGGCGAAGTGATTATTTGATCTTCGCCTCACGGAAGACGACGTGCTTCTTCGCGACCGGGTCGTACTTCTTCTTGGACATCTTCTCGGTCATCGTCCGCGTGTTCTTCTTCGTGACGTAGAAGTAGCCGGTGTCGGCGGACGAGACGAGCTTGATCTTGATGGTGGTGGCCTTGGCCATCGGTTCTCTCCCGCCATCGCTCAGCGCGACGGCGCACGGTCCTGTGATAGGGGGCTCAAACCCCTCTAGTGGGCGGCGAGGTGGGCTGAGTCAAGCCTCGAGACCCTTCCGCCCGATCCGCAGCAGCGCCATGACGACGTAGGCGCCGAAGATCACCGCGATGGCGATGGCGAAACCGTGCGGCGTCCACACGTCGAGCCCCACGCCGAGGCTGACGGGGCCGATCAGCATCCCGACGGCGTACATCATCACGAAGGCCGCGTTCGCCGAGGCAAGGTCCGCGCCGCGATAGCGCGCGCCGAGATGGGTGAGGCCGATGGTGTAGAGCCCCGCCACGATGCCGCCGGTCACGAAGAGGACGGCGAGGAGCAGCGGATAGCTGTCCGAGACGAGGGGCATCAGCAGCGCCCCGGCGACGCCCACGGCGGCCGACCCGATGAGGAGGAGGCGCCGGTTCACCCTGTCGGCGAGGTAGCCGATGGGGATCTGCGACAGGACGTTGCCCGCGGCGATCGCCGCGACCAGGATGACCGCCTGCTCGCCCGACAGGCCGATGGCCGTCCCGTAGAGCGGCAGGATCGCCGTGCCGCCGCTCTCCACCGCGCCGAAGACAAGCGAGGCGAAGAGGGCGAGCGGGGCGAGGAAGACGAAGCGCAGCAGGTTCGGATGGCCGCCCGCCGGAAGGTGAGGCTCGCGGGTGCGCACGAAGAGGACCGGGATCGCGGCCGCCGCGAGGGCGAGCGCGCCGATGGCGAAGGGCAGGACCCCCTCCGTCCCCACGAGGGCGAGGATGAGCGGGCCGATGGAGATCCCGATGGACAGGAACGCCGTGTAGACGCCGACGATGAGCCCGCGCCGCCGCTCCTGCGCCAGCGAGTTGATCCAGAACTCCGTCAGCGCGAAGATCATCGTCACCGCGGCGGAGTAGATGAAGCGCAGCGGGAACCACAGGATGAAGGGCTCGACGAGGTAGAAGCCCATCAGCGTCACCGCCATCGTGACGAAGGCGCAGACGATCAGCCGCGCCGTTCCGAAGCGGCGGGCGAGCCCGGTGACGAACGGCAGGATCGCGATGGCCGCGACGCCAGCGGTCGCCGTGTTGATGCCGACGAGCATCGGCGAGACGCCGCGATCCTCCAGCACCACCGACAGGAGCGGAAGCGACAGGGACAGGGCGGCACCGACGCCCGTGATCCCGCTGATGACCGCGGCGAGGGCGAGGACGTCGAGCCGCTTCCCGACGTCGTGCTCGAGGGCGGCACCGTGGTCGCACGCCTCGTCTGCCGTCAGGGTCGCGGCGGGGCGGGCCATCTGTCGGGTCTCGGAATGATCCATGGCTCCGCGCACGGCGAGTGACGACAGGGATGATTTCGCTCAAAAAACGGGCGAGCGCCAGTGCCGCGATCCTCGCCGCCGCCGTGTCCGCTCGCCATCACCTATAGCAGGATGCGCACGAAACAGCCTCTCGTCCAGCGATAGTAAGGCACCGGAAGGTCCGGCGGGAGGGAGGGATCCTGCGCGAGGCGGGCCGTCAGCTCGTCGAGGACGGTGAGGGTGATGGTCGGCAGCGTCATGCGCCTCGCCTCGTCGATCTCGACCCAGCGGATCTCCTCGAGCTCGGCGTCCTCGCCGACGCGGCTCTCGTCGACGGCGGCGATCGCCTCCCTCGCGGCCACGAAGAAGCGCGTGTCGAAGCGTCGCGGGCGGCCGGGCGGCGTGACGGCCCGCGCCACGAAGCGAAGCGCCGAAAGGTCGATCCCGAGCCCGCGCGCGGCGAAGGCGTCGAGGTCGCCGCCCGCCGGCACCCGCGCAGACGGCGTGCCGAGGAGAATGCCGGTCTCCTCGTAGGCCTCCCGCACGGCCGCGACGCCGAGCGCACGGGCGCGCGCCATGCCGACCCCGGCCCTCACCCGGTCCATCAGCTTCGCCTCGGTCACGGCGTCGTAGGGGGCGGCGATCGCGACGCGCGAATCGCCCGGATCGCAGCGCCCTCCGGGGAAGACGAACATGTTGGGCATGAAGACGTGGCGCGCGCTGCGGCGGCCCATGAGGACGGCCGGCCCCGACCGGTCGAGCACGATGAGGCTCGCCGCGTCCCGCACCCTGATGGGCGGCGACGTCCTGTCCCGCTCGGCCGCTGTGAGGCGCGCCGTCAGGTCCTCGCCCGAGATCACGTGCCCTGCCCGCCCTCCCGGTCGAAGCCGTGCATCCTGTTCGCCCACTGGAGCGCCACGAGTGCACCCTTGATGGAGGGAAGGAGGGCGAGGGACAGGATGACCGTGAGCGGCAGCGCGATCGCGGCGTGCACCCACATGGCCGGCGCGTGGACGACCTCGAGCCACAGCATGAGGCCGACGACGACGTGGGCGACGATGAACATGACGACGTAGGGCGGCGCGTCGTCGGCGCGGTGGTGGTGGAGCTCCTCGCCGCACGCGGGGCAGCGCTCGTTCACCGCGAGGAAGCCGCGGAAGAGGCGGCCCTCGCCGCATTTCGGGCAGCGGCCGCGGGTGCCGCGCCGCAGGGACAGGGACAGGTTGCGCTCGCTCATCGTCTGCCTCTCTTCGGTGGCTTGCCGCCGCTCCTGCGCGCTCCGCCGGCCTTCGGGCCGCGGGCCCCGCGCGGGCCGGCGGCGCGGCGGGGGCGGCGCTGGCCGCCGACAGTCGCCTCGTGGTCGATCACCTCGAAGCGCATCGCGCCAGACAGCGGCGCCGCCTCCTCGAGGCGCACGGTGACGGTGTCGCCGAGGCGGAAGGTGACGCCGCTCGTCTCTCCCACGAGAGCGTGGGCCGCCTCGTCGTGGATCATGTACTCCGCCGACAGAGTCGAGATCGGCGCGAAGCCGTCCGCTCCGGTGTCGTCGAGCTTGATGAAGAGGCCCGCCTTCGTGACGCCCGCGATGCGCCCGGTGAAGGTGGAGCCCACCCTGTCGGCGAGCCAGGTCGCGATGAGGCGGTCCACGGTCTCCCGCTCGGCGACCATGGAGCGCCGCTCCGTCTCGGAGATCTGCTGGCCGATGGCGCCGAGCTCGGCGATCTCCTCGTCCCGGAGGCCATCCGTCCCCAGACCCAGCGCGCGGATGAGGGCGCGGTGGACGACGAGATCCGCATAGCGGCGGATCGGCGAGGTGAAGTGGGCGTAGCGCCGCAGGTTGAGGCCGAAGTGGCCGAGATTGTCGGGCGCGTACTCCGCCTGGCTCTGGGAGCGCAGCACCACCTCGTTCACGAGCTGGGCGTGGACGGTGCCCTCGACGCGCTTCAGGATCCCGTTGAAGTGGGCGGGCGTCATGCGCGTGCCGCGGGCAAGGCGGATGTCGAGCGTCGCGAGGAACTCCTGGAGCGCCACCACCTTGTCGAGGGCGGGCGCGTCGTGGACGCGGTACAGGAGCGGGACGGCGTGCTTTTCGCACGTCTCCGCAGCCGCCACGTTCGCCTGGATCATGAACTCCTCGATGAGGCGGTGGGCGTCGAGCCGCTCCGGAACGACGACGCGATCGACGTGCCCCTCGGGGGTCAGCAGGATCTTGCGCTCGGGAAGATCGAGGTCGAGGGGCTCGCGGGCGTCGCGCCCGCGCTTCAGGCACGCGTAGGCCTCGAAGAGGTCGCCGATCAGGCCCGACAGGTCCGAGGGCGCGCCGTCGGCGATCCTCTGCGCCTCCACGTAGGCGAGGCGGCGTGCCGAGCGCATCATGACGCGGTGGAAGGTGTGGCGCGTCTTGCGGCCGTCGCGGGCGAAGACCATGCGCACGGCCATCGCGGGCCTCGCCTCGCCCTCCCGCAGCGAGCACAGGTCGTTGGAGATGCGCTCCGGCAGCATCGGGACGACGCGGTCCGGAAAGTACGTGGAGTTGCCGCGGATCCGCGCCTCGGAGTCCATGGCCGAGCCCGCACGCACGTAATGGGCGACGTCGGCGATGGCGACGAGGACGACGTGGCCGCCCTCGTTGGCCGGATCGGGCTCGGCGAAGACGGCGTCGTCGTGGTCCCTGGCGTCGGGCGGGTCGATGGTGACGAACGGGACGTCCCGCCAGTCCTCCCGCCCCGCGAGGGAGGCGGGCTCGGCGGCCTCGGCCTCGGCGAGGACCACGGGGGGGAACTCGTCCGGGATGCCGTGGGCGTGGATCGCGAGCATGGAGACCGCCGCCTCGGAGCCGACGTCCCCCACCACCTCCACGATCTTCACGGCCCGCCCGCGCACGATCTCGGCGCGCACGAGCGTGCCCGTGGCGAGCGCCTTCACGAGCGCCGGATCGACCATGTAGGCGTCCCGCTCGCGCTTGGAGACGGGCTCGAGGCGGGGCGTCTCGCCGGTGCGCTCCACCACGGCGAGTGTGGCCGCCGGCCGCCGCTCGATGATCTTGATCACCTTGGCGAGCGGACGGCCGTCCTCGTCCTCGGAGATGCGGGCGAGGAAGCGGTCGCCCATGCCGGGCGCGGGGCGGGCGTTCAGCACCGTCACCTTCGGCGGATCGCCCTCCTCCTCCCAGTGGGTGGGCTCGGCGAGAAGGTCGCCGTCGCGGCTCCTGCCGGTGACGGCGAGCACGGTGACGCGCGGCAGCTCGCCGGGGCGCTTCAGCCGCTTGCCGGACCTTGCGATGAGGCCCTCGTCCTGCATCGCCCGCAGCATCGCCTTCAGCTCGATGCGGTCCCCGCCCTTGAGGTTGAAGGCGCGCGCGATCTCCCGCTTGCCCACCTTGCCGGGCGTCTCGGCGAGGAAGCGCAGGATGTCCTCGCGGGTGGGGACGTCGGGACGTGCCATGCGGTCCAATCTGTGGCGGGACGGTTGCGCCGTCGAGCGCCCTTCCTACGCCCGAGCGCGACGGTGCGATACCCCGCCCGCCGCAGTCGTACCAGGCCCGGCGAACGCCTGTGCGTCGGCCGTTCCTTCGGTGGCGGCCCGACCGGCGGGCGCCCGGTCGGGCTCGCCTTCGCGCGCGGCGCTCCGGCAGGACGCCGGGGCTCGCCGCGCCAGGCGTCAGTCGTCGGCGGCCTTCCGGCGCGTGGCGGACGCCGCCTTCGCGGCGGTGGCGCGCGCCTTCCTCGGCGCGGCCTTCTCCTCCTCGCCGTCGGCGTCGTCGACGAGCCGGTCGCCGGACTTCGCCTTCGCGGTCGCCTTGCCCTTCGCCGGGGCGTTGCCCTTCCCGGCGGCCTCGCCCGTCCCGTCAGTCTTCGCCTTCCCGTCCGTCTTCGCCTTCGGTGTGGTCTTCGCCTTCGCGGTGGTGCTGGCCTTCGCGGTGGTGCTGGCCTTCGCGGCGGTCTTGCCCTTCGCCGCCGTCTTTCCGGCGCCGCCCTTCGCCGCCTTCGGCTTGCCGCCCTTCGCCTCGATGAGGGCGACAGCCTCCTCGAGGGTGATCCCCTGCGGATCCTTTCCCTTCGGCAGCGTGGCGTTCACCTTGCCGTGATTGACGTAAGGCCCGTAGCGGCCCTCCCGCACGGTGATCTCGCCGCCCGAGGGATGCTCGCCGAGGGACTTGAGGGCTGCGGGCGTGCGGCCGAAGCCCTTGCCCTCCTTGCGCTCGGCGATGAGGGCGACGGCGCGGTTGAGGCCGATCTCGAACACCTCCTCGATGCTCTCGAGCTTGGTGTACTTGCCCTCGTGGAGGAGGTAGGGCCCGTAGCGCCCGAGGCCGGCCTGGATCGGCTCGCGCGTCTCGGGGTGACGGCCGACCTCGCGGGGCAGGTCGAGGAGCGAGACCGCCTTCTCGAGGGTCACGTCCGCCGGCTGCCAGCCCTTCGGCAGGGACGAGCGCTTCGGCTTTTCCCCCTCCGCCGCCGCCATCTCGATGTAGGGGCCGAAGCGGCCGGACTTGAGGGTGATCTCGAGCCCCGTCACGGGATGGTTCCCGAGGACGAGGGGGCCGCCGTCGGCGCCGGGCTCGGCGTTCGGATCGTCGCCGAGCTGGCGGGTATAGCTGCACTGCGGATAGTTCGAGCAGCCAATGAAGGCGCCGTAGCGGCTGTTCTTGAGCGAGAGGCGCCCGGTGCCGCAGACGGGGCAGACCCGCGCGTCGGACCCGTCGGGCCGCGGCGGGAAGATGAGGGGGGCGAGCTCGTCGTTGAGGGCGTCGAGCACCTCGGCGGTGCGCACCTCCATGACCTCGCCGATCTGGCGGGCGAAGTCGGCCCAGAACTCGCGCAGCACCGCCCGCCAGTCGAGCCGGCCGTCGGAGATGGCGTCGAGCTTCTCCTCGAGGTCCGCGGTGAAGCCGTACTCCACGTAGCGCTCGAAGAAGGCCTCGAGGAACGCCGTGACGATGCGGCCCTTGGAGCCCGGCACGAGGCGCTTCTTGTCGAGGATGACGTATTCCCGGTCGCGCAGTGTGGAGAGCGTGGCCGTGTAGGTGGAGGGCCGCCCGATGCCGAGCTCCTCCATCTTCTTGATGAGCGTCGCCTCCGTGTAGCGCGGCGGCGGCTCCGTGAAGTGCTGCGTCGGCTTGACCGCCTCGCGCGTCAGGCGCTCGTTCGCCTCGATGGCGGGAAGGCGCGCGTCCTCCTCGTCGGCCGCGTCGTCGACGCCTTCCTGATAGACCGAGAGGAAGCCGTCGAACTTCATGACCGAGCCGGTTGCGCGCAGCCCGATGGTGTCACCGCCGGAAGCGCCCGTCCGGCCGGCGCGGGCGTCGATGTCGACGGTGGTGCGCTCGAACTCGGCGCTCGTCATCTGGCTCGCGACGGCGCGCTTCCAGATGAGGTCGTAGAGGCGCGCCTCGTCCTCGCCTACGGAGCGACGGACGTCGGATGGCATGCGGAAGAGGTCCGTCGGCCTGATCGCCTCGTGGGCCTCCTGCGCGTTCTTCGCCTTGGTGGCGTAATGCCGCGGCTTGTCGGGCAGGTAGTCGGCGCCGTAGCGCTTCTCGATGACGCTGCGCACGCCCGCGATCCCCTCGGGCGCCATCTGCACGCCGTCGGTCCGCATGTAGGTGATGAGGCCGACCGTCTCCCCGCCGAGGTCGACGCCCTCGTAGAGGCGCTGGGCCGCCTGCATGGTGCGCGCCGAGGAGAAGCCGAGCTTGCGCGAGGCTTCCTGCTGGAGCGTCGATGTGGTGAAGGGGGGTGCCGGATTGCGCTTTTGCGGCTTCGCCTCCACGGAGGTGACGAGGAACTCGGCGCGCATCAGGTGGTCGACGATGCGCCGCGCGTCCTCCTCGGTCCTGATGCCGAGCCGGTCGAGACGCTTGCCGTCGAGGACGGCGACCCGCGCCTCGAAGGTGTCGCCCCGCGGCGTCACGAGTGTCGCGACGACCGTCCAGTATTCCTGCGCGACGAAACGCTCGATCTCCGCCTCGCGGTCGCACACGAGGCGGAGCGCGACGGACTGGACGCGCCCGGCGGACCGGGCGCCCGGGAGCTTGCGCCAGAGCACCGGCGAGAGGTTGAAGCCGACGAGATAGTCGAGCGCGCGGCGGGCGCGGTAGGCGTCGACCAGGTGGTCCTCGATGGCGCGCGGGTTCGCCATGGCGTCGAGCACGGCCTGCTTGGTGATGGCGTTGAAGACGACGCGCTCGACCGGCTGCGCCTTCAGCGCCTTCTTGTCCTTCAGCACCTGGAGGACGTGCCAGGAGATGGCCTCGCCCTCCCTGTCGGGGTCGGTGGCGAGGATCAGGCGGTCGGCGTCCTTCACGGCGCGGGCGATCTCGTTCAGGCGCTTCTGCGCCTTCGCGTCGATCTGCCAGACCATCTCGAAGTCGTTGTCGGGGTCGACCGACCCGTCCTTCGGCGGCAGGTCGCGCACGTGCCCGTAGGAGGCGACCACGTGGTAGTCGCTTCCGAGGTACTTGTTGATGGTTTTCGCCTTGGCCGGTGACTCCACGACGACGACGCGCATGCAAGGCTCCCTTTCGCGGACCGTGACATAGAGGCCCCGCGGCTCCGACGCAAAGGGTGATCGCTGCGGCGTGTCGGAGGGGTTGCCTTTTCGTTCCGCCGACCGTACAACCATAGCGCGCGCCGCCTATCCGAAAGGTTGAGGAAAGATCGGGCGCGCAATGTCGGAGGGGCGGCACCATACCGGGCCGCGGCTCCAGGGCCGACCGTGCGGAGAACGCCATGACCCGATTGCGAGACGACGAGATCCGCGCCCCACACACAGTCCCGCCGCTCGATGCGGACGGCGTCGCCGCAGGCGAGGTGGCGGAGTACGTGGAGCGCATGTGCGCCGAGCTGACCGTGCTTGCGGAGCGGACCGGGCTCGGCTTCCTCGCCTACCTCCTCGAGGTGGCGCGGGAGGAGGCGCGCCTTCACGCCCCCCGCGCACCCGAGACGGCGACGCGCCACGGCGAACTGCCCGCGGGCTGACCCGGCGCAGCCCCGCACCGCCGGAGAAACTCTTGCAGCGGGGAGACACGCATTCCCGCAGCCGGGAGATGAAGAGCGCCATCGCAGGGACGGACACCGTGTCGAGGCCGGCGCCCACGTGCTAACGACCACTCCTCCGGCTCGCTGTCCGGCCCTGTTCCGGCCCCCTTCCGGCCTGCTGTCGGGTCCCCTTCCTGTCGGGTCCCCTTCCGGCTCCCGTGTCGGGCTCGCGGCGGCCCCCCGCATCCGCAGGACGCAAAGAGCCCCGCGGCCGCCCGGCGGCGAAGCCTGGCACAGCCGGCGGGCGGGGCGTCCTGCGCCGTCAGCCTGCGGGCGAGCCGGCCGCCGCATGCCCGGCTGCGAAGCCGGGCCGAGGCCGTGACAGCGAACGGCAAGGAACGGGGACCGGGAGCGGTAACGGCCGGGAAGCGGGCACCGGGGACGGCACGGGGCGGATACCGGAGACGGCAAGTGGCGGGGATCGGGGGCGGTAAGGACCGGAGAGCGGGCATGAGGGACGGCAAGGGGCCGCGACGGGGCACGGCAAACGGCGGTGAGCGGGGACGGCAAGGGGGCGCGGCTTGCCTGCCGTCGGCAGCTTGCGCATTGTCTGCCGCGTCCGGGATCCGCGGCAAGAGGGTGCTCCATGCGCATCACGGCGCTCGTCGTCATCGCCATCACGACGCTCGCAACGCTCGTCACGTCCGCATCCGCGCAGGACGTCCCCCGATCCCGCGCGGAGATCACGCTCAGCTTCGCCCCCGTGGTGCGGGAGGCCGCGCCCGCGGTGGTCAACGTCCACACCGCACGCCAGGTGGAGCGCCGCTCGCTGTTCGGCGACGACCCGTTCATGCGCCACTTCTTCCGCGGACCGCAGATGCGCGAGCGGGGCTCGGCCCTCGGCTCGGGCGTCGTCGTCGACCCGGCGGGCCTCGTCGTCACCAACGCCCACGTCATCCGCGACGCGCGGGAGATCCGCGTCTCCTTCAACGACAAGCGCGAGTACGTCGCGACGCTCCTCCTCAAGGACGAGCGCACCGACCTCGCAGTCCTCGAGATCGCCGGCGAGGGTCCCTTTCCCCACCTCCCCCTCGGCGATCCCTCCGCCCTCGAGGTGGGCGACCTCGTCCTCGCCATCGGCAACCCCTTCGGCGTCGGCCAGACGGTGACCCAGGGAATCGTCTCGGCGCTCGCCCGCACGCAGGTGGGCGTGTCGGACTCCCGCTTCTTCATCCAGACCGATGCCGCCATCAATCCGGGCAACTCGGGCGGCGCCCTCGTGGACATGAGGGGTACGCTCGTCGGCATCAACACGGCCATCTTCACCCGCTCGGGCGGATCGAACGGCATCGGCTTCGCCATCCCGACCGACATGGCGCGGATCGTCATCGAGTCGGCGCGGACCGGGGGGCGGGTCCAGCGCCCCTGGCTCGGCGCGCGCCTGTCCAACGTCACCCGCGAGCTCGCCTCCCAGCTCGGGCTCGACCGGCCGGTCGGCGCCGTGGTGGTGGAGATCGTGCCGGACGGGCCCGCAAGCCGCGCGGGCCTCCTCGTCGCCGACGTCATCACCCACGTCGACGGCATCGAGGTGATCGACCGCGAGGGCTTCGGCTACCTGTTCGCCACGCGCGGCATCGAGGGCGAGAGCGAGATCACCATCATGCGCGACGGCGCGCCGCGGGTCGTGACCGTGGCGCTCGAGACCCCGCCGGAACGGCCCGAGCGGGACGCGCGACGCATGCCCGACCGCTCCCCCTTCGGCGGCACCATCGCCATGAACCTCTCGCCGGCGGTGGCGGACGAGCTCAACCTCGACCTTTCCACCACGGGCGTCGTCATCGCCCGGGTGGACAGGCGCTCGCTCGCCGAGCGCGTCGGCCTCAAGCCGGGGGACATCGTGCGCATCGTCAACGGCTGGCGGATCGAGAGCACCCGCATGCTCGAGGCGATCGCGCGCCGCCGCCTCCCCTACTGGGACGTCCTGATCGAGCGCGACGGCGAACAGCTCAGCCTCGTCCTCGGCGGCTGAAGCGGGCCGAAGCGGCCGCCGGCAGCGCCACGGCATCACGCCGCGTCGTGGAAGATCACGCCGAGGGTCATCCGCTCACCGGCCCGCACACGGCTCACCCCGTGGCGCATCCTCACGCGGTAGTCGCCCCGCGTCCCGCGCCGCGGCCGCTCGGCGGTGGTGAACAGTGCGCCCTCGCCCCGCCCGAGCGCCACAACCTCCGCCCGCGACTGCATCCGCGGCCGCTGCTCGGTCATGACGAACTCGCCTCCCTCGAAAGCCGACGGATCCGTGAGGAGCACCACGAGCTGGAGGGGAAAGGCACAGGCGCCGTAGATGTCCTGGTGAAGGCAGTTGTAGTCGCCGGGCCCGTACTTCAGGAGGAGCGGCGTCGGCCGCGTCTGTCCGGCGGCGCGGCACAGCGCCAGCATCCCGTCCAGCGTCTCGGGAAAGGGCGCGCCGCCGAGCCGTCCGGCCCAGGCGTTGGCGGTGCGCACGGCGTGGGGATAGACCGCCTCCCGAAGGCGCCTGACGAGAGGCGGCAGGGGCGCGGCGAAATAGCGGTATTCGCCGGACCCGAAGCCGTGGCGCGCCATGACGACGCGGCTGCGAAAGCTGCCGGTCTCGTAGAGGGCGGCGACGGCCTCGCATTCCGCGGCGGTGAGGAGCGGCCCGGTCCGCGCGATCCCCCATCGGTCGAGCTCGTCGTGGATCCGGCCCCAGTCGAGCCGGTCCACGCGGGCGGCGACGTCGTCGCCGCTCACCTCGGCGCCCCGCGCCGGTCCACGGCCGCGCCCGCGTCCACGGCCTCCCGCTCCGCCTCGATCAGCGCGCGCTTGCGGGCAAGGCCCCAGCGGTAGCCGGCAAGGCTCCCGTCGGCGCGGATCACGCGGTGGCACGGGACGAGGACTGCGATCGGGTTCGCGCCGCACGCCCGCGCGACGGCCCGGTGCGCCGCCCGGCTGCCGAGCGCCTCGGCGATCTCCCCGTAGGTCGCGGTGGTGCCGACGGGGATCCTGCGCAGCGCCGCCCACACGCGCTCCTCGAAGGCCGTGCCGCGGATGTCGAGAGGGAGCTCGACCGCACGCGCCGGCTCGTCCACGGCCGCCACCACCTCGGCGACGAGGGCGTCGAAGTCCGCCCCGCCCTCCACCACGAGCGCCTTCCCGAAGAGCCTGGCCACCTCGTCCATCCCTTCCGCCGCGCCGTCGGTGAGGCGCACGGCCGCGATCCCCCGCCGCGAGAAGGCGACGGTGACGACGCCGAGCGCGGAGCACCCCCGACCGATCACGATCACCTCCCCCTTGCCCCCCGCTCCGAGCGCGGAGGGCGCCATGCCGAAGCGCTCCGCCGCGCGGTCGTAGAAGCGCGACAGGCTGGCAAAGCCCGCTTCGTGGGCGGCCCCGGTCACGCTTGGGCTCGTCGCGAGCGCCTCCGCAGCGCGCCGCACGCGGGCCGCCTCGTGAAAGGCCTTCGGCGTCAGCCCGGTGTGGGCCGAGAAGGTGCGGTGGAAGTGGTGGGGGCTCATCCCGGCGGCCTCCGCGAGGCGGGCGAGCGGGACCGGCTCCGCAGCCGCCTCGAGGGTCCGGCAGGCGGCCTCGACGGCGAGCGCCGCACGCTGGCGGGGGGACATCTCGTCCGGCCGGCAGCGCCTGCACGGGCGAAAGCCGGCGACGCGCGCCTGCGCAGGAAGGTCGAAGAAGCGCACGTTGCGCCTCAGGGGCCGGCGCGCGGGGCAGCTCGGCCGGCAGTAGACGCCGGTGGTGGCGACGGCGAAGACGAACTCGCCGTCCGCCTCGCAGTCCCGCGCCGACACCGCCGCCCAGCGCGCATCGTCCGCGGCGGCGGTAAGAGCGGCGCCACCTGCAGGATCGTCGACGCCCGGCAGATGGTCCGCGTCCGCCGCAACGCCCGTGCCCGACGCCCTCGCGGCGGTGTGGATGCGCTCGCTCATGGCCACTCTCCCCGTGTGCGCCGGCACCATCGCATCGGGACGGCGGCGGCCGCCATCCGGACCTTGCTCTCAAACCCGCCGGCAGCGTGAAGGTGCCGCGGCCTTCCCCTCGGCGCCACCTTTCCGCCGTCTCCTTGCGCCATTGATCGCAGGGCGCGACTGTGCGGGTATCGCGTTCGCGCCGCAAAGGCACAGAACGGCGAGGAAGCCCATGAAGCCCCGCTATTGGTCGGAGACGGCGAGCCGCGAGTTCGCCGCCCTCTTCGAGGACAGGGACTACGGCAGAGCCTTCCGCGAGCAGGTGGCGGACGCGCTCGTCAGGGGCTGGCCGCCGAACAGGGACAAGCCGCTGTGGGCGCTCGTCGTCCTCGTCAACGCTCTGGCCGCCACGGGGCGCACCCGCGGCCAGCCGTCCGGCCTCGAGCTTCTCTCGCTCCCGCCCGACGCCGTCCTCAAGCGCCTCGGCGAGCATCCGGGCGGCGCCTCCTCGCCCGTGAGCGTCGAGAGGAGCGGCGTCAAGGTCCGCCTCGTCGCCTGCGAGGCGAGCATCGTTGTCGGCCGCACCCGCGTGACCCTCCTGCGCAAGATCGCGGAGTTCCTGATCGCCGCCGACGGCTACCGCCATTCGCGCGAGGTGATCGCGACGCTCGACGCCGCCGCCGCGCAGGACCTCGACGAGGCGGGCTTCCGGGAGGCGGTGCGCGCCCTCTCGCGCCGCCTCTACGAGTACCGCAAGGCCCATATCGTCGAGGGCCACGCCGCGTCCGCCTTCGAGTACGTGCGGCGCACCTTCTCGGATCCCGCGAAGCGCGAGCCGGGCGACGACGACATCCTCGACCTGTGGCGCGCGCCGGAGAACACCGTCTTCGTCACCTACCGTGTGGCCTTCGCCTCCGCGCTCGACTTCCTGCGCCTGCGCCGCGAGGTGGCCGAGCGCGCCGTCGTGTCGGGGCCGGCCTCCATGGACGAGCCCGCCGTCGCCGCCACGGTCGCCTCGCCGTCGGAGGCGGAGGGGGAAGGGCCGGCGGGCGCGGCCTCGGCCCTCGGCTTCGCGGCCATCGCCGAAGGGTCGGACCACGAGCCACTCGCCGCCCTCGCGGCGTCCGACCTCAAGACCTTTACCCGCGGCGAGCTCGCATTCCTGGAGCTCGTCGCCTCGGTGTGGCCCGAGGGGCGCGCCTACGCCCGATCGGTGCTGCGCCTCCTCGCCTTCCACCCGATCCAGTCTGCCATCTCCAACTCCCTGCGCACGGGACGCGCCAGGGTCCCGCTCGAGGAAAGGGTGCGCTGCGTGGAAGCCGAGACCTACCGTGAGATCGGGACGCGCATCGCCGCCCTCCATGAGAAGACCACGAACTGGCTCGCCGCCGGCTACGCGCTCGCGGCAGGCAACGACGTGGAGGGCCGCGGGGCCGAGATCCGCGAGAAGGGGCTGAGAATCCTGTCGCGCACCCGCGCCCAGAGCTTCGATCGCCCGCGCGAGGAGCTCGCCGAGGCCTTCGCGGAGATCGCGGAAGACCTCGTCGCCCTCGTGCGGATGCTGGACGAGGTGCAGGAGGCGATCCGCTCCGTGGAGCGCACCCGCGACGCAGCGTCGCTCGACGAGACGTTCGAGATCGACCGCGCCATCTTCGCCGAGGAATTCACGCGCCGCTATCTCGCGGATGAAGCGGCGCCCGCGCTGCTCCCCGAGCCGGCCGGGAACGACATCGGAAGGAGCCTGACCTGATGCCATCCGACGACGACCTCAGGGCGGATCTCGTCGACCGGCTCGCAGCTCTCGCCCTTGTCGAGGAGAGCCTCGACGCCGGCGGAGAGGGCGGCGCCGCGGGCGGGGGCGTCCCGGCGATGCCTGTCGCCGAGGTGACGCGCCGAGCCCTCTCGCGGGTGGCCTTCGAGGGCGTCGCGACCATCCCCATCGGCGCGATGCCCCTCTACAGGGCGCTGCGCACCCAAAGCGCTCTCGTCGCCTCCCCCGTGGCCTTCGCCGCCGCCACGGGCAAGGAGCAGCGCCGCGTCATCGACGACCTCGAGATCCGCACCATCGTCGAGGACGACGCCGTGTGGCTCGTCCTGACGCTGCCTGAAGGCATCGTCCCCGCCGTCGTCGAGCTGACGGGCGCGGACGGCCGCTCGGTCCGCCTTCCGCTCGACCCGCCAGTCGAGCGCATCATCCAGACGGGAGTGTCCCGCACCTCTGCGGCGGAGCGCACCGTCGCCGAGCTTCTCGAGCGACCCGACACGCACATCTTCCTTCTGTGAACCTGAACGCCGGATGACCGGCGTCGCCGGCCTTCCTCCGGCACGCCCCCGCCGGCGCTGGCGTCTTCCGTCCGCGCGCCCTCTGACGTACGTGTCGTTCCGGCGGGACCGCGCCAGGGCGGGACGGTCCCGCAGCGAGGGCGACGGAAGATGGCGAACCTGCTCGTCGATGGCGCCAGGGACGAGGAGCGGACGGGCGCTGCGCCATCGTCGAGGCGCGTCGCCGTCCTCGTGCCGACGACGGGGGGCACGGCGATCGTCTGCGGCCTCGAGGCGAAGCCGCGCCTGCCGCGCTCCAAGGTGACCCGCGTCGGCGACTTCCGCGCGTTTCCCATCGAGCAGGACTACCACCGGCTCGTGGAGGGCGCCCACGCCACGCTCGGGGACACGCCGGGGAACTGGCACCTGACGCTGTCAGACCGCGTCGAGACGGGTCGGAGCTGGGAGCTTCCCGTCCTCCTCGCCCACCGCGCCGTCCGCCATGGCGCGGCGCTCACCGGGACCGTGGAGGAGGCCGATCTCGTGATCCTCGCCACCGGCGCCGTCGACGCGGCGCTGGACCCGGCGGGCGAGGTCCGCTTCGTGGCGGAGAAGCTCGAGCACGCGGCGCCGATCCTCGCGCGGCTGAAGCCGGGCGCCGAGGCGATCATCGTGCTCGGCGCCGGCGGTGCGCCCGCCGACGTCGCCGCGGCGGAGGCGGCTGCGGCGCGCCTCCCCAACGCCCGCGCCGTCGCCATCGACCGCTTCGACGGGCTCGAGAGCCTCGTCGTCGGCGCCCTCGGCGGCGAGACGGGCGCAAGCGGCAGGGGAGAGGCGGCGCGCCGGGCGATCCCGGTCCGCCCGCTCGCGATCGGCCTTGCGGGCGCGCTCGCGGCGGTCCTGATCGTCTTTGGCCTGTCCATCCTTCAGGGAAGCACACCATCTGGCCGGGACGCTCCGCTCGCCATGCTCGCCCTCGAACAGCTTCACGCCGAAAGCCGCGCCGCCTGCATCGAGGCGTACTGGAACGGCTCGGCCCTCCCGGCGCGCCACTTCGCCGCCTCCGGGGAGGGTCTCGCCATCGCCGCGGATCCCGTCACCTGCGCGCTGCGCTTTCGCAACGTCGGAGCGGCGCCGATGGAGGTGGCGCTCGACCAGGGGCTCGCGGGCCTCGTCATCCCCGGCGTCAGCCCCATCGGCCGCCGCCTCGCCATCGTGAACGGCACCCACTACGACCTCGTCTTCCACACGCCGCCCGCCGGCCGCGAAAGCCGCCTCACGGTCCACGCCGGCGACGCCGCGGCGGCGATGACGATCCGCTTCGAGGCACAGTGATGCGCCGCCTCCTCTCGGCACTCGCCCTCGCGGCCGCCCTCTCGGGGACCACGGCCGCGGACACGGGATCGCTCAACGCCATCATCGGCGAGCGCCCGGCGACGCGGGAGGCCGATCCAGAGGCCTTTCCCGTCACCGACGAGCCCGTCAGCGCGATCCGCATCATCACCGGGCGGCCGCTGCCGGGCGAGACGTGCCGCGAGGCCCTGTTCGAGGCGCGACCGCTGGTGATGAGCCGCGCCGAGGCGACCGCCGACGAGGTGATCCCGCTCTCCCTCGACAACCTCTGCCTCATCGAGTTCCGCAACGACGCGCGGGACCGCTCGCTCGAGATCCGCGTCGGTGAGGACCTGTCGGCGCTCGCCATCACGGCCGACCAGCGCCTGTTCCGGGGCCTCGTCCTCGTGCCGAACCAGACGACGTCCGTCCCGATCCGCCCACTGCCGGTCGGGAGCCTCCCCGTTCGGGTCGACGTCGTCTGGGCAGAGCCTGCGGCCGGGCGTACCGTGCAGACGTTCACCCTGGCGCTGAGCGGGCCGTGATCGGGTCTCGCTCCTCCACCGTTTCCATCGAAGGCCGTCATCGGCCGAGAAGGAGAACATCGATGCCGAGCCACCGCACCGCACTTCTCGCGCTCATGCTGGCGCTGCCCGCCGCGGCGCTCGCCCAGGACGAGACCGCCAGCCAGGACACGCGCCCCGCCGTCACCGAGGAGGCTGCCGAAACGGCGGCCCCCGGGACCTCCGCCGTCGCGGGGTCCGCAGCGGACGCGGCCGCCGCCATCAACGAGGCGATCGCGGAGATCTCCGAGGCGCTCGATCCGACGCTCTCCCCCGGCGAGCCGGCGGACGTGCGCGAGGTGGATGTGGTCGTGCGCCCGGGCATCGTCGCCCAGCCGGTCTACGAGCCCGGCGCGCCGACGATGACCGTCGCGCTGACCCTCGACTACGCCCATTCGACCGACTTCGACATTCCCTTCCCGCGGGACGGCTTCCTCCTGTCGCCGATGGCGCGCGGCCTCCTCGACGAGCTCGGCGTGGCGCTGGCGACGCCCGAGCTCGCGGACGACCGCTACCTGATCGCTGGCCACGTGGAGCCGACCGACGATGAGGGCTTCGACCACTGGCTCTCCGAGCGTCGTGCCGCAGAGGCCCGCGCCTACCTCGTGGAGGCGCACGCCATCGACCCCTCGCGCCTCCTGACGGCCGGGTTCGGCGGCGAGATGCCGCGCGAGAACGCCGCCGGCGCCGGCGCCGACGACACGCGCATCGAGGTGGTCCTCGTGGAGGCGGTGGGCGAGCCGCGGCCCGTGGTGGTCGAGGAGGTCGGAACGCAGCCGGTCGCGACGGGCAACGTCGTGTGCGACAGCCAGCCGGTCGCCCTCGTCGATCCGCGCCCCGGCCGCCACAACCTCGACGACTTCGGCAGCCCGCGCACCCCCGTGGAGTGCGCGCCGGTCCACACCACGCGGGACTGACGCCTCGCCGAAGCCGCAGCCGGGAGGCGCGTCCGGGCGCCGCCGGGCCGACCCCTCGGCGCCCCCTCCCCGTCAGCCCACGGCCTTCAGTGCGCCGTAGGCGATGCGGTAGCGGGCGTGGGCCTCGTCGAAGGCGGACGCGAGGGAGGTCACCGGCTCCACCGTCCGGGCGACGTGCGGCGGGGTCGCGATCTCCGCCCCGGCGCCCGTCGCCGCCATCATCGCGAGCCGCGCCGCCCCGAAGGCCGCGCCGTAGTCTCCCGCCGCGGGCACGTCCACGGGCACGCCGAGCACCGTCGCGATGGTCTCGAGCCAGTAGGCGGAGCGGCTCCCGCCGCCGACGGCGGTCAGCCTGTCGATGGCCGTGCCCGTGGAGGCGAGCGCGTCGCGGCAGTCGCGCACGGCGAATGCGATGCCCTCGAGGACCGCCCGCGTCACGGCCTCGCGGTCGCTCTCGTGGCCGATGCCGAAGAGTGCCGCCCTCACGTCAGGGTCGTTGTGCGGCGTCCGCTCGCCGCCGAGGTAGGGCAGGAACAGCGTCCGCCCCGGCGCCTCAAGGTCCCCGAGGCCGCCCGTCAGCTCCGCAGCGCCCGCGCCGGTGAGCCGCGCGAACCACTCGAGCGCGTCGGTGGCGGCGAGGATCACGCCCATCTGGTGCCAGCGGTCCGGAAGGGCGTGGCAGAAGGTGTGGATCGCCGTGTCGGGCGCCGGCCTGAAGCCGGGCGACGGCGCGAACACCACGCCGGACGTCCCGAGCGAGAGGAACGCCGACCCCGGCTCGATCACGCCCATGCCGACGGCGGCCGCGGCGTTGTCACCGCCGCCACCAGCCACCGGAACGCCCGCCGGCAGGCCGAAGCGCTCCGCCACGGCGGGCCTCAGCGTCGCCGACACGTCGCAGCCCTCAACGGCGCGCGGCATCGCCGAGGCGGACAAGCCGGTCGCGGCGAGGAGGTCGTCGCCCCAGCAGCGCCCTGCGATGTCGAGCCAGTTGGTGCCCGACGCGTCCGACATGTCCGTCACCGCCTCGCCGGTGAGCCACAGGCGCAGGTAGTCCTTCGGCAGGAGGACGAGGGCGACGCGCTCGAACGCCTCGGGCTCGTGCCGCGCCATCCAGACGAGCTTGGGCGCCGTGAAGCCGGCGAAGACGATGTTGCCCGTGCGCTCGCGGATCCCCTCGCGGGCGTTGAGCTCGCTCGCCTCGAGGCTCGCCCGCGTGTCGTTCCAAAGGATCGCGGGCCGGATCACCTCGTGCGCCGCGTCGAGGCACGTGGCGCCGTGCTGCTGGCCGGAGAGGCCGATCCCGCAGACGCCGCCGAGCGGAGCCTTCGCCGCCAGCGCCCCGAGCGCGGTCTCGGCCGCCGCGATCCAGTGCGCCGGGTCCTGCTCGGACCAGCCGGAGCGGGGGCGGGACACCGACAGCGGCGCCGTCGCCTCCGCCACCGGCCTGTGCGCATCGTCGACGAGCAGCGCCTTCAGCCCCGAGGTTCCGAGATCCAGTCCGAGATACATGCCCTCTCCTCCCGCCCGCGGTCCGTCTTCGCGGACCCTCGGCGCGAGCTTGGCCGCCGCAGGCGGCGGCTTCAACCGCTCCCTGGCGGACTGTTCTCCACGTATCCCCGGATCTTGCGCACGATCAGTCGATGACGGCCTCCACGAGGAAGGGGCCGGGCTCGCGCACTGCGGCCGCGATGGTGCGCACGAGCTCGGCCGCGTCCTCAATGCGCCTGCCGGGCACGCCCATGGAGCGGGCGAGGCCCACGAAATCGAGCTCGGGCCGGTTGATCTCCAGCATGTCGAGCGCGTCCCGACCGGGGTTCGCCCCGACGCGGAAGAGCTCCTGCTTCAGGATCTCGTAGGCGCGGTTGGCGAGGATGACGGTGGTCACGTTCGCGCCCTCGCGCGCCTGCGTCCACAGCGCCTGGATCGTGTACATGGCCGATCCGTCCGCCTGGAGCGCCACCACCGGACGGTCGGGGCAGGCGATGGCGGCGCCGGTCGCGAGAGGCGGGCCGATGCCGATGGAGCCGCCCGTGATCGCGAGCCACGTCATCGGCGGGGCGCCCGCCGTCGCGTCGTAGGCGAAGCGGCCCGCGGTGATCACCTCGTCCACCACGATGACGCCCTCGGGAAGCGCCGCCGCCACCGCCGCGGCGAGGCTCTCGGGGTCGATCTTTCCGGGACGGGGCGCCACGGGCCGCGGCGCGTCGGTCACCGCCGGCCGGGCGCCGATGCGCTGCGCGAGCGCCCTCACGGCGCCCGCACCGTCGCCATGGGGCGTCGCCAACGCGAGCCGCTCGCAGTCCTGCGGCAGGAGGAGGCTCGGCTTGCCCGGGTAGGCGAAGAAGGCGACCGGCTCCGGCGCCTCGATCAGGATGGCGTGCCGCGCGCCCGAGAGCCGCTCGAGGGCGACGTCCACCGGATAGGGGAGCTTCGGAAGGAGGGCACGGCCAGCCCCCCGCTCGATCCGCCTGTTCGAGACGGGGATGAAGAGCCGCGCCCCGGTCTTCGCGGCGATCCCGGCGAGGAGCGCCGTCGCGTCGGTGTCCGCGAGGAGGGCGCCGCCGGCATAGATGACGCACGGCTCTGCGGACTCGAGCGCTTTTGCGGCCCGCTCCAGCGCCTCCGCATCGAAGGGTTGCCGCGGGCGGGGCGGGAGAAGCTCCGCGACGACGCCGCCCTCGTCCCACCCGGTGTCGGACGCGGCGATCAGCGTCACCACCTGGCCCGCCCCGCTCATCGCCTCAGCGACGGCGCGGGCGCCGTCGGCGCCGAGGGTCGCCGCCGATCGCGCCGTCATCACGACGTCGCTGAAGGGGGCCGCGGCGCCTGCCGTGTCGGCGGTCAGCGGCGCGTCATAGGCCTGGTGCGCGCTCGCATGGTCGCCGACGAGGTTCACGAGGGGCGTGCGCGCCTTGCGGGCGTTGTGGAGGTTGGCGGCCGCGTTGGCGAAGCCCGGCGCAAGGTGGAGGAGCGTGAGGCCCGGGACGCCCCGCATTCGCGCCCAGCCGTCGGCGGCGCCGGAGACGACGCCCTCGAACAGGCCGAGGACGCAGCGCATCGCGCGCGTCCTGTCGAGCGCGTCCACGAACTGCATCTCCGAGGTTCCGGGATTGGCGAAGCATGTGTCGATGCCCGCCTCGCGTAGCGTGCGGACCAGACTTTCGGCGCCGTTCATCGTCCCTCCGGTGTTGCCGCCCGTGCCGCGGACGCGGGCCTCTCCTCCGGGCCGCTTCCGCCCGGATCGGCCTCTTCGACGGGTGATCGCACCGGACAAGGAGCGATCCGTCTTCGCCTGCCCGGTTCCATGGAAGCGGCGCGGACCGTGCTCTTAGGCCGGCGCCCGCCGCAAAGCCACCCTCGGATGCGCTGGTCCGTGCTCCGAGTCTTTCCCGCCGGCGCGATGCGCAGTAGACGACAGGCCATGATCGCCGTCCGCTTCCAGCGTCTGCCCCATGGCTCGGGGCTCGAGCTTCCCGCCTACGCCACGGCAGGCGCCGCGGGGCTCGACCTCGCCGCCGCCGTCCCCGAGGACGCGCCCCTCGTGATTCCGCCGGGCGGCCGGGCGATGGTGCCGACAGGCATCGCCATCGCCCTGCCAGACGGGCACGAGGGGCAGATCCGCCCCCGCTCGGGCCTCGCTGCGCGCCACGGCGTCACCGTTCTCAACGCGCCCGGCACAGTCGACGCCGACTATCGCGGCGAGGTCATGGTCATCCTCGCCAACCTCTCCGACGAGACGTTCACCGTGACGCGCGGGATGCGGATCGCACAGCTCGTGGTGGCGCCGGTGACGAGGGTCACCCTCGAGGAGGTGGACGACCTCGACGCGACGGTGCGCGGCGCCGGCGGCTTCGGGTCCACCGGGCGATGACGCTCGGCCCCGAGGAGATCGCCCGCTACGCGCGCCATCTCGTCCTCTCCGAGGTGGGTGGGCCGGGTCAGGCGCGGCTTGCGAAGGCGCGCGTCACCGTCGTGGGCGCGGGCGGGCTCGGCTCGCCCGTGATCCTCTATCTCGCCGCGGCCGGGGTCGGCACCATCGAGGTGGTGGACGACGACGCCGTCGCCCTCTCCAACCTCCAGCGCCAGGTGATCCACGGGACGGGCGACGTCGGCCGGCCGAAGGTGGCGAGCGCCGCAGACGCCGCGCGCCGCATCAATCCGCATGTGACCATCGTCGGCCACCCCGTGCGCATCGACGAGGCGAACGCGGCCGGCCTCGTCGCGGGGCGGGACGTGGTGGCGGACGGGTCGGACAATGCGGCGACGCGCTACGTTGTGGCTGACGCCTGCGCCAGAGCTGGCGTGCCGCTGGTGAGCGCCGCCGTGAACGGGTTCGACGGCTACCTGACGACGCTGACCCCCCACGAGGCGGGACCGGACGGCGTCCCGTGGCCCACCTATCGCTGCCTCTTTCCCGACCCTCCGCCGGACGCCCTCGTGGACGAGTGCGCGCGGACCGGCATCCTCGGCGTCGTCCCCGGCATTCTCGGCACGCTCCAGGCGAACGAGGTGCTGAAGCTCCTCCTCGGCATCGGCGAGCCGCTGAGGGGCCGCCTCCTCCTGTTCGACGCCCGCGCCGCGCGGTTCGAGGAGGTGCGCTACGCGAGGGACAGCGACGGCCCGCAGAACACGGAGGACCCGGCGGCCGGCGAGGCGCGCTGACCGCCCCCGCCAAAGGCACCGCGGGTGCCGGCCACAGTCGCGCCGGCAGCGGATGTCAGGCGTCCCGCTGCTCGAGGAGGCGCGTGATGCGGTTCTGGCGCGACAGGAACTCCTCGGCGCTCGCGAAGGGGAGCGCCTCGGAGAAGACGAAGCCCTGGCCGACAGCGCAGCCGAGCTCCTGGAGCTGGCGCAGCGTCTCCTCGTCCTCGATCCCTTCCGCCACGATGGTGAGGCCGAGCTTGCGCGCCATCTGGACGATGGCCGCCACGATCTGGAGGTCCTGCGGGTTGCTGGATGCGTGGGAGATGAAGCTGCGGTCGATCTTCACCTCCCTGATGAAGGGCTCGCGGATGTGGGTCAGGGAGGCGAACCCGGTGCCGAAGTCGTCGAGCGCGACGCGGAAGCCCTGGCGGTAGAGCTCGGTGAGGTTGCGGTAGACCGTCCTGTGGTCGCGGATGAGGACGTTCTCGAGCACCTCGAAGACGATTTCCTCCGCGGAGACGCCGTTGTCGGCCTGGAGGCGGTGCACCCTCTCGGGAAGGTCCTCCCGCTCGAGCTGGGCGCGCGAGAGGTTGATCGCGATGTGGCCGAAGGGAAGACCCTTCTCCCGGAAGCGCCGGGCGGCCTCGAAGGAGCCGACGAGGGCGACGTCGGAGAGGGGGCCGCCGACGTCCGCGTCCTCGAAGGCGGGGAAGAACGTGCTGGGGCCGAGCGTGCCGTGGTCCGGATGCGTCCAGCGGCAGAGCGCCTCGAAGCCGACGACGCCGCCCGACCGCAGGTCGAGCTTGGGCTGGAAGTAGGGGACGAACTCCCCCCGGACGAGGCCGGCACGCACCCGCGAAATCATCGCGCGCCGGCTCTCCTTGCGGGCGCGGGTGGCGGGATCGAAGCGGCGCACGCTTCCGCGTCCGGCGGCCTTGGCGGCGAGGAGCGCCTCGTCCGCCGCGCGGTAGATGTCGACCGACGGCGTGACGTCGTTCGGGTAGATGGCGACCCCGATGGAGACGGAGAGGCTGGCGGTGCCGTCGGCGACGGAGACCGTGGTGGCAAGCGACGTCGCGATCCGCTCGGCGAGCGCCATCAGCCCGTCCGGATCGGCGGCGCGCGCAACGATGACGGCGAACTCGTCCCCCGCGAGGCGCAGGACAGTGTCGGACGCGCGGGTGAGGCTCACGAGCGCGCGGGAGACGTGCTTGAGCACGGTGTCGCCAGCGAGGTGGCCGAGCGTGTCGTTGATGTCCTTGAAGCGATCGACGTCGACGAGGAGGAGGGCGGCGTGGAAACGCTCCCGGTCGGCAAGGCGCACCGCCTCCCCGACGGCGCGCTCGAACACGGTGCGGTTCGCGACGCCCGTCAACGGGTCGTGCTCGGCAAGGTCCCGCATCTCCTCGAGCCGGGTGCGCTCGGCGGTGACGTCCTGCAGGAGGGCGAAGACGCGCGCGGGCTTACCGTCGCGGCGCTGCACCTCGCCGTGAAGGCGGATCGAGCGCCTGCCGCCGCCGGGGTCGATCACGTCACGGTGGACGTCGAAGGTGTCCGCCTCGCCGAGTGTGCCGTCGAGGGCGGCGCGCACGACCGTGCGGTCGAACGGGTCGAAGGCGGCGAGGAAGTCGGCGAGATCGTCCACCGCGGCACGGCCGAGGACATGGGCGGCCGACGGGGTCGCCTCAAGGATGCCGGCCTCGATGTCATGGACGAGGGTGCCGATGCCGACGAGGCGATGGGCGCGCTCCACGCGCTTGTGCTCCGCCTCGAGACGGCGGACCCAGGCGGAAAGCGCGGCGCGGCGCACGCGCGCGTCGTCCTCGAGCTCAGCGAGGAGGGCCTGGACGGCGGCGGTCTCCGGCGTCAGCGGGCGGTGGTCCCCCGCGATTGCGGCGATCCACGCGTCCCGCCCGCCGACGTTCACGGGGAAGGCGAGGCAGGTGGCGCCGCCGACGTCGACCCGCGCCGGCCCCCGGCGCACGGCCGGCGCCTCCCAGCCCGCGACGACGGCGTCGAGGTCGAACGGTGGATGGCCGACGCCGAAGGCGCCCTCCGCCCCGCCGAAGTCCACGAGGGCGCCGGGCATCCCCAGAACCGCCGCCACGTGCCCCGCGATCCTCGCGGCGCGGCAGGCGTAGGGCGGCAGGCCGTCCACCTCGGCGGGGACGAGCGCGCGCCCGGCCCCGGAGCCGTTCGACCGGCGTCCTTTCCCGTCACTGTCGCCGCCGGACGGGAGGTCGGCATCGTCTTGCATCGGCTCGCCCGCAGGTAAGCGCGGCGGGACGCCATGGAGGAAGGACCCCAGGCAGCCCCCACGCTGAACGATGCGCATCAATGCATGAACGCCCTGCGCCGGGCTTGCGGACGCTCTCGCGCACCGGCCCGGACAGCCCGAAGGCTGCCCGCGCTGCGGCAACCGCGTCAGGCGACGCGCCGCCCCTCCCGCCAGACCGAGCGGACCACCGGAACATCGCCCCGCCCCTCCCGCCGCACGCGCACGAGATCGGCCCTCAGCCCCTCGGCGATGCGGCCGCGGTCGGACAGCCCGATCGCGGCGGCCGGACCCGACGTCACCGTCGCGATCGCCCGCGGCAGCGTCCACCCCTCCCGCTCGCCGAGGACGAAGGCGCCCTGGAGCATGGAGAACGGCACGTAGTCCGACGACAGGATGTCGAGAGCGCCGCGGTCGGCGAGCTCCCCCGCCGACACGTTGCCGGAGTGGGAGCCGCCGCGCACGAGGTTGGGACCGCCCATCAGGATGCGCATCCCCGCCGCGCGCGAGGCCTCGGCCGCCTCGACCGTGGTCGGAAACTCCGCCAGCGTCACCCCGTCGCGCACGGCCTCGGCGACATGCGCCTCGGTGGCGTCGTCGTGGCTCGCGACGACGTAGCCCCTCTGCCTCGCCCGCGCGGCGAGCTCCCGGCGATTCGGATCGGACCAGCGCGCCGCCCGCGCCTTCCGCTCCGCCTGGAAGGCCTCGAACGCCTCGTCCGACATCCCGTTCCTGCCCTGGTAGTAGGCGCGGTAGGCGTCGAGATAGCGGAACTGGCGCTGGCCCGGCGTGTGGTCCATCAGGGACACGAGGACGATCCCCTCGAGGTCGTCGAAGAGCTCGAAGTCGGGGATGGTGATCTCCTCCGACACCTCGCACCTGAGGTGGAAGCGGTGCTCCGCGCGCAGCCTGCCCGCCGCCTGCGCGGCCATGATCTCGTCGGCGAGGCTGCGGCTGACGGCGGTGGTGATGACGGAGTGGTCGGGATAGCCGACGCGCAGCGCGTCGAGGACCGTCGTGATGCCGGAGGCGGCGATCTGCGCGTCGTGCGCCTGGATGGCCGCGAGCGTGTTCCACTTCACCATCGGGCGGGGGGCGACGTGGACCTCGAGGTGGTCCGTGTGGAGCTCGACGAGGCCCGGGATGAGGGTGTCGCCCTCCATGTCCTCGCCCCGCGCCGGCCCCTCCCCCACGGCGAGGATGCGGCCGTCCTCGACGGCGACGTGGCCGTGGACCACCTCGTTCTCGAGGACGATGCGGGCGTTGGTGAGTACGGTCACGGTCGGGCGTCCTGGCTGGCGATGACGTGGAACGGTCCGCCGGGCGCGTCCTCCCGGAAGAGGGCGTGGACCAGCGTGAGGGGCTCCCCGAGGAGCGGGCCGAAGCGGGCCTTCGCGGCCGCCTCGACGGCGTCGACGTCCGCGGGATCCATCGGCCCCGTCAGCGTCATGTGGAACGTGAATCTCTCCAGAACATGGGGATAGCCCCATCGGTCGAGAAGCGCCCTGCCCACCGCGTCGAGCCTGTCGGGATCGCGCCGGGCGCGCTCCTCGCGGGTGAGCGGCGCGCGCAGCGGCTCGAAGGCGTGGAGGATGAGCCTCTCCGCCTCCGCCACCGGGCCGGCGTCCTCCGCGAGGAGGGCGAGAAAGTTGTGGAGACGGCCGAGCTTCAGGGCAACCGCGAGCGGCGGGTGCGCTGCGGCATGGGCGCCGAAAGCGGCGAGAAGGTCCCCCTCGGTGGCGCCGGCGGCGAGGCGGAAGGGGGCGCGCATGGTGGCATGGAAGCCGTAGCGGGCTGGGACGTGGGCGAGCGCGCCGGCGGGGGCCTCGGCGGGCGCTGCGGCGCCGGTGAAGGCGGAACGCCCGAGCCAGGCCTCGGCAGCCGCCGCCAGCGGGGAATCCTTCGGCGGCGTCAGGTAGACGGCGTACCGCAAGCGCGTGTCCTTCCGGTCGATGACGGCCGGGCCGGCGAGGCGTCGTCGTGCCCGTCGCGGGGGGCGATGCGCCGGGGCCGGACGGCCCTGCCGGTTCGCTCGTCCCACAGTTTGATGACAGGCGGGCAACAGCGCGCCCGCACCCACACGTCTTGCACTTGTCGTGCCGGGCGCGCAATGACGCGAGGGTGGACCGAGGGGGTGGTGACATGGAGTGGACGGCGGCGGTTGTCCTCGTCTTCGTGACCGTGGTGATCGCGAGCAGCGGCGCGCGCGAGACGGCGCGTCAGGCCTTGCGGACGGGGCTGTGCACCGCCGCGGCGCTCGTCACCGCGCTCGCCTGGTTCGCCGCGGGCTCGGGCACCGCAGGGCTCGGCATCGGCGCGGGGGAGGCGCCGCCCTTCGCAGTCGCCTGGATCCTCTCGATCCCCCTCCTCCTCGCAGCCCTCTCCATCACCGCGGCACCCCTTCCCCGCGTGAGGCGGGCGGTCGGCGGCGATCCCGCCACGGCGGACGTCGCCCCGGTGGCGGGCGCCATGCTCGCCGCGGGCGCCGTCATGGTCCTCGCCCACTGGATCGCACTCGCCTCGGAGGGGGCCGTCGCGTGGGTGTGGCTCGTCGCCCTCCTCGCCCTCCTCGCCGTGACGCTCTTCACTCTCTGGGACCCGCTGCGGGACGCCTCGGAGGAGGGCCACCCCCTCCGCGCGGAGACGTACCTGCGCCACGCCGCCGTCCTGTCGGTGTTCCTCGCGGCCTATCCTCTCGTCCTCCTCGGCGCCCTCTCGGGGGTCCTGTCGGACGAGGCGGCCGTGACGGCCTACGCGCTCCTCGACCTCGCTGCGATCGGCGGCTTCGCGCTCTACGTCGTCCTCGACGACAAGCGCCTCGCGGAGATCGAGACCGAGGACGGGACCTTCCCGCCCGTCATCCCCCGTGCCGCTCGAGAAACGCCCTGACGTCGAGCCGGCGGAAATCCTCGAGCGCCGCGCGAAGGCGCTCGTGCGGCCAGTCCCACCAGGCGAGCGCGCGGAGCCTTTCCGCAACGTCCGCCTCGAAGCGCCAGCGGATGAAGCGGGCCGGAACGCCGGCGACGATGGCGTAAGGGGCCACGTCCTTCGTCACCACCGATCCCGCGCCGATCACCGCCCCGTCCCCCACGGCGACGCGCGGCATGACGGTGGCGCCGTGGCCGATCCACACGTCGTTGCCGACGCTCACCCATTGCGCGCGCCGCCATGCGAAGACGCTCTCGTCGTCGTCGGCGTCCTCGAAATAGTCGGCGGCGCGGTAGGTGAAGTGGTGCTGGCTCGCGCGCTCCATCGGGTGGTTCGGCGGGTTGATCCGCACGCCCGACGCCAGCGAGCAGAACTTTCCCACGGTGGAGAACAGGATGTCGCCGTTCTCCATGATGTAGCTGTAGTCCCCGAAGGAGGACGAGACGATGCGCGTGTTCGCCGCCACCTCGACGTAGCGGCCGAGTGTGGCGTCGGTGACGGTCGCCGTCGGGTGGACGAGCGGTGTCGGCGAGAGCTTCACGCGGCGCGCGTCTCCGGCGGGCGGAAGCGGGCGACGTCCACCTCCCGGTCGCACACCCCGGCGCGGACGGCCTCGTCGTGGAAGATCCCGACGATGGCGACCCCGGCCGCCTTCTTCTCGCGGATCATGTCCACCACCACCGCCCGGTTCGCCGCGTCGAGGGAGGCGGTCGGCTCGTCCAAGAGGAGAATTCGGTGGCGGGTGACGAAGCCGCGGGCGACGTTGACGCGCTGCTGCTCGCCGCCGGAGAAGGTGGCCGGCGGCAGGCTCCAGAGGCGCTCGGGCACGTTGAGGCGGGCGAGGAGCGCTGCCGCCCTCGCCCGCGCCTCCTCCGGCGCATCCCCCTGCGCCACCGCCGGCTCCGCCACGACGTCGAGCGCCGTGACGCGGGGGACGACGCGCAGGAACTGCGAGACGTAGCCGAGGACGTCCCGCCTCAGCGCGAGGACCGTGCGCGGATCGGCGGCGGCAAGGTCGGTCCCCGCCACGAGGATGCGCCCGGCGTCGGTGGCGTAGTTGCCAAAGATCATGCGCATCAGCGTGGACTTGCCCGATCCCGAGGACCCCACGAGGGCGACGCACTCACCAAGCCGAACGGCGAGCGCCGCGCCCTCCAGAACCGGCAGGCGCACCCCTCCCCTGTTGTGGAGTGTGAATGTCTTGCAGGCGCCTTCCACCACGAGAACCGCGTCCCTCATCCCGCCCCTCCCGGCCCGGACAGGGCCTTGCGCATGATCCGCCCCGGCCACGGCGTGAGGCGCCCGGTGACGTCGAGGGCAGCGGCGGGGGCGGGGGCGCTGGCGGGAACGGGGGCGGGGGCGCCCGGCGGAAGGTCGTTCATGCTGCCCTCCCGGGTCAGACTGTGAGGATGGAGCTCACGAGGAGCTGCGCGTAGGGGTGCTGCGGGTCGTCGAGCACGCGGTCGGTGAGGCCCTCCTCCACCACGCGCCCGTCCTTCATGACCATGATGCGCTGCGACAGGAGGCGCGCGACTGCGAGGTCGTGGGTGACGACGACCGCCGCGAGGCGCATGTCCCGGACGAGGCCGCGCAGAAGGTCGAGGAGCCGCGCCTGGACGGAGACGTCGAGGCCGCCCGTCGGCTCGTCCATGAAGACGAGGCGCGGCGCCGTCACGAGGTTGCGCGCGATCTGGAGGCGCTGGCGCATGCCGCCGGAGAAGGCGCGGGGGGCGTCGTCGATGCGGTCCGCGGCGATCTCCACGCGGCCGAGCCAGTCGATGGCGGTGTCGCGGATGGCGCCGTAGTGGCGGTGGCCGATGGCCATCAGCCGCTCGCCGACGTTGCCGCCGGCCGAGACGGTCATCCTGAGCCCGTCCGCCGGGTTCTGGTGGACGAAGCCCCAGTCGGTGCGCGCGAGAAGGCGCCGCTCGGCCTCCGTCAGCGTGGCAAGGTCGCGCACGGACCCGTCGCGCATGCGGTAGGTGACGGTGCCGCAGGTCGGCGCGAGCCGCTGCGCGAGGCAGTCGAGGAGCGTCGTCTTGCCCGAGCCCGATTCGCCGACGATCGCCAGCACCTCCCCGGGGTGGAGGTCGAACGAGACGTCCTCGCACCCGATACGCGCGCCGTAGTGCTTCGTGAGGCCGCTGACGGTGAGGAGGGCGCGCTCCGGCGGCACCGCCCCCTCAGTCGCCGCCGCCACCGCCCCCGTCGCCCGATCCGCCATCGCCGTCCCCGCTCCTCTCCCGAAAGCCGAGGCCCCACATCTCGGCGAAGCCGTCGAACGTCTGCCCCTGGACCTCGGCCCGCCGCCGCGCGCGCGACAGCGCCACGCGCCGGACGACGGCCAAGGCGAGGAGCAGCGCAACCCCGCAGAGCGCGACGCCGACGATGACCTCGGTCATGCCGCCGCGCCGCCTCCCCGCCGGCCCTCGCACCAGTCCGTGTCCGAACAGGCGAACATCCGTCCGCCGCGGTCGTCCGTCACGATCTCGTCGAGGTAGACGCCGGTCGCACCGCACAGCGCGCACGGGCGGTCGAAGACCTGCACCTCGAAGGGATGGTCCTCGAAGTCGAGGCTGATCACCTCTGTGTGCGGTGGCAGCGCGTAGATGCGCTTCTCCCGCCCCGCGCCGAACAGCTGGAGCGCCGGGCTGTCGTGCATCTTCGGGTTGTCGAACTTCGGCGTCGGCGAGGGCGCCATCACGTAGCGGCCCTCCACCAGAACGGGATAGTCGTAGGTGGTCGCGATGTGGCCGTGCCGCGCGATGTCCTCGTAGAGCTTCACGTGCATGAGGCCGTACTCGGCGAGGGCGTGCATCAGCCGCGTCTCGGTCTCGCGCGGCTCGAGGAGGCGCAGAGGCTCCGGCAGCGGCACCTGGTAGACGAGGATCTGGCCCGCCCGCAGCGGCGTCTCGGGGATGCGGTGGCGGGTCTGGATGATGGTCGCCTGCGCCGTGGAGGTGGTGGTCGCCACCTCGGCGACGCGGGCGAAGAAGGCGCGGATGGAGACGGCGTTGGTGGTGTCGTCGGCGCCCTGGTCGATCACCTTGAGGACGTCGTCAGGGCCGATGACGGAGGCCGTGATCTGGACGCCGCCGGTGCCCCAGCCGTAGGGCATCGGCATCTCGCGGGAGGCGAACGGCACCTGGTAGCCGGGGATCGCGACGGCCTTCAGGATGGCGCGGCGGATCATCCGCTTCGTCCCCTCGTCGAGATAGGCGAAGTTGTAGGTGGGGGCGGTCACCGCCGCTCCTCCTCGAGGGCGCGCATGAGGCCCGAAACAGCGGCCTCCTCCGGCGTCCCCGCGCCGAGCCCCGCGATGACGCCGAGCCGGTCATCCTCGTCCTTGTGCTGGTTGAGCTTCCACGAGCCCTCGAGCCGGTCGACGGCGAGCTCGATCCCGACGATGCCGCGCATCATCCGCGCCATGTAGTCCGCAGGCGCGTCGCTCACCTGCCACGGTTCCGGGCGGGCGTGCTCGTTGTGGTCCGTCAGCGCGGCGAGGTGGTCGGCGAGCCAGCCGGCGTCGTCGTGCGCCGAAAGGCGGCCGTGGGCGTGAACCGCCACGTAGACCCACGTCGGCACCACCTTCCCGTGCGCGCGCTTCGATGCGTACCAGGACGGGCTGATGTAGGCCTGCGGTCCCTGGAAGATCGCGACCGATGGCGGGGCGCCCGCCGCCACCGCCTGCCAGTGCTGGTTGCCGCGGGCAAAATGGGTCTGGAGCACAAGGCTACCGCCGCGCTCGCGCGCCACCATCGGCGCATGGGTGGCGTGGTAGCCGCCGGCCTCCGTCACGATGACGGCAAGGCGGATCTCGCGGATCGCCTCGACGAGGACCTCGCGCCGCTCCTCGCGAAAGCAGGGCTGCGCATACATCAGACGGCTCCGGGGCTCATGGCGCGGCGTCCCTCTCGGCGTCAGCGCCACCGCCGGCGGCCGCGCGTGCGTCGAACTCCGCGCGCAGCTCGCGGACGAGGCCGAGCTCCGCCTGGAAGTCCACGTAGTGCGGCAGCTTCAGGTGCTCCACGAAGCCGGTGGCCTGCACGTTGTCGGCGTGGGCGAGCACGAACTCCTCGTCCTGCGCGGGCGCCGTGCGGTCCTCGCCGAGCTCCCCGGCCCTCAGCGCCCTGTCGACGAGCGCCATCGACATGGCCTTGCGCTCCACGCGGCCGAAGACGAGGCCATAGCCTCGGGTGAACTGCGGCGGCGCGTCGGCGCTCCCGCGAAACTGGTTCACCATCTGGCATTCGGTGACGGTGATCTCCCCGACGGTCACCGCGAAGCCGAGCTCTGGAACGAACACCTCCACGGGCACCCTCCCCTGGCGGATCTCGCCGACGAAGGGGTGGGTCCGCCCGTAGCCGCGCTGGGTGGAGTAGGCGAGCGCGAGGAGCCAGCCCTCGTCGCCGCGGGCGAGCGCCTGGAGGCGGACGTCGCGCCCCGCCGGGTAGTCGAGCGGCTCGCGTGTGAGGTCGTGCGGCTCTGCCGCGCCCTCCCCGTCGGGCTCGACGAGGCCTTCCGCGCCGAGGACGTCGCTCACCCGCGGGGTCGCGCCGGGCGGCTCGGCCGTCGCAAGCGGCCCATCCGGCGCCTCGTGGTCCTCCTCGAGGAGGCGGTGGGTGTAGTCGAACGTCGGCCCCAGCACCTGGCCACCCGGAAGGTCCTTGAAGGTGGCGGAGATGCGCCGGCGGATCGCCATCCGCGCCGTGTCCACCGGCTCGGACACGGCGAGGCGCGGCAGGGTCGTGCGGTAGGCGCGCAGGAGGAAGATCGCCTCGATGAGGTCGCCGCGGGACTGGCGCACTGCGAGCGCGGCGAGCGCGGGATCGTAGCAGGAGCCCTCCGCCATCACGCGGTCGACTGCGAGCGCCAGCTGGCCTGCGATCTGCTCCAGCGTGAGGGCGGGGACGGACGGATCGCCCCGCCGCTCCTTCGCGAGGAGGCGGTGGGCGTTGCGGATGGCGGCCTCACCGCCCTTGACGGCAACGTACATGGCTTCAGCCCTCCCCTGTCCCCGCCCGCGCGCCGCGAGTCCCGGCCGACGAAGTCGCCGGACAAAGCGCCGCGGTCGAGAACGCGATTGCGCCGCTCACCCGCCGCCTCCTCGCGCGGGGCCGACCGCGACGAGGCGCGGCAGACCCATGACGCCGTCGCCGTCCACGAGGAGGAGGTCGACCCCGCGGGGATAGAGCGCCCGGTTCGCCGCGAGGGCGCCGAGGACCGGAGGCTCCAGCGAGAGCGCCACCTGCCGCGTGCGGCCGCGGATGCCGGGACCGGTGAGGACGAGCGGGCCGCCCTGGAAGGAGGCCGCCGCAACCACGGTGGCCGAACGATCGGGATACGTGTCGCTCCCGACGCAGAATCCGGCGAGGTCGGGCACGGTGAGGAAGGCGAAGCGCGCGGCGGCGCGTTCCTGCGTCACCGGCGCGCCGGCATGGAAGGCGAGCCATCCGGCCGCTGGCGCGAACAGGGGGTCGAGGAAGACCGGCGTGTCCGCGTCGCAGAGCGAGAGCGCGAGCGCCCCCATGGCCGGCGAAAGCGGTGGCGGCGGCGCGGCGACCGGCGGGATGGTCCGCACCGTCCCCGGCTCGGACAGCGCCGCGAGAACGGCGCGGAAGACGCGCTGCGCCTCCCGCCCCGGATCGCCGAGCCCGCCCGACAGGATCCGCCCGTCGAGAGCCTCCATCAAGCCTTTCCCCTCGTCCCGGGCGCCGCGCCCGGTCCAGACCGGGCGGCATGGCGCCGGCCGACCGGACAGCGGCCGCCGTGCCGCGCCATCAGTCCTCGCCCCGAACCATGGTGAAGAACTCCACCCGCGTCGCGGCCACCTCCTCGGCGTCGCGCCGGGTGCGCGCCTCGCGGGCGGCGGAGAGAGGCGCGAGCACCTCGGCGGCGACGCGCGGCCCGAGCGCCGGATGCTGGCCGAGGGCGTCGAACAGCGCGGCGATGCGGGCGTGCTCCCCGTCACGGCCGAGGACGTTGCCGAACCCGACCTCGCCCCCCTCGAGCCGCACGACGCACCGCGTCATCGTCGCCTCGCCGAGATTGAAGGGCGCGCCAGCGCCGCCGATCCGCCCTCGCACCATCACGAGACCGGTCTCGGGACCGCGCACCACCACGTGGGCAGGCTTCGGCGCAAAGGCCTCCCAGCGGGCGGCGAGGTCGGTGGGATCTGCGAGTGCGAGCGTCGCGATGGCGTCGCGACGGGACCCGGATGCGTCCGCCACGAGCGAGGCTACGATGCCGGCGGACGATGACGGCGCGCGCCGGCCGCACGCGCAGCGATGGCGGCAGGGAGCCGGTCCGGCGCACGCACGTTCATCGCCCTGCCTCCGGAGCGACCATGTCTTGGTATCCCTCCACCCGGCGGCGAGGCAGCACTCCGCGGAGCGGCCGCGTCCGACCCGCCGGCGGGCGATCCTCGCCCCTCGAGACGCCGAGCTCCTGCCCGACGTTCCGGGTCGGGCCGCCGAGGCGCTGCTCTAGGCCGCGAACATGACAGCGCGATGAACGCGAGGCAACGTCGGGCGGGCGCCCTGCTGCGGCTGCGAAGGATCCCATGGCGCCGATGGTGCGCCGCAGTAACATTTTTGCTGCACCGCAGCAAAGCCTTCGCAGGAGCAATATTGATCGGGAAGCGGTCGAGGTTCCGGCGGCCGTTCCCGCGACCGCCGGATCCCATCGCGCCGGTTGTCCCGGCGTCGTTTCCTCCCAAGACTTGGCCGCTGGGCACGATGTTGCACAAACGACCGCCTCTTGACCAGTCCTCATGTGCTTTCTTTCTGCGCAGCCTGCACGACCCGGAGATGACGACCTCTGCGAGAACCGTCACCCGCCCGTCCTCGGCGACGTCCACCACGGCGATGTCGCCCGAAATTGCGCTCGGTCGAGCAGTCCCCGGGCGGTGAAGCGGCGCCGCGCGCCGCGCGATAATGTGACCGACATCGTGTCTTGCGCGTTCCGCGGGTCCGCGCCCGATGGGGTCCGCCGGCAGGCCCCCGCCGGCAGGCCCCCGCCGCCGGCCGCCCCGTGGCACGCGATCCGCGCGACAGGGCGAATCACAGAGGAAATCCGACTTTGTTCCTTGGCCTGTGACAGGCGTGCGTTATGATGATGGCACTCGCCGCACCCGCCGCCCTCAAGCACCGGCACGCAAGGGTGGCGTCGCGGCGGCCGCGACACGCGGACACGACCGAGGGATCGACAGACCCGGAGCGAGCCGGATGCGCAAGGAGACAGCCGGAGCCCGCCACCTGCCGTCCGCGGCGAGCCGCGCCCCGGACGCCCGTGCCGAGCGGGAATGGCGGATGCGCCGCGCGCTCGCGGGCACCCCCGTGACAGTGTTCAGCCAGGATTGCGACCTGCGCTACGACTGGGTCTTCAACCCGCACCCCGCCTTCGACGAGCACGCCGTCCTCGGGAAGAGCGACGGCGATCTCGTGTCGGCCTCCTCCGCCCACGCGCTGACGGAGGTGAAGCGCGCCGTTCTCGCCACGGGCGAGCCGAGGAGGGCGAGGGTGCGCGTCGAGCCCCTCGCCGGCGGGCCGCACGCCATCTACGACCTCCACGTCGAGCCACTGACGGACGACGCGGGCACCGTGACGGGCGTCCTGTGCGCCGCCGTGGACGTCAGCCACCTGTGCGCCGAGGCTGCGGCGGCACGTCGCGCCGAGGCCCGCTTCCGCGCCGCCGTGGAAGCGATGATGGACTCCTTCGGGATCTATTCGGCCGTCCGGGACGAGGCGGGCCGCATCGTCGACTTCCGGGTCGAGTACGTGAACGAGGCCGCCTGCCGCACGAACAGCATGAGCCGGGAGGACCAGCTCGGGAAGCTCCTGTGCGAGATCCTGCCCGAACACCGGGAGAACGGCCTCTTCGAGGCCTATTGCCACCTCGTCGACACCGGCGAGCCCATCGCGCGGCGCGAGGAGGCCGTGGAGGGCGAGTGGGCCGGGCGGCGGCTCGTGCGCGCCTTCGACATCGTTGCGACGCGGCACGATGACGGGTTCGTGGCCTGCTGGCGCGACGTGACGGTGCAGCGCAGCCAGGAACTCGAGCTCGCCGCGGCCCTCAGCGAGTCCGACCTCCTGCGTCAGGAGCTCGAGCATCGCGTCGGCAACAACCTCCAGATCCTGTCCGCGCTGATCGGGATGGCGGCGCGGAAGGCGGAGCCCGCCGCGGCGGAGGCCCTGCGCGGCGCGCGGCGGAAGGTGGAGCTTCTCGGCTCCCTCCAGAAGACGCTGAGGGCCACGACCGGGCGGCACGGGACGATCTCCCTCACGGCCTTCCTCGGCCAGATCTGCGAGGCGGTTCGAACCGGGCTCGAGCTCGAGCTGCGCCAGATCGCACTCGAGTTCGAGTGTGGCGCCGCGAAACTGGGCGCCAACGAGGCGATCATGCTCGGCCTCCTCGTCAACGAGCTCGTGACGAACGCCGCGAAGCACGCCTTTGCCGGGAGGACCGGCGGTCGGATCCGCGTGATCCTCGCCGAGGAGGGCGGGACGATCGCACTCACCGTCTCCGACGACGGGAACGGCATCGACCCGGAGGCGGTGGCAGCTTCCGACGGAGCGGGAAGGCACCTGATGGACCGCCTCGCCGCAGCGCTCGGCGCCGAACTCGTGTGCGAGACCTCCGCCGGGGGCACGACCTTCAGGATGGTCCTCCACGGCGCGGCCGCCGGCACGCTCTGACGGCGGCCGGCGGCGCCGGTTCACCCGTGCCGTTCCGGTCCGACCGGCCGGCGCCCGTTCATGAGTCCTGCGTCAGTCGTCCCCGGCGAGCCCGCGCAGCGTCGCGAGGAGCGCGGACTGGACCATGAGGGGTCCGCCGCGGGCACGGTTGGCGTGGCGGCGCGCCCCGGGAAGGCGCACGCCGGGCTCGGCCGCGAGACGGGCGAGGAAGCTGTCGGCGCTCGCGCGCGTCCCCGGCCCGCCGATCGCCTCTGGATCCATGGCGAGCACGAAGACGCCGCCCGGAGGCACGCCGGACCCGTCGGCCTCGTGCACGGCCTCGTCGCTGTAGAGATCCCCGACGACGCCCGCGGCGAGGAGCTCCACCATCAGCGCCACGGCCGAGCCCTTGTAGCCGCCGAAGGGAAGCTGCGCGCCGCCGTCGAGGATGGCGGCTGGGTCGGTGGTCGGATTGCCGTTCCGGTCGATGCCGGCCCCGGGCGGAACCGCATGCCCGTCCCGTTCGGCGAGCATGATCTCGCCGCGGGCCATGGCCGCCGTCGCAAGATCGAACACGAGCGGCGGGGCGCCCTCCCGCGGATAGGCGAAGGCGATGGGGTTGGTGCCGAAGAGGGGCCGCCTGCCGCCGGCGGGCGCGACGTAGGGAAAGCTCGCGGTGCAGGCGAATCCCGCGAGGCCGCGCTCCGCGAGCCACTCCACCTCGTGCCACATGGCCGCGAAGTGGCGCGTGTGCCTGACGGCGAGGACGGCGACGCCGTGGGCGCGGGTGCGCCGCTCGAGCTCGGGAAGGCCGATGCGGTAGGCGAGCGGCGCGACGCCGCGGTCGCCGTCCACCACAACGGCGGCGGGCGGACCGTCCACGATGCGCGGCCGTGCGGTGCCGTTGACGAGGCCTGACCGCAGCGCCGCCGCATAGCCCGGAACGCGGAAGACGCCGTGGGACTCCGCGCCGTCGCGCTCGGCTGCGAGCACCGTGTCGGCGATGGCGGCGGCACTCTCACCGTCCGCCCCCGCGCGGGAGAGGGCGGCGAGGACGACGGCCCGGAGCTCCTCCTCGGCGATCCCCTCGCGGGCCGGCGGCTCGCGGTGGGCGAGCGCTGCGAGGCGGAACCCGGCGATCCTGTGGACCTCGTCGAGCGCGGTGCGGAACTCCGCCTCGGGCTCGCCCGCGACCCGGCGGCGGAAGGCCTCGAGGATGGCGGCGCGGTCGAGGCCCTTCACGGCAATGATGAAGGGGAAGCCGAAGCGCTTCGTGTAGTGCGCGTTGAGCGCCTGGAACTCGGCGAACTCGGCCTCGGTGCAGCGGTCGAGGCCCGCACCCGCCTGCTCTGCGGCGGAATGGGCCGTGAGGGTGCCGACCGCGAGACGGTTCGCAAGGTCGGGATGGGCGCGCAGGAGGGCGAGCTGCGCATCCCGCCCCGCGCGCTCCACCACCGCGCGGAACACGGGCGCAAGGTCCGCGGCCAGCGAGGCGCCGCCGTCCCACGCCCGCTCGGCGACCCAGGGGCTCAGCTCGTAGACGCCCCCGTAGGCGGCGACGAAGTCCTCCCGCGTCACGATCCCGGCCTTTCCGGCGGCGCGCGGTCGTCCGGCGTGCAGGTCCGCCGGTCGGCGGCGGCGTGGCCGGGATTGCACTCGCAGGGCATCCCGTCGCGGTCCCGGTCGAGGCCGCCGCAGCCGACGGACGTGCCGTAGCGGGCGATGCACCAGGCGAGCGCCGCCTCGTAGGTGGGAAAGTCGGCGCACGTCGGATGGGGCGCCGGCGGTCCGTCGCCTGCGGCAAGGACGATGGCGGGCGTCAGTGCGGCTGGCACGGCGATTGCGGGGAAATGGCGTGGTCGCATAATGCGAGCGTACCGCGTTTCCCGCGGGCGGCAAGACACAACGCGCGGTCGGCACGGAGCATCGAGCACATGGGCGTGTGGCAGGATTTCCTCGGCATGTTTCTGCGCTGGGCCCATGTGGTGGCTGCGATCTCGTGGATCGGCTCGTCCTTCTACTTCATGTGGCTCGACGCCTCGCTGAAGCGGCGTGCCGGCATGGCGGCGGGCGTGAAGGGCGAGAACTGGACAGTCCACGGCGGCGGCTTCTACCACACGCAGAAGTTCATGGTGGCGCCGGCGCACATGCCGGAGGAGCTCCACTGGTTCAAGTGGGAGGCCTACTCCACCTGGCTCACCGGCTTCTTCCTGCTCGCAGTCCTCTACTGGTGGAACGCCGAGCTCTACCTGATGGACCCGACGAAGGCGGACCTCGTCGCCTGGCAGGCGATCGGCCTCTCGGCGCTCGGGCTCCTGGTTGGCTGGGTCGTCTACGACGCCCTCTGCCGCTCGCCGCTCGCGCGCCAGCCGCTCCTCCTGTTCGCGATCCTCTTCGTCCTCGTGACGCTCACGGCGTGGGCCTACGGGCTCGTCTTCTCCGGCCGCGCAGCCTTCCTGCAGACCGGGGCGATGATGGCGACCGCGATGGCCGGCAACGTCTTCTTCGTGATCATCCCGAACCAGCGCATCGTGGTCGCCGACCTCAAGGCCGGCAGGACGCCTGACGCGAAATACGGCGAGATCGCGAAGCTCCGCTCCACCCACAACAATTACCTGACGCTGCCCGTCATCTTCCTGATGCTCTCGAACCACTATCCGGCGACGTTCGGGCATCCGGCGGCGTGGGTGATCGTGGCGTTCGCGCTATTCCTGGGCGCCGTGGTCCGCCACTGGTTCAACACCTACGAGACGGGGGCGACCGGCTGGCGGATCGCCTGGCAGTGGCCCGCGGCCGTGGTGCTCGCCGCCGGCATGACGGCATTCGCCGGAGCGCCGCGCGACACCGTGGCGCCCGTCCGGTCGGCGACGGCCGCGGTGGACGGCGCGCGGCTCAACCCGGTCCTCGAGGCGACGGCGTTCGAGATCATGGAGAAGCGCTGCGTCACCTGCCACGCCGCCGAGCCGACGTTCGCCGCCTTCTCCGCGCCCGCGGGCGGCGTGATGCTCGACACGCCGGAGCTCATGCGCCGCCACGCGGCGGCGATCGTGGCGCAATCGGTCCACACCGCGGCGATGCCGCTCGGGAACGTGACGGAAATGACCGAGGAGGAGCGCGCCGCACTCGCCGCCTGGGCCGGGGAGTAGCGGTGCGAGACGGCCGGGGGAGCGCCCCGGCCGTCGTCGCTTTCGTCAGGCAGGCGCTGCTGCCTGCGGATCAGCCCGCGATTGCTGTGGCGGGCTGCCAGGCCTCCGGCCGGAAGTGCTTCGCGTTGAGGCGCAGGACGAGCCAGATCGTCACCGCCTGGAGGACGATCGCGAGCGCCGTCACGGCGAGCCAGACCGGGTCGAACGCCTCGACGAGGCCGACGCCGACGAGGCCCTTGTCGAGCCAGAAGTGGATCATCACGGTGAGCGCGACGCCCGGGCAGACGAGGGCGTAGGAGCCGGCCGAGCGCTCGGAGCCCGTCACGAAGCGGGCGAAGTAGCCCATCCGCGACAGCACCAGCCAGCCGAAGAGCGCGAACGCGAGCTGGACCGACAGGAAGCGCGTCAGCATCGCGAACGTCTCCGCCGGCCCCCCCGCAGCGGCGAAGTGCGCGTCCATCCCGTGGTGCTGGCGCAGGAGCGCGATGGTCACCACCGTGACGATGGGCACGACGATGAAGAACGTCGGCGCGCTCTCCGGGTTGGCGCCGTTCTCCATGAGGGCGCGCACGCCGAGGACGAGCTTGATGGCGCCGACGAGGACCGCCGTCACGATGAAGAAGGACGAGGTGATCGTGGACACCGTCGCGACCGCAGCATTGCCGCTCATGGCGGCCGGCGCGGCGAGGCCGACGCCCACCATCGCGAGGGCGAAGGCGGGGAGGAGCTGGCCGAACGAGTTGTTGCGCGCGCAGTCGAACTCGCCCTTCGTGAGCACGCGGCCCCAGAAGTCCGCCATCAGCCGGAGCGCCCACCCACCGATGGCGAGGAAGAGGACGAGGGCGGCCGGGAACAGGATCTCCACCACCGACCACAGCCCCGGCACGAACACGAGGCCGAGGATGAAGCCGACGTTGACGGCCATCGCGAACGTCAGGGGTGCCGCGAGGAGCTGCGTCTCGTTGTTGGAGCCGCGCAGCGCCCTGTAGGCGGCCGTGCGGCGAAAGGCTGCGTACTCGCGCACGTTCCACGCGAGAAGCCGCACCATCATCGCCGAGAAGAGGATGATGCCGAGGACGGCGACGACGATCGCCACCTGCAGCGCCACCGGCCCGGCGGCGAAGGCGGCCGTCACGTCCTCGAAGGTGGGCACCGGGCGGTCCGGGTGCGGCACCCAGAACATCAGCCACATGAAGAAGCTGACGGCGAGGCCGCCGCTGCCGAGGGCGGCCAGGAAGTAGAGCGGCGAGTAGCGCTCGCCGAGGTTGGACGGCATCGTGAGAAGCATCGTTGTGTCCCTCGTGTCGGGATGCGCGGCAGGCACCGTCGGACACCGGCCGCGCGGCTGTATTAGGTAATCCTAATTTATGGCACCACGCCTTCTCCCGCAATCCCCCGAACCGGCATCGCGCGAGGCGGCGCCGCAGGGCGAGCCGTGGCGGCCTCGGGTTCGGTCGGCGCTGACGCGCGGTGGTGGACGGCTGCGACCCCTTGGTGGCGGCCGCAGGCGTGCTACACCTTGAGAAGGGGTCGCGGCATGGTGGAGGCAAGACCCCTTCGCGAAGACGCCTCGGCGGAGCGGGCGCCAGCGGTCAGGTCCGGCGGAGGAGCCGGCGGCAATCGGCGGGGGACGGCCCGCCCGGCGCCGACGGGCCGGTCCGGCGGGCGGGCCCGGAGCGCGCGCCGACCGACCGGCGGGGCCGCGCCGTCCGGCCGGGGCGTGATGTGGGCGGCATGAGGGGAGCGGGCGCGGAACTGGCACGGCCGGCAGGTGCCGGCCGGCGGGCCGCCGGCGCAACGGAGGACTGACCATCGTAGTGCATCACGCAACGCCCGGGCTCGTGCCGGGCACCCGCCGCAACGACAGCGTCCTCGGCATCCTCCTCATGCTGGCGGGATTCTTCATGTTCTCCGCCTCGGACGCGATGGCGAAGTTCCTGACCGAGTCGTTCCACCCGGTGCAGATCGCCTGGGCGCGCTACATGGGCCTCTTCGTGGGCGCGATGATCCTCCTCGGCATCCACGGCTTCTCGCTTCTGCGCACGGAGAAGCCCATCCTCCAGTTCGCGCGCGCCGCGGTCGGGACGTTCTCGGCCATCTGCTTCATCGTCGCCGTCGCCTACGTGCCGCTGGCGGACGCCGTCGCTGTCGCCTTCGTGGCGCCGTTCATGGTGACGATCATGGCCGCACTCATCCTGCGCGAGCCCGTGGGGATCCGGCGGTGGACAGCGGTGTGCATCGGCTTCGTCGGCGCGATGATCGTGATCCGCCCGGGGCTCGGCGTCGTCCACCCCGCGGCGCTCCTCATCATCCTCGCAGCGCTCCTCTTCGCCGTGAGGCAGATCATCTCGCGCTGGCTCTCCGATTCGGACCGCACAGTCACAACGATCGCCTTCACCGGCATCATCGGCGCGGTGCTCCTGACGCTCCCCCTCCCCTTCGTGTGGATCACGCCGGTGACGTGGACCGAGGCCGCACTTTTGGTCGGCATCGCCGTCTTCGGCGCGCTCGGCGAGATCCTCGTCATCAAGGCGCTCGAGGTGGCGCACGCGGTGATCCTGGCGCCGCTCCAGTACACGATGCTGATCTGGGGCATCCTCTACGGCTACCTGATCTTCAGCGACCTGCCCGACCAGTGGACGATGATCGGCGCCCTCATCATCATGGCGACGGGCCTCTACACGCTGCACCGGGAGCGCGTGGTGTCCCGCCAGCGGGCGCGGGCGGCGCGCATCGCCGGAAGCTGAGCCGGACGGCCGTGCCTCGGGCGGCGACGCGGGCGGGCTGGCGGAAACGGGGTCCCCGGCGGCGGCCCCCGCCCTACCTCACGACCTTCGTGCATTGCGAAATGTCGGGAGGACCGGCGGATGCCAACGCTTCTCATTACAGGCGCATCGAGCGGGATCGGCGCAGCGACGGCGCGGGTCGCGGCGGCCGGCGGCTGGAACGTCGCCCTCGCCGCGCGGCGGGAAGACAGGCTCAAGGAGCTCGCCGGGGAGATCGGCGAGACGGCCCACGCGATCCCCTGCGACGTGACCGACCTTGCCGCTCTGGAGCGCGCCGTGGCCGAGACCGAGGAGCACTTCGGCGGCCTCGACGCGTTGTTCGCGAACGCCGGAACGGGCGGCGCCCCCGGGGGCTTTTCCGGCGCCGACCCCGCCTCGTGGCGAAGGCTCGTCGATGTCAACGTCCTCGGCGTCGCCCACACCGTGCGCGCGGCCCTGCCGGCGCTGAAGCGGGCACGGGGGCACGTCGTCCTCACGGGGTCGGTGGCGGGACGGCGCACCCTCGCGGGGTCGATGTACTCCGTCTCGAAGTGGGCGGTGTCCGCGATCGGCTACAACCTGCGCGAGGAGCTGCGGGGGACCGGCGTGCGCGTCACGCTGATCGAGCCCGGCATGGTGGACACGCCCTTCTTCGACGAGGCGAAGCCCGACGCCCTCCGCCCCGAGGACGTCGCCGATGCCGTCGTCTACGCCATCGGCCGTCCGCAGCACGTCGACATTCACGAGATGATGGTGCTTCCGACGCCTCCCCGTGGAGACTGAGGCGCGATCGCGGCGCCGACCGCAGGACGGCCATGCCTGACGGCAGGTCGACGTGTCTTCACGTTGTGATCCTCATGTGGCAAAGAGCGTCCGACTGCCCGACGGGAGAACGATCCGATGCGCGTCGTGATGATCGGCACGGGATATGTGGGGCTCGTTTCGGGCGCCTGCTTCGCGGATTTCGGCCACGAGGTGACCTGCGTCGACACCGACGCGTCCAAGATCGAGCGGCTCGAGAACGGCATCATGCCGATCTTCGAGCCCGGCCTCGACACGCTGGTCGAGGCGAACGTGAAGGCGGGTCGCCTCTCCTTCTCCAACAGCGCCGCTGACGTCGTGGGGAGCGCCGACGTCGTCTTCCTCGCGGTCGGCACGCCGTCCCGCCGCGGCGACGGTCATGCCGACCTCAGCTACGTCCACGCCGCCGCGGAGGACGTGGCGCGCCACCTGTCGGGCTACACCGTGGTCGTCACCAAGTCGACGGTGCCCGTCGGGACCGGCGACGAGGTGGAAGCCATCATCCGCCGCGTCGCCCCGAACGCCGACTTCGACGTCGCGTCCAATCCCGAGTTCCTGCGCGAGGGCGCCGCGATCGGGGACTTCAAGCGGCCCGACCGCGTGGTGGTCGGCACGCAGTCGGAGCGGGCGACGGCGGCGATGCGCGAGCTCTACAGGCCGCTCTACCTCAACGAGTCGCCGCTCGTGATCACCGACCGCCGCACCGCCGAGCTCATCAAGTACGCGGCGAACGCCTTCCTCGCCACCAAGATCTCCTTCATCAACGAGATCGCCGACCTGTGCGAGAAGGTGGGAGCGGACGTGCAGCACGTCGCGCGCGGCATCGGACTCGACAAGCGCATCGGCCCGAAGTTCCTCCACGCGGGGCCGGGCTACGGCGGATCGTGCTTCCCGAAGGACACCCTCGCCCTGTCGCGCACGGCCGAGCTCGCCTCCTCGCCGGTCTCCATCGTCGACGCCGTGATCGCCGCCAACGAGCGGCGCAAGCGGCGGATGGCGCACGTGATCGTGGAGGCTGCCGGCGGCTCCGTGGCGGGCAGGACCATCGCCGTCCTCGGCCTCACCTTCAAGCCGAATACGGACGACATGCGCGAGGCACCGAGCCTCGTGATCATCCCGGCCCTCCAGGGGTGGGGCGCGAAGGTGCGCGCCTACGATCCGGAGGGGCGCAAGGAGGCGGAGAAGCACCTCGACGGCGTCGTCTTCACCGGCAATGCCTACGAGTGCATGGAGGGCGCCGATCTCGCCGTGATCCTCACGGAATGGAACGAGTTCCGCGCGCTCGACCTCGATCGGGTCGCCTCGCTCCTGTCCCAGCGCATGCTCGTCGACCTGCGCAACATCTACCGCGCCGACGAGGCGATGCGCGCCGGCCTCTCCTACCGCTCCGTCGGCCGGGAGCCCGTGAAGATCACGGAGCGCATGTTCAGGGTCGCCTGACAGCGGCCCTCCGACGGCCGCCCCCCGCGTCGCCGAGGGTTCACGTCGACGCGACGGGGCCGGGTCGCGGCTCGCGACCCGGCCCCTCGCCTTCAGGCCGCCTCCTTCGCGATGCGGCGGAAGCGGTGGAGGATCGGCTCGGTGTAGCCCGACGGCTGAACCGCGCCCTCCAGGATCAGCGCGCGCGTCGCCTCGAAGGCCGGGCCGTCGAAGGCCGGCGCCATCGGGCGGTAGTTCGGATCGCCGGCGTTCTGCGCGTCCACCTTCGCCGCCATGCGACGGAGCGACTCCTCCACCTCCGCCGCCGTGACGAGGCCGTGCATCAGCCAGTTCGACAGGAGCTGGGACGAGATGCGCAGGGTCGCGCGGTCCTCCATCAGCGGAACGTCGTCGATGTCCGGCACCTTCGAGCAGCCGATGCCCTGGTCGACCCAGCGCACCACGTAGCCGAGCATCGACTGGCAGGAATCGTCGAGCGCGCGGCGCACCGTCTCGGCGTCGAGGTTGCGGCCCGCGAGAAGCGGCGGAGTCAGGAGCGTGTCCTTCGAGGCCGGTGCGCGGGAGGCGAGCTCTGCCTGCCGCTCCGGGACGCTCACCTGGTGATAGTGGATCGCGTGAAGCGTCGCGGCCGTCGGCGAGGGAACCCATGCGGTGTTGGCGCCCGCCTTCGGGTGGCCGATCTTCTGCTCCAGCATCTCGGCCATGGCGTCGGGCTTGGCCCACATGCCCTTGCCGATCTGCCCGCGGCCTGGGAGCCCGGCGGCAAGGCCGGCATCGACGTTGCCGTCCTCGTAGGCGGCAAGCCAGGCGGCAGACTTCATCTCCCCCTTCGGGATCACGGGCCCTGCGCGCATCGCCGTGTGGATCTCGTCGCCGGTGCGGTCGAGGAAGCCGGTGTTGATGAAGACGAGGCGCTCCTTCACCGCGGCCATGGCGGCGCGAAGGTTCGCCGAGGTCCGCCGCTCCTCGTCCATCACGCCGAGCTTCACGGTGTTGCGGGGAAGGCCGAGGATCTCCTCGACGCGGCCGTAGAGCGTGTTCGCGAAGGCGACCTCCTCCGGCCCGTGCATCTTCGGCTTCACGATGTAGACCGAGCCCGCGCGCGAGTTCCGCGGACCTTCGGTCTTCTTCAGGTCGTGCATCGCCGCCGCGACGGTGACTGCGGCGTCGAGCATTCCCTCGGGCGTCTCCTCCCCGTTCATGAGGACGGCGTCCGTCGTCATGAGGTGGCCGACATTGCGCACGAGGAGGACCGAGCGGCCGGGCAGCGTCACCGTCCCGCCGTCCGGCGCGGTCAGCGTCATGTCGGGCTCGAGCCGGCGGGTCATCTCGCGCCCGCCCTTGACGAAGGTCTCCGCAAGGTCGCCGCGCATCAGGCCGAGCCAGTTGCGATAGACGTGGACCTTGTCCTCGGGGTCGACGGCGGCGACGGAATCCTCGCAGTCTTGGATCGCCGTCAGCGCCGCCTCGAGGACCACGTCCGAAACGCCGGCCGGATGCGCCTTGCCGACCTCTGCGGCCGGGTCGATCACGAGGATGACGTGGAGGCCGTTGTGGCGCAGGACGTAGCGCGTCGCGCTCCCCTCCTGCGCGGAGCCCACGAAGGTGACGCCTGGCGCGAACGCGAAGCTCCCCGTCGGCGTCTCGGCGAGAAGCGACGTTCCCTCGCGACGCCATCCGGTGACGGCGCCGTGGGTGGTGCCCTCGAGGGGGGCGACGTCGTCGAGGATCTGCGCCGCGCGGGCGATGACGGCGGCGCCCCGCTCGGGATCGTAGCCGGGACCGCTCGCCTTTCCGGGCACCGCATCGGTGCCGTAGAGCGCGTCGTAGAGGCTTCCCCAGCGCGCGTTCGCCGCGTTGAGGGCGAAGCGGGCGTTGGACACCGGCACGACGAGCTGCGGACCTGCGAGCGACGCGATCTCGGGATCGACGTTCTCCGTCTCGATGCGGAACGGGCCGGGCTCGGGGACGAGGTAGCCGATCTCCTCGAGGAAGGCGCGGTGTGCCGCGACGTCGAAGGGCTGGCCCCTGTGCGCCTCGTGCCAGCCGTCGATGGCGTCCTGGAGGCGGCGGCGCTCCGCGAGAAGGCGGCGGTTCTCCGGCACGAGGTCCGCGAGGAGACGCGCATAGCCCTGCCAGAAGGCGTCGGCGTCCACCCCCGTCAGGACCTCGTTCTCGATCATCACCGCGAGCGGCTCGGCCACGGACAGCCCGTGTCGGTCCACGTAAGTCGTCATCGGATCCCCTTCGTCCCGTCGGCTTTTCGGGTCGTTGCCCGGCGGGACCGTCATAGTGCGGGTCGTGCCGCCGCGGGAAGTCCCGGCGGCCGGCCTATCCCGAGATGTGGCGCGCGACGCCCTCCGCCTCCCGCGCCACCTCCATGATGTCGAAGGTGTCTCCCGCGCCGATGTCCGACCCGAGCCGCACCACGACGCCCGCATCGAGGAGGCGCGCCACGTCGCACCGGCCCGACTTCAGGAAGCGGTTCGCCGTCGGACAATGGGCGACGACAGAGGCCGTCTCGGCGAGGAGCCCCACCTCGCGGTCGGTGAGGTGGATCGCGTGGGCGAAGATGGCGCCAGGTCCGACGAGGCCGTAGCGCTCGTAGACCCCGAGATAGTCGGGCGCGTCGGGAAAGAGACGCTTGACCCAAGCGACCTCCTCGAGGCTCTCCGACAGGTGGGTCTGCAGGATGCAGCTCGGGTGCTCGCGCCAGAGCGCCGCCGCCGCCTCCAGCAGCGCCGGCGTCGAGGTGGGCGCGAAGCGGGGCGTGATGGCGTAGGCGAAGCGCCCGTCGGCCGCCCCGTGCCAGCGCTCGATGAGGGCGAGCGATGCGTCGTAGGCCTCCTGCGCGGGGGTGAGCAGCGGCGATGGCGCGTTCCTGTCCATCATCACGAGCCCTGCGGTGACGGCGATGGTCCTGTCGAGGGCGGCGGTGAAGAGGGCGTCGACCGAGGCGGGATGCGACGTGCAGTAGACTGTCACGTCGGTCGTCCCCGCCGCCTCCAGGAGGTCGAGGAACTCCTCGGCCACCTCGCGGGCGTAGGCCGGATCCTCGAACCGCATCTCCTCGGGAAAGGTGACGCTCTCCAGCCACTCGAGCAGGCCGCCGCCGAAGGTGCCGCGCACGCGGGTCTGCGGGAAGTGGGTGTGGATGTCGACGAGGCCCGGGACGAGGAGCCTGTCGGTGGGAACCACGAGGACGTCGGGGTTGCGGGTGATGACGGCGGTGGCGGGGCCGTAGTCCATCACCTCGCCGTCCTCGTAGAGGATGGCGCCGTCGGCGATCACGGCGAAGGGATCCTCCCCCGTGATGGTGCCGTCGAAGGGGCGGAGCGGGCCGCGCTCGATGAGGAGGCTCACGGGGCGCTCCGGTCGAGGGCGAGGAGCTGCGCGGCGACGGAGGCTGCGATCACGGCGGGCTCCTTGCCGGGGATGTCTGGAAGGCCGATGGGGCAGGTGAGGCGGGACGCGTCGATGCCGCGCCCGGCGAGGCGGCGCACGAATGTCGCGCGCTTCGTGGCGGAGCCGATGAGGCCGCAGAAGGCGAACGAGCGGGCGAGGATGCGCGCCACGATCTCGAGGTCGAGGGCGTGGCTGTGGGTCATGACGATGTGGAAGGCATCGTCCGAGGCGCCCGCCACCTCACCTTCCGGGATCGCGACGCGGCGGAGCGGCAGGTCCGAGGAGACCGGCCAGGCCTCCTCGGCGCGGCCGTCGATCCAGCGGAGGCGGAAGGGGAGCGGGCCGAGCGCCTGCGCGAGCGCAATGCCGACGTGGCCCGCGCCATAGAGGTGGACCTCCCGCGCCGGCCGCTCGGCGACGAGCGGCCCGCCCTGCCACAGGGGGAAGGGGCCGATCGGTGTATGGTCGATGCGGGCGATGGCGAGGGTCATGCGGCCGCCGCAGCACTGGTCGAGCTCGGGCCCCAGTGGGAGCGACAGTTCCCGCCGCGTCAACCCTTCGGCGAGGAGGCAGCGCGCGGCCTCCACCGCGCGGCGCTCCGCCTCGCCCCCGCCGACCGTGCCGACGGTGCGCGTCGGCGTGACCACCATGAACGCGCCCGCCTCCCGCGGGGTGGAGCCGCGCACGTCGGAAACGAGGACGACGGCGGCGGGCCCGTCGGCCGCCGCCGCAGCGATGTCGGCGATACGGACCCGGCTCATCGGCGGGTCCGCCGCACGCACCGGCCCCGCCCGAAGGGCCGGTGGCGCGCATCGCGTCGCCGCCCGGGTCCGGGGAACCCGGGCGGACGATGGGGTGCGTCAGGCGCGCTCGCGCACGCGCCTCGGCGAGCGGGTCTCGATCGCCTCTCCATAACCCTCCTCGGCGCTCATGATGAGGGCGGCGCGCGCAAGGACGATGCCGAAGACGAGCTTCGACGTGATATCGGCAACCGTGTAGCAGATCTGCCGCACCACGATCCAATCATCCGTCGGGAAGATCGCCGGGATCGCGTAGCCGACGGGATAGAGGATCCACGAGACGAGAAGGATGCGCCAGGCGAGCACGATCGGCCCGTGCACCTTCTCCGGCAGCGCCGGCTTGGCGTCCGCCACCGTCCGGCCGACCACCCAGTAGAGGTAGAGGTAGAAGACGGTGGAGATCGCGCCCCAGATCCAGAACGGCGCCATCTCGACGCCCGGCGAGACGCGGTAGGATTCGTAGAACTGGCCGACATAGCCCGTCCAGATCATCGCAAGTCCGGCAATGGTGAACTTGCGCCACTGGCGCCAGAAATAGTCGCTGGACACGCCGAGCACGATGAGAAACTGCGTCAGCAGCATCGGCACGTCGATGGACCAGTTCACGTATCGGTTGCCGTTGGAGAAGACGGCGCCTTCCACCGGCACCCACCGGGCACGCTCCGGATCGAAGACGAACGCTTCTCCGAGAAGAAGGTAGAGGTGGTAGATGGCGAACGCCGCCGAGACCATCACCACGCCGGAGATGTACGACGAGGTGCGGTAGCGTGTCGCTACCGAATTGGCCGAGACGAGAAAATACACGAGACCCGCGGCGAAGGCCGCCGTCGTGAGGATGAACAGGTGGCGCATCACCTGATATCCCGGGTTCGTGAACTCGAGGAAGTTCTCGATGTTGAGGTGCATGGGGCCCCCGAACGATTCCGGTTTCTGACGCTTGTCCGTGCGGAGCGGTTTCTGCTCCAACCGGAGGGGAGAAGACATTGGAAAGGGTTCTGTTCCTTCTGGCCGCGGCGGCGGTGGTGGCCTTCGCGGCCGTGGCGCCGGTTCCGTCGGGCGCCTTCGGATGGATCGTCGTCGCGGCGGCGGTGGCCGCGATCGGGCTGCCGCACGGGGCGCTCGACACGAGGGTCGCGAGGACGGCCTTCGGGCTCGGAGGCACGCGCGGTGTGGCCGGTTTCGTGGCGGCCTACCTCGCCGCTGCGGGGGTCGTCGCGCTTCTGTGGATCGCCGCGCCAGTCGCGGCCCTTTGCGCCTTTCTCGCCTACGCGGCGCTACACTTCGGCCAGGACTGGACGAAGAGGCCAGCCACCGCATTCCTGTTCGGCGCCGCCCTCCTCGCGATGCCGGCCCTGCGCTTCGAGGCGGAGGTGGCGGCGATCTTCCATGCGATGACGGGGGACGGCGCCGCCGTGGCGGCGCTCATGCACGCTGCCGCCCCCGTCCTCGGGATCGCCGCCCTGGCGCTTGCGGTGCGACAAGGTGGCGCGGCGGGTGGCGCGGCAGTCGAGCTCGGCGCCTGGGGCGCAGTGGCGCTCGCGGCACCGCCGCACATCGCCTTCGCTGTCTACTTCGCGGCGCTCCACTCCCCGCGCCACTTCCGCGAGACGGCGCAGGATCTCGGCCTCTCCACCCGCGAGGCGCTCGGCGCGGCGCTCCCGTGGACGCTCCCGGTGGCGCTCGTCGGCGCCGGGGCGGCCGCATGGCTCGCTGGCGGCGGAACGGGCGCGGCGGATGCCCTGGCGAGGGTGATCTTCGTCGGCCTCGCCTGCCTCACGGTGCCCCACATGGTGCTGGAGATGATCGTCGAGCGGCCGGCGTGGCGCGAGGCGGTCCGCGCCGCCATCGGCCGCAGCGGGAGGACGCGGGCGGCGCGCGCCGACAGCGAGGCCTCAGCCGGCGTTGCCCGTGCGCCGCGCCGTTGACGGCCCGACTATAGGTATGATGTCCTATAGCTTCCACGCCTCTTGCCCTGTCGCGTGAGGAGACATCGCCCTTGGTCCGACACCTTGCGGCCACCGTTCCAGCCTCCCTCCTCGCGACCGCGCTCGCCACCATGGCGCCCGCCGATGCCGCGGAAGGCTGGCGACAGCCGCTTCCCGCCTACGGGACGGCGGCGATGGTGTGCGACGACAGCGAGGAGAACGTCCGCTGCTTCGGCCTTCGCTGCGGGAACGGCCGGCCGCTCGAGTTCCTCTTCATCTCGACCGGAGACGGCTTCGACGGACCGACGCCGGGCAGGATCGCTGTGGACGGCGCACCGGTCGCGACGCTGATCTTCGAGCCGCGGCCGATCGAGGCCGCCGCGATGGCGGGCGTCTACGAGGGCGTCTCCCCGTTCGACGCGGCGGCCCACGGGACGCTCGTCGATCGGCTGCGGGCGGGGTCGCGCATGGTGCTGGACTTCGAGAACCCCCGGTATCCCGCTGCCGACCCGTCGCCACTGGACATGTCGCTGCGCGGCTCCTCCCGGGAGATCGCGCGGGTCCTCGCCGCCTGCCCGGCCCCCACGAGCGCGCCACCGTCGGCCGCATCGGCGCCGGCCGGCCACCGCTTCGCCGACGCCGCCGCCGCGCAAGCGGCCGAGATCGCCGACGCGTGCAGCGGACGGCCGGGCCGCTTCGAGCCGGACGGTGTGATCGAGGCCGACCTCACGGGCGACGGCCGGGAGGACCTCGCCCTCTCGCACGAGGCCATCGTCTGCGAGGGCGCGGAGCCGCGCAGCCTCCTTTGCGGGATGAGAACCTGCTACTTTGTCGTCCACGTCGCGACCGACGACGGGCTCGAGCGCCGCCACGAGGGCCTCAGCATCGGCCTCTCGCTGGAGCCCGGATCGCCGCCACGCCTTCGGCTTGTCGGGAACGACCTCGTGGAGCGCGCCCTCGTCTGGACCGGGTCGGAGTTCGACGTCACGAGCCGCTGACGGCGCGGCGGCGGCTCCGTCCGGCGCGCGCGCAACCGGGCGGCGCGCTTCAGGACAGGCCGCGCCCGCCGGGGGACGGGAGGCTCCCGAGCGCGGCGAGGATCCGCTCTGGCGTCGCTGGGGCGTCGAGGTGGTGGAAGCCCGGGCGGGCGGCCATGATCGCCTCCCCGATCGCCTGGTGCGCCGAGATCGCGAGCATGAACGGAGGCTCGCCCACGGCCTTGGAGCGGCGGACGGTGAGCTCCCTGTTCTCCCCCTTCCTCCAGATGGCGACCCGCACGTCGGGGGCGCGGTCGGAGGCACAGGGGATCTTGTAGGTCGATGGCGCATGGGTCGCGAGGCGGCCATCGCCGTCCCACACGAGCTCCTCCGTCACGAGCCAGCCCACGCCCTGCACGAAGCCGCCCTCGATCTGGCCGAGATCCACCGCCGGGTTCAGCGAGCGGCCGACGTCGTGGAGGATGTCCACCCGCAACAGGCGGCTCTCGCCGGTGAGCGTGTCGACGGCCGCCTCGGTGACCGCTGCGCCATAGGCGAAGTAGTAGAACGGGCGGCCCCTCGCCGCCTCGCGGTCCCAGTGGATCTTCGGCGTCGCGTAGTGGCCGCAGGAGGAGAGCGGGACGCGGGAGAGGTAGGCCTCCCGCACCAGCGCGGCGAAGTCATGGCGGCGGCCTGCGACCCAGACGCCGCCGTCCTCGAAGCGGGCCGGGCCGACGGGGACGCCCGCGCGGCGGCAGGCGAAGGCGGCGAGGCGCTCCCTGATGGCCTCGCATGCGTCGAGGACGGCCATCGCGTTCATGTCCGCGCCGGAGGAGGCGGCTGTGGCCGAGGTGTTCGGCACCTTGTCCGTGCGCGTCGCCGTGATCTTCACGGCCGAGAGAGGAAGGCCGAAGGCGTCGGCCGCCACCTGAGCGACCTTGACGTAGAGCCCCTGCCCCATCTCGACGCCGCCGTGATTGATCATCACGGAGCCGTCCTTGTAGACGTGGACGAGTGCACCCGCCTGGTTCAGGAACGTCGTCGTGAAGGAGATGCCGAACTTCACCGGCGTCAGCGCGATGCCCCGCTTGATGACGGGCGACGCGGCGTTGAAGGCGGCGATCCGCGCGCGGCGGGCGGCGTAGTCCGAGGCGGCGGCGAGCTCGTCCACGATCTCCTCGACGACGGCGTCCTCCACCACCATGCCGTAGTGGGTCGTGCGCTCCGCAGGCAGCGCCTCGGCCCGGTAGAGGTTCGCACGGCGCACGGCGAGGGGATCGCGGCCCAGCGCGTGGGCGACGTGCTCGACGACGCGCTCCATGCCGACCATCCCCTGGGGGCCGCCGAACCCGCGAAACGCCGTGTTGGAGCACGTGTTGGTCCGCCAGCGGCGGGAGACCACCTCGAGCGCGGGAACCGCATAGGCGTTGTCGGCGTGGAACATCGCGCGGTCGCAGATGGCGCGCGAGAGGTCGAGCGACCAGCCGCAGCGGGCGTGCTGGACGAAGCGCACGCCGTGGAGGCGGCCGTCCTCGCCGAAGCCCGCCTCGTACTCGATGAGGAAGTCGTGCCGCTTGCCGGTGAGGATGAAGTCGTCGTCCCTGTCGAGGCGCACCTTCGCCGGCCGGCCGGTGAGACGCGCCGCGAGCGCCGCCACGGCCGCGGCGAGGTTGCCTTGCGTCTCCTTGCCGCCGAAGCCGCCGCCGAGCCGGCGCACCTCCACGGTGACCGCGTGGGCCGGAACGCCGAGGACGCGCGCGACAACGTCCTGGCACTCCGACGGGTGCTGGTTGGAGGAGACGACGTGCATGTCCTCGTCCTCTCCGGGCACGGCGAGCGCCACCTGGCCCTCAAGGTAGAAGTGCTCCTGTCCGCCGATCTCGATCCGGCCGGCGACGCGGCGGGCCGCGGCGGCGATGGCGGCCGCGGCGTCGCCCTTCGCCATGCGATAGGGTGCGTCCACCTCGGTGCCGGCGGCGATGGCGTCGGCGATGGTGACGACGGGGGTCTCGCGGTGCTCCTCGATCACGGCGAGGCGGGCGGCGAGGCGGGCCGCGCGGCGCGTCTCGGCGGCGACCGCGAAGAGGGGCTGACCGTGGTAGTGGACCTCCCCCTCCCCGTCCGTCAGCGCGAGCATGATCTCGTCGTGGACCACGGGGCCGACGTCGTTCTCCCCCGGAACGTCGTCTCCCGTCAGCACGGCGACGACGCCGGGCGCTTCCCGCACCGCCGAAAGGTCCGCCCGCACGCGGCCGCGCGCGAACGGGGCGTAGGCGATGTGGACGTGGAGGAGGCCGGGGGGCTCGGGGATGTCGTCCGTGTAGAGGGCGCGGCCTGTGACGTGCTTCTCGCCCGAATCGTGGCGGATCGGGCGGTGGGTCTCGCCGCGGGCGCGGGGCATCGGCTCCCGCGTGTCCGGCTCCACAGGACCGGGAAGCGCCCTCCCCTCCGCGGCCGCGGGAATCGCCTCGTCGAGGGACGCCTTCTCGATCATGCGGCGACCCTTCCGATTGCGGCGCCAGCGAGACGGGTCGGGACCTCGGGCGATGTGCGCTCGATGAAGTCCCGCAGGAGGAGGTTGCGGGCGACCGCGAGGCGATAGGCAGCCGACGCGCGATGGTCGGAGATCGGGGCGAAGTCGTCCGCGAGGGCGGCCGCGGCGGCCTCCACCCGGGCGCGCTCGAAGGGCCGGCCGACGAGGGCAGCCTCGGCGTGGGGCGCCCTCCTCGGCGTCGCGGCCATGCCGCCGAAGGCGATCCGCGCCTCGTCCACGATCCCGTCCTCGATGCGCAGCGCGATCGCCGCGAGGACGGCGGTGATGTCGGAATCGAAGCGCTTCGACACCTTGTGACAGGAGAGCTGCGAGAGGCCGTCGAGCGGAATGTGGATGCTGCGCACGTACTCGCCCGGCTGCCTGTCCTGCCTGCCGTAGGCGATGAAGTAGTCCTCGAGCGGGAGGTGGCGGCGGCTTCCCTGCCGCGCCACCGACAGGACCGCACCCGCCGCGATCAGCGCCGGCGGAAGGTCCCCGATGGGAGAGCCGTTCGCGATGTTGCCGCCGACCGTCCCGGCATTCCTTACCTGAAGGCCGCCGAAGCGCCGCATCAGCTCCGCGAGGCCCGCCGAACGGCGCTCCACCGCGCGGGCGAACTCGGCGTGGGTGACGGCGGCGCCCACCACCAGCGCGTCGTCCTCGACGGCGATGGCGCGCAGCTCCTCGACGCGGTGGGCGAGGATCATCACAGGCGGGTCGAACAGGCGCTTGGTGATCCAGAGGCCGACGTCCGTCGCGCCCGAGACGATGGTGGCGCCGGGATGCGCGGCCACGGCGGCGGCGAAGTCGGCCTCGGCGCGAGGGGCGATGACGCGCCGGCCGTCCACAGTCATGTCGAGCGGGCCGACGGCGGCGAGGCGCTCAGCCATGGCGGCGTCCGCGGCGGGATCGGCGCGCGCGTCCGCCTCCGCGGCGGCCTCGCGGGCGGCCTCCAGGATGGGGCCGTAGCCCGTGCAGCGGCACAGGTTGCCGGCGAGACGGTCCTCCGTCGCCTGCCGCTCCGCACCCTCGCCGGGCGCGCGGCACCAGAGGCTCATGACGATGCCCGGCGTGCAGAAGCCGCACTGCGAGGCGTGACGCTCGGCCATCTCCCGCTGCACCGGGTGGAGGCCGTCGCGGCAGATGCCCTCAACGGTCACCACCTCCGCCCCGTGAGCCATGGCGAGCGGCATGATGCAGGCGTTGACGGCGCGGGTGGAAAGGCCCCCGGCCGAGGGTGTGCGCAGCGCCACAGTGCAGGCGCCGCAGTCCCCCTCAGCGCACCCCTCCTTCGTGCCGGTGAGGCCGCGGGCGCGCAGCCACTCGAGGAGGGTGAGCGTCGGGGCTGCGTCGGCGACGCCGACGGGCGCGCCGTTCAGAACGAACCGGATGGTGCCGCTCGCCCGTGGCGTCATCGCAGTCCTCCCGTCAGCTCCCCCGGTACGTGGTGTATCCGAAGGGCGAGACCAGAAGCGGCACGTGGTAGTGCGCCCCCCCGTCGGCGATGCCGAAGGCGATCACGACAGTGTCGAGAAACGCGGGCTCGGGCAAGCTGACGCCGAGCCGCCGGAAGTAGTCGCCGACGGCGAACTCCAGCGTGTAGGCGCCGGCGCGGAAGGCCTCGCCCTCGAGGATCGGCGCGTCGAGCCGGCCGTCGGCGTTGGTGGTGGCGCGAGCGATCTCGCTCCCGTCCGCGGCGCACAGCGTGACGGCGACGCCCGCGGCGGGCGTCCCGTGCGCCGTGTCGAGGACGTGGGTGGTCAGGCGTCCCGTCATGGAGTCCTCACCGCGTCATCAGGGGCAGCCGGCAGGATGATCGCCGCCAGGACCGCCAGGACCGCCTGGATCGCCTGCATCGGCCATCCCATGGATCCCTCCTCCCCGTCCGGCCGGTCCACCCGCCTCATGTGCGCTGCCCGCTCCGCCGCGCCCAGCCGGTCGTGCGCTTCTCGAGCTCGGCCATGACGGCGTACATGAGAATGCCCTCTACCGCGAGGCCCACGAGGCCCGCGAACACGAGCGGCACGTTGAACTGGGACTGCGCCGAGATCATGAGGTGGCCGAGCCCCGCGTTCGCTGCCGTGAACTCGGAGATGACGGTGCCGACGAAGGCGAGCGTGATCGCCACCTTCAGCGAGCCGAAGAAGTAGGGCATCGCGCGCGGGATGCCGATCTTCGTCATCACGTCCCACTTCGAGGCGCCGAGGGCTCTGAGGACGTCCTCCGTCTCCGGCTCGATGGTGGAGACGCCGGTCGCGACGTTCACGACGACCGGGAAGAAGGAGATGAGGAAGGCGGTGAGGATCGCCGGGATCTCGCCGATGCCGAACCAGATCACGAGGATCGGCACGAGTGCCACCTTCGGAATGCAGTTGAAGGCCACCATCAGCGGGTAGAGGCCGGCGTTCACCGAGCGGAAGCCGCCCACGAGGAGGCCGAGGAAGAGCCCTGACACGATGGCGATGGAGAAGCCCGCGAGCGTCGTCCAGAGGGTGACGAGGGAGTTCTTCCAGATGGGTGACCAGTACTGGACGATGGTCTCGACGATGAGGGAGGGCGCCGGGAGAAGGTAGACGGGGACCGCGAAGATCCTGACGGCCGCCTCCCAGAAGACGAAGAAGACGATGGCGTAGAGCCACGGCGCGAAGCGCTCGCTGCCGAGGAACGCGCCGGCCCTGGCGGGGAAGGGAGCGCCGGCGCGCGCCTTCCCGGTGGAGACCGGGCGGTCGGTCATGCCGCCTCCCTCCGCGCGTCCGCGATGTGGCCGCGAAGGTCGTGGACGAGGTCGACGAACGCCTTCTCATAGATCACCTCTGAGGAGCGCGGGCGGGGAAACGGGACGGTCCGCTCGGCGATGATCCGGCCAGGGCGCGCGCTCATGACGAAGATCCGGTCAGCGAGATAGGCCGCCTCGCGCAGGTCGTGCGTCACGAGGATGACGGTGAAGCGCTTCTCCATGTGGAGGTCCTGCATGACGCCCCACAGCTCCTCGCGGGTGAAGGCGTCGAGCGCGCCGAACGGCTCGTCCAGCATGAGGAGGACCGGGTCGTGGATGAGCGCGCGGCAAAGGTTCGCCCTCTGCTGCATGCCGCCGGAGAGCTGCCAGGGATAGCGGCTCCCGAAGCCCTTCAGGCCGACGAGGGAGAGGAGCGCCTCCGCCTTCTGCGTGTACGCCGCCTTCTCGCGCTTCAGCCGCTGGCGGTGCGGGCGGACGATCTCGAGCGGCAGCATCACGTTGGAGAGGGTGGTGCGCCAGGGCAGGAGCGACGGGTTCTGGAAGGCCATCCCCGTGATGGAGAGCGGCCCGGTGACGGCCTTGCCGTCCACCGTGATGCGGCCCGCCTGGGGGCGCTGGAGCCCCGTCGCGAGCCGCATGAGGGAGGACTTGCCGCAGCCGGACGGGCCGACGACGGCGGCGAACTCGCCCTCGCCGATCCCCATGGTGAGACCATCGAGGGCGAGGACCTCGCCGTGGTCGGACGGGTAGGCGAGGCGGACGTCCTCGAGGTCGACGAACATCAGTTCGGCATGCGCTCTTCCACCGGCGGAAGGAACGCCGGGTTGAATACGGCCTCGACGGCGGGCGGGTTCGGCATGTCGAACGACTTCTGGAGCTGCACGATCGAGTTGGCGAAGCGCTCCATGTCGATGGAGCCGAGCCCGTCGGTCTCGACGGCCTCTGTCACGATGTTGTCGTCGAGCGCCATCTGGAGCCGCTCGAGCTCCACCTCGCGCGAGGCGATCTCGTTGCGCGAGAGCACCGACTCGATGGCCTCCGCCGGGTTCTCGGCCGTGAACCGGACGCCCTTCACGAAGGCGCGCAGGAAGCCCTCCACAGCCTCGGGATTCGCCTCTGCCCATTCCGTGTTCACGAGGATGGCGTTGCCGTAGAGGTCGAGACCGTGGTCTGCCATGAAAATGGGCACGATGTCGTCGTCGGCGACACCCTGCGCCTTCAGATTGAGCACCGACGAGAAGGAGAAGCCGAAGATCGCGTCCACCTGCCCCTGGGCGAGCATCGGCTCGCGGACGGGGAAGCCCACGTTCTCGATGGTGATGGTCGACGTGTCGATGCCGGCGGCGTCCACGAAGGCGGGCCACTGGCCATAGGCGGCGTCGGGCGGGGGGGCGCCGAGCGTCTTGCCCTCGAGCGACTTCGGGTCGTCCGTGATGCCCTGGCTGCGGCGGCCGATCACGGCGTAGGGCGGCCTTTCGTAGACCATGAAGACGGCCCCGACGGCAGCGTCCGGATTGTCCGCCAGGAACTTCACGAGCGCGTTGATGTCGCCGAACCCCATGTCGTAGCGGCCCGTGGCGACGCGGGGGATCGATTCGCGCGAACCAGCGCCCGAATCGATGGTGACGGACAGCCCCTCCTCCTCGAAGTAGCCCTCGTCGACGGCGACGAAGAACGGCGCGGACGGCCCCTCGAACTTCCAGTCGAGGGTGAACTGGATCTCGGTGGGATCCTGCGCGGCGAGCGGCGTCGCGACCAGCGCGGCGCTCGCGAAGGCGAGTGTCCGGCAGCGTTTCAGCATGGTGCCTCCTGACGGGTTTTCCGCCGCGTCTTGCAAGCGTCGTGCCGCAGGGCGGGCGCTTCCGGCAAGGTTGACGCAGCCGCGAGGGCGCCGTCAACGGGCCTTTCAGGGCGCCTCGTCGTCGAACAGCGAGGCCTGCGGCGGGCGGGGCGGCGCGGTGAGGCCGAGGTGCGCGAAGGCCTTCGCCGTCAGGAGCCTGCCGCGGGGGGTGCGCTGGAGATAGCCCTGCTGCAACAGGTAGGGCTCCACGATGTCCTCCAGCGCGTCGCGCGGCTCGGAGAGCGCCGCGGCGAGTGTCTCGATCCCGACCGGGCCGCCGCCGTAGTGCTCGGCGACGAGGCCGAGATAGCGCCTGTCGAGGGTGTCGAGACCGGCGGCGTCCACGTCGAGCCGCAGAAGCGCCGAGTCGGCGACGGCACGATCGATGGCCTCCGCCCCGCCCACGATGGCGAAGTCGCGCACGCGGCGCAGGAGCCGGTTCGCGATGCGCGGTGTCCCGCGGGCACGGCGGGCGATCTCCTCGGCGCCGTCCTGCGTGGCGGCGATGCCCATGAGCTGCGCCCCCCGCGCGACGATGCGCGACAGGTCCTCCACCGAGTAGAACTCGAGGCGGAGCGGAATGCCGAAGCGGTCCCTGAGCGGCGTCGTGAGAAGGCCGAGACGCGTGGTCGCGCCGACGAGGGTGAAGCGGGCGAGGTCGATCTTGACCGAGCGCGCCGCCGGCCCCTCGCCGATGATGAGGTCGAGCTGGAAGTCCTCCATGGCGGGATAGAGGATCTCCTCCACCGCGGGCGACAGGCGGTGGATCTCGTCGATGAAGAGGACGTCCCTCTCCTCGAGGTTGGTGAGGAGCGCGGCGAGGTCTCCCGCCTTGGCGATCACGGGACCCGATGTGGAGCGGAAGTTGGCGCCGAGCTCCTTCGCGACGATCTGCGCGAGAGTCGTCTTGCCGAGGCCTGGCGGGCCGACGAGGAGGACGTGGTCGAGCGCCTCGCCCCGGGCGCGGGCGGCCCTCACGAAGACGTCGAGGTTGGCGCGGGCGGCGGGCTGGCCGACGAACTCCGACAGGCGCTGCGGGCGAAGGGCGACGTCGTGGTCGTCCGCCTGCTCGGCGGGGGAGAGGGCGCGGTCGCTCATGGCTCGGCTCCGTGGCGGGCGGTCACGCCGCGAGCGCCTTCAGCCCGGCGCGGATGAGCTCGGCCGCGCCCGCGTCGGGCGCCTCGGCGCGCAGGCGTGCGATGGCGGCCCGCGCCTGCCCCTCGTCGTAGCCGAGGTTGACGAGCGCCGAGACGGCGTCCGCGGCCGGTGCGTCGGCGGCGGCGCGCGGCGCGCCGGCCGGAAGCGCCGCGAGCGCGGAGGCGGGGACCTTCGCCCTCAGCTCGGAGGCGATGCGCTCTGCGACGCGCTTGCCCACACCGGGCGCCCTCGCGATGGCGGCGCGGTCGTCGGACGCGATGGCCGCGGCGAGCGCCTCCGGCGACAGGACGGAGAGGACGCCGAGCGCCACCTTCGCGCCGACCCCCTGGACGCCCTGGAGAAGGCGGAACCAGTCGCGCGCCGCCGCCTGGCGAAAGCCGTAGAGGCGGATGAGGTCCTCGCGCACCACGGTCTCGACGACGATCGTCACCGCCTCGCCGGGGACGAGGGCGGCAAGGTCGCGCGCCGGCATGTGGACCTCGTAGCCGACGCCGCCGACGTCGACGATCGCGACGTCGCAGACCTCCGCGACCGTGCCCCTGAGGCGGCCGATCATCTGCGCTCACTCATGCATCGCCCCCTCATGCTCGCCACCTCGTCCGGCGCGCCCTCATGCGGCGCGCCCTCATGCGGCGCGCCCTCATGCGGCGCGGCCGAGGCGGGCGGCGCCGCGATGGCTCGCGTGGCAGATGGCGACTGCGAGAGCATCCCAGGCGTGCTCGCTCTCGGCGTCCGCCCGCGGCAGGAGATGGCCGACCATCACGCGGATCTGCCGCTTGTCGGCGTGGCCAGCGCCCACCACGGTCTTCTTCACGAGGTTCGGAGCATACTCGGCGACCGGGAGCCCGGCGAGGGCGGGGGCGAGGAGCGCGATGCCGCGGGCCTGGCCGAGCTTCAGCGTCGCCGCCCCGTCGCGGTTCACGAAGGTCGCCTCGACGGCCACCTCGTCCGGCGCGAGCCGCGCGAGGACGCCGCAGAGCCCCTGGTAGAGCGTTGCGAGGCGCTGGCAGAGGGGATCGTCCGGGGCGGACGCGACGGCGCCCGAGCCGACGAATGCGAGGCGCGAGCCCTCCGCCCGGATCGCCCCCCAGCCCGTCGTCCTCAGGCCCGGATCGATGCCCATGATGATGACCGCCATGTCGCCGCCTCCGTGCGGCGGTCACACTATGCCGCGCGGGTTGAGCATCCGTCACCCGGTCCCGGCGAAAGCCCACGACTTTCGCGCGGCGAGGAGGCTCAGGCGGCGGCGAGCTTCTCCATCACCTCGTCGGACATCTCGTAGTTGGCGAACACGTTCTGCACGTCGTCGTCGTCCTCGAGGACGTCGATCAGCTTCATGAGTGTCGCCGCCTTGTCCTCGTCGACGGGGATCGTGTTCTGCGGCCGCCACACGGCGCGCACGGCCTCCGCCTCGCCGAGCGCCTCGGCGAGCTTCCCGGCGACCTCCGCGAGGTCCTCGAAGGCGCAGGTGATGACGTGGCCCTCAGTGTCGGAGACGACGTCATCGGCGCCGGCCTCGATGGCCGCCTCCATGACGGTCTCTGCGTCGCCGGCCGCGGCGGGGTAGACGATCTCGCCCACCCGGTCGAACATGAAGGAGACCGAGCCGGTCTCGCCGAGCGCGCCGCCGTGCTTGGAGAAGGCCGCGCGCACGACGCCCGCCGTGCGGTTGCGGTTGTCCGTCAGCGCCTCCACGAGGACGGCGACGCCGCCGGGGCCGTAGCCCTCGTAGCGCACCTCCTCGTATTTCTCGCCGTCGTTTCCGGCCGCCTTCTTGATGGCGCGCTCGATGTTGTCCTTCGGCATCGACTGGGCGCGCGCGGCCTGGACGGCGAGGCGCAGGCGCGGGTTCATCGCGGGGTCCGGCGCCCCCATCTTGGCCGCCACCGTGATCTCGCGCGACAGCTTGGAGAAGATCTTCGACCGCTGGGCGTCCTGCCGGCCCTTGCGGTGCATGATGTTCTTGAACTGTGAATGCCCTGCCATGCTCGCCCTCTCGCGTCTCCCTGTCGCATTTAGCGACGGTGGCACGCCGACGGAAGAGCGGGCGGGCTTCCGGGCGGCGTGCGCGATGCGACGGTCCGGTGCGGGCGGTCCGGTGCGGGCGGTCCGGTGCAGGCGGTCAGGCGAAGATCTCGTGGAGCGCGCCGTTCAGACGGAGCTCGACGATCTCGACGTTCTCGACCGAGAGGTCGAGGAAGGCGAAATGGCGTGGCCCTCCGTCGAACGCCTCGAGCTCGGCGAGGGCGGCGGAGAGGTCGACGAGGGCGAGGTCGTCGTCCTCGAGGAGGATCGTCAGCCTGTCGCGCCGGCCAGCGCCACCGTCGAACCGGTCCCATTCGGCGCGGGTCTCGGCGTCGAAGTCGAGCACCAGCTCGTCGTTGCCGGCGTCGCCCATGATGAAGGTGGAGCGGGCGCCGATGGTGAAGGTGTCATGGCCGCCACCGCCGCCGTCACTGCCGCCGCCGAGGAGGTTCGCCGTGTCGTTGCCAGCGCCCATCTCGGCGCGGATGACCCATCCGGAGGCGGTCAGGACGTCGGCGCCGTCGCCGAGGGAACACGATGCTGGCGCCGGCGGCGAGCGTCACGTCCGACCGGCCGGCGCCCTGGTGGATCTCCTCGATCCACCCGTCTGCGGTCAGCCTGTCCCGGCCGCGCGCCGCGGCGTTCCCGAGATCGACGCGGTTCGCGCCGGCGCCCGCCGAGAAGGTGATGAGGTCGTTCCCGGCGCCCGCCACGACCTCGTGGACGAACGCGCCGAGCTGGGCCCTGTCGTTGCCCGCGCCGAGATCGACGGCGTGCGCCCCCGCGTTCAGGATCGCGACGTCGTTGCCGGCCCCGGTGTCGAGGTCGAACAGCCAGCCGTCCGCGCGCACGCGATCGGCGCCGCCGCCGGTGCCGATCTCGTGGCCGCCGTCCCTGAACCAGAAGCTGTCACGGCTGCCGGCGGACGTCACGGAGTGGATCCACTCGTCGAAGACGGCGACGTTGCTTGCGGTCGGTCCTGCGAGAAAGGTCGCGTTGCCGTAGGACGTCTCGAATATCAGCGGAGCGTTTCCGATCGGCCCGAAGGTTCCCTGCCAGGCATAAGTCGTCACCGGAGCCATTCCCGTTCTCCTCGGCGGCGGCCCGGACAACTTCGTGCACCCGAGCGGACATGATCGTTCGTCACGGGGATCAGTTGAACCCCGTTTCGCGCACGATCAAGCCGGGAACATGGTTGTCCTTGAGAAGGCGTGGCCGGGATCGGGACAAATCGAAGGACGGGACGGACGAAGCTTCGACCCGGCCAGACGCAGGAAGGCCCGCGCGGTGCGGGCCTCCGGTCGGTTTCCGGCCAGGCAGGGCGCCGGAACTCCCGGCGCCGGTTGCCTCGCAGACGTCTCAGACGAACTCGTTGCCGTTCAGGTAGATCTTCTCGATGTCGGAGATCTGAAGGCCGATGTCGTTGAAGGTGAAGCCGTCACCGGCCGTCCAGTCGGCGTCCTGCAGGGCCGCGATGATGGCCTGCCTCTCGCTGCCGCTGAGCCCGACGATGTAGAGCGAGTCGTGATCGTCCCCGCCGTCGTACTGGGTCCAGCCATCGCTCTTCTTCACATTGAAGGTGAAGGTGTCGTTCCCGTCCTCGCCGAACGCCTGGCCGCCGCCACGCAGCTCGATGTCGTCCTTGCCGTCGCCGCCGCGCATGTTGTTCGCGCCGGCCGTGGAGAGGAAGACGTCGTTGCCGTCGCCGAGGTCGACGTTGTTGACGGACTGCGTGCCGAGCACGGTCACCTTGTCGTTGCCGCCGCCGGTCTCGACCTTGTTGGAGCCGGCCCGCAGCAGGACCACGTCGACGCCGTCGCCCGAGGTCACGTCGACCCGGACGTCGGAGGTGAGCTTCTGCGGCTTGCTCTTCGTGCCGCCGTCGCCGAGGTCCACGGAGTTGACGTTCGCGTCGGACCTGATCGTCACGATGTCGGTGCCGTCGCCAGCGTCCACCGTGGTGACGTTGCCGCCGTTGACGATCAGCCTGTCCGCCCCGCCGCCGAGGTCGAGGACGCCGTTGACGTTGGAATTGCCGTTGACGACGACGACGTCGTTCTGCTCGCCCGTATCGAGGCCCTGGCTGAGGTTGCTGGAGTTGAGGACCACCCGGTCGTTCCCGTTGCCGAGGTCGACGAGGCCGTTGGCGTTCGATTCGGTCAGCGTCACACGGTCGTTGCCGTTCCCGGCATCGACGGCGGCGATGTTGCTCCGCGTCGCCACGAGGACGTCGTTGCCGGCGCCGAGATCGATCGTCCCGTGGACGTTGGCATCCGTCAGGACGACCTTGTCGTTTCCGTTGCCGAGATCGATCAGTCCGTTGATCGTCCCATTTGCGACGTTGACGACATCAACCTTTTTGCCGCCGGTGACCGACGTCGCCCCGCCATTCTCGAACACGAACCTGTTGTTCTTGTTCAGGTCACCCGTAAGATCACCTTCCCACGCATTCTTGACCAAAAAAGTGGCCATCCCGGCCTCCCGTACCGCGCTGAGGGCCCAGAGCCTCGCGCTCAAACGAGATTCGGTATGAACAGATTAACATGATGCGTCAAGATATGACCAAACGGTCACCAGACTCGCCTCGGACGTGCCACACGTCTGCGCATTTGGCCCAGGAAAGCCTCAAAAACCGCGGCTACCGGAGCCCGCGGGCCGGTCATTCGCCTCCGGAGTGGGCAAGCAGCATAAGATCCCAATCACGGGTTCGTGAACTTCGTTAATCCATTGATAACCGTTATGGTTAACAGCGCATCCGGCGCGATGGGAAGAAACTCCGCCAAGGCCTCGCAGGACCGCAGTCGCCCGCCGGGGCTTCGCACCCTGCCGATCCCGCCCTGCAGCTCGTGCCATGAACCTCGGTCCACCGGGCAAGCCCCCGCTCTTGCGTGCACACGCGCCGCCAGGAGGGCGAAATCAGGAGGGCAAACAGCCCACACTTCGCCTGAAGGCGCCCTAGCTCCCCGTTAGCGCCCGCCTCTCGGGACGGGCCGGTCCGCAACAGCAAAGACCGATCGGAGGAGCCAATGCGTGCCATGATCCTCGCCGTCCTCGTCCTGATGGCGGCACCCACACTTGCGCAGGACGCGGAGCGGCGCTCCGACGGCGCGAACCCGCTGGACCTGCCGGCCGAGCCCGTCGGCTTCTGCCGGGCCTGCGAGATCCAGAACTGCGGTTGCGACGCCGAGCGCGGCATGTGCGTCGACTGCGGCAACCTCGAGGACGGGGAAGGCGTCGTCGATGCGCTCTCGCGCGCGGCGACGCAGAACGCCTGCCTGCAGCGCGGCGGCACCGTCACGGGCGAGGCCTGCAGGTTCTGAGGGAGCGGGGCGCCGCGGCAGGCGGCCGGCCGACAGGCGTGGCGGGCACACCCTGTCGCGGCGCCCGGCGCCTCAGCGGGTGAGACGCTTGTACTTCACGCGGCGCGGGACGATGGCGTCCGGCCCGAGGCGGCGCTTCTTGTCCTCCTCGTAGGCCTCGAAGTTGCCCTCGAACCACTCGACGTGGCTGTCCCCCTCGAAGGACAGGATGTGGGTGGCGAGACGGTCGAGAAAGAAGCGGTCATGGCTGATCACCACGGCGCAGCCGGCGAAATCCTCGAGCGCGTCCTCGAGCGCCGCCAGCGTCTCGGTGTCGAGGTCGTTCGTCGGCTCGTCGAGGAGGAGGACGTTCGCGCCCGACTTCAGCATCTTCGCGAGATGCACGCGGTTGCGCTGGCCGCCGGAGAGGTTGCCCACCTTCTGCTGCTGGTCGCCGCCCTTGAAGTTGAACGCGCCCACATAGGCGCGGCTGTTCATCTCCCGCCGGCCGAGCTCGATGACGTCGTGGCCGCCCGAAATCTCCTCCCAGACGGTCTTCTTGCCGTCGAGGGAGTCGCGGCTCTGGTCGACGTAGCCGAGAACCACCGTGTCGCCGACGCGGATCTCGCCGGAGTCCGGCTCCTCCTTGCCGGTGATCATGTTGAAGAGCGTGGTCTTGCCCGCCCCGTTCGGCCCGATCACGCCGACGATGCCGCCCGGCGGCAGCGAGAAGGACAGGTCGTCGATGAGGAGGCGGTTGCCGTAGCCCTTCCTGAGGTGCGAGACCTCGATCACCGTGTCGCCGAGGCGGGGGCCGGGCGGAATGATGATCTGCGCGTCGCTCGAGCGGGTGCGCTCCTCGTTGCGCTTCAGCAGCTCGTCGTAGGCCGCGATGCGGGCCTTGGACTTCGTCTGCCGCGCCTTGGGGGAGGAGCTGATCCACTCCCGCTCGCGGGCCAGCGCCCGGGCCTCGGCGGCCGCCTCACGGCTCTCCTGCTCGAGCCGCTTCGCCTTCTTCTCGAGGTAGGCCGAGTAGTTGCCCTGGTAGGGAATGCCCCGCGCCCGGTCGAGCTCGAGGATCCAGCCCGTCACGTTGTCGAGGAAGTAGCGGTCGTGGGTGACGATGAGGATCGCGCCCGGATACTCCCGCAGGTGGTTCTCGAGCCAGGCCACGGTCTCGGCGTCGAGATGGTTGGTCGGCTCGTCGAGGAGGATGAGGTCGGGCTGCGACAGGAGGAGCTTGCAGAGCGCCACGCGCCGCTTCTCGCCGCCCGAGAGGTTCGTGACCTCGGCGTCGTCCGGCGGGCAGCGCAGCGCGTCCATCGCCTGGTCGATCTGGCTGTCGAGGTCCCAGAGATTCTGCGCGTCGATCTCGTCCTGGAGGCGCGCCATCTCGTCGGCGGTCTCCTCGGAGTAGTCCATGGCGAGCTCGTTGTAGCGGTCGAGCTTCGCCTTCTTCTCGGCGACGCCCTCCATCACGTTCTCGCGCACGGTCTTGTCCGGGTCGAGCTGCGGCTCCTGCGGCAGGTATCCGACCTTCGCGCCCTCGGCGACCCAGGCCTCCCCGGTGAACTCCTTGTCGATGCCCGCCATGATGCGCAGGAGCGTCGACTTGCCCGAGCCGTTGGGGCCGAGCACGCCGATCTTGGCGTCCGGGTAGAACTGGAGATGGATGTTGTCGAGCACCTTCTTGGCGCCATAGGCCTTGGAGAGGCCCTGCATGTGGTAGATGAACTGGCGTGCCACCGGTGGCGTGTCCCTGGGGTGCGAGGAAAAACGTGCGGTCCGGCGCGGGGGCGCCGGACCGGCCATGCTCCATCTAGCGATCTTCGACCGCGCTTCAAAGCCGGTCGTCGAGGAGATCGGACGCGCCGCCAGACCGGCATCGGCGCGAGCGTGCCGGCCCTTCGTCAGGCGCGGCAGCTCACCCCCGCGCGGCGCCCCGTCAGCCGCGGCGGAAGCCGATGTCGTCGTCGATCGCCGTCAGCGGGCCGACGGGGAGCGACTGCGGCTCGGACAGGCCGAGCGACACGAAGCGGATCCCGTCACCGTGGACCTTCCTGATGAGGTCCTTGAAGATCTCCACCGTCAGGAACTCGCCCGCGCAGCGGCGGTATCCGAAGCCGAACGGGGCGTAGCCGGCGGTGTCGACGAGCGGGACGGGCCTGCCGCCGAATTCCGGGTAGACCGTGCCGAAGCCGTTCGAGGCCAGCGCCGCGTCGCGTCCGTCGGCCACCGCCACGCGCGCTGGCGAGAACGGGCAGCGGGCGAAGCCGAGCCGCTGGCAGTGCGCCTCGTCGATCCCGGCGGCGACGGGAGCGGCGGCGTAGCGCCCCGGATCGAATGCGTCCGGATCCTCCCAGTGCCGGCCGGCCTCGCTGGTCGCGGGATGAGGGTGGATGATGAACTCGAGGCCGCTCGCCTCCTCCTCCCGGGAGACGGCCAGCGTCGAGAGGCTGCCATCGTTCGGCGAGAGCGTGCGAAAGAGCTCCATGACGAGCCTGTCGAGGGGCGTGAAGCCGTTCTCTCCGGGGCTCTCGGGATCGCCCGCCATCGTGGCGCGGACGCTTTCGCGGGCCGCCTCGTCCCCGCGGTCCTCCGCCAGGCGGTCCATCACCCTGTAGAGCATGTTGCCCCACTGGCTGAGGGCGAGGAAGTTGTGGATGCACTCGGTCACGACGTCCGTGCGGCTGAAGTGCTCCTCGTCCCGGGCGTTCGTCATCCAGTAGTGGACGAAGGTCGCCTCCGGATTGGCGGTCCTCCCCTCGATCACGTCGCCGACCCGCTCGTCCACCCAGCGCCGCAGGAAGGGGAGGCGCTCGCGGGCGGTCCTGTAGCTGTCGCGCACGGCGTCCTTCGCCGGGTCCCAGAAGCCGATGATCGCGTTGAAGGCCTCGCCGTACTGGCGGACCTCCTCCGGCACGTCCTCGCCGCTCACGCCGACATGGAGGTCCCAGTAGAGGTCGAGATAGGCAGCGTAGTAGTGCCGCATCAGCGGCTCGCCGGCATGGGCGGGCGCGAACAGCGCATCGAGGAAGCGGCGCGCCTTCGGCCGGTAGTGGCGTTCGTAGAGGTCCGGCGTGACGGCGGACATGTAATAGCGCTTGCGCAGGTTGTCCGGCCCGCGGTTCTCGAGGCTCTGGATGAAGACCGACACGCCCTCGCGTTCCATGTCGGGCTGCCATCCCTCATAGATGATGCCCCAGATGTGGGGCGGGACGGCGCCTTCCTTGCTGAACGCCTCGGGGTCGATCAGCGGCAGAGAGAGCCTCGGGCCGCGGAAGACGCGGGTCTGCCGGAAGGGCTCGACGGCGCCCTTCTCGAAGGCGGCCTCGAAGTCGCTCGGCTCCGGCGCCTCGGCGATGGGCGAGTTGTAGACGTGGGCGCGCGCGCCAAACGCCGATCCGACGGCGATGGTCGCGGTGCCCGCGAGCAGGGCGCGGCGGGACGGGCGCAGGCCCTCGAAGATTTCCTTCATTGTCGGCTTCCCCTCCGGTCGTGGCCGAAGGGCGAGCGCTTGTTCCAGTTCAAAGGTTCCGGAGAACCGAGAGGGCTCCACCATCCGCGCGGATCCGCAGACGGCAGCCGCAAAGCTCACGCGTTCCCCCTCGAGCCGCCGCGGCCGCGTCCTCACCTGACGCCCCACGGTCCGCGCCCGGCCCGGAGGCGAGGGGACGAGCGTCCCTTCGAGGAGCCGGTCCGCGAACGCTCGCAGGGCGGCGGACCCGGCGGCCTTCGCCGGTCAGTTGAACCGCACCTCGGTGATCTCGTAGGCGCGGGCGCCGCCAGGGGCGGTCACCTCGACGGAATCGCCGACGGTCTTGCCGATGAGGGCGCGGGCGATGGGCGAGGAGATGGAAATGCGGCCCGCCTTCACGTCGGCCTCCACGTCGCCGACGATCTGGTACTTCTTCTCCTGCTCGGTGTCCTCGTCGACGAGCGTCACCCAGGCGCCGAACTTCACCGTCGAGCCGGAGAGCTTGGCGATGTCGATGACCTCGGCGCGCGAGAGCATGTCCTCGAGCTCGGCGATGCGGCCCTCGTTGTGGCTCTGCGCTTCCTTGGCGGCATGATACTCGGCGTTCTCCGACAGGTCCCCGTGCGCACGCGCCTCGGAGATCGCCTGGATGATCCGCGGACGCTCCTCGCTCGTCCGCCGCTTCAGTTCTGCCTCCAGCGACGCATACCCCTGCGCCGTCATCGGGATCTTTTCCATCGGTCGAACTTTCCTGAACGCCGCTCAGCGAGCGATCCGATACCTTCCACCACCCCGTCGCCCGTTGGCAAGAGCCGTGCGCGGTGACTGTGAACGACGGCCTCCGCGCCCCCCTTTCGCGGAGAGGCGCGGCGGCACGGGAGACGGCGGGGCCGAACGCGGCAGCGCCCCGACAGCGGCCGGGGCGCTTGGCGTGCGGACCCGTCCGAGGGACCACGGTCCACCGGACGGGCTCGATTCCCGCCCTCCTGCACGCTCCCTATCCGGCCGGGCCGAGCCCTGCGCCGGCGGGAAGCGCGCTAGCGGGAAGCCGTCACGTAGGACTGCATGGGACGCACCTCAAGCTCCCCCTTCCCGAGCATCGCGATCCCCTCCACGGCCGCCAGCGCACCGGCGAGCGTCGTGTAGTAGGGGACCTTCGAGATCAGCGCGGTCCTGCGCATGGAGCGCGAATCGGCCAGCGACTGCGGACCCTCCGCCGTGTTGAGGACGAGCTGGATCTCGCCGTTCTTGATGGCGTCCACGATGTGCGGCCGCCCTTCCGACACCTTGTTGATGCGCTCGCACGGGATCCCGCTCGCCTCGAGATCGCGCTGCGTGCCGGACGTCGCCACGAGGCGGAAGCCGAGCTCGGCGAGCCGCGCGCACGCCTTGCGGATGGCCGGCTTGTCCACGTCCTTCACGGAGACGAACACCGTGCCGCGGGTCGGCAGCCCGTTGCCGGCGGCGAGCTGGCTCTTGGCGAAGGCGAGCGGGAAGGACACGTCGATGCCCATCACCTCGCCGGTGGACTTCATCTCCGGCCCCAGCACGACGTCGGTCTGGGAGAAGCGGGAGAACGGGAAGACGGCCTCCTTCACCGCCACGTGCGCCAGCGGGCCGGTCGACAGTCCGAAGGACGAGAGCCGCTCGCCCGCCATGACGCGCGCGGCGATCTTCGCGATGGGGGCGCCGATGGTCTTCGCCACGAACGGCACCGTGCGGGAGGCGCGCGGGTTCACCTCCAGGATGTAGATCCTGCCGCCCTTCACCGCGAACTGCACGTTCATGAGGCCGACGACGCCGAGCGCGAGCGCGAGCGCCGCCGTCTGCGCGCGCAGCTGCTCGATGATGTCGTCCGACAGCGTGCGCGGCGGCAGCGAGCAGGCCGAATCGCCCGAGTGGATGCCCGCCTCCTCGATGTGCTCCATCACGCCGCACACCAACACGTCCTTGCCGTCGGAGAGGGCGTCCACGTCCACCTCCACCGCATTCTCGAGGTAGCGGTCGAAGAGGAGCGGGTTCTTGCCGAGCAGCATGTTGATCTGCCCGGTCTTGTCGTTCGGGTACTTCGCGCGGATGGAGTGGGGGATGAGGTCCTGGAGGGCGCCGAAGAGGTAGCGGTCGAGCCCCTCCTCGTCGCGGATCACCTGCATCGCCCGCCCGCCGAGGACGTAGGACGGGCGTACCACCACGGGCATCCCCACCTCCGCCACCACGAGGCGGGCCTGCTCCACGGAGTAGGCGATGCCGTTCTCCGGCTGCGTGAGGCGCAGGCGGTGGAGGAGCTTCTGGAAGCGGTCGCGGTCCTCGGCGAGGTCGATGGCGTCCACCGACGTGCCGAGGATGGTGTGGCCGGCCGCCACCAGCCCCTCGGCGAGGCCGAGAGGCGTCTGGCCGCCGAACTGGACGATGATGCCCATGAGCCGCCCCGAGGCCTTCTCGACCCGCAGGATCTCGAGGACGTCCTCCACGGTGAGGGGCTCGAAGTAGAGGCGGTCCGACGTGTCGAAGTCGGTGGACACCGTCTCGGGGTTGCAGTTGACCATGATGGTCTCGATGCCGGCGTCCTTCAGCGCGTAGGCCGCGTGGCAGCAGCAGTAGTCGAACTCGATGCCCTGCCCGATCCGGTTCGGCCCGCCGCCGAGGATGACCACCTTCGTCTTGCCCGAGGGCATCGCCTCGTCGACGGGCACGTCGCCGAAGGGCGCCTCGTAGGTGGAATACATGTAGGCCGTCGGCGCGGCGAACTCCGCCGCGCAGGTGTCGATCCGCTTGAAGACGGGGCGCACGCCGAGCCGCTCGCGGATCGCGCGCACGTCCTCGCCGGAGTTGAGGCCCGCGAGGGCCGCAAGGCGGCTGTCGGAGAAGCCGGCGGCCTTCAGCTTGCGCAGCATTCCCGACGTCGGCGGCAGGCCGTGGGCGCGCACCTTCGCCTCGAGCGCGACGATGGCGGCGATCTCCTCGAGGAACCACCTGTCGATCCTCGACGCGTCGTGGACCTGGTCGACGGTAAAACCCTCGCGGAACGCCTGGGCGACCTTCAGGATGCGATCGGGCCGCGGGGTGCCGATGGCGGCGCGGATCGCCTGGGAATCCTCGCCCGACCCCAGCCCCTCGATCTCCACGTCGTCGAAGCCCGTCAGCCCCGTCTCGAGGCCGCGCAGCGCCTTCTGCATCGCCTCGGCGAACGTGCGGCCGATGGCCATCACCTCGCCGACGGAGCGCATGGAGGTGGTGAGGGTCGTGTCCGCCCCCTCGAACTTCTCGAAGGTGAAGCGGGGCATCTTCACGACGATGTAGTCGATGGTCGGCTCGAAGGACGCCGGCATCGCGCCCTTCGTGATGTCGTTCTCGAGCTCGTCGAGGGTGTAGCCGACGGCGAGCTTCGCCGCGACGCGGGCGATGGGAAAGCCCGTCGCCTTGGAGGCGAGCGCCGAGGAGCGGGAGACGCGCGGGTTCATCTCGATGACGACCATGCGGCCGTCCTTCGGGTTGATGGCGAACTGCACGTTCGAGCCGCCGGTCTCGACGCCGATCTTGCGCAGGCACTCGATGGAGGCCGTGCGCATCCTCTGGTATTCCTTGTCCGTCAGCGTCAGCGCCGGCGCGACTGTTATGGAATCGCCCGTGTGGACGCCCATCGGGTCCACGTTCTCGATGGAGCACACGATGATGCAGTTGTCCGCCCTGTCGCGGACCACCTCCATCTCGAACTCCTTCCAGCCGAGGACGCTCTCCTCGATCAGCACCTCGGTGGTGGGCGAGGCGTCGAGACCGCGCTCCACGATGTCGAGGAACTCCTCGCGGTTGTAGGCGATGCCGCCGCCGGTGCCCGCGAGCGTGAAGGACGGGCGGATGATGGCGGGAAGGCCGATCTCGTCCAGCGCGGCGAGCGCGTCGGCGAGGTTGTGGGCGATCCTCGAGCGCGGGCTCTCGAGGCCGATCTGCGTCATCGCGTCCTTGAAGCGCTCGCGATCCTCGGCGGTGTCGATGGCCTCCGCGTTGGCGCCGATCATCTCGACGCCGTACCTCTCGAGGACGCCGGAGTTGAAGAGGTCGAGCGCGCAGTTGAGCGCGGTCTGTCCGCCCATGGTGGGCAGCAGCGCGTCCGGCCGCTCCTTCTCGATGATCTTCTCGACGATCGCCGGCGTGATCGGCTCGATGTAGGTGGCGTCGGCGAGCTCCGGGTCCGTCATGATGGTGGCGGGGTTGGAGTTCACGAGGACGACACGGTAGCCCTCCTCCTTCAGCGCCTTGACCGCCTGCGTGCCCGAATAGTCGAACTCGCACGCCTGGCCGATGATGATCGGGCCGGCGCCGATGATGAGGATCGTCGACAGGTCGGTGCGTCTTGGCATGGGGAATGGACCGTTCGGCCGGCTCTGGAGGGTGAGCGTCCTTGGATGGAATGGCCCCCTATAGGGGACGGGGCCGCCGAATTGAAGCGGCTCAGTCGTCCTCGTCGTCGTCGTCGGCGGCGGGTGTGGTGAGCTCGGGGTCGGCGGGTGTGGACCACTGGACCGTGCGTCCGTCGAACTCCTCGACCCCGCAGGCGATGGCGTAGCAGGCGAGGCGCACGGTCTTCGGGATCTCCACGGTCTTACCGTCCCGGTCGCCGCGCTCGTAGTACTGGATCATGCGACGCTTGAGGCCGAGGCGGTCGGCCAGCTCCTTCTGCTTCCATCCGTTGGCTTTCCGCCAGGCGCGGAACTGCTCGGGCGTCATCGTCCCTCTTTCATCGAATGCGCACACAGCGCGCCGTCACTCCTTGAAAATGCGCACATGGTGCGTATCTCAAGGACCGAAGGCGCACTGATTGCGGACAGAGGTAGCCAGACAAGAGGCCCGACGCCACCGTTTTCTCAACCGCCACGGACACGAGCCAAGGGAGAAGCCACAATGCTGAACCACCTCCTCCTCGGACAGATCCTGACCCGTCCGAACGGCTTCTGGCGGGATCCCCATATGCACGACGAGCGGCACGACGCTCGGGCCGCCGGAGGCGACACGACGCAGCGCCGCCGCGACGAGACCCTGGCGGCGGCCCCGCGTCCTTCCGAGGATCACGACGACAGCCGTTGACAGCGGCCCCGTTTCCCCCGATCGGGCTCGACAGGCCGGATCGGGGGAAGCCATGCGCTGGAAGGGACGCCGCCGGAGCGACAACGTCGTCGACAGCCGGGGGTCCGGCCGCGTCGCCTATCCGCGGGGCGCCCGCGTCAGGGTGCCGCGCGGCGGAGGCCCAGACGGCGTCCGGCGCGCGGGCGCAGGCACGCTCGTCCTCTTCGCGGTCGCGGCGCTCCTCCTGTGGGCGTTCGCGGGCATCAACCCGCTCCGCCTCGCGGAGATCCTCGCCGGCGATCCGGTGGCGACCGGGCGGCCTGCAGACGTGCCGCGCGTCCCGAACGCCGCCGACGACGAGCGCGTCGCCTTCCTCTCGGTCGTCCTCGCCGAGACGGAGGACAGCTGGGAGCGCATCTTCCGCCGCAACGGCGGCACCTACGACCCGCCGACGCTCCACGTCTACGCCGATTTCATCCAGTCCGCCTGCGGGCTCGGCAGCGCGGCCGCAGGCCCGTTCTACTGCCCCGCCGACGAGACCATCTACATCGACCTGTCCTTCTTCGACCTCCTCGAGCGCCGCTTCGAGGCTCCCGGCGACTTCGCGATGGCCTACGTCCTCGCCCACGAGGTCGGCCACCACGTGCAGCACGAGACGGGCGTGCTCGAGGCCTACCATGCCGAGCGCGCGCGGGCGGGGCAGCGGCGCGGCGCCCTCCTCGGAATCGCCATCGAGCTCCAGGCGGACTGCTACGCGGGCGTGTGGGCGCACTACGCCGACCGGATCGGCATCCTCGAGGAGGGCGACGTTGAGGAGGCGATGACCGCTGCCGCCTCCGTCGGTGACGACATGATCCAGCTCCGCGAACGGGGCTACGTGGTGCCCGAGACCTTCAGCCACGGCACCGCGAAGCAGCGCTCGGGGTGGTTCCTGCGGGGCTACCGGCGCGGCGATCCGGGCACCTGCGACACCCGCGACGGTGCGGGCTGAGGGCGGCGTCCGCCCTCACAGCCGCCGCACCATCATCGCGACTGTCTTGCCGTCCCGCTCGTTGAGACGCTCGGCCACGACCTCGAAGCCGAGGCTGGCGTGGAAGGCTTGGGAGACAGGGTTCGGCGGGGCGACGTTGACCTCGGCGAGCACCCACGGCCGTCCGCCGCGCCGGGCGCGCGCGATGGCGTCCTCGTAGAGGAGCCTGCCGACGCCCCTGCCGCGCGCCTCCGGCGCCACCACGACCCTGTCCACGTAGAGGAAGTCCTCGTAGCGATCGACGAACCAGGCGTAGTTGAGGCTGTCGTAGGGGCGGCCCGGCCCCATCGTCACGACGACGCCGACGACCTCCTCGCCGCTGCGGGCGACAAGCACCTCGCCCATGCGGGAAAGCTGATGGAGTGCGCACTCGTCGATGGCGTTCACGGCCGGCACCGCGGCATTGTTCAGCTGGACGATCCGCTCGCAATCGGCGCGAAGGTCGGCATCGGCCACACGGGCGCCACGCTCGCCGGTCTGTCCGCTCATCGCGCCGCGGCGGCCTCGTCCTTCGCCACCATGGCGAGGAAGCGGTCGAAGAGGAGGTGGCTGTCGTGGGGACCTGGCGAGGCCTCCGGGTGGTACTGGACCGAGAAGGCCGGGCGGTTGGTGAGGGCGAGGCCGCAGTTGGTGCCGTCGAACAGCGAGCGGTGCGTCTCCCGCGCGTTGTCGGGGAGCGTGTTCGCGTCCACCGTGAAGCCGTGGTTCATGGACACGATGGCGACGCGGCCGGTGTCGATGTCGAGCACGGGGTGGTTGGCGCCGTGGTGGCCGTGGCGCATCTTGCGCGTCCTGGCGCCGATGGCGTGGGCGACGAGCTGGTGGCCGAGGCAGATGCCGAACGTGGGCATCCCCTTGCCGATGAGCCCGCGCAGGGTCTCGCCCACGACGGCGCTCGTCGCGGCCGGATCGCCCGGGCCGTTGGACAGGAAGAGACCGTGCGGGTCGAGCGCCATCACGTCCGCGACGGATGCCGTGGCCGGCAGGACGGTCACGCGCGCGCCGCGGGCCACGAGGAGGCGCAGGATGTTGCCCTTGATGCCGTAGTCGAGGGCGACGATGCGCGGCCCGTCCGTCCCGATGGTCTCGCCGTAGCCGCTGCCCCACTCCCAGGCGCCGTGCCGCCAGTCCACGGGAGCGCGGCCCGAGACGGCGGTCGCGAGCTCTGCCCCCGCCATGTCGGGCGCGGCCTTCGCCTTCGCGATCAGCCCCTCGATGTCGAACGTCCCCCCGGGATCGTGCGCGACTGCGCAGTTGATCATCCCCTTCTCGCGGATGCGCGCCGTCAGCGCTCGCGTGTCGACGCCGGTGATGGCGACGATGCCGCGCCGCGCGAGCCAGGCGTCGAGCCCCTCGCTCGCCCGCCAGCTCTGCGGCCGCGTGATCGGCGCGCGCAGGACACAGCCGAGCGCGGCCCTCTCCGCCTCCGCCGCGACAGTCTCCACGTCGTCCTCGTTGGCGCCGACGTTGCCGATGTGCGGGAAGGTGAACGTGACGATCTGGCCGGCATAGGACGGATCGGTCAGGATCTCCTGGTAGCCCGTCATCGCCGTGTTGAAGCAGAGCTCGCCGACGGCGGTCCCGACGGCGCCCGCCCCCTCGCCCATCAGCACCATCCCGTCCGCCAGCGCGAGGCAGGCGGTCGGCTTCGGGTCGGCCCAGGGCGACACGGTCATGTCATCAATCCTTCGTGTACGGCTGGGTGACGATATAACGATGCCCCCCGGAAGGCGGCAAGGCGGATGCCGGCGGGCAGGAGCCCTGCGCAAGGCGCAACGCTGGGGACAGCGTGGCGCACATGCCTTGGAACGGACCCGCCGATTCGCCATTTTGGGAGGCGCCACGATGCGCCGGGCACGCCGCAATCGACGGCGTGGCAGGCAGGGCGCACCCGAGGCGTGAATGCGGGGAACGCTTCCACTGGGCTTGCCACCGGGTCTTGGCGCTCATGAGCGATGGTGTTAAGCGCGCATCTCCGCGCGAAAACCTCGCAAGCAGGTTAGACCATGATTGTGCGAGAGCGACTGCAGGACGCGATCCGGGAGGCTTCCGAGCGGGACGACAAGCGCCGGCTGTGTACGCTGCGCCTGATCCAGACCGCCATCCGCGACCGCGACCAGGCCCATTGCAGCGGTCACGGCGAGAAGATCACGGAGGGTGACGTCGCCGCCCTTCTCGACACGATGATCCGCCAGCGCGAGGGGGAGCTCGTGGGCGCCCGCGCCGCCGGTGACGGCGACCTCGTCGCCCAGCTCGACCGGGAAATCGCGACGATCCGGGAGTTCATGCCCCCCAAGATGGACGAGACGTCCATGCGCAACGCCTGCGCACAGGTGGTCTCCGAGATCGGCGCCGCCGGCCTGCGCGACGTGGGACGGACCCTGTCGGCCCTCAAGAAACGCTACCCGGGCCAGCTCGACCTCGGACGGGCGAGCTGCGTCGTGAAGGGCATGCTGCGCTGACCCCTCCCCCGTTACCGCGGAACAGCGGGGATAGGGTTGACGGATCCTTGATTCCTGAAGGGCCACCATCGGCCGGCAACGCCCGGCGGTGGTAGACGTGACCGGCGCTGCCGCGTGGCCTGCCTCCTGACGGCGGACCTCCGCGGGCGGGACCGGGGCGGCGGGAAGAGGGGACGCGGATGCGCTTTTCACAGGACTTCCTCGCCCGGCTTCGCGAGAGCGTGCCGCTGTCGCAGGTGGTCGGCCGCGTCGTCACCTGGGACAGGCGCAAGTCCCAGCCCGGCAAGGGCGACTTCTGGGGCTGCTGCCCCTTCCACCACGAGAGGACGCCCTCCTTCCACGTGGACGACCGCAAGGGCTTCTACCACTGCTTCGGCTGCCAGGCCTCGGGCGACGCCCTGCGCTTCCTCACCGATCACGGCGGGCTCGACTTCGTCGATGCCGTCAAGGAGCTCGCCGGGCTCGCCGGCGTGCCGCTTCCCGAGGCGTCGTCCCCCGAGCCCGAGGGCGCCCGCCGCCAGCGCGCCGATCGCGCCGCGCTCGAGGCCGCCGCGGCGCTCTTCGAGGCGACCCTGTGGGGCACCGGCGGCGCTGGCGCGCGCGACTACGCCGTCCGGCGCGGCTTCTCCGAGGAGACGATGCGCGCCTTCGGCTTCGGCCTCGCGCCGGGGACGCAGGGCTTCCTCGTGCGCCAGCTCGTGCGCGAGGGGCATGCCGAAGAGGCGCTGGAGCGGGCGGGCCTTGCGGTGAGGCGCGACGGGGGGCCGCTGCGCGACCGCTTCCGCGGCCGCCTCATGGGGCCGATCCACGACCCGCGCGGCCGCATCGTCGGCTTCGGCGGCCGCACCCTCGAGGCGCGCGAGCCGAAATACCTCAACTCGCCGGAGACGGCGCTCTTCGACAAGTCGGCGCTCCTCTACAACGCCCACCGCGCCCGCGGTCCCGCCCACCGCACGGGCCGCCTCCACGTTGTCGAGGGCTATCTAGACGCCGTCGCACTCGTCCAGGCAGGCGTCGAGGAGGTGGTGGCGAGCCTCGGGACCGCCCTCACGGAGGCGCAGATCAAGCTCGCCTGGAGCCTCGCGGACGAGCCCGTCCTGTGCTTCGACGGCGACAAGGCCGGTCGGGCCGCAGCCCACCGCGCCATCGACCGCATCCTCCCGCTCCTGTCGCAGGGCCGCTCATTCCAGCTCCTCGCGCTTCCCGACGGGCAGGACCCCGACGATCTGGTGCGCTCCGGCGGGCGCGAGGCGTTCGAGGCGCTCTGCGTCCGCGCCACGCCGCTCGTCGACGCCGTGTTCGAGCGCGAGGTGGAGAAGGGCGCCGACACGCCCGAGCGCCTCGCCGCCCTCGAGGCACGGCTCGACCAGCTGGCGGGCACCATCGCCGACGAGCGCGTCGCCCGCCTCTACCGCTCCGCCTTCCGCGAGCGCCTGTTCCGGCTGCGCCGCCAGCGGCCCGCGACCGCGTCGCGCCCGCCCGCGCGCCGTGCGGCGCCCCTCGCCGCGCCGGCCGCGCCCGACCGCGCCCTCGTCGATCTCGAGCGCATCACACTCGGCCTCCTCCTCCTCTCCCCCCGCCTCATCGAGCGCTTCGAGGACAGGATAGGGCCGGAGACCTTCCTCATCGCCGCACACGCCGGCTTCGCGGGCCTCCTGTGCGAGGCGTACGGGCGCGCGCTGCCCGAGAGCACGGCGGACCTCGTCGCCGCGCTGCCCGAGAGCGCGCGCATGGTCCTGGCGGAGGTGTGGGGCGATCCCTCCGCCGGGGTGGGTCCCCGCCTGCGCGAGCGCTTCACCATCCTCGGCGCCAATCCGCCGGAGGTTTTCGTGGAGCGCTGCCTTGCACTGTTCCTCGACAAGCTCAATCTGAGGGCAGAGCGCGCGCGGCTCGAGGCGGAGCCGGCGCGCCTCGCACACACCGGCGACGGCGGGGAGGCGCGTCTGATCTCGCTATGGACCGCGATCTCCGAAAGGGCGAGCGAGATTGCCGAAAGGGAGCAGTCGCTTGCCGACGAAGCTGCGACGCTACGTCGCAATCCGCCGTCCGGAGGGAACCAGCCTCCGCTGACGACGCGGCCTTGAGGCTGTGAAGTCCTTGCGCGTTGCATCGGGCGCGTTATCTACCTTGCCCGGTGTACACGTTTCTGTGCGCGGAGTGCGACCGCGTGCGCCCGGACGATGGCGCACCCGCGGCATGGATGGGTCGCGACCATGATTCGGTCGCGGTCCGGAACGTTCGCCCTGTGCGACCGAGGTCGCGGATTCGCAGCGACCGCGCGGCTCCACCCGGCGCGGAAGAGGTTTTTGGAGGCTTGATGGCGACGAAAGCTCACGCGGCGGAAGAAAAGGACGCGCAGACCGAGAGCAACGACGGCCCGCTTCTCGATTTCAACGACGCGGCCGTCAAGAAGCTCATGAAGACGGCGAGGCGGCGGGGCTACGTCACCCATGACGAGCTGAACGAGGTCCTTCCCTCCGACCAGGTCACGTCGGAGCAGATCGAGGACATGATGGCCATGCTCAACGACATGGGCATCAACGTCGTCGACCAGGAGGACCAGGAGGAGCAGGAGGATCCGGACGGCGGCGGCGAGCTCGTCGAGGCGCCTGTCCGGGCGGTCGCCAAGGTCACCACCCGCGAGCCCACCGAGCGCACGGACGACCCCGTGCGCATGTACCTGCGCGAGATGGGCTCGGTAGAACTCCTGTCCCGCGAGGGCGAGATCGCCATCGCGAAGCGGATCGAGGCCGGCCGCAACTTCATGATCGCCGGGCTGTGCGAGAGCCCGCTCACCTTCCAGGCGATCATCATCTGGCGCGACGAGCTCATGGAGGGCAAGGTCCTCCTCAGGGACATCATCGACCTCGAGGCCACCTACGCCGATCCCGAGGGCAAGGGCCAGGCCGACGAGGAGGAGGCGACCCAGAACGGCGCCTCCCACGAGAACGTCATCCCGCTCGCCGGCGCGCGCACCAACGGCGCCACCCCGCCGCAGGCGGACGAGGAGTCCGACGAGGACGACTTCGAGGGCTCCATGTCCCTCGCCGCCATGGAGGCCGAGCTCAAGCCGAAGGTGCTCGAGACCTTCGAGGCCATCGCCGAGAACTACAAGAAGCTGCGCAAGCTGCAGGAGCAGGTGGTCGAGGCGCGCCTCGTCGGCCAGGGCCCGCTCAGCCCCGCCCAGCAGAAGCGCTACAAGAAGCTGCGCGAGGACATCGTCGCCTCGGTCAAGAGCCTGCTCCTCAACCCGCAGCGCATCGAGAGCCTCGTCGAGCAGCTCTACGACATCAACAGGCGCCTGATCGGCGTCGAGGGCCGCCTCATGCGCCTCGCCGATTCCTACGGCGTCGACCGCATGCAGTTCATCCAGCAGTACCAGGGCAGCGAGCTCGCGCCCGACTGGATGGAGCGCGTGGGCGAGCTCTCCGGCCGTGGCTGGGCCGAGTTCGTGCGCCACGAGAGCGCCACCATCGACGAGCTGCGCCGCGAGATCCAGGAGATCGCCACCCAGACCGGCCTCGAGATCGCCGAGTTCCGCCAGATCGTCCAGAAGGTCCAGAAGGGCGAGCGTGAGGCGCGCAAGGCCAAGAAGGAGATGGTGGAGGCCAACCTTCGCCTCGTCATCTCCATCGCAAAGAAGTATACGAACCGCGGCCTTCAGTTCCTGGACCTCATCCAGGAAGGAAATATCGGCCTGATGAAGGCGGTCGACAAGTTCGAGTACCGCCGCGGCTACAAGTTCTCCACCTACGCCACGTGGTGGATCCGGCAGGCGATCACCCGCTCCATCGCGGACCAGGCGCGCACCATCCGCATCCCGGTCCACATGATCGAGACGATCAACAAGATCGTGCGCACGTCCCGCCAGATGCTCCACGAGATCGGCCGCGAGCCGACGCCGGAGGAGCTCGCCGAGAAGCTCTCGATGCCGCTCGAGAAGGTGCGCAAGGTGCTCAAGATCGCCAAGGAGCCGATCAGCCTCGAGACGCCCATCGGCGACGAGGAGGATTCGCACCTCGGCGACTTCATCGAGGACAAGAACGCCGTCCTGCCCATCGACGCCGCGATCCAGTCGAACCTCAGGGAGACGACGACGCGGGTGCTGGCGAGCCTCACCCCGCGCGAGGAGCGGGTGCTGCGCATGCGCTTCGGCATCGGCATGAACACCGACCACACCCTTGAGGAGGTGGGCCAGCAGTTCTCGGTGACGCGCGAGCGCATCCGCCAGATCGAGGCGAAGGCGCTGAGGAAGCTCAAGCACCCGTCCCGCTCGCGCAAGCTGCGGTCGTTCCTCGACAGCTGATGGCTTTGCGCCGCCGGACCCGCCCGCGGCGTCCGGGCGCGCCAGATCATGGATCTGCCGCGCCCCGATCCCCCTCCGGCGCCGCGCAGACCCCGCGTGTGCGCGATCCGATCATCGGGGTTTGCGGCGGCATGAGGCGATGACCGCCGACACGGTCCGCGAGATCGAGCGCTGGCTCCTCGTCGAGGGGCCGCGCCTCGAGCTCGCGGCGCTCGTCGATGCACTCGCCCACAGGCTGTGCGCGATGGGCGCCCCCATCGACAGGCTCAACGTCTCGTTCGGTCTCCTCAACCCGTCTGTCATCGCGGGCGCCGTCGTGTGGCGCCCCGGCAGGCCCATCGCCTTCAGGCGCTACGACTACGATGAGCGCGAGACGCGCCAGTTCGACAGGAGCCCGCTCAGGGTCGCGCACCAGGAGCGCCGCTGGGTCCACCTCGACCTCGCGACGACGCCCGACGATGCGTTCGGCATCGTGCCCGAGCTGAAGGCCGACGGGCTCGCGCACTACACTGTCGTCCCGCTGCCGGGATCGGCCGGCGAGTTCATCTCGCTCACCATCGCAACGAAGCGCGCCGAGGGCCTGTCGGCGGGCGATCTCGCGGCCATCGAGGCGATCTCCCCCGCGCTCGCCGCCATCGTGGAGATCAAGCGCCTGCGCTCCACCTTCCGCGATGTCCTCGCCGCCTACGTCGGAGGGTCCCCGGCGCGGGAGATCGCGCGCGGCACCGTCCACCGCGGGCAGATCACGGAGATGCGGGCGGCGATCCTCGTGGCCGACCTGAGAGGCTTCACCTACCTCTCGACCCGCCTTCCGCCAGCGGCCACGGCCGACGTCATCAACCGCTACTACGACGTCGTGGTCCCCGCCGTGAACGCATTCGGGGGCGAGGTGCTGAAGTTCATCGGCGACGCCGTCCTCGCCGTCTTTCCGACAGCGAAGACCGGCGACGCGGCGGCGACACTCGCGGCGCTCGACGCAGGCCGCCGCGCCCTCTCCGAGCGGTCGGGAACCGTGGAGGCCGGAGGGCGCACCGTCCCGCTGCGCTTCGGCATCGCGATCCATCTCGGCGACGCCGTCTACGGCAACGTCGGCTCCGGCAACCGGCTCGACTTCACCGTCATCGGCCGGGACGTGAACGTGGCGGCACGCATCTCCACCCTGTGCAGCGTCCTCGGCCGGGACTTCCTCGTCTCGCGGGAGGTGGCGGACGTCGGCCGCGCCAACGGCCGCGCCATGGCGGACGCAGGCGCTCACGCCGTCCGCGGCCTCGACGCGCCTCTCCCCGTGTTCATCCCCGACACGGAGACCGCCGACCCCGCAGCGGACGACGGGGTCAGCCAGGGACCCGTCTTCATCCCGTCGGCCTGAGGGATCTCACCGGAAGGGCGTTAAACGGTCGGCCGACGAGGGCCTTTCCGCAGGCGAAGGCGACGAGGCCCGCGCCTGAGAGCGCCGCCACCCGCGCGATCCGCCGCCCGGCGAGCGACCGCACGTCAGGTGCGCGGCGGCCTCTTACGGGTCACAGCGCCGCTCCGACGCTCACGGCGTGGCGCTCCGTGAAGCGCGCGCGCGCCGCGCGGCCCGCAGGGCAATGAAGAGCAGGAGACCGACCGGGCCGAGGAGGAACGTGAACACGAGGCACGGCACGACGAGGAGGAACGGGATCCTCTCCGCCCGCGCCGTTCTCACCTCCCATCCGCCGACGAAGAGGTCGAAGGCGAGGAAGTGGATCCAGCCGACGAGCACCGTCTCGCGCTGCGTGAAGAGTGTCGCGACGTCATCGAGGCTGCCGAACCCTCCGTCGGCCCCGCCGAAATGGACTGCCACCAGCGCCGTGTAGGCGAGCGCGAGCACGAGGGGGATCGCGTAGCCTGCGATGCGGTCGCTCCACACCGGCGCCAGCGGCGATGCGAGGAGGACGAGCCAGCCCGCGAGTGCCGTGGCGTTCGCAAGCTGGAAGATCTGGTCGAGGTTCACCCGCAGCTCCCCATGTCGACAGTATCAGGCTCGCAGGTGGGCCGCAGGTTGTCGATCTCAAGATCGAGGCTCGCCGCGACCACCCGGACCACGGGGGACGAGCGGGTCTGCGCGACGGGAAGGGCGGTCCGCACGCGCCTCGTCGAGTGCGTCGCGCGCGGGTTCGGACGGCGTGCGGCGGTGCATCCTTGGCGGTGCCCGCTCTCGCGGCCTCGACATGCTATCGCCCGGCGAGCGCCCAGGTGACCGTGACGCTGGCGGCGATCTCCTGCCGGCCGCCTTCGACCGGCACGGCGTCGGCCGACATCAGCCGGGCGTCCCTCATCGGACGGGGCCGGCCGCCGTCGCCCTCGGCGATCACGAGGACCTCGCCGAGGGACGCCCCGGCGGCGCCCGCGAGGAGCTCGGCCTTGCGCCGGGCGTCCTCCACGGCGCGCCTCATGGCCTCCTCCGCGAGAGTCTCCTCGTCGCTCACCCCGAAGGAGATGCCCTGGACGACGTTCGCCCCCGCCTCCACCGTGGCGTCGAGCACGGTCCCGATGAGGTCGACCGGCGCGCTCACCATGACCGTGTTGGTGACGACAGTGGCGGGTTCGGTGGTCTCGCCGCGCTCCCCCCGGAACTCCCGGCGGATGGAGATCTCGGCCGTGCGGATGTCCCCCCTGTCGACGCCGGCGGCCGTGAGGGCGTCGATCACCGCGAAGGTCCTGCGGTTGTTCGCCTGGAGCGCCGCGGCGGCGGAGGGATCGCGCGTCTCGACGCCGAGGGTCACGCGGGCCGTGTCGGAGGCGGCCGAGACCTGCCCCTGTCCCGTGACCGTGATCTCACGCCGCTGCGGCTCCGCGGCGGAGGCCGGCAGGGACCCCGCGAGGGCGCCGACGAGGGCGAGCGGGACGACGAATTTCCACATCGTTTTCTCCTGTGCTACCCCTTCCACCGCCGCGGGTGAGGGCGCACCTGATTGTGCGCCGGCACCTGAACCCCAGGCGAACGGACGCCCGCGCACCGCTCTGGCGCGCGGTGTCCGCGGAGGCGCAGTGCCGGTCGGCGCCCCCGGGGGGATAGCTTAATGGTTAAAGCTGGCCGCTCATAACGGCTCAGATGTCGGTTCGAGTCCGGCTCCCCCTACCACCCGCCGCCCAAGCCCCGCCGCCCAAGCCCCCGCCACCGACGCCCCCGCCACCGAAGCCCCCGCCGCCCTGGCCTCCGCCGTCAGAGCGGCCCCGGGTGCTCGGCCGCCTCGGCGAGGGCCGAGCGGCGGCGGCGCCGGGAGCGCAGGACGGCGCCGGCGATGGTGAAGACCACGAGGGCCGCCGCGATGGCGAGCACCGTCCCCGAGATCGGCCGCGTCAGGAAGACCGTGAGGTCGCCACGCCCGATCAGCAGCGCCCGGCGGAAGTTCTCCTCCATCATCGGCCCCAGCACGAAGCCGAGAAGCAGCGGCGCCGGCGAGAAGCGCAACGTGATGAGGACGTACCCGACGAGACCGAAGACGAGGAGGACGATGATGTCGGCGAAAGAGTTGTTGATCGAATAGACGCCGAAGCAGATGAAGGCGAGGATCGACGGGTAGAGGATCGGATACGGGATCTTCAGGAGCGCGACCCACACGCCGACGAGCGGGATGTTGAGGACGAGTAGCAGGACGTTGCCGATCCAGAAGCTGACGATCAGCCCCCAGAAGATGTCGGGATGCTGGGTGATGAGCTGCGGCCCCGGCGTGATGCCGTGGATCATCAGCGCGCCGAGGATGAGCGCCATGGTGGCGCCGCCGGGAATGCCGAGGGTGAGCGTCGGGATGAACTCGGCCTGGGCGGAGGCGTTGTTGGCGCTCTCCGGCCCCGCGAGGCCCTCCACGGCGCCCTTGCCGAGGCGGGAGGGATCGCGGGCGGCGCGCTTCTCCACCGCGTAGGACATGAACGCGGCGACCGTGGAGCCCGCGCCCGGAAGGATGCCGACGACCGACCCCACCACCGCACCGCGCGCCATGGGAAGGCGGCTCCTGCGCATCTCGTCCCGCGACGGGACGAGGCTCTTCAGCGTGATCTTCTGCTTGCCGAGCTCCGCCGAGGCGGCGCTCCCGATGCTCTGGATCACCTCCGACACGCCGAAGAGGCCCATCGCGACGATCACGAGCCCGACACCGTCGTAGAGGTAGGGGATGCCGAAGGAGAATCGGATGGTCCCGGACATGACGTCCGTCCCCATGAGGCCGAGGAGGAGCCCGATCACCACCATCGCGACGCCCTTGAGCGGCGCGCCCTCCACGAGGACGACGGCGGCGACGAGGCCGAGGAGCATCAGCGAGAAGTACTCGGCCGAGCCGAGCGACAGCGCCACGCGCCCGAGCGGCGGTGCGAACAGCATCATGACGAGGATGGCAAAGCAGCCGCCCGCGAAGGACGCGACGGAGGTGATGAAGAGCGCCGGCCCGGCCCGCCCGTTCCGAGACATCTGGTAGCCGTCGATGCAGGAGACCGCCGAGCCCGCGGTGCCCGGAAGGTTGAGGAGGATCGCCGCCGTCGACCCGCCGTACTGCGAGCCGTAATAGATGCCCGCGAGCATGACGATGCCGGCCGTCGGCTCGAGGTGGAACGTGAGCGGGAGCAGCATCGCGATGGTGGCGAGCGGGCCGATCCCCGGCAGGACGCCGATGAAGGTGCCGAGCGTGACGCCGATGGCGCAGTAGAGGAGCACCTCGGGCGTCATCGCCGCGAGGCCCGCGGCCATGCCGGCGAGCACTTCCGTCATGGCCAGCTCACGAGGTCGAGGGGGAGGCCGAGGGCGACCTCGAAGATGAGGGCGCAGAGGCCCGCGAGCACGACGGCGAGGACAGCGACGCGCCAAAGGACCGGCCGCGGCTCCGCGAAGCGGGCGAGGAAGGTGAGCGCGACCGTCGCCGGGACGAGGCCGAACGGCTCCACCATGAGGGCGAAGACGAGGAGCGAGAGCGCCACCATCGCCGCGGCGCGCCCCTTGAAGCGCGGCAGAGGCGCCGCGCGGCCGACTGCGAGGACCATCGTCCCCACCCCCGCAGCGAGGAGGACGACGCCGAGCGCGCGGGGGAAGAAGCCGGGGCCGATATTGGCCATGCGCCCCATGGAATAGTTCCCCGTCTCCCAGACGACGAAGGCGCCGAGGCCGGCCACCAGGAAGCCGCCGAGGAGATCGGCGCGGTCGATGCCCTGCGGAAGCCTCACGCGCTTCAGGCCGCCACCGGCCCGCGGCGGCGCTCCCACACCTCGGGGTTGACGAGGTGGGGCGGGCGGCGCCCTGCGAGGACGTCGATGATCTGCCCGGCGCACTGGAGCGCGGTCTCGCGCAGAGCGTCCTCGGTGGCGCCGGCGACGTGGGGGGCGAGGATCGCCGTCTCGCACGCCCTGAGCGGGCTGTCGGCGGGCAGCGGCTCCTTCTGGAAGACGTCGAGCCCGGCGCCGGCGATCCGGCCCTCCTTCAGCGCGGCCGCGAGCGCCGCCTCGTCGATCAGGGCGCCGCGCGCCGTGTTGACGAGGAAGGCTGTCCTCTTCATGGCCGAGAGTGCGGCGGCGTCGATGGTGTGGCGCGTGTCCTCCCGCAGCGGACGGTGGAGGGAGACGAAGTCCGCCTCCGCGAGGAGGGCCTCCAGCGTCGCGGCGCGGGTGGCGCCTGCGGCGGCGATCGCCTCGTCGGACGCGCGGGGCGACCAGACGAGGACCTTCATGCCGAAGCCGGCGCGGGCCATGTCCGCGGTGAGGCGGGCGATGGTGCCGAAGCCGACGAGGCCGAGGGTCTTGCCCGACACCTCGGACATGCCGCCGGCGTAGCGGAAGTCCCAGTTGCCGGCGCGGGTGGCGGCGTCGCTCTCCCTGAGGCGCTTGGCGAGGGCGAGCATCATGGCGATGGCGTGCTCCGCCACCGAGCGGGCGTTGGCGTTGGGCGTGTAGACGATGGGGATGCCGAGGTCGCCGGCGTGCGCGACGTCGATCTCGTTGGTGCCGATGCCGTGGTTGGCGATGACGCGCAGGTTCGTCGCGGCGTCGAGGGCGATGCGCTTGAGGCCGGCGTTGCGGGTGATGACGGCCTCGCAGTCGCCGATCTCCCGGGCGACCGTCTCCATGTCCTGGGCGGAGGCGTAGCGGGCGGCGATCCCCGCCTCCTCGAGCCGCGCGACGCCGGCGGGGTGGACGGGCTGGACGATCAGGCAACTGGCCATTCGGGCTCTCGCTGGGGCTTCGGTTGCGCGCGTCATCCGGCCGTGCGGCCGAGGGGATCGCGCATGAGGACGCGGCCGAGGAGGCGGGTCGCGACGGCGAAGTCCGCGAAGTCCATCGCCTCGTCGGGGTTGTGACTTCCGTTGGCGTTGCGCACGAAGATCATCGCGGTGGGGACGCCCTGGCCCGCGAAGGTGGCGGCGTCGTGGCCGGCCCCGCACGGCATTTCGCGCACGCGGAGCTGCATCGCCTCACCCTCGGCGAGGATCGCGGCGCGGAGGCCCTCGTCCATGGGCGCGGGGGTGGAGCCCGTGCGCTGCCCGAGTTCGAAGCGGGCGCCCGTCTCGGCCTCGATGCGGGCGACGTGGCCGGCGAGGAGGTCGTGGACGAGATCGAGGGTCGCCGGCTCGAAGGAGCGCACGTCGAGGCTGAAGTCGACGCGGCCGGCGACCTTGGCGAAGTCCGCCTCGTCCGGGTCGGTGGCGAAGCGGCCGACCGTGACGGCGAGGTCCCTCCCCTCCCCCTCGAGCCGCGCCCAGTCCTCCGACAGCACCGTGACGAGGCGGGATGCGGCGAGGACGGCGTCGCGCCTGTGGCTGCGGGGGGTGGCGCCGGAGTGGGCATAGGCGCCGAAGACGCGGGCATGGCGATAGCGGAAGCTGCCGCGGATCCCGGTCACGGCGGCGACGGGCTCGCCCGCCTCCACGAGCATGGGACCCTGCTCGATGTGGACCTCGACGAAGGCGGCGATGCGGGCGGGGTCGAGGTGCGCCTCCCCGGCGGCGACCCGGTCGGGCGAACCGCCGAGCCGGGAGAGATGCTCGCGAAAGGGGCGGCCGTTGTCGTTGCGCGGCGTGTCGAGCGTCTCCGGCGGGAGGAGGCCGAAGGCGGCGCGGCTGCCGAGATAGGAGACGGGGAACCAGCTCGATTCCTCGGCGCGGATGATGGCGAGCGTCGTGTCCGCGGCGGGGGTGAAGCCGGCGTCCTGCCAGCCCGCGAGCACGCAGAGGCCGGCGAGCACGCCGGCCGCGCCGTCGTAGTTGCCGCCGCGGGGGACGCTGTCGAGGTGGGAGCCGGTCATCACCGCGGGGCGCGTGCGGTCGGCGCCCGGCAGCGTCACGAACATGTTGAGCGCGGCGTCCTTGGCGATCTCGAGGCCGCGGACGCGCGCCACCTCCTCCACCATGTCGTGGGCGCGCTGCTCGCCCTCGCCGTAGGTGTCGCGCGTGATCCCGACGCCGTCGAAGCTCGTCTCGCGCAGCTCGGCGAACAGCCGCTCCGCGAGCGCAAGGTCCGGCTCGGGCGTCACGCCGCGACCCCGGGCCTCGCCAGCGCGAAGTCGTCCATGGTGATGGGGGCGAGCTGCTCCTCGAGAAGGCGGCCGTAGCCCTCCACCCGCGCGTTCAGCCCCATGAGGCGCAGGCACGCCCAGAAGCAGGCCTGGTTGGAGGTGACCACCGGCTTGCCGAGGTCCCGCTCGATGTCGGCGATGACGTCGAGCGTCGCAAGGTTGGTGCAGGACACGAAGACCGCGTCCGCGTCGGGCCGGTCGGCGATCCTCGCCATGGAGTAGACGTGGCGGGGCGGGACGCGGCCGATGCCCCGGCGCTCCTCCTGCGTCTCGCCGAGCTCGAGGCCGTGCATGGACGTCACCTCGAAGCCGTAGTCCTCGAGGAATTTCACCTCGCTGTCGTTGACGAACTTCACGTAGGGCGTCGTGACGGCCACCTTGCGCACGCCGAGGGCGCGCAGCGCCGCGACGACGGCGCCCGCGGCCGCGGTGGCCGGCGCCTCTGCATTCTTCGCCATCCCGTCGAGGAGCTCGGGAAGAGGGCAGATGATGGAGCCCGATGTGCAGCCGTAGGCGACGACGTCCACCTCTGCGGTGGCGAGCTCCTTCGCGGCGCGCTCCAGCGCGTTCGCCATCTCGAAGTACGACTCGGTGGTCGCCTTGCCGAGGAGCAGGACGCGGGAGGTGTGGATCGTCACCCCCTCTGGCGCCATCCGCCAGAACTCGGGCTCGTTGATGGTGTTGGTGGAGGGCACGATGAGCCCGATCTTGCCCCGCCAGCCATAGGGGCGGTAGGCCGCGACTGCCTTCATGGGTCGGTCTCCCGTGGTCAGGTCAGGCTCGGCCGGCGCTCTTCTTCAGCGCACCGGCGGCCTCGGAGAAGGCGTTGAACATGACGGCCGCGTCGTTGGCGTAGGGGAGCCAGCGCATGCCGCGCTCCAGCCATTGTTCGCCGTCGGCGACGCTCTGGCAAGAGAAGCCCCAGGGCATTCCCGCGCCGTCGCAGACCTCGATGACGCGCTCGCGGGCGGCCGCCATCTTCGGGTGCTTCATCTCGCCCGGCACGCCGAGGTTCTGGGAGAGGTCGTCAGGGCCGATCATGACGGCGTCGAGGCCGGGAACCTTCACGATCTCGGACAGCATGTCGAGGGCGCGCTGGCTCTCCACCATCGCGATGGTCGCCGTCTCGGCGTTGATGTGGGCGATCTGGTCGGCGGTGGAGGCGAGCTTCTCGAAGTCGGTATGGGCGCCGCGGGAGTTGAGGATTCGCTCGCCGCGCGGGTGGTACTTCACCGCCTGCATGATGCCTTCCAGCTGCTCCGGCGTGTCGATCGCCGGCAGGAGGAGGCCCTGGGCGCCCGAATCCAGCGGGCGCGTGAGGTCGTGGTGGCCGTGCCCGGGCGGGCGGACGATGGGGACGAGGCCGAGGGCGCGCGCCAGCATCGCCTGCGCGCAAACGCCCTTCAGCGTGAAGTCGGAGTGCTCCATCTCGATGATGACGAAGTCCATGCCCGCCGTCGCGAGGAGGCGCATGAACTTGGGGTGGTCGCAGATGGTGGCCCAGGTGCCGATGGCGGGCTTGCCCTCGCGCCAGAGCTTCAGGACGGCGTTGGTCTGCATGCGTCTCGTCGCTTCGTGATGAGGAGGCGCGGGGCAGCCGATGGCCCCGCGCCGGTGTCATGCCCCGAAAGGGCTCACTCGCGCCAGGGCTTTGCGTCCCAGAGATCCTGGTGGATCACCTCGGCGCGCTCCAGGATGCGCACGTAGTCCTCGCGCGGGATGTAGTTGACCGGCTGCGCGGTCTCTTCCGCGACCGCGAGGAACTCGGGGTTCGCCATCATGGCATCGACGGCCGCCGTCAGCTTCTCGACCACCTCGTCCGGGAGGCCCGCCGGACCGCCGAGACCGCGGATGGAGCCGCCGACGATATCGTAGCCGGCGGAGGCGAACGTCGGGATCTCGGGCGCCATCGGTGACGGATTCGGCGTCATGACGCCGAGGATGCGCCAGGGCTGGCCCTCGGCGAAGTTCAGCGCCTCGCCGAGGTTGGCGGTGGTGACGTCGATCTCGCCCGCGAGAAGGGCGGTGCGCGAGGGCGCGGCGCCGGAGAAGGGCACCGGCAGGAACTCGACGTCCGCGGCCTGCTCGAGGAGGGAGATGGAGATGTGACCCGCCGAGCCGACGCCCTGGGTGCCCACAGTGATGCCGCCGGGATTCTCCTTCGCCGCGGCGACGAGGTCGTCGATGGTCTCGATCTCGCTCGACGACAGGACGGAGACGGTGGCCGGATCCTCCACGAGGCCAGCGATGAACGTGAAGTCGTCCATGGAGAACCGCGCGTCGCGCTCGATGGGGATCGTCACGATGCCGGGGGTGTTGATGATGCCGAGCGTGTAGCCGTCGGGCTCGGCGTCGGCGAGCTCGGTGAGGCCGATCTCGCCGCCAGCGCCTGGCCGATTCACGACGACGACGGGAACGCCGAGCTCTGCCTCGAGGAACTGCGCGACGGTGCGCCCCGTGAGATCGGTGCCGCCGCCCGCCGAGAAGGTGACGATGACTGTGATCGTCTCCTCCGGCCAGTCCGCCGCCGCGGGTCCGGCGAGAAGGGCCGCCGACAGGGCGGCGCCGAGGGCGATCTTGAGGCCATGCATGGGTCTGTCGTGCTCCTTGGTGGTTCGTTGTCGACAGGGGGCAAGAACGGTGCCGGGGTTTTCGGCGGGCCTACTCGCGCCAGGGGCTCTCGGCCCACAGCGCCTCGATGCCTTCGACCGAGGTGGCGAGCGTCTGCGCATAGGTCTCGGCGTCGAGGTAGCGGATCGGAACGTTCGCCTCCTCCGAGGCGGCGAGGAAGTCCTCGTCGGAGAGGACCGCCGCGACGCCCTCGCGCAGCGTCGCGAGGACGTCGTCCGGCGTGCCCGCAGGGGCGCCGAGACCGCGCAGCGAGCCCGCGGTGATGGGATAGCCGGCCTCGGCGAATGTCGGAAGGTCCGGCTCGCCCGCCACGCGCTCGCTCGCCATCACGCCGAGGATCCTCCAGGAGACGCCCTCGGAGAAGTTGAGCGCCTCGCCGAGGTTCGCCGTCGCGACGCGCACGTCGCCGTTGAGGAGAGCGGTCCTCACCGGCGCCGAGCCGGAGAACGGGATGTGGAGGAGCTCGACGCCCGCGGCCCTCTCGAACAGGAGGACGGCGATGTGGCCCGCCGAGCCGATGCCCGCCGTGCCGTAGGGGATCGTCCCCGGCGCATCCTTCGCGGCGGCGACGAGGTCCTCGATCGTCTCGATGGCGTCCTCGCCGGAGACGGAGAGCGTCCCCGGATCCTCGGCGATGGTGCCGAGAAGGTCGAAGCTCTCGAAGGTGAAGCGCGCGTCCCGCTCGGTCGGGATGGTCAGCACGTTGGGCGTGTTGATGACGATGAGCTTGTAGCCGTCGGGCTCGGCCTCGGCGACCTCGGCCATGCCCACCTCGCCGCCCGCGCCCGGCCGGTTCACCACGACCACCGGGCTGTCGAAGTGCTCGGTCAGATGCTCGGCGAAGATGCGGGCCATGATGTCGGTGCCGCCGCCGGCGTTGAACGGGACGACGATCTCGATCGGCCGCTCGGGGAAGTCTGCGGCGGCGGGTGTGGCGAGGATCGCTGCGGCGGTCGCCGCGGCGAACGCGAACCTTGTCATCGGCATCATGGAATCGTCCTTCCGTCCGGTGGATGTCGGCGACGATGATGCAACAAGTTTGATGCCAAAGTGCCCTCTGGCGCAAGGGGCTGGCATCACCCGGACGCCAATTCGGTGAGGCGCGCCATGAGGCGCGCCGCGGCACCGGAGGCGTCACGGCGCCCCCTCAGCGGGCGGCCGCCGGCACCTCCGCAGACGGCCTGTCCATGGAGAAGGCCTCCTCGATGACGGCATAGTCCCTGTAGCCGAGGCGGGAGATCGGCCGCAGCTTCGGGATGCTGAGGAAGCCGTCCTCGATGACGCTCTCGTCGATATGGATGCCGACGACCTCGCCGAAGACGACGACGTTGCGCCCGCCCTCCTCCGCCGGAAGGTCGACGCGGCGCAGCGTGCGGCACTCGAGGTTGACGGGGCTCTCGGCGACGCGCGGCGCATTCACGATGCGCGAGGGCGCGGCCGTGAGGCCCGCCACCACGAACTCGTCGACGCCCGCCTCGAGCGCCGCGCTCGAGGCGTTCATGGCGTGGCGCAGGTCCCACGTGGCGACGTTGACCACGAACGCGCCGGACGCGACGGCGTTGTCGGCGCTGTCCTTCGCGCCGTGGGGGTGGCGCCCGTTGGAGGCGAACATGACGACAGGCGGCGCGTCGGCCACCGCGTTGAAGAAGGAATAGGGCGCGAGGTTGAACGTCCCGTCGGGACCGACGGTCGAGATCCAGCCGATGGGCCGCGGGACGACGCACGCCTTGAACGGGTTGCGGGGCAGGGGATGCCCCTTTCCTGGCTCGTAGAACATCGGCTCTCCGTGAAGGGCGCGGCCGTCGGGACGGCCGGTGACGGGATCACCCCATCCTAACGGCGCCGGCACGCCGAATCATCCCGCCTCCGCGCCTCAGAGGATCGGCTCGTTCGGACGCACGCCTAGGATCATGTAGTTGACCGCCGTGTCGCGGGAGAGCTGCCACTCGTCCTTCAGCGGCTGGTAGGTGACGCCGATCGGCTCGCGCGGGGTCAGCCCGTTGGCCTGCAAGGCCCGCTCGAGCTCCACCGGGCGCACGAGCCTCGAATACTCGTGCGTCCCCTTCGGCAGCCAGCGCAGCACGTACTCCGCGCCCACGATGGCGAGAGCGTAGGCCTTGGCCGTGCGGTTGATGGTGGCGAAGACCGCGAGGCCGCCCGGCCGGACCATGCGGCAGCACGCCGCCACGAAGTCGGGCACCGAGGCGACGTGCTCCACGATCTCCATGGCGAGCACGACGTCGAAGGTCTCGCCTTCCGCCGCTAGCGCCTCGGCTGTGGTGTTGCGGTAGTCGACGGGGACGCCCGACCGGGCCGCATGGCGCTTCGCCACCTCGATGTTGGTGGGCGCCGCGTCCGCCCCCAGCACCTCGGCGCCCATGCGCGAGAGCGGCTCGCTGAGAAGGCCGCCGCCGCAGCCGATGTCGAGGATGCGAAGGCCCTCGAGCGGGCGCTCTGCCCTCTGGTCGCGGTCGAAGTGGCGGGTGAGCTCGCGCCGCAGGAACGAGAGCCGCACGGGGTTGAACTTGTGGAGGGGGCGGAACTTGCCCTTCGGGTTCCACCACTCGGCGGCGAGCCGGTCGAACTTGTCCACCTCGGCGGCGTCGATCGTCGTCATCTGGCAATCCCGGTTGTTCATGGCGGTCGCTCCTGCTAGCTAAACCTGCCCGCCCGCGCCGCAACGCACAAAAAGTCCCATGGCCCGCATCGTCATGAAATTCGGCGGCACGTCCGTCGCCGACCTCGGCCGCATCCGCCACGTCGCAGCCCACGTGAAGCGGGAGGTGGAGGCGGGGAACGAGGTCGCCGTCGTCGTCTCCGCCATGGCGGGCGAGACGAACCGCCTCGTCGCGCTGTGCCGGGAGGCCGCGCCACTCCACGACGCGCGCGAGTACGATGCCGTCGTCTCCTCGGGCGAGAACGTCACGTCGGGGCTCCTCGCCATCGTCCTCCAGTCGATGGGGATCGAGGCGCGCTCCTGGCAGGGCTGGCAGATCCCCATGCGCACCGACGACGCCCACGGCGCCGCCCGCATCCGGGAGATCGCCGCCGCCGAGCTCCTCGAGCGCTTCGCCCGCGGGCAGGTGGCGGTGATCGCGGGCTTCCAGGGCCTCTCCCCGCTGGGGCGCATCACCACCCTCGGCCGCGGCGGGTCGGACACCACGGCGGTCGCCCTCGCCGCCGCGCTCGCCGCCGACCGGTGCGACATCTATACCGACGTCGACGGCGTCTACACCACGGACCCGCGCATCGTGAAGACCGCGCGCCGCCTGCCGAGGATCTCCCACGAGGAGATGCTCGAGATGGCCTCACTCGGCGCGAAGGTCCTTCACGTGCGCTCCGTCGAGCTCGCGATGCTCTACGACGTGCCGCTGATGGTGCGCTCGAGCTTCGCCGACCCCACGATCGCACCGCCCGGGACGCTCATCACCGGCGAGGACATGGACATGGAATCGGAAGTCGTCACCTCCATCGCCTACTCTCGCGACGAGGCGCAGATCACGCTGCGCGACGTGCCGGACGCGCCCGGCGTCGCCTGGCGCGTGTTCGGCCCGCTCGCGGACGCGCACATCAACGTCGACATGATCGTCCAGAACATTTCCGACGACGGGACGGCGACGGACATCACCTTCACGGTGCCCCAGGGCGACTTCGAGCGGGCGAAGGCGGTGATCGAGGGTGCGCGCGACGGGATCCGGTTCGGCAAGCTCGCCGGCGACACCGAGGTGGTGAAGGTCTCCGTCATCGGCGTCGGGATGCGCTCCCATGCGGGCGTCGCGGCGACGGCGTTCCGCGCCCTCGGCGAGAAGGCGGTCAACATCCGCGCGATCACGACGTCGGAGATCAAGATCTCCGTCCTGATCGACGCCGCCTATGCGGAGCTCGCAGTGCGCGTCCTCCACGCCGCCTACGGGCTCGACAAGGCCGTCACGGACGCGTGACTTTCGCCAAGGTTGCATCTTGCAACCTTCGATGATAGAAAGGCCCGGTCATCCCCGAAGACGGAGGCCGGCTGATGAACGTCATGCCCGCTGCCGGCGGCACGCCCATGCGCGTGAACACGCCAACGCGCGTGAACAGGAGCGCCCTCGATGCGCTGGAGGATCTGGGCCGCGAGCGCCTGTCCCGCCACTTCTTCATGCGCGACATGCTCCATTCCGAGACGGCGATGATCACAGGCGTCGCCAACGTGCCGCTGGATCCGGAGCTCGCGCTCCATGCCGGGCGCAAGCTGTGCACGCTCGTCCTCGACCCTCTGGTGGAGACGTTCGGACCCATCGCGATCCGCTCGGCCTACCGCAACCGGCTCGTGAACGACCTCGCCGGGACGGCCGCGAGAGCCAAGCAGAGCGACAACGCCCGCGCGCATCACATCTGGGACGAGAGGGACGCGAACGGGCACGCAGGCGCCACAGCCTGCATCGTGATCCCCTGGTTCGCCGACCGATATGCGAAGGGGCGTGACTGGCGGGATCTCGGCTGGTGGCTCCACGACCGGACCGAGGAGGAGCTCCCCTTCGCCCACGTGCGCATCTTCCCGAAGCTCGCCGCGATGAGCATCGGCTGGCACGAGACGCTCGGCAGGCGGATCGTCGGGCCGCCCAACGGCCACGGCCTCGTCGCGAAGGGCGAAGCGCCGGAAGCACCGGAGGCGAGGCGCCGCCGATACGAGGATTTCCCACACTTCCGGGGCCTGCGCCTTCCCTGACGCGGGTCCGGCGGCGGCGCATGAGCAGCGCCACCGGACGAGGGACGAGGCCCGGCCTCTCCCGAGGCCGAACCGCCGGCCCCTGCATCGGAACGTTCGGCCCGGCGCGAAGGCAGAGCCCGGACTGGCGGGAGCGGTCGCCCCCGCCCGCCGCAAATTCATCGCGCCGTCGAGCGCCTGCCGAGCGGCCGGCGGGGCGCCGCGTCAGAACGTCAGCGCCTTCGCCTGGCGCACCTGCGGGAGGGCCGCCACCTTCTGAAGCACGGCCGGATCGGGCGCACCGTCCACCTCGACGATGCAGACGGCGTCGCCGCCCGGCTCCTTCCGCCCGAGGGTGAAGTTCGCGATGTTGACGCCGGCCTCGCCGAGGACGGTGCCGATACCGCCGATGAAGCCCGGCTTGTCCTCGTTGGTCACGTAGATCATGTGGGGCGCGAAGTCCGCCTCAAGGTTGATGCCCTTGATCTGGATGATGCGCGGCTTGCCGTCCGAGAAGACGGTGCCGGCGACGGACCGCTCCTGCCGCTCGGTCCTCACGGTGAGCCGCACGTAGTTGTCGTAGACGCCCTGCTGCTCGCGGCGCACCTCCTCCACGGCGATCCCCCGCTCGCGCGCGATGGTGGGCGCGGAGACCATGTTGACGTCCTGCAGCAGCGGCCGCATGAGGCCCGTCACCGCCGCCGCCGTGAGCGCGCGAAGGTTCATCCCGGCGACAGCGCCCTCGTACTCGATGCGGATCGCCTCGATGCCCGTCTCGGTCAGCTGGCCCGCGAAGGAGCCGAGCCGCTCGGCCAGGGTCACGAACGGGGTGAGGATCGGCGCCTCCTCCGCGGTGATCGACGGCATGTTGAGGGCGTTCGAGACGGCGCCGCGCACGAGATAGTCGGCCATCTGCTCGGCCACCTGGATCGCGACGTTCTCCTGCGCCTCCGTCGTCGACGCGCCGAGATGCGGCGTGCAGACGAGGTTCGGCGCCCCGAACAGGACGTTGTCCGTGGCAGGCTCCTCGGCGAAGACGTCGATGCCGGCGCCGCCGAGCTTCCCGCTGTCGAGCGCCTCGCGCAGCGCCGCCTCGTCAACGAGCCCGCCGCGGGCGCAGTTGATGAGGATTGCGCCCTCCTTCATGGCCGCGATCGCCTCGCGGGAGATGATGTTCCTCGTCCGCTCGGTGAGGGGCGTGTGGAGCGTCACGATGTCGGCGCGGTGGAGGAGCTCGTCGAGCTCGACCTTCTCGACGCCGATCTCCTGCGCCCGCTCGTGGGACAGGAACGGATCGAAGGCGATCACCCGCAGCCGCAGGCCGATCCCGCGCGAGGCGACGATGGAGCCGATGTTGCCGCAGCCGACGACGCCGAGCGTCTTGCCGGTGAGCTCGCGGCCCATGAAGCGGTTCTTCTCCCACTTGCCGGCCTGGGTGGAGGCGTCGGCCGCCGCGATCTGGCGGGAGACGGCGAACATCATGGCGACGGCGTGCTCGGCGGTGGTGATGGAGTTGCCGAACGGCGTGTTCATCACGATCACGCCCGCGCGCGAGGCGGCCGGAACGTCGATGTTGTCGACGCCGATGCCGGCGCGGCCGATCACCTTCAGGCGGCTCGCGGCTGCGAGGAGCTTCTCGGTGACCTTGGTGGCGGAGCGGATGGCAAGGCCGTCGACGTCGCGAACGGCCTCGGCGAGCGCGTCCTTGTCCTTGCCGAGGTTCGGCTCGTAGCGCACCTCGACGCCACGCTCGCGGAAGATGTCCACGGCCGTCGGCGAGAGCTGGTCGGAGATGAGGACGACGGGCTTCGTCCCCTGCTCGGCGGCGGCGTCGGTGGTGGTGACTTGCTGCTGCATCATGTCCTCCGTGCGCGCGGACGGTCCTCGCCGCGCTGCGATCGGTCGGTTGAAGTCGGGAAAGGCGGCGGCCGGCGCGGCCGCCGGATCACGCGGCGGCCGCTCTCGGCTTCCCTGTGGCGGCGAAGGCCCAGTCGAGCCACTCGGTGAGGACGACGAGATCGTCGGTCTCCACCGTCCCGCCGGCCCAGATGCGAAGGCCCGGAGGCGCGTCGCGGTAGGCGCCGATGTCCCAGGCGACGCCCTCTGCCTCGAGCTTCGCCACCATCGCCTTGGCGAAGGCGTCCTGCTCGGCCTCGGGCGCCCCGGCAATGGCGGGGTCGGTGAAGCGCAGGCACACGGAGGTGTTGGAGCGCGTTGCGGGGTCGCGGGCGAGGAAGTCCACCCAGGGCGTCCTCTCCACCCACGCGGCGAGGGCGGCGAGGTTGCGGTCCGAGCGGGCGGCGAGGGAGGCGGGCTGGCTCTCGGCCCACTTCAGCGCGTCGAGGCAGTCCTCGACGGCGAGCATGGAGGGCGTGTTGATGGTTTCGCCCCTGAAGATGCCCTCGTTGAGCTTGCCGCCCTTAGTCATGCGGAAAATCTTCGGAAGCGGCCAGGGGGGCGTATGGGTCTCGAGCCGCTCCACCGCGCGGGGCGACAGGATGAGGATGCCGTGCGCCGCCTCGCCGCCCAGCACCTTCTGCCAGGAGAAGGTGACGACGTCGAGCTTGTCGAACGGCAGGTGCTGCGCGAACGCGGCGGAGGTGGCGTCGCAGATGGTGAGCCCTTGCCGGTCCGCCGGGATGAAGTCGCCGTTCGGCACGCGCACGCCCGACGTGGTCCCGTTCCAGGTGAAGACGACGTCGTGGGAGAAGTCGACCGTCGACAGATCCGGAAGGTCGCCGTAGTCGGCGCGGACGACGTTGGCGTCGAGCTTGAGCTGCTTCACCGCGTCGGTGACCCAGTCGCCGCCGAAGCTCTCCCAGGCGAGCATGGTGACGGGGCGTGCGCCGAGGAGAGACCACATGGCCATCTCCACCGCGCCGGTGTCGGATGCGGGCACGATGCCGATGCGGTAGTCGTCGGGAACGGCGAGGAGGCGGCGGGTGCGGTCGATGACCTCGGCGAGCTTCGCCTTGGCGGGCTTCGAGCGGTGGGAGCGGCCGAGCGTGGCGCCGGCGAGCGCTTCCCTCGTCCAGCCGGGGCGCTTGGCGCAGGGCCCGGACGAGAAGCATGGATTGCCCGGCCGCCGACCGGGCTTCGAAAGTTCCGTCATGTAGCTATCCTTCCAGATAGGCGCCCCTCGTTGGGGAGGGGTGTCCCACTGGCGGACGTACCCGAACCCCGAAAAAACCGCAAGCCCGGGGCGTGCGGGAGGTCGATCGGCGGCGCTGCGCATGGACAGGGGCGTGCAAGCGCTGCATGTCCTCCTCGACCGTGCCAAACCGCTAGGGATCCGCCAGAATGCCGGACAAGCAGCTCCTCCACCTCGTCCTCGGCGGCGAGCTCACCGACGTGAAGAACGTCACCTTCCGCAACCTCGACGAGGTCGACATCGTCGGCCTCTATCCGAACTACGCCGAGGCGAGGAAGGCCTGGCAGGCGAAGGCGCAGGCGACCGTCGACAACGCCCACATGCGCTACTTCATCGTCCACCTCCACCGCCTCCTCGATCCCGCGACGGACGGGGCGCAGAACTCCTGACGGCGCCGAAACGAAGGCGCGGGATCACCTCGCGCCGCCGGCCCGGAGGGGCGACTGCGAGCGGGCATGCCTCGTCCGACCCGGAAGGCGCCCGCACCACGAGGGTGGAGCGGCGCGTCCCAAGGGGATCATCCCGCCGCGGCTGACGGCCATATCGTGGACGGAAGCCCGTCAGGGTTGCACGATCCCCGGCCGTGACGCTTCCTGTCGCGCGCCCGATCCGCGGCGACGTCCCGCCGTCGGGACGACCCTCGACAGCGGGGTCCACGGCCGGGGCGGAGAGGGAGTTGTGCCGGCCGCCCGGCGCGAGAAGGGGGTTTGCGGCGGGGCCGGCGGGTGCGAGAGCATCGCGCTCGGGATCCCGGCGCGGTGCGGGAGGCGGAGCGGCGGATGAGCGGCGGGCGGCTGGTGTTCGCGATGTACGAGGGCGCGGGGAGGCTCTCAGCCCCCCTCGCGACGCCCTGGCTCGCCCGCCGCGCCGCCCGCGGCAAGGAGGACGCCGAAAGGCTCGCCGAGAAGCGGGGCATCGCCTCTCGCGCGCCGTTCCACGAGCCGCCAGTGTGGCTCCACGCCGTCAGCGCCGGGGAGAGCGTCGCGGCGCTCGCCCTCGCCGAGCGGCTCGCCGGCGCGGGGCTCCCGGTCCTCCTCACCACGTCGACGCCCACTGCGGCAGGTCTCGTCGCGCGGCACGAGGCGGAGCGCATCGTTCACCAGTACGCGCCCCTCGACGCGCCGCCATTCCTCTCCCGCTTCCTGGGCCACTGGCGGCCGCGCGCAGCAGTCTTCACCGAGTCGGAGGTGTGGCCGGCGACCCTTGCCGCCCTCGCGAGGCGCGCCGTCCCGCGCGCCCACGTGAACGCGCGCCTCTCCGCCCGCTCGTTCGCGCGATGGCGGCGGTGGCCGTGGCTCGCGCGCGCGCTGTTCTCCCGCATCGACCTCGCCCTCGCCCAGTCGGCGCGGCAGGCCGAGCGCTTCGCCGCCCTCGGTGCGCCCGTGGTGCGCGCGACGGGAAACATCAAGTTCGACGCGCCCGCCCCGCCGGTCGACGCCGCCGAGCTCGCGCGCCTCAGGGCCGCCACCGCCGGGCGTCCCCTGTGGCTTGCCGCGAGCACCCACAGCGGCGAGGAGGAGGCGGTCCTCTCAGCCCACGCCGTCCTCGCCGCACGCCTTCCGGAGGTCCTCACCATCGTCGCGCCGCGCCATCCGGACAGGGCGGACGCCGTGGCGCGGCTCGCGGCGCGCGCGGGAACGGTGACGCGCCGCAGCCTCGGCGAGGCGCCCGCGGGGGACTTCCACCTCGTCGACACCTTCGGCGAGCTCGGGACGTTCCTCGCCCTTGCGCCGGTGGTCTTCCTCGGCGGATCGCTGGTGCCCTTCGGCGGCCACAACCCGGCCGAGCCCGCAGCCCACGGCTCGGCGCTCGTCACCGGACCCGACCATGGCGAGATGTTCGAGCCGTTCGTGGAGGCGGGGGCGGCGCGGGTGGTGGCTGACGGTCCGGCGCTCGGCGCCGCCGTGGCCGCCCTCCTCGCCGACGACGTGGAGCGCTACGCGATGGCAGACCGCGCCACGGCGACATTCGCGGCGGAGCGCGGCGCCCTCGACCGGATGATGGCAGAGCTCCTTCCCTTCATCGCGGACGGCGGCCGGACGGCAGCGCCATGAGTGCCGGCACCGGCGCCACGGCCCGCCGCACGCACGGCGCCCCCGCCGAAGCCGTTGCCGCGCCGAGGGCCGGCCCGTGAGGGCGCCCGCCTTCTGGTGGCGCGGGGACGGCGGGCTTGCGGCGCGCATACTCGCGCCGGCGGGCGCTGCGGTCGGCGCCGTCGCGGCGCGGCGGCTCAGGCGCCCGCCTTCGGTACGGCTCGGCATCCCGGTCCTGTGCATCGGCAACCCCACGGTCGGCGGTGCGGGGAAGACGCCGGTCGCGATCGCCGCGGCGAGACTGCTGGCGGATGCGGGGGCGCGCCCCGTCTTCCTCACCCGCGGGCATCGTGGGCGCCTCGCGGGGCCTGACGTCGTGGAGGGCGGGCACGGTGCCGCAGACGTCGGTGACGAGGCGCTCCTCCTCGCGGCGGTGGCGCCCGTCGTCGTGGCGCGGGACCGTGCGGCTGGCGGCCGTCTCGCGGCGACCCTCGGCGACGTCGTCGTCATGGACGACGGCTTCCAGAACCCGGGACTTTCGAAGACGTGGGCGGCGCTGGTGGTGGACCGTGCCGTCGGCGTCGGAAACGGGCGCGTCACGCCGGCCGGACCCCTGCGGGCCTCCCTCGCCGCGCAGGTGCTCCTCGCGGATGCGCTCCTGATCGCGGACGCTGGCGACGGGGTGGAGCGGCCCCTCCCCCCGGCCCTGGCGGCGCTCCCGCGGCACGTCGTGCGCCTCCGGCCCACCGTCGCGGGGCCGCTGGACGTCCCCCTCCTCGTCTTCGCGGGGATCGGCCGGCCGGACAAGGTCTTCGACGGCCTCGTGCGGCTCGGCGCCGAGGTGAGGGTCCGCCGCCCCTTTCCGGATCACCACGCCTTCACCGACAGGGAGCTCGAACGCCTCGCGGAGGAGGCCGCGCGCGGCGGGCTGAGGCTCGCCACGACGCGCAAGGACTGGGCGCGCCTCTCGACAGGGTCCGCAGTCGCCCGGCGGATCGCGCGCGAAGCTCTGGTGGCGGACGTCGTCGCCGACCTTTCGCCGGCGCTGAGGGAGACGATCCTCGCCGCCGGGGCGCGGCCGCGTCTCTGAGCGACGCCGCCGGCAACCGCCGGCAGTCGCCCGGATCAGCGCCGGGGCTCGATGCCGTAGAGGTGGCCGTAGGCCGCGACGTCGGCGGCGTAGGCGGCGTGGAGCTTCGGCAGGCTGCGGGGGTTGATGAGGCTGTTGCCGTCGGGAAAGCGGTTGTCGGAGAACATGCCGGCACGGATGGGACACGCCTCCGGCTGCTCGCCGAGGAGAGCGGTCCGCTCGGGATCGGTGCGGTGATGATGGGAAGAGCGCGCGATGACGCAGAAGTCGCTCGCCTTGAGGCCGCGCCTGGACGCCTCCGCAGTCGCCCATGCGGCGAAGCGCTCTATGGGAACGCACTCGTGGACCACGTCCTCCTCCCGCGGCAGGTACTGCTGCGCCACATGGAGGTCGACCGCATTGAAGCGGGTCAGCGTGCGCTCCGCGACGTGGTCGAGGTGGTCCAAGAAGGAGAGGCCGGCGCTGCTGTCGAGCCCGCGCCGCTCGAGCCACTCGCCGGCCTGCGCCCAATAGCGGACAGACCAGTGGTCGGCCCGCAGGCTCGCCCGGTCGGCGAGTGTGAGGAAGGAGCTCGCCGCACGCCGGAACGGATCCCGCACCACCTTCACCACGCGGTAGCGCCCGCTCAGCATCGCGGCCCGCGTCTCCTGCCGGTAGCCCTTGCGCCGCTTGTAGACCCTGCCCTCGTAGAAATGGACCCAGGGGGCGTATGCCCGGGCCTCCTCGAGGAGACCCACCTGGTCGAAGAACCACTTCACCACCGTGGTGCAGCCCGCCTTCTGGCTCCACAGGAGGATGAAGGGAAAGTCCGGATGGTAGAGCGGCGTGCGCACGCCGAGCTTGAAACGGCGGCCCGGCAGGAGGCGGCGCGCGCGTGCGAGCAGCCTGCTCGTCCGCCGCGGGGCGTTGGGGGGCGCGTCGCGGACCACCATCATCGGCGCAGGACGAAGTAGCCCATCGGCCGCGTCAGCGTGTGTCCGAGGACGAGGCCGTAGGTCTGCGCGAAGACGTCGCACACCCACTTCAGCTCCGGAAGCTTGTCCCGGGGGATCCCGGTCACCGCCAGGGTGTGGCTGAGATAGGGCCAGTCGCTCGCGTCCGTCTCGCCCACCTGGCGGAACTGCGCCTGCGAGTAGCCGAGGGCGCGCGCCGTCGACAGGAGGCCGTCCACGTCGAAGATGGACTTGTCGCCGAGCCTTGCAACCGACTCCCTGTCCTGCGGATACCAGGCGCTCTTGGTCTCGTGATGGACGAGACGGGCGAGGCGCTTCTGCTCCTCCTCGTCGAGCACGTCCTGCCAGCCCTTCTCGTGGGCCTTGAGGATCATGCCCATGAGAAGCGAGAGGACCGTCTTGCCGTGGAGGACGGGCTTGAACACGACGAGGAGACCGCCGTCGCGAAGGGCCGTGCGCAGCGTGGCGAGGACGTCCTCGTAGTCGAGGAGGTGGTGGAGGACCGAGCGGCCGACGACGGTGTCGAAGCTCTGCTCCCGGAACACGGCGCCGTTGCCGCAGCAAAGGCCGTTCCGGTCGTTCGCGAGCCCCTCGCCGCAGCGCGGGCACTTCAGGATCGCGAGAAGGGCGGGATCGACCCGCGCCGCGCCGTCCTCGCGCGGCTCCCTCGCCCGTGCGAAGCCGAAGCGCGGCGGCACTAGTCCGGTCCGCGGCCGGTTTCGATGAAGGCGCGGTAGGCGGCCGCTGCGTCGGCGTAGGCCTCCTGCCGGTCGACGTTCCAGTAGCGCAGCTCCGCGAGGGGGATGGCGCGGCCCGTGACGGCGCATCGCACGAACGTTCCGGGGGAGAGGACCTGGAAGTCTCCGTCGAGGTAGCGCAGCTTCGCCTCGGCCCCCGGCTTGCCGGCCATCTCGTGCCTGTTCATGCGCGCGCCGCCGGTGCCGGGTGGAGGCGCTTCAGGGCGGCGAAATGCTCCTCGGCGCTGACGAGCATCACCTGGCGGAACTGGCGGGCGGTGTGCTCCACCTGCTCGTCGCTCAGGATGCGCAGCGGGCGGCCGGTGGACTGGGCGAGGATCTGCTGCCGCGCCGCGCGCTCAAGGTAGTAGATGTCGTCGATCGCCATGGCGACGGACGGTCCGCAGACGGTGACACCGTGGTGGGCGAGGAAGAAGACGTCGATGGCCGGGTCGGCGCGCGCGCCGCGGGCGAGGGCCTCCCCCTCGTCCTCGTCGAGGGCGAGGCCGCCGAACTCGTCCTCGTAGTGGACGCGGCCGTGGAAGCGCACGGCCGTCTGGTGCGCCATCTCGAGGCGCCCGCCCTCCACCATGGTGAGCGCGGTCGCGTGGGGCATGTGGGTGTGGAGGACCGCGGCGTGGCGCGGGTTCGCCCTGTGGGCCGCGACGTGGATGTTGCGCGCCGTCGCCTCCACCTCGCCGTCGCCTTCCACCACCTGCCCCTCGCCATCGATGAGGAGGAGGTGGTCGGGCCGCATCTCCGACCAGTGCACGCCGTAGGGGTTGATGAGGTAGCGCTCCTCCTCCCCCGGCACGGTGGCGGAGAAGTGGTTGCAGATCCCCTCGTTCAGCCCCATGGCGGCGGCGACGCGGAAGGCTGTGGCGAGGTCGTCCCTGAGGGTGTCGATGTTCGTCATGGGCTCGTGATCAGGTGGCTGGCGCGAGGAAGCTGGAGGCGGTCCCCGGTAACGTCAACGTCCCGGCGGGACCGATGGTGCCGGGAGCGGATCACGCCTCGGTCCCGCCGACGGTCATCGCGTCGAGGCGGATCGTCGGCTGGCCGACGCCGACGGGGACCCACTGGCCCGCCTTGCCGCAGGTGCCGATCCCGTCGTCGAGCTTCGGGTCGTTGCCGACCGCGGCGATGCGGGTCAGCGCGTCGGGGCCGTTGCCGATCAGCATCGCGCCGCGGACGGGCTCGCACACCTTGCCGTCCCGCAGGCGGTAGGCCTCTGTGCAGTTGAAGACGAACTTGCCGGACGTGATGTCCACCTGCCCGCCGCCGAATGCGACCATGTAGAGCCCGTCCTTCACGCCCTCGCGGATCTCGTCGGGGTGGCGGTCGCCGCCGAGCATGAGGGTGTTCGTCATGCGCGGCATGACGGTGTGGGCGTAGGACTGGCGGCGGCCGTTGCCGGTCGGCACCATGCCCATGAGGCGGGCGTTCTGCCTGTCCTGCATGTAGCCGACGAGGCGGCCGTCCTCGATGAGGACGGTCTCGTGGGAGGGCGTGCCCTCGTCGTCGACCGTGATGGAGCCGCGGCGGTCCGGATGGGTGCCGTCGTCCACCACCGTGACGCCCCTCGAGGCCACCATCTCGCCCATGAGGCCGGAGAAGGCGCTCGTCCTGCGGCGGTTGAAGTCCCCCTCGAGGCCGTGGCCGACCGCCTCGTGGAGGAGGATGCCGGGCCAGCCCGGGCCGAGGACGACGTCGAACGTGCCGGCCGGCGCGGGCGTTGCGGAGAGGTTCACGAGGGCCCGGCGGAGCGCCTCGTCCACAGCCTTCTGCCAGTGGCCGTCGGCGATGAACCTCGCATAGGGCTCGCGGCCGCCTGAGCCGTAGGTGCCCGTCTCCTGCCGGTCCCCGTCGCCCACCATGACGGTGACGGTGAAGCGCACGAGGGGGCGCACGTCGCCGATGCGGTGGCCGTCGGCGCGCAGGATGTCCACCACCTGCCGCTCGGCCGCGAGCGATGCGGAGACCTGCCGCACCCGCGGGTCCCTGGCGCGGGCATAGGCGTCGACGGCCGCGAGCAGGGCGACCTTCTCGCCGAAGTCGGGCGCGCTGGTGGGGTCGATGTTGGCATAGAGGCGGCGGTTGGTGCGCGCTGGCGCCACGTCGACGGCGCCGGCATGTCCCGAGGCCGCCGAGGAGACAGCCGCCGCGGCGCGCCTCAGCGCCCCCTCCGACACGTCGGAGGCATGGGCGACGGCCACCGTCTCGCCCGCGACGGCCCTGAGGCCGAAGCCGTCCATCACGTCGTAGGCGGCCGACTTCAGCCGGCCGTCGTCGAACACGAGGCTCTCGGACGTGCGGTGCTCGACGAAGAGCTCGCCGTCCTCGGCGCCCTTCAGAGCCTCGCCGACGATGGCCGTCGCGCGGGCGGGGTCGAGGCCGTGGCGGTCGAGAAGGTCCTCGCTCATGGCGTACTCCTTTGGCGTTCGCCGCGCTGGGCGGCTGGCGTTCGCCGCGCGGGGCGGCTGGCGTTCGCCGCGCGGGGCGGCCTCGTTCACGTCGCGCCGTGCGGTCAGCGGGCCGGCCTGCCCCGGCTCGGGCGGATGTCCGACGGGCGCGCCTCGGCGGGGCGCGTGTCCGCTGGCCGGGCCGCGGGCGGGCGCCCGTCGGGGGCGCGGCCGGTCCGCGCCACCACGACGTCCCCGAGCTCGTCCAGCGGGTCGTAGGTCAGTTGGCGATGCTCCGGCGGAGGAGCAAGTCGGCGCGGCACCCGGCGCGTGGCGGGGCGGCGCGGGCGGGCCAGGTCCTCGTCCTCCTCCTCGGGCGCATCGTCCTCGTGGTCCGCGACGTCCTCCATCTCGTGGATCTCCGCCTCGCGGTCTTCGGCCGCGCGCCGCCGCCGTCGCCTGCCCGCGCGCACGGCGAGGAGGATGCCGGCGAGGACGACGAGAAGGATGCCGCCCGCGGCGCCAGCGACCCAGGGAAAGAGCGGATCCTCGAGGAGGCGGTCGAGCTCTGTCCTGTCGTCTTCGGGGATGGAGAAGCCCGCGGGCTCCGCGGGTTCGGCAGCGCCGAGGATGCGGGTGCTCGTCTCGACGGGCTCTTGCGGGCCGGCAGCCTCCTCGGCGGCGAGCGTCTCGGCCGGCGGGTCGCGCAGCGCCGCGAAGCCCGCGGTGAAGCCCGTGAGCGAGATGGGAATGCCGATCCCCTCCTCCGGCGTCTGGAAGATGACGAAGGTCGCCGTCCGCCCGGCCTCGAAGCGCTCCACGAGGCCGTCGTCGAGCTCCACCTCGGCGATGCAGCCGACGTCCATGCAGCGCACGAAGCCCGCGGCGCCGACCTCGTTGTCGTCGATGGAAAGGCCGAGTCCGGAGGGCAGGAGCACGCCGAGCGGGGCGAGGACGCGCAGGATCCGCGTCTGCCCGTCGGCGGTCTCAAGGAAGATGACGGTGAGCGAGACGTTCGGCCTGTCGGCGGCCTCCACGTTCTGGATGAGGGCGCACTGCTCTGCGGGGGCGCCGACGGGACGCTCGCAGCGGATCTGCCAGTCCCCGTGGCGAGCGACGATCCGCCCCTGTGCGGCGGCCCCGCTCGCCACCATGTCAGCCATTGCGAGGAGGGCCGCCACGGCGACCCACAGCGCGACACGATACGACATAGCGCTTTCCTTACCTGTCGGGACCGCCGCCCTCGCGATGGACCACGCCCCGGCGCGTCGTCGATGGGGACCGTCCCCGCACCGACCTCTCGGGCGGCCCGGCACAGCCGTCATGGACAAGCCGTTCGTCCCCGTCTGCGGGTCCGGGCCGATCCCATCGCCTCTAGCACAGCTTCGCGCAAGGGTCAGGCGGTGGGGGGAGAGATATCGGGGCGCGAACGGATTGTCCCGTCTGGCAAGGACAAGGGTCGTGGGTTATGGGGGCTGCGGCGTTTGGCGGAGCGGGGGTGACCGGGGGCCCGGTGGACGGGTGGGAACCCCGCCGTTACGTTCAGACATTATTGAAATTCCGGGCGCCGGCAGTAGAATGCGGCGCGAGCCGAGAGTGGAGCGGGGAATGAGACGAGGGATCCTGCAGCTGTGCCTCGCCGGTGCCATCACGGTGCTGGCGCTTGCCGCGGTGGTGACGGGTGCGAGTGCTGCGCAGCCCGAGCCGTGGGGGACGGGCTTCCAGCTTCCGGCGACGATCCTCGCCGAGCAGGTGGCGTGGTTCGAGGGCTACACGCTGGTGATCATCATCGCGATCACCGTGTTCGTCCTCCTTCTCCTCCTCATCGTGATCTTCCGCTTCAGCCGCGCGCGGAACCCGAACGCGAGCCGGACCTCGCACAACACGACGGTCGAGGTGATCTGGACGGTGGTGCCGGTGCTCATCCTCGTGATGATCGCCTTCCCGTCCTTCCGCCTCCTCTACCAGCACGAGACGATCCCGACGCCCGACCTCACCGTGAAGGCGACGGGCGCCCAGTGGTACTGGGGCTACGAGTACATGGACGGCGATCTCGAGGGCGTGTCCTTCATCTCCTACATGCTGAGCGACGAGGAGCGCCTCGCTCGGATGGAGGAGTTCGGCCTCACCGAGCGGGAGGTGCCGCGCAACCTCGCGGTGGACTTCCCCCTCGTCGTGCCCGCGGGCGCCACGGTCCACGTCCTGACCACGTCGTCCGACGTGAACCACGCCTGGGGCGTCCCGGCGTTCGGCATCAAGAAGGACTCGATCCAGGGCCGGCTGAACGAGACCTGGTTCCGCGTGAACGAGCCCGGCACCTATTTCGGCCAGTGCTACGAGCTGTGCGGCAGGAGTCATGCGTTCATGCCCATCGAGGTGGTTGCGCTCGAGCCGCAGCGCTTCGAGGAGTGGTCCGCCCTCGCGGCCGACGACATGAACGGTGCGAACGCCCTCCTCCTGCGCTGGCAGGCCGAGGCGCGGGGCGAAACGCCCGTCGCGGCGCTCGCCGCCGAGTGATGCGCCGGCGGGCCGCACGAGCCCGTCATCGACCCGGCGGACACCGGGGCAGACACCGGGGCACCCCCTGACGGGACGCCCCCGCCGACGGTCCGCCAGACCACCATGACGGCCCGCAGGGGAGTGCGGGCCGCGGACGGACAGGGCTCCGCCAGCGCGGAGCGACAGGAGCAGATCGATCATGGCCTACGCGGCAGCGGAACACGCCCACGACCATCCGACGGGGTGGCGTCGCTGGGTATTCTCGACGAACCACAAAGACATCGGGACGATGTACCTGATCTTCGCGATCTTCGCCGGCTTCGTCGGCGGAGCGCTGTCGTTCCTGATGCGTCTTGAACTGCAGGATCCCGGCCTGCAGTACTTCGCAAATCCCGAGACCTACAACGTGCTGACGACGTCGCACGGTCTCATCATGATCTTCTTCATGGTGATGCCGGCGATGATCGGCGGTTTCGGCAACTGGTTCGTGCCCCTCATGATCGGCGCGCCGGACATGGCGTTCCCGCGCATGAACAACATCTCCTTCTGGCTCCTGCCGTTCTCGTTCCTGCTCGTGCTTCTGTCGATGTTCGTGCCTGGCGCGCCGGGAGCGATGGGCTTCGGCGGCGGCTGGACGATCTATCCGCCGCTCTCGACGTCCGGCAATCCGGGTCCGGCGCTCGACTTCCTCATCCTCGCGCTGCACATCGCGGGCGTGTCGTCGATCCTCGGCGCCATCAACTTCATCACGACCATCCTCAACATGCGCGCGCCCGGCATGACGCTGCACAAGATGCCGCTGTTCGCGTGGTCGGTTCTGGTGACGGCGTTCCTCCTCCTCCTCTCGCTCCCGGTGCTCGCGGGCGCGATCACGATGCTCCTCACCGACCGCAACTTCGGGACCACCTTCTTCGACCCGTCGGGCGGCGGCGACCCGGTGCTCTACCAGCACCTCTTCTGGTTCTTCGGCCACCCGGAGGTGTACATCCTCATCCTGCCGGGGTTCGGCATCATCAGCCACGTGGTGGCCACCTTCTCGAAGAAGCCGGTGTTCGGCTACCTCGGCATGGCCTACGCCATGGTGGCCATCGGCGTCGTCGGCTTCGTCGTGTGGGCGCACCACATGTACACAGTCGGCCTGTCGGCCAACACGCAGGCCTACTTCACCTTCGCGACGCTGGTGATCGCGGTGCCGACGGGCATCAAGGTCTTCTCGTGGATCGCCACCATGTGGGGCGGCTCCATCGAGTTCAAGACGCCGATGCTCTGGGCGATCGGCTTCATCTTCCTGTTCACGGTGGGTGGCGTCACCGGCGTCCAGCTCGCCAACGCCGGCCTCGACCAGGCCTTCCACGACACCTACTACGTCGTCGCGCATTTCCACTACGTGCTGTCGATGGGCGCCGTGTTCGCCATCTTCGCTGCCTGGTACTACTGGTATCCGAAGATGTTCGGCCACATGTACAACGAGCTGCTCGGCAAGCTCCACTTCTGGACGATGTTCATCGGCGTGAACATCATCTTCTTCCCGCATCACTTCCTCGGCCTGCAGGGAATGCCGCGTCGCTACGTCGACTATCCGGATGCGTTCTGGGGCTGGAACCTCGTCTCGACCATCGGTGCCTACGTCACCTTCGCGTCGATGCTGGTGTTCATCTGGGTGACGGTGGACGCGATCGTCCGCAACAGGAAGGCCGCGGCGAACCCGTGGGGCGAGGGCGCCACCACGCTCGAGTGGACGCTTTCCTCGCCCCCGCCGTTCCACCAGTTCGAGACCCTGCCGCGCATCAAGTGAGGCACGGTCGCCGGCGGCGCCCCGGCGCCGCCGCACCACCCCCGCCGGGGCGCCCTCAACGCCGCCCCGGCAGAACCGTTTCCGACGAAGGGCCACGATGAGCGACACCACCACATCGATCGACGTCACGGGCGCGAGCCCCCGGGACTACTTCGATCTCCTGAAGCCCCGCGTGATGTCGCTCGTGGTCTTCACCGCCTTCGCGGGCATGGTGCTGGCGCCGGGGGAGATGCATCCCGTCCTCGCGGCGGTGGCCCTCCTCGCCATCGCCGTCGGCGCAGGCGCTTCGGGCGCGCTCAACATGGCGCTCGACTTCGACGTGGACGCCGTGATGAGCCGCACGTCGAGGCGCCCCATCCCCGCGGGCCGCGTGGCGCGCGACGAGGCGATCGGCTTCGGCGTGATCCTGTCCCTCTTCTCCGTGATCCTCCTCGCGTTCGCGTCCAACTACCTCGCGGCGGGCCTCCTCGCCTTCACCATCTTCTTCTACGTGGTGATCTACACGGTGGGGCTGAAGCGCAGGACGCCGCAGAACATCGTGATCGGCGGCGCCGCAGGCGCCCTTCCCCCGGTGGTCGCCTGGGCGGCCGTGACGGGCACAGTGACCGTCGAGCCGCTGGTCCTCTTCCTGATCATCTTCCTGTGGACACCGCCCCACTTCTGGGCGCTCGCCATCCTGAAGCGCGACGACTACGCCCGCGCCGGGATCCCGATGCTGCCGGTCGTGGCGAGCCGGACGTCCACCCGCCGACAGATCCTCGTATACGCCGTCCTGACCGCGCTCTCAGGCCTCCTGCCGAGCGCCCTCGGCTTCGCGAGCCTCGGTTACGGCATCGTCGCCGCCCTCCTCGGCGCCTGGTTCGTCGCCGGTGCCGAATCGTTGCGCCGCGCGGGCGAGGCGGACGAGCGGCGCCTCGCCGGCAAGCTCTTCGGGGCGTCCATCCTCTACCTCTTCGCCGTCTTCGGCGCCCTCCTCGCCGACAGCGCCATCGGAGGGCTGGTCTGATGCAGGGACGCGCGCCCGATCCAGAACCGGACAGGCTCACCCCGGAGGAGACCGCCGAGAGGAGGCGCCGCCAGCGCTCCCGCTCGCTCGCCATCGCAGCCGTCCTCGTGGCGCTCGTCGTCCTCTTCTACGTCGTCACGATCATCCAGCTCTCCATCAACGTCGGAGGTTTCGCAGAATGACCGCCGAGGCAAGCCCGACCCGCGACGGCGCAGACAGGGCCACGGCGCGCAGGCACGCACGGGTGGCGTTCGCCTGCGTCGCGTTCGTCTCCCTCATGGTGGGCGCCGCGTTCGCGGCGGTCCCGCTCTACGACCTCTTCTGCCGCGTCACGGGCTTCGGCGGCACGCCGAGCGTTGCGAGCGTCGAGGTGGTGCCGGGCCTCGTGCCGGGCGACCGGGAGGTGACGATCCGGTTCGACACCAACGTCGCGAACGCGCTGCCCTGGCGCTTCACGCCGACGGAGCGCAGCTTGCGCGTGCGTGTCGGTGAGGTCCACGAGACCACCTACATCATCGAGAACCTCACCGACCGTCCCACCGTCGGCACCGCCGTCTACAACGTGACGCCGTTCCAGGGCGGCGGCTACTTCACGAAGATCCAGTGTTTCTGCTTCGAGGCGCAGCCCCTCGGACCGCGCGAGCGGCTCGAGGTCCCGATGGTCTTCTACGTCGACCCCGCGTTCGACGAGGACCGCTCGGCAAGGGGCGTCGACGTCATCACGCTGTCGTACACGTACTTTCCCCACAGGGGCGAGGTGACGCCGGCGTCGGGATCGTAGGGCGCCCGGCGGCGCCTCGGAGACGGCGGCAGGCCGCCGTTTCGGGACAGGCTCAGGGGCGGGGGCCCCAAGGAAGGAAGGAGGCGGCCGGGGCAGGACGGCCGCGAGGGATTGAAGATGGCAGGCGCGACCAAGCCCAATCACGACTATCACATCGTCGACCCGAGCCCGTGGCCATTCACCGGCTCCCTCGGCGCGTTCATCATGGCCGTCGGCGCGGTGGCCATGATGCGCTGGAACAAGGGGGACACACTCGTCCTCTTCGGCGTCGACATCGCGGGCTGGGGGATCTTCGCCGTCGGCATGGCCATCATCCTTGGCACCATGGCGGGCTGGTGGGCCGACACCACGAGGGAGTCCCTTCGCGGCGAGTACACGCCGGTCGTGAAGCTCCACCTGCGCTACGGCATGATCCTCTTCATCGCGTCGGAGGTCATGTTCTTCGTCGCCTGGTTCTGGGCCTACTTCGACGTTGCCCTCTTCCCTGACGCGCTCAACCAGCCGGCGCGCGTCGATGCGACCGGCGGCGTCTGGCCGCCGGCAGACATCGAGACGTTCGATCCGTGGCACCTGCCGCTCTTCAACACCTTCATCCTGCTCCTGTCGGGCACCACGGTGACCTGGGCGCACCATGCGCTCCTCGAGAACGACAGGGAGGGGCTGAAGTGGGGTCTCCTCGCGACCGTGGGCCTCGGGATCCTGTTCTCCATCGTCCAGATCTACGAGTACACCCACGCCTACTTCGGCTTCTCGGGGAACATCTACGGCGCCACGTTCTTCATGGCGACAGGCTTCCACGGCTTCCACGTCTTCGTCGGCACGGTGTTCCTCGCGGTCTGCCTGTGGCGCGCCTACGAGGGCCACTTCACGGTCCAGCGCCACTTCGGCTTCGAGGCGGCGGCGTGGTACTGGCACTTCGTGGACGTGGTGTGGCTGTTCCTGTTCATCGCCATCTATGTCTGGGGCGCGGGAGCCCACTGAGGCCTTGGCTGGCGGTCTCATCACGCCGGGGCGGGTCATCCTCGCCCTCCTCGTGACGGCCGCCCTCGCGGTTCTCGTCTCGCTCGGCAACTGGCAGGTGGAGCGCCTCCACTGGAAGGAGGCGCTCATCGCCGCCGCCACGGAGCGGCCGGACGCTCCGGCCGTCCCGGCCCCCGGCCCGCGCGACTGGCCGGACTTCGACATCGCGGAGTGGGACTATCGCCGCGTCTCCCTCACGGGCACATTCGGCCCGCGGGAGGCCCACGCGTTCATCTCCCTCCCCGAGCCCCGCGGCCCCCTCGGCGGCCCCGGCTACTTCGTGGTGGCCCCCTTCACCACGGAGGACGGCTGGACCGTCATGGTGAACCGCGGCTTCGTGCCCCAGGGGATGAAGGCGCCGCAGGCGCGCCCCGGCTCCGAACCGCCGGAGGGCACGGTCACGGTGGAGGGGATCGTCCGACAGAACGATCAGCCGAACTTCCTCACGCCGGCACCCGACCCGCGCACGCGCACGCTCTTCTCCCGCGACATCGGGACGCTCGCCGCCTTCCTCGACGTCGGCGTCGGCACGGTCGCCCCCTACTCGGTGGACCTCGTGGCGCAGGAGACGCCGCCCGGAGGCCTTCCACAGGCGGGCGAGTACCGCGTGAACTTTCCCAACAACCACCTCGGCTACGCGCTCACCTGGTACGGGCTCGCGGCCTGCCTCGTCGGCGTCCTGGTCGCGGCGGCCGTCGGACGTCGGGGCTCGAGGGCGCGGGGCACCTGACCCCGGCCAACGCCGGCGCGTCAGATCCGGGCGGTACCGGCCGGGCGGAAGTTCAGCGCCTCGTCGAGCGGCGAGAGGGGGGAGAGGTGCGCCAGCGCCGCCCTCGCGTCGAGGCTGTCCCTGTCCATCTGGGCGACGAGCGCATCCATCCCGTCGAACTTCATCTCGGGCCGCAGGTAGCGCACCAGCGTCACGGGAAGGACGCGGCCGTAGAGGTCGCCCTCATGGTCGAAGACGAATGTCTCGAGGAGCGGGCGGCCGTTGTCGAAGGTGGGCCGGCGCCCGAAGCTCGCGACACCGTCCCGCCAGGCGCCGTCGATGCGCACGCGGACCGCATAAATGCCGTGGGACAGGCCGTTCTCGGGCGGCAGCGACTGGTTCGCCGTCGGGTAGCCCATGAGCCGGCCGCGCTTCTCCCCGTGAACCACCGGCGCCTCGACGGTGTAGCGGTAGCCGAGGAGGGCGGCGGCGGCCTCGAGCTCTGCCGCCGCGAGGTGGGCGCGGATGCGCGATGACGACACGACGCCCCCCGCCTCGGCCACCGGCTCCACGACGGTGACGCCGAACCCCTTGGCGGCGCCCGACGCGGCGAGCCCCTCCGCCCGCCCGGACCGGCCGCGCCCGAACGAGAAGTCGTGGCCGACGACGACGCGGCTCGCGCGCAGCCGCCGGACGATCACCTCCTCCACGAAGCCATCGGCCCCCATGAGGGAGAGCGCCTCGTCGAAGCGGGCGACCACCATCCCGTCGAGCCCCAGCGCCTCCATGATGCGGGCCTTGAGCGGCGCCGGGGTGAGGCGGAAGACCGTCTCTCGGCCGAAGAAGGTGCGCGGATGGGGCTCGAAGGTGAGCGCCACGACCGGCCCCGGCCCGGCGAGCGCGGCCGACAGGACCGCCTGGTGCCCGCGGTGGACGCCGTCGAAGTTGCCGATGGCGACGGTGCCCCCCGCGAGCCTCTCGGGAAGCGCGGCAAGGTCCGCCGCGAAGCCGGGGCTCGCGAGGGTCTCGCCGCCGATCGCCCCGCCGCTCACCACACGAGCCGCGTCGCGACGTGCCGGGCCATCAGCGCCCTCGCCTCGAGGAGGGCCGCGACGCGCACGGGATCGGGTGCGCCGCGCACGCCCACCTCCTCGGCGTGGATGCCGTCGGTGATGAAGAGCGCGTCGAAGCCGTGGCGGTTGGCGCCGGTGATGTCGGTTGGGAGGCCGTCGCCCACCACGAGGGCACGTCTTGCCTCCGGCGCGCGCTTCCTCACCTCGCCGAGCGCCTTCTCGTAGATGGGCGCATGGGGCTTGCCGAACTGGAGCACCGTGCCGCCGAGCTCCTCGGCGAGAAGGCCGAGCGCGCCCGCGCAGGGAAGGAGCACGCCGCCGCGCTCCACCACGATGTCCGGGTTGGCGCAGGCGAGCCTGAGGCCGAGCGCGACGAGGCGGGAGAGCTCGTCCCGGTAGTCCTCGGCGCTCTCGCGCATGTCGTCGCGGGGGCCCGCGATGACGGCGAGCTCGGCCTCCTCGGGCGCGTCCACGACGACAATGTCCGTCCCCTCGTAGAGCGGCAGGTCCCGCTCCATGCCGATGTGGTAGACTCGCCGCACGCCCTCGCCTACGAGCCAGGCGCGCACCACGTCGCCCGAGGAGACGATGGCGTCGTACGCCTCCCGCGGAATGCCGAAGGAGTCGAGCTGCTCCACCACGGGGCCGGAGGGTCGCGGCGCGTTGGTGATGAGGATCACCGGCCCGTGAGTGCGGAAGCGCGAGAGCGCCTCGGCGGCGCCCTCGTGGGCGCGCACGCCGTTGTGGAGCACGCCCCAGACGTCGCACAGGAGCGCGTCGTAGCCGGCGGCGATGGCGGACAGTCCGGTGATGGGCTCGTGGGGCATCGGAAAGGCGTTCTCGCACCGGCAGCCCGGCGCGCTCCGTGGATAACGTGGACGGTCGGGCGCACCGCCGGCAGGTTGCCCCGGCCGCCCGCGCGTCCCCTAGCGCAAACGGGCGCCGGTTTGTAGAGCGCGATGACGCTGCCGCGGCGCCGACATGGCGGGGGGCGCCGCCGCCGCGGCGCCGAAATTGCGGGGGGCGCAGCGCCGGGAGGAGGGATGGCAGAGGCCGCGCACGCAAGAGCGACACCGCGACGGCAGCCCGTGCGCCGCCTCGACGACCGCCTCGTCGACAAGATCGCGGCGGGCGAGGTGGTGGAGCGGCCGGCGAGCGTCGTCAAGGAGCTCGTGGAGAACGCCATCGACGCGGGGGCGCGCGCCGTCGAGGTGACCGTGGACGGCGGCGGGGCCACGCTGATCCGCGTCGCCGACGACGGTCACGGCATCCCCGCCGACGAGCTCCCCCTCGCCGTCTCCCGCCACTGCACGTCCAAGATCACGGACGCGGCGGGGCTCCTCTCGATCCGCACCATGGGCTTTCGCGGCGAGGCACTTCCCTCCATCGGCGCCGTCGCGCGCCTCACGCTCCTCTCCCGCCACGAGGGCGAGGCGGAGGCGTTTTCCATCCGCGTCGAGGGCGGGCGCACATTTCCCGTCGAGCCGGCCGCCCGCGCCGTCGGCACCACCGTCGAGGTGCGCGACCTCTTCTTCGCCACGCCAGCGCGGCTGAAGTTCCTGAAGACCGGGAAGACCGAGACGGCGGCCGTCGGCGACACCGTGAAGCGCCTCGCCCTCGCGAACCCCTCCGTCGCCTTCGCGCTGACCGTGGGCGGGCGCACCACCCGCTGGCCCGCCGGCACGATCCTGTCGCGGGTGCGCGACGTTCTCGGCGCCGAGTTCGCCGACGAGGCGATCCCCTTCACGGCCGAGCGGACCGGCGTGCGCCTCACAGGCCACCTCGGCCTGCCGACGGCATCGCGCGCCACCGCGTCCCACGTCCACGCCTTCGTCAACGGGCGCGTCGTGCGGGACAGGCTCGTCACCCAGGCGATCAGGGCCGGCTACCAGGACGTGATGGCGCGCGACCGCCACCCGCAGGCCGTGGTCTTCATCGCCATCGATCCCGCCGCCGTGGACGTGAACGTCCACCCCGCGAAGGCGGACGTGCGCTTCCGCGACCCGAACGGCGTGCGCGGCCTCCTCGTCTCGGCGATCCGCCGCGCGCTCGCGGAGGCGACGCCGCGCACCTCCCGCGCCATCTCCGGCGCGGCGCTCGCCGCCCTCGCCGCCCGCGCGCCGGAGCCGCCCCCCCTGCCGGGCCTGTCGGAGGAGAGGGCGGCATTCGCAGCACCGCGCCAGTCGTCCTGGCGCGGGCCCGCGATGCCGCCGGGGGCGCGCAGCTTCGTGCGCCCTGCGCCGCCGCCGGCAGGTCCAGCCGCCGGTCCAGCCGCCGGTTCCGCCGGACCCGGGCGCGCCGACCCCGCGGCGGTGGCGGAGCCTGCCGCGGACCACCCCCTCGGCGCGGCCGTGGCACAGGTCCATCGCAACTACGTGATCGCCGAGACGGCGGACGGCATCGTCATCGTGGACCAGCACGCCGCCCACGAGCGCATCGTCTACGAGGCGCTGAAGGCGGCCGCCGCCGAGGCGACCCCGCCCTCGCAGGGGCTTCTCATTCCCGAAGTGGTGGAGATGGCGCCTGAGGACGTCGCCCGGCTCGGCGAGCACGCCGGGACCTTCGCCCGCTTCGGCCTCTCCCTCGAGCCGTTCGGCCCCGGCGCGGTGGTCGTGCGGGAGACTCCGGCGGCGCTCGGCAACTTCGACGTCGCGGGCCTCGTGCGCCAGCTCGCCGACGAGATCGCCGAATGGGGAGCGGCCGGGGCCCTCGAGGCGCGCCTCTCGCGCGCCGCCGCCACGCTGGCCTGACACGGCTCGGTCCGCTCGGGGCGCGCGCTCCGCGCGGAGGAGATGAACGCCCTCCTGCGCCAGATCGAGACGACGCCCTCGGCGGCGCAGTGCAACCACGGAAGGCCGACGTTCGTGTCCCTGTCGCTCGGCGAGATCGAGCGGCTGTTCGAGCGCCGATGACCTTCGTCCACGAGATCCGCGTCTACTTCGAGGACACCGACTTCACGGGCCGTGTCTATCACGGCGCGCTGATCCGCTTTCTGGAGCGGGGACGCACCGAGGCGCTGAGGGCGGCGGGGATCGACCACAGCGCGCTCGCGCGCCGCGACCCGCCGCTCTGGTTCACGCTGCGCAACATCGCCGTGACCTTCCACGCGGCGGCCGTCATCGACGACGTCCTCCTCGTGGAGACGACGCCCGCCGACGCCGAAGGGGCGCGCGCGGCCATCGTCCTCGACCAGCGCATCGTGCGGGGCGACGCCACGATCGCGACGGCGCGGGTCGAGCTCTGCCTGATCGACGACGGGGGCCGCCCCCGCCGGCCCCCGGCGGACGTGCGCGCCGCGCTCTCGCCCACGAAGGGTTGAGGTGTCCCCGCGTCGACTCGCAGTTGTCCACAGGTTATCCAATTGCGTCCTGTGGAAAGGGGTGGAAAGCCATGATCGCGCGTCTCGCCGTCGCAGTCGCCCTCTCGTTCGCCGCCGTCGCGCCCGCCGTCGCGGGGGAGATCCTCGAGGTGCGCCGGACGGATGCCATCCGCTTCACCGGTCCGTTCGCCGACCGCACCCCGGTGAGCGTCCGCGGCGTCGCGGACATCGCCCTGCCCTGCCGGTGCGTGAGCGTCGTCTACGGCCCGTGCCGCTGCATCACGGTCACCGACCCGCGCACCGTCCGCCGCGAGACATCGGTCCACCGTGCCGGGACCGGGGCGGACTCCATCGTGCGGGCCAACACCGAGAGCGACGACAGCCGCGTCGGCACGCTCTACAACCGCCGTTGATCGCCCCCCGCTGGTCAAGGCGCGCGGAAATCGCTAGAGGGACCGCCGGCGGCAGGGTGGCCGCGGACGCATCTCGCGAGGCTGAGTTTTGAGTGTGACGCGACGCGATCCCCTTGTGGCGGGCTGGCGGCCATGAACGAGGCCGTGACGACCACCGCCCTCGCCCCGCCGGGCGGGTTCTCCTTCGTCGAGCTCTTCCTGATGGCCCACATCGTCGTCCAGGCGGTGATGGTGGGCCTCGTGATCGCGTCCGTCTGGTGCTGGGCGATCATCTTCAACAAGATCGTCGCCTTCCGGCGCATCCGCCGGCGGATGGACGAGTTCGAGGACGAGTTCTGGTCCGGCCAGTCCCTCGAGGAGCTCTACCGCAAGCGTGCCGAGAAGGACGTGGACGGGCTCGCCGCCGTCTTCATGGCGGCGATGCGCGAGTGGAAGAGGAGCCACGAGGGCGACCGCCCGGCACTCGCCTCGCTCGCCCAGCGCATCGACCGCGTGATGACGATGACCCTCGCGCGGGAGGGCGAGGAGATGGAGCGCGGGCTGACCGTGCTCGCGTCCACCGGCTCGGCGGCGCCCTTCATCGGCCTCTTCGGCACGGTGTGGGGCATCATGACGTCCTTCCAGGCCATCGCGACGGCCGAATCGACCAACCTCGCCGTGGTGGCGCCAGGCATCGCGGAGGCACTGTTCGCCACGGCGCTCGGCCTTCTCGCAGCGATCCCGGCCACCATCTTCTACAACAAGCTCGCCAACGACGTCGGGCGGATCACCCAGCAGATGGAAGGGTTCGCGGACGAGTTCCTCGCCATTCTGTCTCGGGAGATAGACGAGAGGCTCTGACATGCAGCTCGGTCCGGGCGCTGGCCCCGCGCAGCGCGGCGGACGCCGCCGCAGGAGCCGCTTCACCCCGATGAGCGAGATCAACGTCACGCCCTTCGTGGACGTGATGCTGGTGCTCCTCATCATCTTCATGGTCTCCGCACCCCTCCTCACGGTGGGCGTGCCGCTCGAGCTGCCGGAATCGCGCGCGCGCCCCCTCGAGGGGGATGTCGAGCCCCTGACGGTGTCCATCACCGCCGACGGGACCATCTTTCTGCAGGAGAGCGAGATCACCCTGGAGACGCTCGTGACGCGGCTGACGGCAATCGCGGAGGAGGGCTACGAGGAGCGCGTCCTCGTGCGCGGCGACGCCGCGACGCAGCACGGCACGATCATCCGCGTCCTCGGCGAGCTCAACCGGGCCGGCTTCAACCGCATCGGCCTCGTGACGAATCCGGAAGAGGGGTGAGGCGCGTGCGAGGGGCGTTCATCCTCTCAAGCGTCCTCCATGCGACCATCATCCTGGCGGCGCTCGTGAGGCTGCCTTCCCCCGACACCGCGTCGACGCCGACCATCAACGCGCTTCCCGTCGAGCTCGTGACGGTCGCGGAGGAGACCGACCTCACAGTCGGCCGGCCGGACGAGAGCGAGGTGGTGGAGACTGCGGCGGAGCGAACGGTGCGCGAGGCGCCCGAGCCCGCGGAGCCGCAGACGCAGCCTGGTGCGACCGGCAGGGAGGCGGAAAGGGTCGCCACCGAGGAGGACGCCGTCGACGCCCTCGCCGAATCGACGGCGCCCGAGCCCTCCGCACCGCCGGAGCCGGAAACGCCGTCCGAACCGGAAACACCGTCCGAGCCGGAGACCCCGCCGGAGCCCGAAGCCGAGCCGCAGGAGGCCGAGCCGCAGGAGGCCGAGACGCCCCCCGAGACGCCTGCCGAGACGGACGTGGCGGCTCTTCCTGACACCGCGCCCGAGCCCGAGCCTGCCGCGGAGGAGCCCGTCCGCACGCCCGCGACCGCCGTTCCCCAGCCGCGCCCCTCCCCGCCGCCGCGCCGGCCCGAGCCCGCCCGCGTGGAGCGCGAGGCGCCCGAGGAGTTCGACGCGGACCGGATCTCGCAGCTCCTGAACCGCACCGACCCCACGGGCGGCGGCGAGGGCACGGCGACAGCCTCCCTCGGCGCCGAGGCGGGGCGGGCCAACGCGATGCTCACCCTTTCGGAGCAGGACGCGCTCCGCGCGCAGATGCAGCGCTGCTGGAATCCGCCCATCGGCGTGCGGGGCAGCGGCGATCTCGTCATCACCGTGCAGATCAAGCTTGCACCGGACGGCAGTGTGGAGGAGATCGTGGAGGTCGGCGCCCAGGGGATCGGCGCCCTCTACGACGTCGCCGCCGACGCGGCCCGCCGCGCCGTGCTCCAGTGCCAGCCCTACGCCCTCCCGCCGCAGAAGTACGAGGCGTGGAAGGAAGTGCGCGTCAACTTCGACCCGCGCGAGTTGTTCTGAACCGGTCAGCCCAGGGGTTCACGGTCCGATGCGTCTTCGCCCGCTCCTCGCCGCGCTCGTCGTCGCGCTCGCAAGCCTCGCCGCAGCGGCGCCCGCCCCCGCGCTCGTCACCATCGACGTCACGGAGGGTGACGCAAGGCTGCTCCCCATCGCGATCCCCGACTTCTCGGGCCAGGTGCGCGACGACGATGTGGCGGGTCAGATCACCGAGGTGGTCCGCCGGAACCTCGCGAACTCCGGCCTCTTCCGCGTCATCGACGCATCCGCCTACGTCGAGCAGACCCTCGGCGTGTCGGACCTTCCCCGCTTCGGCGACTGACGGGCCATCGGTGCGGAGGCGCTCGTGACTGGCTCGGTCGTGCGCGAGAGGGACAATCGCCTGCGCGTGGACTTCCGCCTGTGGGACCCGCTCCAGGAGGAACAGGTGATCGGCCGGCAGTTCTTCACGACGCCGGAGAACTGGCGCCGCGTCGCCCACATCGTGTCCGACGCCATCTACGAGCGCATGACCGGCGAGACCGGCTATTTCGACACGCGCATCGTGTTCGTCGCCGAATCCGGGCCGAAGAACGCGCGCCAGAAGCGCCTCGCCATCATGGACCAGGACGGGGCGAACCTCACCTACCTCACCGACGGGCGCAGCCTCGTCCTCACGCCCCGCTTCAGCCCCGCGGGCCAGAACCTCACCTACATGAGCTACGAGGGGGCGGTCCCGCAGGTCTACATCCTCGACATCGAGACGGGCCGCCGCGAGGTGCTCGGGCAGAACCTGCCCTCGATGACGTTCGCGCCGCGCTTCTCGCCCGACGGATCGCGGGTCGTCATGAGCCTCCAGGAGGGCGGCAACGCGAACATCTACGAGATGACCCTGTCGAACCGGCAGATGCGGCGCCTCACCTCCTCGCCCTCCATCGACACGGCGCCGTCCTACTCGCCGGACGGGCGGCAGATCGTGTTCGAGAGCGACCGCGGCGGCACGCAGCAGATCTACGTGATGGGCGCCGACGGATCGGACCCGCAGCGCATCTCCTTCGGCGAGGGGCGCTACTCGACGCCGGTGTGGTCTCCCCGCGGTGACCTCATCGCCTTCACCAAGCAGCACCAGGGCCGCTTCTCCATCGGCGTGATGCGGCCGGACGGGTCGGGCGAGCGCATCCTCACCTCCGGCTTCCACAACGAGGGGCCGACGTGGGCGCCGAACGGGCGCGTCCTCGCCTTCTTCCGCGAGAGCGGCGGGGCGGACGGCGGTGCCAGCATCTGGACAGTCGACATCACGGGCCGCAACGAGCGCCGCCTCGAGATACCGACCCTCGCCTCGGACCCCGCCTGGTCGCCGCGCCGCTGAGTCGTCTCGCGCGAGACAAAAGGCAAAGAGCCTGTTAACCCGCTCCAGGCTATCCACGACCGCGTATTCTTCGGAGTCACCCGATGACCGAGTACCGAGACCGGCGGAGGCGGGGGATCGGCGCTGCCGCCGCCATCGCCATCACCGCGCTTCTCGCTGCGGGGTGCGCCCGCACGCCCGCCGAGCAGGTGGCCGGCGCCACGGCCGCCACCCCGGGCTCGCCCCAGGACTTCGTCGCCAACGTGGGCGACCGCGTGTTCTTCACGGTGGACTCCTCCACCATCAATTCCAGCGCGGCGCGCGTCCTCGACCGCCAGGCCGAGTGGCTCCAGCGCTACCCGCGCTACGGCATCCTCCTCGAGGGGCACGCCGACGAGCGGGGCACGCGGGAATACAACATCGCCCTCGCCGCCCGCCGTGCGGACGCGGCACGCAACTACCTCCAGAGCCGCGGCATCCCCTCGAGCCGGATCCGCACCGTCTCCTTCGGCAAGGAGCGGCCGGTCGCGGTATGCGACAACGAATCCTGCTGGTCGCAGAACCGCCGGGCGGTCACTGTCCTCGACGCCGCCTCCTGAGGCGTCGGCGCCCCCGCGGGAAGGCCTCGGCGGCGCCGCATCTTGCGCCCGATCCGGGCGATCCCGCCGGGCGCCTCTCGACGGATCGGGCCCGCGCGACGTCCGCGCATCCGGATCGACCGGCCCGTCCTGCGGGCCGCTGGTCGGCCGCCGTTCAATCGTCCCCGCTCGTGCGCTATATCCGTGGCGACGGGCGCGCTCGGGTGCTCCGCCCCGTGGGGGGGCGGCGGGACCGCCGTGCGCCGCACAATTTGCGCGGGCCTCCGCCCCTGCGGCGGGTGCCCGGCAGCGCCGGATGGAGCCATCGATGCGCCTGATGACCCTCGCCGTGCTCGGCGGACTTGTGGCCGCGTCCGCAGCCGCGACGGCCGCGCCGCCGATGCCGGCGTCGCCGCCGGTGGACCGGGACGTCCATGCCGTGCAGGACCGCCTCCTGCCACGCTTCTTCGGCGGCGGCGACGATGGCGAAGGCCGCGATCGGGCGGAAATGGCGCTGCGCATCGAGCAGCTCGAGCAGCAGGTGCGGATGCTCACCGGCCAGGTGGAGACGCTCGCCTTCACCGTGCGCCGCCTCGAGCGCGCCCTCGAGGCTGACGGGCGCCTGCCGCCGCGGGGCGACGCCGCACCCCCCGCCACCGGAGCCGTCGCGCCGCCCACCACCACGGCGCGGATCCCCCCCTCCGACGGCGGACCCCTCGACCTGTCGGCCCTCAACCGCGGCCTCTCCGAGGTCAGCCCCTCCTCCCCGGTTCGCGCGACGCCTGAGCCGGTCTCGACGCCGGCCCTGCGGAACGCGCGCCAGCTCCTGAGCTCCGGCCGCTACGCCATGGCCGCGCAGGAGGCGCGCCAGGTCCTCCTCGACAATCCGAGCGGCCCCGTCGCAGGTGAGGCGCGTTTCCTCCTCGGCGAGGTGCTCCTCGCCCAGGGCTCCTATCGCAACGCCGCAAACCTCTTCCTCGAAAACTACACGAACGATCCGGGCGGCGCGCGCGCACCGGCGAGCCTCCTCAAGCTTTCGTCGGCGCTCAACGGGCTCGGCGAGAGGGAAGCGGCCTGCTCGTCGCTCGAGGAGTTCTTCGGGGCCTATCCCAACATCGACGCCGAGCTGAGGGCGGAGGCGGAGCGCGAGCAGCAGGCGGCCAACTGCACGTGACGCCGGCGGAGGCCGCGCCGGCGCTGCCGGAGGGCTTCGACCTCGCACTCCTCGAGGCCGTCGCCGGGCCCATCGGCATCGCGATCTCGGGTGGCGGCGACTCCACCGCGCTCGCCGTCCTCGCCGCGGAGGCGCTTCCCCGCCGCCGCCTCGTTCTCCTTACCGTGAACCACGGCCTCCGGGCGGACGCGGCGGACGACGTCGCCGCGGTGGAACGGCTCGGCCGCCGCCTCGGCCTTCCCGTCGTCGCCCTCGCCGCCCGGTCCCGTCCGTCGGGCTCGGTGCAGGCCTGGGCGCGGGCGGAGCGGCACCAGCTCCTGGCGGAGGCGGCGCAGGCCCGGGGCCTCGCCGCAGTCGCTCTCGGCCACACGCTCGACGACCAGGCGGAGACGTTTCTCCTGCGCCTTGCGCGCGGCAGCGGGGTCAGGGGGCTTTCGGCCATGCGGCCGCGGGCGGAGCGCGACGGGCTCGTCCTCCTGCGCCCACTCCTCGGCGTGTCCCGTGCGGCGCTGAGGGAGGCGCTTCGCGCCCGCGCCGTTCCTTGGCGGGAGGATCCGTCCAATGCCGATCCCCGCTTCGACAGGACGGCGATGCGCGCCCTCCTGCCGCGCCTCGCTGCGGTGGGGCTCGGGGCGGAGCGTCTCGCCGCCACGGCCCACCATCTCGCCCGCGCGAGCGACGCCGTCGACGAGGCGGCGACGGCCCTCGTCGCCACGGCGGCGCGGCGCGACAGGGCGGGCGCCTTTACCATCGTCGTCGCCGCCTTCGCCGCGGCCCCCCGGGAGGTGCGGCTGAGGGCGCTCGGCGAGATCGTCCAGCGTGCGGGCGGCGGCGATCACCCGCCGCGCTTCGACGCCCTCGCGCGGGCGGAGGCCGCCGTCCTCTCCGGCGGGCCAGCGACGACACTCGGCCGGGCGGTCGTCTCGCCGCGCCGGGACGTCGCACACGTGTGGCGCGAGGCACGCGGCATCCGCCCCCTTCACCTGTCGCCGGGCGAGGCGGGAGTCTTCGACGGGCGCTATCGCGTGGCGCTCGCCACGGACGCCCCGGCGGTCACGGTGGACGCGATCGGCGCGGCAGCCGCACGTTCCCTGCCGGCAGCGAGCTTTCGCGAGGCCGTCGCCACGGCACCGGGCATCTTCCGCGCAGGCACCCTCGCCGCGGCACCGACACTTGGCATGCGGGCGCGCGATTTCGCGCGGGGGTGGGTAACCCTGACACACGTGCGATGATCCGCCTCCTGCCCCGGACCCGTCAAGACGAGTTGGCAGGAAAGCCGCGCCTCCCTATGTTGACAGTCATCGGAGGCGCCGCGCCTTCGCCCGACCGCGCCCCGGGCGCTACGCAAGGTCAGCCATGAACAATCATTTCCGTAATTTCGCGCTCTGGGTGGTGATCGCACTCCTGCTCATCGCCCTGTTCCAGCTGTTCCAGAACCCCGGCCAGCAGGCGAACACGAGCGAGATCAGCTACTCGCAGTTCCTGTCGGAGGTGCGCAGCGGGAACGTCCGCTCCGTATCCATCCAGGAGCGGAACATCACCGGGCAGTATTCCACCGGCGGGCGCTTCCAGACCTATGCGCCCGAAGGTGCGAACTACATCTCGAGCCTCGAGAACCAGGGCGTGACGATCCGGGCCGAGCCGCCGAACGACGGCATCTCGCTCTGGGGCGTCCTCGCCACCTGGTTCCCGATGCTCCTCATCCTCGGCATCTGGCTCTTCCTGATGCGCCAGATGCAGGGCGGCGGCGCCGGCAAGGCCATGGGCTTCGGCAAGTCCAAGGCGAAGATGCTCACCGAGCAGCACGGCCGCGTCCTGTTCGAGGACGTCGCCGGCGTCGACGAGGCGAAGGAGGACCTCCAGGAGATCGTCGACTTCCTGAAGGATCCGTCCCGCTTCCAGAAGCTCGGCGGCAAGATCCCGCGCGGCGTCCTTCTCGTCGGCCCTCCGGGCACCGGCAAGACGCTCCTCGCGCGCGCCATCGCCGGCGAGGCGAACGTGCCCTTCTTCACCATCTCTGGCTCGGACTTCGTGGAGATGTTCGTCGGCGTCGGCGCCAGCCGTGTCCGTGACATGTTCGAGCAGGCGAAGAAGAACGCGCCCTGCATCATCTTCATCGACGAGATCGACGCCGTCGGCCGGCACCGCGGCGCAGGCCTCGGCGGCGGCAACGACGAGCGCGAGCAGACGCTCAACCAGCTCCTCGTGGAGATGGACGGCTTCGAGGCCAACGAGGGCATCATCCTCATCGCCGCCACCAACCGGCCGGACGTTCTCGACCCCGCGCTCCTGCGCCCGGGCCGCTTCGACCGGCAGATCGTGGTGCCGAACCCCGACCTCGTCGGCCGCGAGAAGATCCTGAAGGTTCACGTGCGCAAGGTGCCGCTGGCGCCGGACGTCGACCTCAAGACCCTTGCCCGCGGCACGCCGGGCTTCGCCGGCGCGGACCTTGCGAACCTCGTGAACGAGGCAGCGCTCCTCGCCGCCCGCCGCAACAAGCGCCTCGTGACCCACCAGGAGTTCGAGGACGCGAAGGACAAGGTGATGATGGGTGCCGAGCGCCGCACCCTCGTCATGACCGAGGATGAGAAGAAGCTCACCGCCTACCACGAGGCAGGGCACGCGCTGGTGGCTCTCCACATGCCGGCGTCGGACCCGATCCACAAGGCGACCATCATCCCGCGGGGCCGCGCGCTCGGCATGGTGATGCGCCTGCCGGAGCGGGACCAGATCTCGCTGACCCGCGCCAAGTGCAAGGCGGACCTCGCCGTCGCCATGGGCGGCCGCGTCGCCGAGGAGCTCATCTTCGGCCACGAGAAGGTGACGTCCGGCGCCTCGGCGGACATCAAGATGGCGACCAAGCTCTCCCGGGCCATGGCGACCCAGTTCGGCATGTCCGACGAGCTCGGCCCGCTCCTCTACGGCGAGAACGAGGAGGAGGTGTTCCTCGGCCACTCCGTCGCCCGCTCACAGCACGTGTCGGAGCGCACGCAGGAGCTCGTCGACCGCGAGGTGAAGCGCTTCGTGAACGAGGGCTACGAGACGGCCCAGGCGATCATCAAGTCGAACCTCGACGACCTGCACACCATCGCGAAGGGCCTCCTCGAGTTCGAGACCCTCACCGGCGAGGAGATCCGCGACCTCCTGAAGGGCAAGGCGCCCGTGCGGGAGACCGGCTCCGACGAGCCGGCGCCGCGGGCATCCACGGTGCCGACCACGGGTGCCTCCAGGCGGCGCCCCTCGGCAGGCGAGGGCGGGCTGGAGCCGCAGCCCCAGGGCTGACAGGGGTCTGACCCAGGGCCGACAGGGGTCTGACGTGGCCTGACGCGGAAGGCAGCGTCCGGGACGATCGAGGGGGCGGTCCGAAGGGGCCGCCCCCTTCTTCGTGGACGGGGCCAGACCTGCGCCCCGCCCTTCTCCATCGGCCGCACACCGGTGACGGATCGGGCCGGCGGGCTCGACCGTTGCGCATCGGACGGAGAGCGGAACCGATGGTGGACGGAACGAATGACGATCTCGGCACCGGGCGAAGGCCCATCGTCGCGCAGCGCGCCGGGAGGCGGCCCCGCGTCCCGGCGCGCCCGCCGCAAGACCTCGCGCCACGGCGGCACCGCACCTGGAGACGCGTGATGTACCTCGTGGGTCTGACGCTCCAGGCGGCCGTCCTCGGCGCCGTCGTGGCGGCGGCACTCGCGAGCGAGGCCACGATCAGGGACGCCCTCGACCTGCCGCCCGCCCGCCCGACGCAGGCGGTCGCGGCCTCGCTGGAGCGCATCGAGCAGCGCCTCGAGACCATCGGCGGCGATCTCGACCGTCTCGCCGGGGCAGCCGCCCGCAGCGGAGAGGCACGCGCCGAGACCCTCGCCGATCTCGACGACAGCGTCGACGCCATCGAGGCCGCGCTCGCGGCCGACGGCGCCGGGGAGGACATCGCGCGCCGCCTCGACGTGGTGGAGCGCCTCCTCGCCCGGGTCGAGAGCAAGATCGACGACGTGCGCGACGCCCAGTTCTTCCCCGCCCCCACCGCGGAGGACGCCCTCGCCCCCTGACGGCCACCGGGCGGCACGCGCGGCGCTCGGTTGACTTCGTTCCTTCCCGCCGGCTTAGTCGCGCGCGGTTCGTGTGGGGGATTGGGATGGGCCGCAAGTATTTCGGGACCGACGGTATCCGCGGGCGCGCCAACGACGGCATCATGACGCCAGAGGTCGCCATGAAGGTCGGCATGGCGACCGGCCTCGTCATGTCCGAGCACGACGGCCGCCACCGCATCGTCATCGGCAAGGACACGCGCCTGTCGGGCTACATGCTGGAGACCGCCCTCGTCGCGGGCTTCACCGCCGTCGGCGCCGACGTCATGCTTCTCGGCCCGATCCCGACACCGGCCGTCGCGATGCTCACCCGCTCGCTGCGGGCCGACATCGGCGTCATGATCTCCGCCTCCCACAACGGCTTCTCCGACAACGGGATCAAGATCTTCGGCGCCGACGGCTTCAAGCTTTCCGACGGGGTGGAGGCGGAGATCGAGGCCCTGATGGACCAGGACCTCGGCCGCCGCCTCGCCACCGGCTCGGCCATCGGCAAGGCCACCCGCATCGACGGCGTGCGCGACCGCTACATCGAGTTCGCCAAGCGCACCTTCCCGCGCCACCTCAGCCTCGATGGCCTCAGGATCGTCGTCGACTGCGCCAACGGCGCGGCCTACCGCGTCGCGCCCGAGGCGCTGTGGGAGCTCGGAGCCGAGGTGGTCTCGCTCGGCGTCTCCCCGGACGGCACGAACATCAACCGCGAGTGCGGCTCCACCTCACTCGACGCCGTCCGCCGCAAGGTGCTCGAGGTGCGCGCCGACGTCGGCATCGCCCTCGACGGTGACGCCGACCGCGTCATCATCGTGGACGAGAAGGGCAAGCCCGTGGACGGCGACCAGCTCCTCGCCGTCATCGCGGACTCCTGGTCGCGGCAGGACAGGCTGCGCCAGTCGGCGGTGGTGGCGACAGTGATGTCGAACCTCGGTCTCGAGCGGCATTTCGCCGGCCAGGGCATCACGCTCGAGCGCACCAGGGTGGGCGACCGCTACGTGGTCGAGCGGATGCGCCAGGGCGGCTACAACCTCGGCGGCGAGCAGTCCGGCCACATCATCCTCACCGACTACACGACCACCGGCGACGGTCTCCTCGCCGCCCTCGAGCTCCTCGCCGTCGTGGTGGACGCCGGCAGGCGCGTCTCCGAGGTCTGCCACAGCTTCGTGCCCGTCCCGCAGATCCTGAAGAACGTGCGCCACGACGGCGGCGCTCCGCTGGAGCACGAGGCCGTGAAGCAGGCGATCGAGGCGGCGCGCGAGCGTCTCGGCGCGTCGGGCCGGGTGCTGGTTCGCCCCTCGGGGACGGAGCCTCTCATCCGCATCATGGCCGAGGGCGACGACGCCACGCTCATCGCCGACATCGTGGACGAGCTCGCGGCGGTGGTCGGCACCCACGGCGCGCGCGCAGCCATGATGACCGAGGCGTGAAGAAACGCGGTTAATCCGGTCTTAACCGCAAAGGATCATTCTCCTCCCGATGCCGAGGGAGGGGAACGTGGCGGACATCGTGAGACGTTTCGCGCTCGTCGCGGCGAGCTTCTGCGTGGTGTTCGCGGCGCTGATGCTGGCGAGCAACGGGGAGGGGGACGCGCTGCCCGGGGTCGAGCGCGCCTTCACCGCGCCGGTCGAACCCGAGGTGAAGGCCGACGAGAGGCTCGCCGCCGGGCTGCGCTTCAGGCCGGCGCCCGCCGCCCCTGCGCCGGCGGTGCCTGTCCCGGCGCCAACCCATCCGTCGGATCCGCGGGACGATCACGCGCGCCTCCTCGCCTGGTCCCGTGCCTATGCCGGGATCGCCAGCGCGCTTCCCGAACCGCTCCAGGCGAGCAGCGACCTCGCCCTCCTGATGGAAGGGACCCGGCAGCGGGAGCGCTGACCAGCGCGGCGGCGAGACCGTCAGGCCGCACCCTCGGCGTGGCGCGCGGCCATGGTGCGCAGCGCCTCCGCGAGTGGCGCGGGGCCGGCGACGATGGCGCCGTGGGCCGTCTCTGCCGCATCGTAGCGTGGCGCGGTCCCGGCGAAGTTGACGAGCCTGCCCCCCGCCTCGTGAACGATGAGGTCAGCCGCCGCGAGGTCCCAGTGGTGCGGCCCCGGCTTGGTGACGACGGCGTCCGGCGAGCCGCGCGCGACGCGGCAGAGGCGCAGCGCCAGCGACGCGATCCAGCCGCCCTTCTTCACCCCGGCGTCGCGAAACCCGGCATCGCGCCACAGGACCGCCGGCATCGCGACCGTCGCGCCCGAGAGACCCGCCCGCCCGGAGATCCTGATCGGAACGCCGTTCAGCATCGCCCCGCCGCCCAGCGCCGCGGCGTAGAGCTCCCTGCGTGTCGGACGGTAGACGGCCGCGGCGACGGGGCGGCCGGCCTCCACCACGGCGGCGACCACGGACCAGCCGTCGTCGCCGGCAAGGAACGCACGGGTGCCGTCGATGGGGTCGACCACGAATGCGCGCCCCGGCACCGAGGCGCCGCCGAGCTCCTCCGAGATCCAGCCGTAGCCGGGACGCGCCGGGCGCAGGGACGCCGACAGCGCCTCGTCCACCGCGATGTCGACCTCGCAGACGGGCGAGCCGTCGCCCTTGCTCCACTGGCGCACGCTGCCTGACCGGAAGCCGAGGGCCGTTTCGCCGGCGGCCCGCACCGCCTCGGTCAGGAGCGCAAGGTCCCGTGTCGCGTCGCCACCGGAGGCGTCAGCGCCCACCGATGGTCATTCCCTCGATGGCGACCGAAGGCGCGTCCACGGCGTAGAGCCCTGGCGCATCGTCCGCGAAGCGGGCGCGCAGGAACATGTCCGCGAGGTGGCCTGCGATGGTGATCTCCGAGACGGGATACTGGATCTCCCCGCCCTCGAACCAGAAGCCAGCGCAGCCGCGGCTGTAGTTGCCGCTCACGATGTTGGCGCCCATGCCGATGAGGTCGGTCACGAGAAGGCCCGACCCAGCGTCCTTCATGAGCTCGGCCATGTCCCCCGCGCCGCCGATCACCGAGACGTTGGTGGACGATGGCGAGGGCGATCCGGTCCCGCGGGAGGCGCGCCCGTTGGAGGGAAGCCCCAGCTTGCGGCCTGACGACAGGTCGAGGATGAAGGCTTCGAGAACGCCGTCCTCCACGATGTTCAACGGCTCGGCGGGGAGGCCCTCGCCGTCGAACGGGCGCGATGCCGTGCCGCGCACGATCGTCGGATCGTCCCGCACGGTGATGCCTTCGGGAAAGACGCGCTCTCCGCGCTTCTTCGCGAGGAGGCTCGCGCCGCGGGCCACCGCAGAGCCGTTCACCGCCGACAGGAGATGGCCGACGAAGCCCGACGCGGCGCGCGGCTCGAAGACGATGGTGGCGGTGCGCGTGGTGAGGCGCTCCGAGCCGAGGCGCCGGACGGCGCGCTCCGCGGCGATCCGCCCCACCTCGTCCACGGGCGTCAGGTCGGCGAGATGGCGGCGGCCGCTCGACCAGCCGTCCCGCTCCATGCGCGTCCCCTCCCCCGCGACGGCGGTGGCGCCGTGGCCATGGCGGCTCGACACGTAGCCTGCGGAGAAGCCCGTGGTGGTGGCGAGCCAGCGCGCCCCGCGGCTCACGGACGCCGCGGCGCCGCCCGAGTTGGTGACGCCGGGGACGGCCGTCATCGCCCTCTCGAGGCCCTCGGCGCGGGCCTTCAGGGCGTCCATGTCCGGCGCCTCGTCGTCGGCGAGGTCGAGGGGAGCGGCGTCGGTCGCCGTGGCGAGCGCTGCGGGATCGGCGAGGCCGATAGTGTCGTCCTCCGGCGCGGCGCGGGCCATGGCGACGGCGCGGGCGGCCGCCTCCTTCAGGTCCGCGGCGGGGCCGAGGCTGACGAGAGCGCTCCTCGCGCCGACGAAGACGCGCAGGCCGACGTCGGTGCCTTCGGAGCTCTCCGCCTCCTCCACCACGCCGTTGCGCAGCGTGACCGAGATGGACGTCCCCGTGGCGGCCACGGCGTCGGCGGCGTCTGCCCCTGCGGCGCGGGCGGCATCGAGCGCGCCCTCGGCGAGCGCGCACAGGCGGGAAAGGTCGAGCGGGTCGGCGTGATCGGAGGACATGGGGCGATGGTTTATGAGCCGTTACGCCCCGAGGCAAGTGACGCGGCGGAAATGCAGGAATCCCGCGGCCCCCGGTCCGCATTGGTTGAGGCTTCGTGAATGCCTCGCCCGGAATTGGGCGGCCTCACTTAGCGCGGGCGCAAACGGGGCGGGCGTAGTCTGGCCCCGTTCAGAGTTCATCGCACGGAGCGTCCTTCATGACCGCGGTTCAATCTGGCGCAGCAATCCTTTCCGCCGCGACCGTGACCGCCCTCGCCCCGTCGGCCTGTCCCGGCGAGGCGGCGAACGATGCCGCTCCCGCCCGCTCCGGCCGCGTCACGCTGCCCGCCCGCCTCTCCTTCCGCGGCCGCCGCGAGCGCGCCGTCTCGGTGGACATCTCGCGCGAGGCCGTGACGATCCGCCCCGAGGCCGGGGAGGCCGGGGAGGCCGGGGCGACCTGCCCGCTCTCCTCCTACCGCGGCGTGGCGGTCCGCGTGGAGCGCGGCGAGGGCGGCCCGGTCTTCCACATCTCGCTCATGCACGACGAGGCGGCGCGCTCCGTTCCGCTCTCGTGCGGCACCGAGGTGGCGGTTGTGGCGCGCGAGTGGCAGGCGTGGGCGAAGGCGCTGTCCCTGCCGCTTCTTGCGGTGGAGCCCGACGGCTCGGTCCATGCGGAGCTGACGGCGCTCGGCGTCGTCCTCGCCGAGCGGCCGTCCGACAGGCGGCACGGCTCGCCGCTGGTGGGCCGCCGCTCGCGCTACGCCCGCCGCCGCCGCGCCGCGCCCGTCCGCCCCCTCGCCGAGATGCCGGTGGTCCGGGACGAGCGGGAGATCATCGCGCGGACCTGACGGGGCCGACAGGGCTCAGACGAAGGTGTCCGCCACGAGGCCGAGGAAGAAGAGCCAGCCGGCCCAGCGGTTGGACCGGAAGGCGGCGAGGCAGGAGGCCGGATCCTCGGTCGAGACGCGGGAGAGCTGCCAGGCGCAGTGGACCGCGAAGGCGGCGAGGCCCGCATAGCTCGCCGGCCCCGCCCCCACCAGCCACAGCGCCACGGCGAACGCCGCGACGGTGATGCCGTAGGCGATCCCCACCGCCGGCTTCGTGGCGTTCGCGAACAGGCGGGCGGTGGAGCGGACGCCGATGATGGCGTCGTCCCGCCTGTCCTGGTGGGCGTAGATGGTGTCGTAGCCGATGGTCCAGGCGATGCACCCCGCGTAGAGCACGAAGGGGGCCACCGCGAAGCCCTCGTGGGTCGCCGTCCAGCCGAGGATCGCGCCCCAGGAGAACGCGAGGCCGAGGACGAGCTGCGGCCAGTCCGTCACGCGCTTGGCGAGCGGGTAGAGGGCGACGATGGCGAGCGACCCGAACGCCGTCATCACCGTGAGCGCGTTGAACTGGAGGACGACGGCGAGGCCGACGAAGGCGAGCCCCAGCATGAAGAGGGTCGCCGCCTCCGGCGAGACCTGCCCGGAGGGGATCGGGCGGGAGCGGGTGCGCTCCACCTGCGCGTCGATGTCGCGGTCGAGGATGTCGTTGTAGGTGCAGCCAGCGCCGCGCATGACGATGGCGCCGAGCATGAAGAGGGCGAGGTGCCACGGGTTCGGCGGCGTGCCCGCCGCGACCGCAGCGAGGGCGACGCCCCACCAGCACGGCCACATGAGGAGCCACCAGCCGATGGGCCTGTCGAGCCGCGCGAGGCGGGCGTAGGGGCGCATGCGGACGGGGACGAAGCGGTCGACCCAGTTGTCCGCCGGCGCGTCGGCGACCCGCCCGTCGGCGGTGGCGCGCGTCTCGCTCATGGTCCTTCTCCCGTCGTCCTCTGTGGTCCGTCGTTCAGGCGTTCCGTCGTTCCGTCGTGCCGGCCCCCATCCCTGAAGGGACGGGCGCGCGGGTTCAAGCGCCCTGCGTTCCTGCGTCGGCGCGACCGGCCATCACATGGGGACACGGGGACAGGGGACACGGGACAGGGGAACACGGGGACAGGGGAACACGGGGACGGTGGGAAGGCCGGCGCCGCAACCGTCTTCGCCTGGAGCTTCCATCGGAGGGTTCAGCATCGGGAAGACACCGGGTCGCCCGCCAGCCTCGCGGCTGACGATCGCCCACAGGGGAAGGCGCTCGACGCATCGCACCGTCGCAGCTCGGGACCGATCGTCATGGCGTCGACTGCGCCCTCACGAAACGTTCGATCCACTTGATCGGACACAGTTTTGCTCTCATTGCCCTGCAGCTTTGCCGATCGTGCGGAAAAGACTGTTAAACCTCGAGGACATCGACATGAAGCTAACGATCAGGACGGCCCTTTTCGCCCTTTCCGCACTGACGATGGCGCTTGCGCCGCAGGCGGCTTCCGCACAGGCCGCGGGTCCCGGATGCGGGATCTACGATCACAACGGCTCGACGATGGCCGTCCGCCGTTCGGGCAGCCAGATCACGATCCACTATGTGCGGCCGCGGGACGTTCTCGCGCGGGCGGGCGTGCGCAACGGCACTCTGCTGTTCGACGGGCGCGTCAACTCGGGGCTCCTGATCTCCGGCACGGCGCGCGTCTTCTCCCGTCATTGCCCCGGCAGCCCCCTCCTCTACGGGGTGGAAGGCTGGACCAACGAGATCAACCAGAACATCGAGCTGCGCGGCGTGCGCGAGGTGCACTCGCGCTGCCAGCCCACGGGGCGGCGGACGCAGGACGTGCTGCGGTTCGACAATCTCGGCTACGGCTGCTGACGGGCCGCCTCGCACCGGGCGGAGCGGCGCAATCCTCTCACCGGCAGCCGTTGTGGCGGCGCCACATGGCGGGGTCGTGACCCTCGGGGACGCTGTCGCACGGGTCGGCGGCGCCGTATCCGCGAAGCGCGCGGTAGCGGGCGATCTGGGCGGGCGTCAGGAGCCGCGGCGTCTCCAGATGGCGGGACAGGTGGATGAAGCGCAGCTCGGCCCGCGCGCTCGCCGCGGCATCGACGAGAGCGCGGAGCCTGCGGGGATCGACATCGCCATCGCGGAAGGCGGCCTCGATGGCGGCCTCTGCGGCGATGAAGCGTTCGCCCGCCGCCTTCGCCTCGGCCTGCATCTCGGCGAAGATGGCCTCCAGCGCCTCCACCTGCCCCGCATCGAGGCCGAGCGGTTCGCGAAGCTCGAGGAGGTGTGCGGGACCCGGCACCCCGTTGAGCTCGGCCGCCAGCGCGAGCCCCCAGCCCGCGCCGCGGCGCAGCTCGGCGACGTCCTCCTCCGACAGGCTCTTGACGTCGCGCGTCTCCATGCCCGCGTAGGGCGACGGCGAGGCGGCTCGATGGGCGTGCGCGGCATGTGGACGCGCGGCCGCCCCGTGCCCGTGATCATGCCCGTGCCCGTGCGGGTCCTGCGCCAGAGCCAGGGCCGGCAACAACAGGGACAGGAGGACTGTGATGGCGCGCAGCATGGGGTCTCCCGTGGCTCGCAATTCCTCCCCTATCGCAGCGAATCCGGCAGCCGCATATGATCGCGATCATGCAGCAACCTCTCCTCGCCCTCTTCGAAGGCGCGCGTTCCATCGATCTTTGCGCAGGCGAGGCGCTCTTCCTCGCGGGGCAGACCGTCGAGCGCATGTTCCTCGTGAGGTCCGGGCGTGTTCGCCTTCAGCGCCACACCGCGCACGGGACGATGTTGATCCTCCAGAACGCGGGGCCGGGCACGGTGCTGGCCGAGGCGTCGGCCTACTCGCCCACCTATCACTGCGACGCCGTCTGCGCAGGGATCGCGCGGGTCGCCGCCGTGCGACGCTGCGCCTTTCTCGCGGCCCTGCGGGATCGCCCGGCGGAGGCCGAGGCGTGGGCGGCAATGCTCGCCCGCAGCGTTCAGGCCGCGCGGGTGCGGGCGGAGATCCGGTCGCTGCCGAGGGTGGCAGAGCGTCTCGACGCATGGCTCGCCGAGGGCAACGCCCTCCCCGGCAAGGGGCAGCGGCAGGAGCTCGCCGCCGAGCTCGGCGTCACGCGGGAGGCGCTCTATCGCGAGCTGTCGCGCCGCCGCACCGGGCGCGAAGGCCCCTGACGCGGGCACTGCGGGCGGCCGGGACGGGTGCGGGCTTGCGTCCGGCCGGCCTCGTGCGGGATGACCCGCGGGCAAGGCAGGAAGAGGGCGGCAGATGGTCTCGAACGGTTCGGCAGGGCGGGAGGGCGCCGCGGCGCTGGTGGTGGGCTCCGGCGGGCGGGAGCATGCCCTGGCGGTCGCCCTCGCCGCGTCGCCCGTGGTCGGGCACGTCGCCTTTGCGGGCGGCCCCAACCCCGGGCTCGAGGCGATGGCGGAGCGGATCGCGCCGGACGCCGTGGAGGCGGAGGCCGGCCGGTTCGACCTCGTGGTGATCGGCCCGGAGGCGCCGCTCGCGGACGGCCTCGCGGACCGCCTGCGCGCTGCCGGGCGCGCCGTCTTCGGCCCCTCGCGGGAGGCCGCCCGCCTCGAGGCGTCGAAGGCCTTCACCAAGGAGATCGCCGCGGCAGCAGGCGTGCCGACGGCGCGCGCGATCGTCGCGGGCAGCCTCGCGGAGGGCCTATCCGCCGTCCGCCGCATGGGCGCGCCCGTGGTTGTGAAGGCGGACGGGCTCGCCGCCGGCAAGGGAGTCGTCGTGGCGGACACGCTCGCCGAGGCCGAGCGCGCCGTCTCCGAGTGCTTCGGCGGCGCGTTCGGCGAGGCCGGCAGCCGCGTCGTCGTGGAGGAGCGGCTTGAGGGGCCCGAGGTGAGCCTCTTCGCGCTCGCCGACGGCGCCACCGTCCGCCTCTTCGGCACCGCGCGGGACTACAAGCGCGCCTTCGACGGCGACAGGGGGCCGAACACCGGCGGCATGGGCGCGGTCGCCCCTGCGCCGGGCTTCGACGAGGCGGCGGCGGAGGCGGCGATGGCGGCAATCGTCCGCCCGACCGTGGCCGAGCTCTCCCGCCGCGGCATCCCTTATGTCGGCGCGCTCTACGCCGGGCTGATGCTGACGCGCGAGGGGCCGAAGCTCATCGAGTACAACGTGCGCTTCGGCGATCCGGAGTGCCAGGTCCTCTTCCCGCGCCTCGCCTCGGACGCCTACGCCCTCCTCCACGCAACGGCGACCGGCGGCCTCGCCTCCGCGCCGCTCGAGTTGCGCCCGGGGGCGAGTGTGGGGGTCGTGGTTGCGGCGCGGGGGTATCCCGGACCCGTGGAGAAGGGAGAGGCGATCGGCGGTCTCGAGGCGATCGAGGCGGCGGGTGCGCGCGTCTACCACGCCGGCACGCGCCGCGAGGCGGACGGGGTGGTGTCGAACGGCGGCCGCGTGCTGACGCTGGTGGCCGACGGCGCGAGCGTCGCACAAGCCCGCGCCGGCGTCTACGCGGCGGCGGCGCACCTGAGGTGGCCGGGCGGGCGGATGCGGTCCGACATCGCCGCCTGACCGCCGGGAACAAGCCCGCAAGACGTTCCCGTCACGCCGTGTCCACGGCCTCCGCCGGGAAGGAGGTCCACGGCGACGATCAGGGCGCTCCTCGTCCTGTTCGCCGCGAATGCCGCCTCGCAGCGAAGAGCTGGAGCATCCTGCCCGCATCCGGTCGGGCGCAGGATGCTCGGGACAATCGTCGTCCGGACCGGACACCGTGCTGCGGCCGCCGGAGCCGGCATCCCCCCGGATCGTGACGACGCTGTCGCCCTCTCCCCTGACGGACGAGATACCGTCGTTCCTCATGCCCCGCGATCGGCGCGGTCACACCCCGCGCGCCTGCCGGGCGTCAGGGCACCCGCGCCCGCTCCTCCACGACGACGCGCAACTCCCGCACCTCGCGCTTGAGGTCGGCGATGGCGTCGGCGAGCGCCCTCCCCTCCAACGCGATCTCCCGGCTCGTCTCGCCCGCGCTCTCCTCCACGGTGTCCTGCATCGCCGAGACCACGACGCCGATGAAGAGGTTCAGCACCACGAACGTCGTCGTCAGGATGAACGGCACGAAGAATGCCCAGGCGTAGGGATAGACCTCCATGACCGGGCGCACGATGCCCATCGACCACGACTCCAGGGTCATGATCTGGAACAGCGAATAGGCCGAGAGGCCGATGGAGCCGAACCACTCGGGGAAGCTGTCCTTGAAGAGCTCCGTCGCCATGACGCTCGCCACGTAGAAGACGATGGTGAGGAGCATGATGATGGAGCCCATCCCCGGCAGGGCGGCGATGAGGCCGGCGACCACCCGCCGCAGCGAGGGAACCACCGAGATGAGGCGCAGGACGCGCAGGATCCGGAGCGCCCGCAGCACCTGGAAAGGCCCGCTCGCCGGAACCAGCGCGATGGCGACGATGGTGAAGTCGAAGAGGCTCCAGGGGTCGCGGAAGAAGCGCAGGCGGTGCACGTAGAGGCGAAGCGCGATCTCGAGCACGAAGGCGGCGAGGACGAGGCGGTCGACGGCGCGCAGGGCCTGGCCGATCTCGGCCATGATCGAATCGCTCGTCTCGAGTCCGAGCGTGAAGGCGTTGAAGACGATGAGGCCGATGATGGCCCTCTCCCACGCCTTCGACGAAATGATCGTGCGAACCCGCTCGCGCATCCGCTCCCTCCCGAGCCGTGACCGGCGGGCATATGGGTGTGCGCCATGTTGCAGCGCAACAGGCGGCCGCTCCGGTCAGCGCGAAAGGTCGACCACAACGCGGCCGCGGACCGCCCCCTTCAGGATCTCCCTCGCGAGGCGGGGGACGTCGTCGAGTGAGGCGTCCTCGGTCATCGCCTCGAGGAGGGAGAGGTCGAGGTCGCGGGCGATGCGGGACCACGCGTCGAGCCGGCCCTCGCGCGGCTTCATGACGGAATCGATGCCGAGGAGGTTCACCCCGCGCAGGAGGAAGGGCACGACCGTGACGCCCTCGAGCTTCGCGCCGCCCGCGAGGCCGACGGCGGCCGCGCTCCCGCCGTATTCGAGGAGGGTGAGGACGCGGGCGAGCATGGCGCCGCCGACGGCGTCGACGCAGGCCGCATAGGTCTCCTTCCCGAGCGGCCGCTCGGGCGGGCTCGCGAGCTCCTCCCGCGGGACGACCGTCGCGGCGCCGAGCCGCTTCAGGTAGTCCGCCTGGTCAGGCCGCCCGGTGACGGCGGCGACCTCGTGGCCGAGGCGGGAGAGGAGCGCCGTCGACACCGAGCCGACGCCGCCGGCGGCACCCGTGACGAGGACCGGCCGTCCGCCGGGGGCGAGCCCGTGCGCCTCGAGCGCCATCACGGCGAGCATCGCGGTGAAGCCGGCCGTGCCGACCGCCATCGCCTGCCGCGGCGTCAGCCCGTCCGGGAGCGGCACCAGCCAGTCGCCCTTCACCCGCGCCTTGTCCGCGTAGCCGCCCCACCAGACCTCGCCGACGCGCCATCCCGTCAGCACCACGGCATCGCCCGGGGCGTAGCGCGGATCGTCCGACGCCTCGACGACGCCGGCGAAGTCGATCCCGGGAACGTGGGGGTAGGTGCGCACGAGGCCGCCACCGCCGGTCACGCACAGACCGTCCTTGTAGTTGACGGTGGTGTGGGTGACGCGCACGGTGACCATCGCGTCCCCCGCCTCGCCCGCCGGCAGGCTCGCCTCGTCGATCTCACGGACGGAAGCCGTCACACCGTCGTCGGTCCTGTCGACGACCAGCGCCCTCATCGTCATGCCGCATCCTCCTTCTGAGGAGCCCGCCATCGGACGGGAGGGCGGCCTTGTCAAATCATGCGGCGCCGTCGTCCTCGCCGGCGTCGCCGCCGCCCGCCTTGCGCCGGCGGCCGCGCATCGGAAGCACCTTCCCCGCGCGGGAGACGAGATCGTGCACCCTGGCGCCGAGGGTGAGGAGCTGGACGAGGCGCTCCGTCTCGAGGTGCCTGACATCCTCGTACCACCCGTTCAGGAGCTCGATGAGGTTCGTCAGCTCCTCGATGCGCTCGCGGGCGTAGGCGTCCTCCCCCTCGGCCTGATAGCCGAGCTGGAGCTCGCGCAGCTTCGACAGGGTGGGGTCGATCTCCCGCCGCTTGCGCTCCTCGGCGAGGATCCGCACGATCTCCCACATGTCCTGCGGCGTCGTGAAATACTCCCGCCTGTCGCCCGGGAAATGCTTGAGGCGGACGAGGTTCCACGCCTGGAGCTCCTTGAGGCCCATGGACACGTTGGAGCGCGAGAAGCCGAGGCTCTCGGAGATCTCCTCCGCGTTGAGGGGCGTCTCGCTGAGGAACAGGAGGGCGTAGATCTGGCCGACCGTGCGGTTGATCCCCCATCGCGAACCCATCTCGCCGAAGTGGAGGACGAATTCCTCTTGCAGGGGCGGCAGTTTCACACGCGCTCCATGAGTTGCTGCCGGCCGCGGCACGGCTCGAGGACAATAGGCCTTCGCTCGCCGTCTCCACAATCCCGGACGGACGGCCATGATGTCCGAGCCACCTCCGACGACCGGCGCTTCGGCCTTTTCCGTCCATCGCCGGGGCGAACACGCCCGATGCCGCCGGGAGGCTGAGGGCGCTCGGGGCGAATGTCGTCATCGTGACGGCGGACGTGACGGTCGCCGGCGACGGCGGCTGTTCGATCAGCGGCCTCTGACGGCAGGCGCATGAGGCGCCGACCCGGCCGACGCGGGTGAGGATGTCCGGCACGCGCCCGACCACGCCGACCCCGACCGCCTCTCGCCGCTTCGTGGGCGGACAGCTGCGGGAACAACGGCGAAGGGGCGGCCCTGTTCAGGACCGCCCCCCGCATTGCGCCGATGCGTGATCGGGATCAGGTCCCGATAACCGCCCTCATCAGGGGTAGCCGACCTCGTTGTAGATCTCCTGGGCGAGGCCGACGTTGGCGGACAGCTCCGAAAGGGGAAGCTCGTCGCGCTTGAAGTCGGTGCCCATCTGCTGGACCGCCTCGGAGGGCTCCACGCCCTCGACAACCGGGTACTCGTTGTTGCCGTCGGCCAGCATCTTCTGCGCCTCGTCGCTCAGAAGGTACTCGATGAAGCGGATCGCGTTCTCGGCGTTCGGCGCGTTCACGGCGAGGCCGATGCCCGAGATGTTGACGTGCGTGCCGTAGGAGTCCTGGTTCGGATAGACGATGCCGAGCCGCTCGATGCCGTCGGTGAGGCCGGTCACCTCCGAGGCGAGGCCGCGGGCATAGTAGTAGTGGTTGGAGATGACGATGTCGCACTCGCCGGAGATGACGGCGCGCAGCTGGTCCGTGTCACCGCCCTGCGGGGGCCGGGCGAGGTTGTTGTAGAGGCCCTCGACCCACTCGCGCGCGGCCTCCTCGCCGTTGTGCGCGATGATGGAGGCGAGCAGCGACAGCATGTAGACGTTGGACGAGGAACGCGTGCAGATCATGCCCTCGTACTTCGGATCGGCGAGATCCTCCCACGTCTCCGGCACGTCGGTCACGTCTTCGTTGTCGTAGAAGATGTGGCGCACGCGGGTGGAGACGCCGATCCACAGGTGGTCGTCCTCCTGGAGGTAGGACGGGACCTTCTCCTCGACGACGGCGGACTCGATCGGCTGCAGGAGACCTTCCTCGGCCGCGCGGGTGAGGCGGGTCACGTCGACGGTGAGGAGCAGGTCCGCCGGGCTCAGCTCGCCCTCGGAGGCCATGCGGGCGATCAGGGTGTCGCCGGAGTCCTCGATGCGGTTCACGGTGATGCCGGTCTGCTCCGTAAAGTTGGAGTAGAGCGCCTCGTCCGTGTCGTAGTGGCGCGAGGAGTAGAGGTTCACCTCACCCTGCGCGAATGCCGGTGCGGTCATGGCCGCCAGGGCAATCGCAGAAATAACGCTCTTGCGCATTGTTGCTCTCCCGTTTCTTCGGTTGAGCAGTCCCTAGCCTTGCCGTCAAACGACGTCAACACGATCACGAAAGATGATATTTAGAACAATACGAGCCCCTGCTAAACGAAATCGAAGTTGAAGAGTTCCAGAATGTGCCCGAACGCGCTGCATCCGGTCGCGAAAGGGGCGCGGGAGGGCGCTCGCGGCTCACCGCCGGCGAGGGTCTCTCGCGCCGGCGGGCGCGGGGCGGCTGGCTCCCGTCAGTATTCGCGCTCGAAATAGACGCCGAGGGAGGACTCGTCGGTCAGCGCCTCGGCGCGGACGGTCAGGCCGCGGGTGATGTCGATGTTCACCGTGACGCCGGAAGACGTCTCGCCCGCGCGCACGCCGAGATAGATGTTGTCGGCGATGTAGCGCCCGGCCTGCGCCGCCGTGCCGCCTTCGGGTGTCGTGATGACCTCGATGTCGTCGAGGCCGGAGAAGACGCGCACCTGCTCGAGCAGGCCCGGCCCGCCGCCCGAGCCGGCGAGCTCGGCGACCGCGGCGGCGAGGCGGGCGAGCTGGAAGGCTGACAGCTGGTCGACGCTGCGGCCGAAGAGAAGCTGCGAGAGGACCTCGTCCTGCGGCAGCTCGGGTTCGGACTCGAACAGGATCCGCGGGTTCCGGGCGCTCCCCGTGACGATCACCCGCACCGTCACCTCGTTCGCCTGGGTCTGTGCGACGAGGCGCAGCTCCGGGTCGAGATCGCCGAGGAGTGTGATGGACCCCTCGGTGAAGACGATGCGCTGGCCGAGCACCACGATGCGGCCGCGGATGAGGTCGAACTGGCCGACCGGCACCACGTCGGAGGCCGGCCCGGTGACGCGGACCTCGCCGCCGAACTCGGCGTCGATGCCGCGGCCGCGGATGAAGATGCGCTGCGGCGCGGAAATGAGGACGTCGAGCCTGAGCCCTGCCGCCCCGTCACCGTCGCCGTTCCGGCCGGCGAACGGGCCGAGGCGGGCGCGGCGCAGCGTCTCGAGGACGTCGGGCGGGGTGTTGACGTGCGTCACCTCGATGAGGGTCGCCGGGCCGGAGAGGCGGGAAGGCACGAGGATCTCGGCCCGCGCGATGCCGACCCTGCCGGCGACGAGCGGCGCCGCTGCGAGCGGCCCCGTCACGGTGAGGTCGGCGTCGAAGACCGCCGAAAGGAGCCGCCCGTCGGTGTAGAGCGCGTTGCGGGCCGTCACGGTGAGGTCCGCCGGGAAGGGCGGCGTGATGCCGACCGAGCCCGCGACGGAGATGCGCCCGTCGCCGAGGGAGGCTGTCAGGCTGTCGATCACCACGCGGTCGCCCGAGAGTGTGGCCGAGAGCGCCCCGCCGGTGAGGGCGAGGTTGGTCCCCGGGTCGCGAAAGTCGATCCCGCTCGCCGACACGCTGCCGGAGAGGGCCGGATCGGCGAGGGAGCCGCGCGCCTCAAGGTCGATGCGCGCGGTCCCCGAGACGACGGAGCCGCGCTCGGCGAGGAACGGCTCGGCGAGGGAGAGGGGCGCTGTCGCCGTGGCCCTCACGTCGAGGCCGGGGCCGGAGAGGGGGATGCGGCCGGACGCCTGCGCCGAGAGCCCCGCCCCCGACACGTCGAGCGCTGCCAGATCCACAGCACCGTTGCCGTAGCGTCCTTCCGCCGAGACCGTGACCGGCCCGACGCCGGCGTCCCTCAGCGGCGCCGCGGAGACGGCGGTGGCCGTCAGGCCGAACGTCGCTGAGGGATTGGTCAGCGAGCCCGTGGCCCGCGCCGTGCCGGAGAGGGCGCCAGAGACGTCGAGGTCGGGCCGGACGGCGTTCGCGAGGGCGAGGGGAAGGCGCGAGAGTGTGACGTCGAGGTCGAGCGTCCGGCCCACCGATCCGGTGGCGCGGACCGTGCCGCCGCCGACCCGCACGGACGCCTCGCGCAGCGTGACTGTGCCGCGGTCGAACGTGCCGCGCGCCGCCGCCGAGGCCGGCGGCAGCCCCGCATCGCGCAGGGGCGCGGCGGAGACGGACGGGGCGGCGACGTCGAATGCCACGCGCGGGCGCACGAGCGGACCCGTGGCCGTCACCGTGCCGGAGAGGGTGCCCGAGAGGCCGAGGTCGGGGCGCACGGCGTTCGCGAGGGCGAGCGGGAATCCCTCGACCCTCGCCGAGACGTCGAGCCGCTCGCCGATGGTGCCCGTCGCCGTCAGGGTTCCTCCGGCGATGGTGGCCCGAGCCGTCGAGAGGGTTGCCTCGCCGTCGGCGAAACTGCCAGCCACCTGCGCCGAGGCGGGGGCGATGCCCGCCTGCCGCAGCGGCGCGGCCGAGGCGTCAGACAGGCTCGCCCTGAACGTCGCCTGCGGATCCTCGAGCGAGCCCGTTAGGTCGGCGCGGCCGGAGAGGCTGCCGGAGAGCCCGAGGTCGGGCGCGACCGCGTTCGCGAGTGCGAGGGGGAGCGCGTCGAGGGCGACATCGAGGTCGAGCGTCTCGCCGACGGTTCCGAACGCGCGCAGCGTGCCGTCGCCGACCGAGACGGAAAGGCGCTCCACGGTGGCGGTCCCGCCCTCGAAGCGGCCGCGGGCGGAGGCGTCCACAGGGGCGATCCCGCGCCCTGCGAGCGGCGCGGCGGTGAGGCCGTCCGCGTCGAGCTCGGCGCTCACCACGGGCGCCTCCCGCGTGCCGGAGACGTCGACCGTGCCCGACACGGTGCCAGCGGCCGCAAGGTCCGGCCGCACGAGGTTCGCGACCGACAGCGGGACGGCGTCGAGCGCCGCCTCGAGATCGAGTGTCTCGCCGAGCGTGCCGGCGACCGTGACGGTGCCCTCGCCCACCGAGAGGCGCGTCGCGTCCACCACCACGCGGCCGTCCGTGACCGTCACCGACGTCGGGGACACGAGGCGGGCGGCGAACCCCTCGCGGGAGAGGACGAGCTCCCCGAGGGCGGCGCGGAAGCCGCCGGCGATCCGCTCCAGCGCGCCCGCGAGCTCCAGCGTCGCGCGGCCGAGATCCGCCGTGAGCGCAAGGCGCGTCGTCTCGCCAGAGCGGTCCGCGACGAGGCGGGCGGAGCGGATGTCGAAGCCGGCGAGCGCGAGGGCGCGCACGTCCGCGGTGCCCTCGACGGCGGGAACACCGAAGGCGTCGTCGACGGCAAGGTCGACGTCCGCGAAGCCGAGCGCGACGCCGGCCGCCTCCACCTGCCGCGCCTCGGCGTCGACGGCGAGGGCCTGCGTGCCGTCGTCCGCCGAGAGGGAGACGTCCGCGGAGACGCTGCCCGACGCTTCGGCCAGGGCGAGCGGGGCGACGCGGGAGAGCTCCGGGATGGACAGGGAGAGATCGCCCTCGAAGAGGCCGGTCCGCGACAGGAAGGCGAGCGTCCCGGAGGCGGTGGCGTCGGCGACGCTGGCGGAGAGGTCGCGCAGCGTCCGCCCGCCCTCGTCGCTGACGAGGGTCGCCGAAAGCCGGAGCGGCTCGCCCGCGAAGGTGCCTTCCACCGACAGGCGCCCGTCGAGGTCGAAGGGGACGCCGCTGTCGGGCTCGAGCGTTCCGTCGAAGCCTGCGAGGAGGCCGTCGAGCCGGCGGTCGGAGAGGACGAGACCGGGGCTCGTGATCTCGGCGACGACGTCGGGCCGGGCGGGATTTCCGGTCACGGCGAGGCGGGCCGAGAGCGGGCCCGACGCCTCTTCCGTCAGCGCGGAGAGGTCCGAAAGGTTCGCCTCGGCGGTGAGGTCGGTGTGGGTGCCCGAGACGACGCCGTCGGCCGCGACGGAGAACTCCGTCGAGGCGATGCGGAAGTCCTGGAAGGCGATCTCCCCCTCACCCCGCGCGGCGCCGCCGGAGATCGTTGTCTCGCCGTCGAGAAGGCCGTCGACTGCGGGGATGCCGACGGCAAGGTTCCGGGCGGTGCCGTCGAGGGCGAGCTCGAAGAGCCCGTCGAAGCCGACGTCACCCTCGGCGCTCAGCGCCACCGCCCCGCCGAGCGGACGGCCGACGAGCGCGCGGAAGGCGCCGAGATCGTCAGCCTCGAGGCGATAGCTGCCGGAAAGACCGTCCGACACGGTGCCCGCGAAGGCGGCGTCGAGGCCGGCCGTTGAAATTTGCGCCCGGTCGAGGCCGAGGGGCGC
>Ga0076929_100088_pt1 | contig 178382 bp, 178 predicted proteins | sample HotLakConUCCSL28_FD_87104 | JGI IMG/M metagenome (GOLD analysis project Ga0076929, IMG submission 87104) | Hypersaline microbial mat communities from Hot Lake, Washington, USA - Hot Lake Consortium UCC-SL28 (version 3) (version 3) | ecosystem: Environmental > Aquatic > Thermal springs > Hot...
GCCACTGGTGTTCCTCCGAATATCTACGAATTTCACCTCTACACTCGGAATTCCACTCACCTCTCTCGAACTCAAGACTAGCAGTATCAAAGGCAGTTCCAGGGTTGAGCCCTGGGATTTCACCTCTGACTTACTAATCCGCCTACGCGCGCTTTACGCCCAGTAATTCCGAACAACGCTAACCCCCTCCGTATTACCGCGGCTGCTGGCACGGAGTTAGCCGGGGTTTCTTTACCAGGTACTGTCATTATCATCCCTGGCGAAAGAGCTTTACGACCCTAAGGCCTTCTTCACTCACGCGGCATGGCTAGATCAGGGTTTCCCCCATTGTCTAAGATTCCCCACTGCTGCCTCCCGTAGGAGTCTGGGCCGTGTCTCAGTCCCAGTGTGGCTGATCATCCTCTCAAACCAGCTATGGATCGTCGGCTTGGTAGGCCATTACCCCACCAACTACCTAATCCAACGCGGGCCGATCCTTCTCCGATAAATCTTTCCCCCGAAGGGCGTATACGGTATTAAACCCAGTTTCCCGGGACTATTCCGTAGAGAAGGGCACGTTCCCACGCGTTACTCACCCGTCCGCCGCTAGATCCGAAGATCTCGCTCGACTTGCATGTGTTAGGCCTGCCGCCAGCGTTCGTTCTGAGCCAGGATCAAACTCTCAAGTTGAAAGCTCGTTACCGAGCTAACCTTGACGTTCGAACCTCTGCACATCGTCCGTTCCGGCTAGGAACGGACAGTCTCTGTTTGTTGTGCTTCGGGTTTCATCAGAAACCGAAAGCCGTACAAACAGTGAAGCTGACACTCCATCATCGGGCCGAAACCCTAAGAGCGCGATATACAGACGTTGATCCATCGAACTGGACCAAACCGCCCGCATATCTCTTCAGAAACCAGCAATTTCAAAGAGCGGAGAGACAAAAATCAACCGACTGCGCCTCTTGCTTTAAGCGCTGCCCGCCTCATGGTGTCTCTGTTTTTTGTACCTCGCGGTGCGTCTGCATCTCTGCGTCGGCGCCGTCTGGCGTCCCGTTAGCGCCTCAGCGCCGCCGGTGAGGGGGTATTTACGGATGGGGCCGGGGACCCGCAAGGGCTTTTTTGCGGAAAGATGACATTTTTTGCTCCAACCGATGAAATCGCTTTTTTTTCATGGTGTTAGGCGTTCGGATTTCTTTGGGGGATCGGCCCTTGCGGCCATGTGCAGGCCCGACTCGCCCGACTCGATGGGCCCAGATCACCGCTGTCTTGTGGTTATGCACAGGCCTATCCCCAGATATGGGGGGCAGGCACCCAAATCACCCCCGAGTCACCGCGCGACTCGCGCTCCCTGCCGGCGAATCCGCAGGGCGAGCAGCCCGAGGATCGTGAACAGGTAGACCAGAGGCTCGATCTGGAAGCCTTTCGCCAGCCAGACGTAATGTACCGCACCCAGCACCGCCGCCGGGTAGACCAGGCGATGCAGCTTGCGCCATTTCAGGCCGCCAAGCCTGCGCACCGCCCAGTTGTTCGAGGTCACCGCCAGCGGGATCAGCAGCACGAACCCCGCCATCCCGATCGTCACGTAGGGCCGTTCCACGATATCCGCCCAGATCGCCGACAGGCGCTGCACGTCCAGCACGGCCCAGACGAGGAAATGTGCAAGCACGAAGAAAAAGGCCAGCACACCGATCGCCCGGCGAAACGGCATAAGGTTGAGGCCCAGATGCTGGCGCAGCGGCGTCACCGCCAGCCCCGCCACGACAAGTTGCAAGGCCAGCTCCCCATAGCGGTGTTCCAGTGCCTCGATCGGCTCGACGCCCAGGCCGCCTGTCGCCGCCAGCCAGAACAGCCAGCCGCCCCACCCCGCGCCCGCGATATAGAGTGTCCAGGGCGGCACGCGCCGCAACCCCGCGTTGACGCGGCTCATCAGAGGCGGTGGCGCCGTCATGTCTGACCCGCCCGACATCGCCTCAGAAGAACTCCGCGAGGTCCATTCCCTCGTAGAGATGCGCGACCTCGTCCTCGTAGCCGTTGAACATCAGCGTATCGATGCGCGGCGCGAAAAGGCCGCCGCCGATCCGCCGCTCGGTCGCCTGAGACCAGCGCGGATGGTTCACGTTCGGGTTCACGTTGGAATAGAATCCGTATTCCCGCGGCTGCGCGGCGTTCCAGCTGGCATAGGGTTCCTCGTCGGTCAGCGTGATCCGCACGATCGACTTGATCGACTTGAAGCCATACTTCCACGGCACGACCAGCCGGATGGGTGCGCCGTTCTGGTTCGGCATCGGCTCACCGTAAAGACCCGTCGCCAGGATCGTCAGCGGATGCATCGCCTCATCGAGGCGCAGCCCCTCGCGATAGGGCCATTCCAGCACCGGCACCCGTACCCCCGGCATCTCCTCGGGGCGCAGCAGCGTCTCGAAGGCGACGTAGCGCGCGCCCTCCTGCACACCCACCCGCTCCAGCAGGTCGGCCAGTTCGAAACCGTTCCACGGGATGACCATCGACCACGCCTCGACACAGCGCAGCCGGTAGATGCGCTCTTCTATCGTCATGCCCTCGACGATCTGCTCGAAGGAATAGGTTCCGGGGTTGTCGACCATCCCGTCGATCACGATCGACCAGGGCTGGGTCGTCATGCCTTGCGCGTGGCGCGCGGGGTCGCTCTTGCCCGTGCCGAACTCGTAGAAGTTGTTGTAGGTCGTGATCTCTTCCCAGGTGTTGGGCGCGTCGTCGCCCTGCGCGCGCGCCGCGCCGCCGATCAGGCCGGCCCCCAGCATCGCACCCGCACCGGCCATGATCTGGCGGCGGTTGAGGTACATCTCCTTGGGCGTGACATCATTCCATGTCAGGTCGGACGTGTAGCGGCGGGCCATGCGGTTCTCCTCACTCGGGTCGCGAATATCTTGCATCGGATATGGGGCGCGACCCAAGCGGTGACACGCAAACTCACGAAACTGTTCCGCTTCGGTGTCTTCAGGCCGCCGGATACAATCGGTCCATGGGGATCGAACTGCCGTCAGGCTGCACGATCCGCACATGCCGCCGCCTCAAGAGGCGCGGTTCGCTCACGCCGACCGAATGGGCGATCGTCTCCACGTCCTTCACGATCCCCCTGGCATAATGCGCGACGCGCTTGTCCTTGTCCTCGACCACCAGCCCCTCCTGGAACCGCGGATCATGGGTCGTGATGCCGGTGGGGCAGGTGTTCTTGTGGCACTTCAGCGCCTGGATACACCCCAACGAGAACATGAAGCCGCGCGCCGAGGTCACGAAATCGGCCCCCGCCGCCAGCGCCCAGGCGACATCGCCGGGGTTCACCAGCTTTCCGCTTGCCACCAGCCGGATGCGCTCCTTCAACCCCATCCGGTTGCGCAGGTCGGTCAGCCGCGGCAGCGCCTCGCGGATCGACATGCCGACCAGGTCCATGAGCGGCATGGGGCTTGCACCTGTCCCGCCCTCGCCGCCATCCAGCGTGATGAAATCCGGCGCGCTTTCGGCGCCGCGGCGGTTGATCTCCTCGAACAGCTCCTCGAAGGCATGCAGATGCCCCATAACCGTCTTGATGCCCACGGGCTTGCCCGTCACCTCCCTGATATGTGCGACAAGATCGAGCAATTCGGCCACGTTCCCGGCTTCGCGGTGCCGGTTCGGGCTGATCGAGTCCTCCCCCGTCGCGATGCCCCTGATCTCGGCGATCTCGGCGGTGATCTTGGCGCCCGGCAGGATGCCGCCCTTTCCGGGCTTGGCGCCTTGCGCCAGCTTCAGCTCGAACATCTTGACCTCGGGCCGCTCGGCCAGCGCGCGCAGCTTGACGTCATCGAGGTTGCCTTGCGCATCGCGCACGCCGTATTTCGCGGTCCCGATCTGAAAGACGATGTCGCACCCCCCTTCCAGGTGGTAGGGCGACAGCCCGCCTTCCCCGGTGTTCATCCACATCCCGGCCATGCGCGCGCCCCGGCTCAGCGCACGCACGGCGGGCGCCGAGATCGCACCGTAGCTCATGCCCGAGATGTTGAAGAACGACCGCGCCTCGTAGGGGATCGTCGCATGGGGGCCGATCACCATGGGCTCGGAACTGGCGAACTGGTCGTCCAGCGGCGGAAAGGGCGCAGGCGTGAAGATCGGTGTGCCGACCTCGCCGATATTGCGCGTCGATCCGAAGGGCAGCGTGTTGGACCCGCCCTCCGAGGCATGCCGCACCCAGTCGCGCTGCGCCCGGTTGAACGGAAGCTCCTCGCGGTCCATCGCAAAGAAATACTGCCGAAAGAACTCGCCCAACGTGGTGAACAGACCGCGAAACCGCCCGATCACCGGGTAGTTGCGCCGAATGGCGTCACCGGTCTGCGTCCGGTCCAGAACGAAGACGATCGCGGCGGCAAGGCAGACCAGGCCGATCACCAACCAGAACGCCAGCGCCAGCGCCTCCAGATACCATGTCATTCTCGCCATCCTCCTGCCGCAGGCCTTTGAAACAATACCGGCCGTTGTGGTCACGACCTCTCAAATCATCTCACACCGAATTGATTGGAAAGGCGCAGAACGCGCCGCTTAGGCGCAAAGGTCGCATCGTCAAGGGCGCCGGCGAAAAACCGCTTCGCTTGAAAGCATCTCGGCCTCAGCCACATCGCGCTTCGACGAGGGGCCGATAATCCCTCGCACACACACTCACGAAGGAGAGATCCATGCGCAAGATGATCCTTGCCCTGACTGCAACCACCGCCCTCACCGGCACGGCTTTCGCTGATGGCCACGGCATGAACATCGTCGAAACCGCCGTCGGCGCAGGCAGCTTCACCACGCTCGTCGCCGCCGTCGAGGCCGCAGGCCTGGTCGAGACGCTGTCGGGCGAAGGTCCCTTCACCGTCTTCGCTCCCACGGATGAAGCCTTCGCCGCTCTGCCCGAGGGCACCGTCGAGGCGCTGCTCCTGGAAGAGAACCGTGACCAGCTGATCGCGATCCTGACCTACCACGTCGTCCCCGGCGCCGTGATGTCGACCGATCTCAGCGATGGCATGACCGCCGCCACCGTGCAGGGCAGCGAAATCACGGTGTCCCTCGGTGACAGCGTCATGATCAACGACGCGACCGTGACGGCCGCGGACATCGAGGCGTCGAACGGCGTCATCCATGTCATCGACACGGTGATCCTGCCCCCGATGTAAATCGGGATCAGGTGGCAGGTCCGGGCCGGTCCTGGGCCTGCCAACCACTTTGCAACATCCATAACGACCGGGTTCACCTGTCCAAACAACGGAGATCTGCCATGAACCGTCGCAAATTCCTCACCACCTCTGCCCTCGGCCTCGCCGCGACCGCCACCACCGGCCTCATGTCCACCGTGCCGGCGCGCGCCGTCACCGGCTCGGCCAGCATCGTCGACCTCGCCGTCGCGACGCCCCAGCTGTCGACGCTCGTGACCGCCGTTCAGGCCGCGGGCCTGGTCGATGCGCTGTCCGCACCGGGCAGCCTGACCGTCTTCGCCCCAACCAACGAGGCATTCGCCGCCCTGCCCCATGGCGTGCTCGACGGGCTGCTGGCCGACACCGACGCCTTGACCAACGTGCTCACCTACCACGTCTCGGGCAGCTACTACCCGGCCTCCGCCCTGATCGGGCAGCGCGGCCGCGTGCCGACGCTTCAGGGCGGGTTCATCCGCGTGAACGCGACCGGCTCGGGCGTTCACCTGAACGGCAACACCCGCGTGACCACGCCCGATGTCTTCGCCTCGAACGGCGTCGTCCATATCATCGACCGAGTGCTGCTGCCGCACTGATCGACCGCACCTCCCCGCACGAGAAAACGCCCCCGAACCGAATGGCCGGGGGCGTTGTCATGTCCGGGATCAGGGTCTCTCAATACCTGTAGGACAAGGCCACGACACGCCCGTCCGCCAGCGTGATCTCGGCGGCATAGAGTTCCAGCGGCCCATCGTCATCGACCTGCCCCGAGACCTGCACCCGCTCACCGGCGCGCACCGGCATCGTGTTCGGCCCGATATAGACAAGCACCCGGCCCGTTGCATCGGCCAGCAGGAATTCATCCTCGTCGGTGATACGCTCGACCGTGCCCGCGACCGTCACCTGCAGACCGGGGCGCAAATCCCCGACCGTGGTCACTTTTGCCAGCGCAAGGCCCGGAAACGTAAGGGCCAGCGCCGCGGCAATCGTCCATGCCGTTTTCATCGCCGTTCCCCCTCAATCCAGCGCGACAAGCAGCAGCACCAGCGCCACAAGGCCGCCCAAGGCGATACCCCAGCCGGGCAGCGTCACGGTCACGTCGGATTTGAGCCACCCGCGCAGACGCTCGGTCTGCGACGGCACCTTGTCGTCGGTCTGCTGTGTCATGTGCGTCATCCTCGTTGTGTCACTGCGCCGATATAGGTCGGGCAACACCCAGAGAAACCCTATTGAATTTCAATATCCGATAGGTTTTCCAAAAGTCGGCACGAAAAGGCCCCCGATCCGGCGACCGGGGGCCTTTTCTTCCTGTCACGCGCGGTCAATGCACCACGGCATCATCCGGCTTGGGCCGGTTCGAGGGCGCCACGCGGTCGCCCACGATCAGCCCATCGACCCCGGCATGCACCGAAACCGCGCTGCCATCCACGATCTCGCCGGCAAGGATCATCTCGGCCAGCTGGTCCTGCAACGCGCGCTGGATCACCCGCTTCAGCGGGCGCGCGCCGAAGACCGGGTCATAGCCCTCGTCGGCCAGCCAGCTCAGCGCGGCCTCGTCCAGCTCCAGCGTGATCTTGCGCTGCGCCAGACGCGTCTCCAGCCGCTTCAACTGGATGCGCACGATCCCGTCCATGTCGTCCCGCGTCAGCCGGTCGAAGACGATCATGTCGTCCAGCCGGTTCAGGAACTCGGGCCGGAAATGGGCGCGCACCGCGTCCATCACGTCGCGCTTGGCCTGCGCCGCGTCCGACCCGTCGGGCAACTGGCTCAAGGCCTGTGACCCGAGGTTCGACGTCAGCACGATGATCGTCTGCTTGAAGTCGACGCGACGCCCCTGCCCATCGGTCAGGATACCGTCGTCCAGCACCTGCAGCAGCACGTTGAAGACCTCAGGATGCGCCTTTTCGACCTCGTCGAACAGGATCACCTGGTAGGGCCTGCGCCGTACGGCTTCGGTCAGAACGCCGCCCTCGTCATAGCCGACATATCCCGGCGGGGCGCCGATCAGCCGCGCGACCGAGTGCTTCTCCATGAACTCGCTCATGTCGATCCGCACCATCGCCTGGTCATCGTCGAACAGGTACTCGGCCAAGGCCTTGGTCAGCTCGGTCTTGCCGACGCCGGTCGGCCCGAGGAACAGGAACGAGCCAAGCGGGCGGTTCTCGTCCTGCAAGCCCGCCCGCGCACGGCGCACCGCACGGGACACGGCCTGCACGGCCTGCGTCTGGCCGATCACGCGGCGGCCCAGCTCCTCTTCCATCTTCAGCAGCTTCTCGCGCTCGCCTTCCAGCATCTTCGACATCGGGATGCCGGTCCAGCGCTCGACCACGGCCGCGATCTGTTCGGGGCGGACGGCCTCTTCGACCATGACGTCCTCGTCCTGCTCCTCCGCCGCGGCCAGCTCCTTCTCGAGCTGCGGGATCACGCCATAAGACAGCTCACCCGCCTTGGCGAGGTCACCCTGCCGCTTCGCCTGGTCCAGTTCCGCGCGGGCCGCGTCCAGCCGCTCCTTCAACGTCCGCGCCGATTCAAGCTTGTCGCGCTCGGCCTGCCATTTCGCCGTCATCTCCGCCGATTGCTGCTGCAGGTCGCCCAACTCGCGCTCCAGCTTCTCCAGCCGGTCCTTCGAGGCCTGGTCGTCCTCCTTCTTCAGCGCCTCGGCCTCGATCTGCATCTGCAGGATCTGCCGATCGAGCGCGTCCAGCTCCTCGGGCTTCGAATCCACCTCCATCCGCAGACGGCTGGCGGCCTCGTCCATCAGGTCGATCGCCTTGTCCGGCAGGAACCGGTCGGTGATGTAGCGATGCGACAGCGTCGCCGCCGCCACAAGCGCGGCGTCGGAGATCCGCACACCATGGTGCAACTCGTATTTCTCCTTGATGCCGCGCAGGATCGAAACGGTATCCTCCACCGTCGGTTCCTCCACCACCAGCGGCTGGAACCGGCGGGCAAGGGCCGCGTCCTTCTCGACATACTTGCGGTATTCATCCAGCGTCGTGGCACCCACGCAGTGCAACTCACCCCGCGCCAGCGCCGGCTTGATCAGGTTGGCCGCGTCCATCGCGCCATCGGATTTGCCCGCGCCCACCAGCGTGTGCATCTCGTCGATGAACAGGATGATCTCGCCCGCCGCCGCGGTGATCTCGCCCAGGACGGCCTTCAGCCGCTCCTCGAACTCGCCGCGATATTTCGCGCCAGCGATCAGCGCGCCCATGTCGAGCGCCATCAGGGTCTTGTTCTTCAGGCTTTCCGGCACGTCGCCGTTGATGATCCGTAGCGCCAGGCCCTCCGCGATCGCCGTCTTGCCGACGCCGGGTTCACCGATCAGCACCGGGTTGTTCTTCGTGCGGCGGCTCAGCACCTGCATCGCGCGACGGATTTCCTCGTCGCGCCCGATGATCGGGTCGATCTTGCCCTCGCGCGCGGCTTCCGTCAGGTCGCGGGCGTATTTCTTCAAGGCTTCATAGCTGTCCTCGGCCCCGGCGCTGTCCGCCGTCCGCCCCTTGCGCAGATCGTTGATCGCCGCGTTCAGCGCCTGCGCGTTCACCGCGCCCGCGTCCAGCGCATCCTTGGCGCCCGATTTCACCACGGCCAGGGCGGTCAGAAGACGCTCCACCGCGACGAAACTGTCGCCCGCCTTCTGCGCGATCTTCTCGGCCTCGTCGAGAACCTTGGCGGTCTGCTTGTCGAGGTAGGTCTGCCCGGCATCGCCGGTCACCTTGGGCATCTTCGCCAGCGCAAGCTCGACCGATTCCAGAACACGTTTCGGGGCACCGCCCGCCCGCGCGATCAGGTTCGACGCCAGGCCCTGTTCGTCATCCATGAGAGCCTTCAGGATATGCTCGGGGGCCAGCTTCTGGTGGTCCTCGCGCTGTGCGATCGTCTGCGCGGCCTGAAGGAACCCGCGGGCGCGATCGGTGAACTTCTCCAAGTTCATGGTCTGTCTCCTTTTTCAAGCGCCCGCTCTGCCACCACCCGGCCTTGCGGCATGGCGGCCAATGGGCCTCGTCAACCATGTGGGAAGCGGCCCCGCCCCCTGCAAGTCGCAAGACGGGGAAACAGGACCGACATTCCCCTAGGCGGAATGTTGATTCTCTGGCAAACAGCGCCTCGTGGTCGTGTGTGTTCTGGCCACCAAGGGGGGCGCCTCTCTGGGTACCGGCGCTCCCCGATCCGGTGGACAGCGGGCGCACGCATGCCTAGGAACGGCGAAACCCGATCCGAAAGGCACGCACCCATGTCCGATGACCGCCTGATCGTCGCCCTCGATGTCGACAACGCCCTGCAGGGCCTGCAACTGGCCGAACGCATCGGCGACGCGGTCTCGTTCTACAAGATCGGGCTGGGGATGCTGACGGGCGGCGGCCTCGCGCTCGCCAACGAGCTCAAGCAGGAACACGGCAAGCGCATCTTCCTCGACATGAAGTTCTTCGACATCGGCGCGACCGTCGAAAAGGCCGTGCGCGGCATCGCGGCCTATGATCTCGATTTCCTCACGGTCCACGGCGACCCGCAGGTCGTCCGCGCCGCCAAGGAGGGCGCGTCCGGCAAGGATCTCAAGATCCTCGCGGTCACGATCCTCACCTCCAACGACCGCGCCGACCTCGACGCCAACCTGATCGTGCCCGGAGACATGGCCGAGATCGTGGCGGCCCGCGCCGCCCGCGCCTTCGAGGCCGGGGCCGACGGCGTCATCGCCTCCCCGCACGAGGCCGCACTGATCCGCGCCCTGCCCGAGGCCCATGGTCGCCTGATCGTCACCCCCGGCGTCCGCCCCTCTGGCAGCGACACCGGCGACCAGAAGCGTATCGCCACCCCCGCCGCCGCCATCGCGGCAGGCGCCGATCACATCGTCGTCGGCCGCCCCGTCTGGCAGGCCCCCGACCCGCGCACGGCAGCGCAGGCGATCATCGCCGAGCTTGCCGCGACAGGCTGAGCGCCCGGATCAGTTGTCGTTGATGTCGTGGTCAAAGGTCTTCACCTGCCCGCGGTAGACGCCCACCCAGCGGCGCAGCGCCAGCCAGGACACCAGCGACACCACCGAGAAGACCAGCAGCAACAAGGGCAACGACCCGCCTAGCCACACCGCAAGCGGCCCGCCCACCAGCAGGATCAGCGCGACCACCGCGGCCCCGACGGCAAAGCCCAGCAGCACGAAACCGGGGATCAGCACCTCGCCGATCGCAAGGCCCACGGCGGCCACGCCCCAGACCCACCACGCCGCCCACATCAGCTGCGCCCCTTGAGCATCTGGAACGCCTTGCCGAAGGCATCCACCGCATCGGCGGGCACCACGATGGTCTGGCTGCCCTGCCCCGAGGCCATCTTGGCGATCCCCTTCACCTGCTCCAGCGCGATGTTGTACTGCACGGCCTCCAGCCCGCCCCTGGCGATCGCCTCGGCCACGACGCCCGTGGCATAGGCCTCGGCATCGGCCTCGATCCGGCGCGCCTCGGCGGCCTGCCGCGCGGCGTACAGCTCGGCATCGGCGTTCAGCTCGACCGCACGTTTCTGCCCCTCGGCCCGCGTCACCGCGGCACGCCGCTCACGCTCGGCATTCAACTGCTGCAGCATCGCATCCCGCGTCGCCTGATCGAGGTTCACATCGAGAATTTCCGCCCGCGTCACCTCGATCCCCCAGTCATCGACCGCGCCCTCCACGCTCGCCTTTATCGTGGCGATCAGCATCGCGCGGTTCGACTGCACCTCGTCCAGTTCCATCTTGCCGATCTCGGCCCGCACGATGCCCGCCACCGTGGTGGCGATGGCCCCGTCCACGTCCCGGATGCGATAGACCGTCCGCTCCGGCTGCAAGATGCGGTAGAAGACGCTGGTCTCCACCTGCACCAGCACGTTGTCGGCGGTGATCGCGTCCTGGCTCGCCGTGGGCAACTGCCGCTCGAGGATCGAGACCCTGTGCGCCACCCGGTCGAGGAAGGGAACGATGAAGTTGATCCCCGGCCCCAGCACCGATTTCAGCCGCCCGAACCGCTCCACCACATGCTGCTCGGACTGCGGCACGATCCGGATCGCAAGGAAAATGCAAAGGATGATGAAGAGAGCAAGCAGCAGGATCACGAGATTCCCGCCCAGAAGATCGGCTAACACCTGGTCCATATCCATCCTCGTCTGTTGGTCTTCGGGCTTCATGCATCAGCATATGCGGGCGCAGCACGCTCAAGGCCAGATCAAAATGGGGCAGGCAGACGGGGGAATTCCGCACCGCGTCTCCCCCGTCACAGCCACCGGCAGGGCCATCCGCCACCTTCCGCCGCGGCCGTGATCGGCCTATCTTCGCGCCATGCCCAGCCTCTGCCGCGATTGCCTGCATCCCTTCGACACCGGCCGCCGCTGCCCGGCCTGCGGCAGCCCGCGCATCACGTCCCACCCCGAGCTGTGGGATCTCTCCATCGCCCACATGGATTGCGACGCCTTCTATGCGTCGGTCGAGAAACGCGACGATCCCGATCTGCGCGACAAGCCCGTGATCATCGGCGGCGGGCGGCGGGGCGTGGTCTCCACCGCCTGCTACATCGCCCGCATCAAGGGCGTGCGCTCGGCCATGCCGATGTTCCAGGCGCTCAAACTCTGCCCCGAGGCCGTGGTGGTGCGCGGCCGGATGGAGGTCTACGCCCAGGTCTCCCGCCAGATCCGCGCCATGATGGAAGACATGACGCCCGCCATCGAACCCCTCTCGCTTGACGAGGCGTTTCTCGATCTCACCGGCACCGCGCGACTGCACGGGTCACCCCCCGCCGTCCTCCTCGCCCGGCTGGTGAAACGCATGCAAACCGAACTTGGCATCACCGGCTCCATCGGCCTGTCGCACAACAAGTTCCTCGCGAAACTCGCCTCCGACCTCGACAAGCCGCGCGGCTTCTCCGTCATCGGCAAGGCCGAAACCATGGACTTCCTCCGAGACAAGCCCGTGCGCATGATCTGGGGCATCGGCGCCGCCGGGCAGGCCAGCCTCGAGGCGGTCGGCATCCGCACCTTCGCCGATCTGCGCCGCTGGGACAGGCGCGACCTGCACGAGCGGTTCGGCACGATGGGCGAACGCCTCTGGCACCTGTCGCGCGGCGAAGACAGCCGCCGCGTCTCGGCCGACCGCGCGATCAAATCCATCTCCAACGAAACCACCTTTGCCGAGGACATCTCCGACCCGGACCTCCTCGACGGCCATATCTGGCGCCTCGCCGAAAAGGTCGCCGACCGCGCCAAGGCCAGGGGGCTCGCGGGCCGCACCGTGACGCTGAAACTCAAGCGCAACGATTTCCGGCTCCTGACCCGCCGCCTGTCGCTGCCCGACGGCACCCAGATCGCCGACCGCCTCTACCGCGCCGCGCGCAGCCTCTACGACCAGACGGACCACCCCAAACCCTACCGCCTGATCGGCGTCGGCCTCTCGGACCTGATCCCGGCCGAGGCCGCCGACCGCTCCTCAGACCTCCTCGACCCGCAGGAAGCCCGCCGGATCGAGGCCGAACGCGCCACCGACGCCATCCGCAAACGCTTCGGCGAGGACGCCATCCTCAAGGGCCGCGCGCTGCGCTGATCCCCCCTTCATCTTGGCAGATACAACTCCGGGGGAATCCCGTAGGTCGCCATTGGATGCGCCATTGGTCCGAGCGACAATGGCGACGGGGCAGAGCCCCCCGCGCGAAGCGCAAACAAAAGACTCACGGAGCGAAGCGACCTGAAAGGAACGCGGCCCAGGCCGCTCCTTTTGGTCAGGGGCGGTTCACTCGGCCGCCAGCGGCACCCGGCCGGGGCGCGCGGCGATCACCCGGTCGATCACGTTGGTGATGATCCGCTTCATCGCATCGAAATTGCCCGACGGCCTGAGCAGCCGCTCGTTCATGTAGAGCGCCCGGTCGATCTCGATCTGCACCGCATGGCGCCCGCGCGAGGGGCGGCCATACTGCTGTGTCACGAACGCGCCCGCGAAAGGCGCGTTGCGGATCACGCTCAGACCCTCCGACAGAAACGCGTCTTCGAGGACGTCCACCACCTCGGTCGCCGCCGATGCCCCGAACCGGTCGCCCAGCACCACCTGCGGACGCGGCCTGCCGGGGCGCGCGACCCCGTCCAGCGCCTCGTGCGGCATCGAGTGGAAATCCAGCAGCACCGCCTCGCCGAAGGCGCGCTGCGCCTCGGACATCAACCCGTCAAGCGCCGCGTGATAGGGGTGCCAGACCTGCGCGATTCGCGCCTCGGCCTCGGCGCGGCTGATCTTGCCGCGGTAGATGGCGCGGCCATTGGCGACGACCCGCGGGATCACCCCCAACCCCGACGAGATGCGCGGCGTCTGCACCACGCGCATCACCCCCTCCACCACGCCGGGATCGAGTTCTTCGGGGCTGCGGTTCAGATCGAGCCAGGCGCGCGGATATTCCGCCGCGATCAGGGGCGCCCCCAGTCCCGGCGCGCCGGCCACAAGCATGTCCATGAAGGCGTCTTCGGACGACCTGACGCTGCGCGCATCCAGCACCGTCGCGGCCAGGAACGCCGCAGGGTAATGGCGCCCCGAATGCGGCGAGGCCACCACCACGGGCGTCAGCAGGTCACGCGGTCGGTCGATGCGAAAGGCGGCGGGCATGGGCGCTCCGGCTAAGGTCGTTGCGACAGGATATAGCGGGTTTTTGCGCAAGGCCAAAAGCTCTTGAACCCCCTCGGCGATCCTTCTATAGACCGCTCACCCAAGCGGCGGCAGTGCGGCAGCGGGCCGTCGGGCCGTCGTTCCGCGCAGATTGCCGGAGGGGACCGGGCGGTTAGCTCAGCGGTAGAGCACTACGTTGACATCGTAGGGGTCACTGGTTCGATCCCAGTACCGCCCACCAGGCCGCACCTTTCCCTAGGAAAGTGTCGGCAGGCCGCACTTTTCGAATGGAAAGTGTCGGCAATCCACGCTTCTCCCGAAAGGGCGTGGCGACATGAACCGGCCTCTCGGGGCCAGAACGAAATTTCAGGCGCATCGCCGCGCCGCGACGAAGGAGACAGGCCATGAAGGTCAAGAACTCGCTCCGCTCGCTCAAGCAGCGCCATCGCGATTGCCGCGTCGTGCGCCGCAAGGGCCGGGTCTACGTGATCAACAAGACCCAGCGCCGCTTCAAGGCCCGCCAGGGCTGAGGCAGCAGTGCATTACCGATGAGAAAGGCCGCCCTCGGGGCGGCTTTTTTCGTGGCCGGTCGCCAACCGCACCTCTCGACGCAAACGCCCAAGCGGCAGCCAAGGGGGGCCGGGCCGACGCGCGCCGGGCGGCATGGGCGCGGCACAAGGCCGTGACCTCGACGAAGCGGCTTTCGTCGCGTCTGCTCAGACAGAATACGCCGTCCCCCGGCTCACATCGGCCGCAAGGTAGCTGCCATCCGGCAGAACCCCGATGTAGCCGGAATACTCGCGATTCTCGGCGAAATTGCGCGGCTGCAACTCCGGCAGGAACTCGCGCGACACGGCCAGGTCGGCGGGATCCTGCGCGACCGCCGCCGCGGCGAGGCAGACCAGAACACCCGCGGCGATCGCACCACCCGGACCGGGCTTCAGTCGAAGATCCGTCCGCCGATCGCCTCGGCCAGCAGACGCACCACGGTGATCTGGTCGAGATACCCTGTCGCCGACACACCGCGCGACCGCTGGTAGGCGCGAATCGCCCCGCGCGTCTGCGCATCGAACTGCCCGTCCGCGCGCCCCGGATCGAACCCGAGCGCGGCCAGCCGTTGCTGGACCAGCACGCGCATCTGCCCGTTGAGGTTCAGCGCCGCCTCCCGCGCCTCGGCCCGGGCCAGCTCCTCCGGCGTCAACCCGGTCCGCAGCACCGCGATACGCGCCTCCGCCTCGTCGACGAAAAGACCACGGGGGTAGCTGTCGAGGTACCGGTCATAGGCGTCGATCGTGTCGAGGGCGCGCACCTCTTCCCACAGCGCCCGCTCATCGGCCTGGGCCTCGGCCAGCCGCTCCGCCTCGATCGCTGCCAGCCGGTCGCGCGCGACCTCCGAGAACAGACCGTCGGGATAGCGCGCGATATAGGCCCGCAACGCCGCTTCGTCCGCACCCTGCCCGGTCGCCTGCCAAAAGGCGCGGTCGGCGCGCTCTTCCGCCTCGCGCTGGCGGCGGGCCTCTTCCTCCAGCTCGGCGGCCCGCTGCGCCCCCGCCTCGCGCAGGACCGCGATCTGCGGCCCGGTCAGAAAGCCGGTCACCGCGACACCGCGGCTCTCCTGCCAATTCCGGATCGCGCCCCGCGTGCCGGGGCCGAAAATACCGTCGATCCCGCGCGGATCGAACCCGAGGATCGTCAGGTCACGCTGGATCTGCTGGCGCTGCGTCCGGCTGAGACCCAGCGCCGCCTCGGCGGCCTCGGCCTGCGCCAGCGGGTCGGCGGCCTCGGCCTCCAGCGCCTCGGCGCGGCGCCGCGCCTCCTCGGCAAAGGCGCCTTGCGGAAACTGTTCGACATAGGCGCGGAAGGCGCCCGCCGTGTTCAACTCCTGCACCGCGGCCCACAACGCCGTTTCCTCGTCCGAAGGCCCCTGCGGCTCCGTCACGGCGGCCCCGCCTTCGACCTCCGGCAGGAAGGGCAAGGCGGCCGACAGGAACCCGTGACTGCGCAGATCGCGCGCGTCGGCAAGGGCCGCGGCCAGATCGGCACCGGGCTGCAGCACCACCTGCCGCGCGAAAACGGCAAGGTCATCGGGGGCCCCCGATACCACGGTCACGCCCTGCGGCGCCTCGATCGGCCCGAACCCCCGGGCAAGGCCGGGGCCAAGGTCGATGCGCCGCGCCTCCTGGCCCAGCAGCACGACCGCCTGGCCGGGCGCCCGGCCCGCGATCTCGAACAGCACGTCGAGCGATATGCCGACCGCGCCCACCGACCCCAGGTCGGGCCGGTCCGCCTCGGTGCCGAGGATCCACGTCTCCCCCTGCGAGCGCGCGACATGACCGGCCAGCGCGATCAGCACCCGCTCGGTCTCGTCCGCCGCGACCAGCGCCGACACCGCGGCGCGCATGGCCTCGGCCGGGCCGTTCTCGACCACGATCACTTCGAAACCGGCCGCGCTCAGCGGCGCCTCGAGTTCCAGGATATCGGCACCGCGCCGCAGGTCCTGCGCCGCGTCATAGCTGTCATTCGCGATCAACAGCGCGGTATCCGCGCGCGCACCGGCGGCGGCGCACAGGGCGATGGCTAGGGGAATCAGGGCGCGCATGGCGTACCTCCACAAGGGCTCGTCTCCCCCGTGCTGTAGCACGAAACGCGACGGTTAACCGATAACCTGGCCTCCGCCCCTCAGTCGTAGTTGCGTTGATCGTCGATGACCTTGCCGTCGTTGGGCAGGCTCCCGGGGGCGACGACCTCGACCTTGCCGCGCAGCTTCATCACCGTGGCCACGCTCTCCGACAACAGCGCCGCATCGGCCCCCTCGGCCTCGACCTGAACGGTCATCACGTCCATCTCGCCGTCGCGCGTGGCCACCACGCGGGCGCGGGCGACCTCGGCATGACGGGCGACGAATTCGGCCACCTGCTCGGGGCGCACGAACATGCCCTTGATCTTGGTGGTCTGGTCCGCACGGCCCATCCAGCCCTTGATCCGCATGTTGGTGCGTCCGCAGGGGCTTGCCCCCGGCAACACGGCGGAAAGGTCGCCGGTGGCGAAGCGGATCAGCGGATAGTCGGGGTTCAGCGTCGTCACCACGACCTCGCCCACCTCGCCCTCGGCCACCGGGTCGCCCGTGCCGGGGCGCACGATCTCGACGATCACGCCCTCGTCGACGATCATCCCCTCCATCGCCTCGCTCTCGTAGGCGATATTGCCGAGGTCCGCGGTGGCATAACATTGCAGGCAGGTGATGCCACGATCGGCATACAACTGCCTGAGCGACGGAAAGAGCGCGCCACCGCCCACCGCCGCGCGGGTAAAGGACAGCGCGACCCCCATCTCATCCGCCTTGTCCAGGATCACCTTCAGGTAATCCGGCGTCCCGGCATAGGCCGTGCAGCCCACGTCCCTGGCGGCGCGCACCTGCAACTCGGTCTGGCCGACGCCCGCGGGCAGCACCGCGGCCCCCACGGCGCGCGCCCCGCTCTCGAAGATCATTCCCGCAGGCGTCAGGTGATAGCCGAAACAGTTCTGCACCACGTCGCGCTGCCCGATGCCCACGGCATGCAGGAACCGGCCCATCCGCCACCAGTCATGGCTGACGCCGCCCGGCTCGTAGATCGGCCCGGGGCTCTGGAACACATGCGCCAGGTTCATCACCGGCAGCCCGCCAAAGGGCGGATTCTCGGCCTGCCGCGCCACCAGCTCGGCCTTGCGCAGCACCGGCAGCCCCGCCAACTCGTCCAGCGACGCCACCGCCGCCATGCCGTTCGACGCCAATTGCGCGTTCAGCTTCGCCAACTGGTCCGCGGCGCGTTCGTCTGCGCTGCGCGTCTCCAGCGCGTCGTAATGTTTGCGATTCTCGTCCAGCATCAGCTCAGCCACCGTTTCCGCCGCCGGTAGCTCCGCACGTCGCGGAAGCTTTTCCGGCCCTCCTCGGACATCCCGAGATAGAATTCCTTCACATCCGGGTTCTCGCGCAGATCCGCCGCAGGCCCGTCCATCACCACCCGCCCCGACTCCAGGATGTAGCCGTAATGCGCGAATCGCAGCGCCACGTTGGTGTTCTGCTCGGCCAGCAGGAAGGTCACCCCCTGCTCCTCGTTCAGCCGCTTCACGATGCCGAAGATCTGTTCCACCAGCTGCGGCGCCAGCCCCATCGACGGCTCGTCCAGCAGGATCGTCTCGGGCCGGCTCATCAACGCCCGCCCGATCGCCGTCATCTGCTGCTCGCCGCCGCTGGTATATCCAGCCTGGCTCGTCCGGCGCTCCTTCAGCCGCGGGAAATACTCGTAGACCATCTCGAGATCGGCGGCGATCGCGCCCCGCCCGTCCTTGCGCGTGTAGCTGCCGGTCAACAGGTTTTCCTCGACCGTCAGATGCTCGAAACAGTGCCGCCCCTCCATCACCTGGATCACGCCGCGGTCCACCAGCTCCGAGGGCGTCCGGTCGGCCACCGGTTCCCCGCGATAGAGGATCGAGCCCTTGGTCACCTCGCCGCGCTCGGAATGCAGCAGGTTCGAGATCGCCTTGAGCGTCGTCGTCTTGCCCGCCCCGTTGCCGCCCAGAAGCGCGGTGATCCCCCCTTTCGGCACCTTCAGGCTGACGCCCTTCAGCACAAGGATCACGTGATTGTAGATCACCTCGATATTGTTGACCTCCAGAAGCGTCTCCGCCCCTTCCAGCTCCGGCGCCACGCCATCGCCATGGATCTCCTCAGGCTGGTCCAGCATCTCCCGGCTCTCCCTTGCCACGGCGCCCGAGGCCTTCGCCCCGGTCACGTTCCATTAAGGTTAACGCGCGCCCCCAAGGCCCACGCCCCGCCTTCATCTTCCCGAAAATACGGAAATCCCGGCGGCGACACCCGCGCCGCCGCCGGGGTGGTCAACTCAGCTGTCGCCGCACTGGCTCGAGATGTTGTTCTCGGCCGCGAACTGCGCCGAGTCCTCCATCACCAGCGGCTGCGTCACGCTGTCGTCGGGCGCGACGAAATCGGTCAGCGTGACCCACTCGGTCCCGTTCCACTGGGTCATGATCGCCATGCCGGTGCCGCCATGATCCTCGCAGGAGACGGCGAACTCGGGCCCGATCATCGGCACGCCCAGCTCTTCCATCCGCGCATTCGTCATGACCAGCGCTTCCATCCCGTCACGCATCATCTCGGGCGTGATGTCGGCCACACCGTGGATCTCCTGCGCCGTGCGGATGGCCTCTGCCGCCAGGATCGCCGCGTACATGCCGCGCGTATAGAGCACCGACCCCAGGTTCGTGCTGTCACCAGCGCCCAGCCCCGCATCCAGAACATGCTCCTGGATCTCGGCAAAGACCGGCATGTCGCCCAGGCGGTTCATGTTCAGCGCGCGGTAGCCCGCCGCCGCAGCCCCGGCCTGCGCCACGTCATGCTCGGCGCCCGCCCACCAGTTGCCGATGAAATTCTCCATCGGGAAACGGGTGTTGATGGCTTCCTGCACCGCGACCTGGTTCATCACGCCCCAGCCCCACATCACGACGTAATCGGGACGCTCGCGGCGGATCTGCAGCCACTGGTTGCCCTGCTCCTGTCCGGGGCTGTCCACCGCGATCTGCGACAACTCGAACCCGTGCATCGCCGACAGGGTTTCCAGCGTGCGGATCGGTTCCCGGCCGTAGGCCGAGTTGTGATAGAGCAGCGCGATGCTCTTGCCCTCGAGCGAGCCGTCGTTCTCCTCCAGCAGCTGGTTCACGATCACGCTGGCCGCGTCCCAGTAGTTCGCCGGGTAGTTGAACACATGGCTGAACACGTCGCCGTTTGCGGCGCTCGTCCGGCCATAGCCCATCGTGTGAAGCGGGATGCCATCGGCCGTCGCGCGCGGGATCAGCTGGTAGGTGATGCCCGTCGAGAGCGGCTGATACACCAACGCGCCTTCACCCTTGGTCGATTCGTAGCACTCCACGCCGCGCTCGGTGTTGTAGGCGGTCTCGCAGCTGACGATCCGGATCGGTACACCGCCGATGCCGCCGTCGCGCTGGTTGAGCAGGGTGAAGTAATCCTGGTAGCCGTCCGAGAACGGGATGCCGCCCGCAGCAAAAGGCCCGGTGCGATAGTGCAGGTCCGGGATCACGAGGTCGGCCAGCGCAGGACCGGCGGCCATGGCGGCGGCCAGCGCGTAGGTTGCAAGTTTCTTCATCGGGTTTGTCCTCCCTTGGGTTTGTCCGATCTTTCTCACGCCCCGGTTTTCCTCCGGGTTTCTCGCTTGGTGGCCCCTCAATGCGGGAAGGGCCACAATCTCAGCTTCTCCTTCGCCAGCGCCCACAGCCGCGCCAGCCCATGCGGCTCGACGATCAGGAAGAACATGATCAGCCCGCCGACGATGACGAATTCGAAATGCGTGGCCAGCGCCGGGTCCCAACCCAGGCTGCCCGCAAAGAAGTTCCGCAGCGCGACCGGCAGGATCACCATGAAGGCCGCGCCGGCAAAGGCGCCGAAGATGCTGCCAAGCCCGCCGATGATGATCATGAAGAGCACGAGGAAGGATTTCAGGATGCCATAGGCTTCCCCCACCTCCGCCGCGCCGAGATAGACGGTGAACAACAGCGCCCCCGAGATGCCCACGTAGAAGGACGACACCGCGAATGCCGTCAGCTTGGCCTTCAGCGGGTTCACCCCGATGATCTCGGCGGCGATGTCCATGTCGCGGATCGCCATCCACTGCCGCCCCATCGATCCGCGCGTCAGGTTTCGCGCGATCCAGGCCAGGACGAAGACGAAGGCGAAACAGAACAGGTATTTCACCCAGCTCTCGGCATTGGGCCCCGTCACTGCCATGCCGAACAGGGTGCGCTCGGGCGCGCTGATCTGCCCCGAGGCCGAGTAGTTGTAGAACCACGGCACCTTGTTGAAGAGCCACACGAGAAAGAACTGCGCGGCCAGCGTCGCCACCGCAAGGTAGAACCCCTTGATCCTGAGTGACGGCAGGCCGAAGGCCACGCCGACCATCGCCGTCATGAACCCCGACAACAGCGTGATCGTGACCATGTCCATCCACGGAAACGCCGTCATCAGCTTGTAGGAGGTGAAGGCGCCGACCGCCATGAACCCGCCCGTGCCCAGCGACACCTGCCCGCAATAGCCCGTCAGGATGTTCAGCCCGATCGCCGCGATCGCGTAGATCAGGAAGGGGATCAGGATCGCGTTGGCCCAGTAATCGGTGATGATGAAGGGGATGACCCCAAGGCCCACCAGCAGCACGATGTAGTAGCGATAGCGGTCGAAGGCGATCGGGAAGGTCTGGTTGTCCTCGGTGTAGGACGTCTTGAAATCGCCCGCTTCACGGTAAAACATCAGGCGGTCTCCCTTGTCATCATGATGCGGCCCAGCGTGCCGACGACGAACCCCAGCGGCGTCAGGACCATCGGCCAGACCGTCAGGTCACGCGCGCCGAACAGCTCCGCCGCCAAAAACAGGCCCGCGAACCAGAAGACGCCGAAGCCCACGGTGCAGGTGATCGCCCAGCCCTTCTTGGCGGCGCTGCCGCCCTGCACGAAGGTCGGCCGGCCCTGGTTGGCGAAGGCGTTGGGCGGGGGGGATTGCTTGCCGGTTGCGGTCATGTCTCTACACCCTCTCGATGATCTTCTCGCCGAACAGGCCCTGCGGCCGGAAGACGAGGAAGACAAGCGCCAGCACATAGGCGAACCAGTTCTCGGTCGCGCCGCCGATCATCGGCCCGATGGCGAACTCGAACAGCGCCTCGCCCACGCCGATGATGAGGCCGCCGACGATGGCGCCGGGGATCGAGGTGAAGCCGCCCAGCATCAGCACCGGCAGCGCCTTGAGCGCGATCAGCGACAGCGAGAACTGCACGCCCGATTTCGAACCCCACATGATGCCCGCCACCAGTGCGACGATCCCCGCCAGCGACCAGACCAGCACCCAGACGAAGTTGAGCTTGATGCCCACGCTCAACGCGGCCTGGTGGTCATCGGCCACCGCGCGCATGGCGCGGCCCTGCTTGGTGTATTGCGCGAAGGCGATCAGCCCTCCGACCAGAATCGCCGCGATGATCGCGGCGGCGATGTCGAGGTTGTCGATGAAGAACCCGTAGCCGAACAGGTCGAAGGTCGCCTGGTCGATCACGTCGTTGAACCCCTGCGGCAGGCCCACATCCATGTTGCGGATCTCGGACCCCCACATCAGGTCAGACACCCCCTCGAGGAAATATGCCAGGCCGATTGTGGCCATGAACAGGATGATGGGCTCCTGCCCGACGAGATGCTTGAAGACGAATTTCTGCACCAGCACGGCAAAGCCGATCATCACCAGCACCGTCAGCGCGATCGCCGCCAGCGCCGGAACCTCCCAGCCGAAGTAATGCACGTCGGTCCCGAAAATCTCGTTGATCAGATGCCCGAAGGGCACCCGCCCCTGCTGAATGCCCACCAGCGTCATCGCGGCGAAAAGGGCCATCACCCCCTGCGCGTAGTTGAAGATGCCGGACGCCTTGAAGATCAGCACGAAGCCGAGCGCCACGAGGGAATACATCACCCCGTTCAGAAGGCCGTTGAACGTGACCTCCATCGCGAAAATCAGTTGGTCGGGCATTCGCGGCCTCCCTGGCTCGGCGTATGTACGCGGTCTGTACGCGGTGTGTACGGGATGTGACGTGGCCGATCAGTCATGGGCGACCCCCAGGTACGCGTCGATGACCTCCTGGTTGGCGCGCACCTCGGTGGGCGTGCCATCCCCGATCTTCTTGCCGTAATCCATCACGACCACCCGGTCGCTCAGGTCCATCACGACCCCCATGTCATGCTCGATCAGCACGATGGTGCTGCCGAACTCGTCGTTCACGTCGAGGATGAAGCGCGACATGTCCTCCTTTTCCTCGACGTTCATCCCCGCCATCGGTTCGTCGAGCAGCAGGATGGAGGGTTCGGCCACCAGCGCGCGGGCCAGTTCCACCCGCTTCTTCAAGCCATAAGGCAGGCGGCCCACCGGCGTCTTGCGGATATGCTGGATCTCGAGGAAGTCGATGATTTCCTCGGCTTTTTGCCGGTTTTCCACCTCTTCCCGCTGCGCCTTTCCCCACCAGAATGCCTGGTCGAGAAGACTGGCCTTCATGTGGTTCAGGCGGCCCGTCATCACGTTGTCCAGAACCGTCATACCCTCGAAGAGCGCGATGTTCTGGAATGTCCGCGCAATGCCCTGCCGCGCCACCTGATAGGGCCGCATCGGCGGGCGCTTCTGGCCGCGATAGATCACCTCGCCCTCCTGCGGGTTGTAGAACCCGGAGATGACGTTGAGCATGCTCGACTTGCCCGCCCCGTTCGGCCCGATGATCGCCCGGATCTCACCCTCGCGGATGTCGAAACTGATGTCCTTGATCGCCACCACGCCGCCGAAACGCAGCGTGATGTTCCGCATTTCCATCACCACCCCGCCGATCTGGCGACCATCGGCGGTGACGTAACCTTCTTGCGTGGAATCAAGCATTTACTCGGCCCTTTCCCGTGCCGCCTGGCCCGAGCGAAAGATCAACGCCCCCACCAGCCCGTAGATCAGCAGCGCCACCAGCGCCCAGATCAGGTTCTCTTCCCAGACCTGCGGCATCCCGAACAGGAACGCCGCGACCCCGCAAAGTCCGATCGCCCCGCCCTGCACCGCAGCCGCCCCGGTGGCCACGTACCGCCCCGCGACCCAGCTTGCCGCGAACCCCAGCACGAACAGCGCAGCGGCCAGCACCGTCATGCGCGGACCCCCTGCGGGCCGATGCCGCCGGCTGCGCGTCGCACGATCATTCCGCCGCCACCTTGGCCGGCGCGCCCACGGGCACCGTCGCCGCGTCGCGGATCTCCAGCGTCGCCTTGATGCTGCCCTTGCGGCCATCCTCGTAGGTCACCTCGGTCTCGGTGTATTGCGAGGCCTTGCCGGAGTAGAGCGCGTCGATCAGGTCTCCGAATTTCTCTTCGATGATCCGGCGGCGCACCTTGCGCGTGCGCGTCAGCTCGCCGTCATCGGCATCCAGTTCCTTGTGCAACACGAGGAAGCGATGCACCTGGCAGCCCGACAGCATCTCGTCGCCCGCGACCGAACGGTTCACCTCCTCCACATGGCTCTGGATCGTCTCGAGCACGCGGGGGTGGCCTGCCAGTTCCTGGTAGGACGCATAGGCGATGTTGTTGCGCTCGGCCCAGTTGCCGACCGCCGTCAGGTCGATGTTGATGAAAGCGGTGCAGTAGTCCCGCCCGTTCCCGAAAACCACGGCCTCGAGAATATTGGGGAAGAATTTCAGCTTGTTTTCAACGTATTTGGGCGCGAACAGGCTGCCGTCCGCCATCTTGCCCACGTCCTTGGCCCGGTCGATGATCCGCAGATGCCCGGTGTCGGGCTCGATGAAGCCAGCATCGCCCGTGGCGACCCAGCCCTCGGCGTCCTTGGTCGAGGCGGTAGATTCGGCGTTCTTGTAGTATTCGACGAAGACGCCGGGGCTGCGGTAGTAGACCTCGCCCGTGTCGTCGATCCGGATCTCGACGCCCGGAGAGGGCACTCCGACCGTGTCGGGCCTCACCTCGTGGTCGGGTTGCTGGGTGATGAAGACCGAGGCCTCGGTCTGTCCGTAGAGCTGTTTCAGGTTGATGCCCAAGGCCCGGTAGAAATCGAAGATTTCCGGCCCGATCGCCTCGCCCGCGGTATAGCCCACGCGGATGCGGGTCAGGCCCAGCGTGTTCTTCAGCGGCCCGATGATCAGCAGGTTGCCGAGCTGGTACTTGAGCTTGTCCATCCCGCCGACGCTCTTGCCGTCCAGAAGCTTGGGCCCCACGACCTTGGCGTGCTCGAGGAAGTAGTGGAACAGCCGCCGCTTGATCGGTCCGGCGTCCTCCATCCGGATCATCACGCTGGTCAGCAGCGTCTCGAACACGCGCGGGGGGGCGAAATAGTAGGTCGGCCCGATCTCGCGCAGGTCGGCCAGCGTGGTGTCCGCGCTTTCGGGGCAATTCACGCAAAAGCCCGTCCACATCGCCTGGCCGATGGAAAAGATGAAATCGCCCACCCAGGCCATCGGCAGGTAGGCCAGCACCTCGTCATGCGGGTCTAGATTGTCGAACTCGCTCGACGCCTTGGAGGTCATGATGATGTTGCGGTTCGACAGGACCACGCCCTTGGGCTTGCCCGTCGTGCCCGAGGTATAGAGCATCACGCAGGTCGAGTCGAAGTCCAGCTCGGCCTCGCGCGTCTTCAGCTCTTTCTCGAACCGCTCATGCGCCGCGCGGCCCTCGGCCTGAACATCGGCCAGCGCATGCAGCTTGGTGTGGTCGTATTTCCGCAGGCCGCGCGGGTCCTGGTAGATGATGTGCTCGATCTGCGGCACGCGGCCCTGCACCTCGATCACCTTGTCGACCTGTTCCTGGTCGCCGCAGACCACGAAACGGGCAAAGCAATGCTCCAGCACATAGGCCATCTCTTCGGCCACGGCGTCCTGGTAGAGCGGCACGGGCACCGCGCCGACCTTCTGGGCCGCGATCATCGACCAGTAGAGCGCGGGTCGGTTGCGCCCGATCACCGCGACATGATCCCCCCGGTCCACACCAAGCGCCAGCAAGCCGTAGGCGATGGCGTCGATTTCCTCCGCGGCTTCTGCCCAGGTCCAGTTCTGCCAGATGCCAAGCTCCTTTTCCCGGTAGGCGGGTTTGGAACCGAACTGCGCCACGTTGCGCGCCAACAGCGCGGGCACGGACTGGGCAACACCCTTGGGCGTGTCTGTGTAAGCCAATGCTTTCCTCCCTTCGCCGGGCTTCCTCCTTCCCGGCGTTCACGGCGTGCCCTTCTCGGACAGGGCGACTCCCGCGCCGCCACCGTGACACACAATGGGTCGCGGTCAAGTTTTACCCCAGTTTTGCGCAATCCTAACGAATTGTAACATCAGCACGCCCGTGCTTGACGGGTGACGCAACCGGGGGCAGCGATGACAGGGGGAGGACAGGACATGCCGCACCGGGCGGGCACCGATCACCTGACACGCGCGGGGCTGAACCTGATCCAGCAGGCGCTGTCGATCTATGATGCAGATCTGCGCCTCGCGGTCTGCAACCGCCCCTTCCAGACCATGTTCGGCCTGCCCGAACGGCTTGTCACCTCGGGCGCGCATTTCGAGGATACGATCCGCTACCTCGTGGAAACCGGCGAATACGGCGAGATCGAGGATGTCGAGGCGTTCATCCGCACCCGCGTCGAGCAGGCCCGCGCCTTCGAGCCACACTACATGGAACGCCGCCGCGCCAACGGCCGCATGATCAGCGTCGAGGGCTCGCCCCTGCCCGAGGGCGGCTGGGTCACGGTCTACACCGACATCACCGCGATAAAGCGGCAAGAGGCGTTGCTGCGCGCCCGGTCGGCGGAACTGTCGGACCAGGTGCTTGGCTATACCGAGGAACTGGCGCAGACCAACCGCGCGCTCGAGGCGACCATCGCGCAGCTGGAAGAAGCCAAGGCGGAACTCACCGAGATGGAGGCGCGCATCCGCCTGACGACCGAGATGACGCCCGCTCATATCGCCCGCGTCGACCGCGACGGGGTCTATACCTACACGAACCGCCGCCTGTCCTCGCTGCTGCCCGGACGGCAGAGCGATATCCTCGGCCTCAGCTTCGAACAGGCGTTGGGGCAGGACACCGCCACGCGTCTGCGGCCCTTCCTCAACCGCGCCCTGCAGGGCGAGGCCAGCGTGCTGGAATTCACCGAAGGTGAGACCGGGCGCCGCATCCGCACCGCCTTCACCCCTGATCAGGCCGCGCCCGGAGAGCCGATTACCGGCGTCTACCTTCTGTCGACCGACCTGACGGAGGAGGCACAGGCGCGCACGGCGCTGGCCCAGACCCACAAGCGGGAACTGGCCGCGCAGCTGACCAGCGGGCTGGCGCATGATTTCGCCAACCTCCTGACGATCATCCTGGGGCTGCAGGGGCGTCTCGAACGCATGAGCCTGCCGGCGGGCGCGCAGGAATTGACCGGCGCCACCCGCGCGGCCGCGCGACGTGGGGGCGACCTGCTGAACAAGATCGCCCGCATCTCGGGCCCGCGCGAGACCCACGAGGCGCCCACGGTTCTGGGTGATTTCCTCGACACGCTCGCGCCCCTCGCCCGCGCGACCCTGCCCCCCGAGATCGACCTGACGATCGAGAACCGTGTGTCGCATCCGGCGCTGATGCTCGACATGGGGTCGTTGCAGGACAGCCTGCTCAACCTCGTGCTGAACGCACGTGACGCCATCGGGGGCGATCCGGGCGAGATCACGATCCGCCTGTCGGCGGTGCAGGACACATGGCTCGACATCGAAGTCTCGGACACCGGGCCCGGCTTTTCCGAGGCGGCCCTGCAGCGCGGGCTCGACCCGTTCTTCACATCGAAGGGCGACGAGGGGTCCGGCCTCGGGCTGACCATGGTCTATGACGCGGTCAAGCTGGCGGGCGGGCAGGTGCGCCTCGAGAACCGCGAAACCGGCGGCGCCTGTGTAACCCTGCGCCTGCCGCTGCGCCCGGCCGAGGCCAAAGCGCGGCCCCGCCTCGTGCTGCTGGTCGAGGATACGCCCGACATCCGCGCCACGATCCGCGCCGACCTGACCGATCTGGGGCACCAGGTGATCGAGGCCTCCACCGCCGAAGAGGCCCTGGCGCTGGCCGATATCCCCGGCATCGACTGGGTGCTGTCCGACATTCGGCTGGGCCCGGCGGACGGCGTCGCGCTGCTGTCGCAGATCGCGGCGCGCCAACCGGCCCTGCGCCTTGCGCTGATGACCTCTCTGCCCGCCTCCGACATGTTGCGCCGCAAGGGCGCCGCGCGCTGGCCGGTGCTGGCGAAACCCGTCGATGCGCGCGCGCTGCACGCGCTCTTGTCGCAGGAGGCCGCCGCATGACCGCCCCCCTTGTCGCCATCCTCGACGACGAGCCGCAGATCCGCGCGCTCCTGTCCGAGACCCTGACCGAGGCGGGGTTCCGCACCGCCTGCTATTCGCGCGCGACCGAGTTCGAGGCCGCGCTGGCCCGCGCCACCCCCGATGTCTGCCTCGTCGATCTCGGGCTGCCCGACCGCGACGGGCTGGCGCTGGTGCATCGGCTGGCGCTGGAATCGGGGGCGGCGATCATCATCATCTCGGGCCGCGCGCAGGTGCAGGACCGGGTGACGGGGCTGGAGCTGGGTGCCGATGATTACATCATCAAGCCCTTCGACCCCGCCGAGGTGGTGGCCCGCATCCGCGCCCGCCTGCGCCAGCCCAAATCTGCAGGCCAGAGCCACGACACCGCTCGGTTCAACGGCTGGACCGCGCATTTCGACCGCTACCTCCTGACCGCCGAGGACGGGCGCGAGGTCAGCTTTTCCCATGCCGAGGGCGAGGTGCTGCGCCTGTTCCTCGAGGCACCCAAGCGCCTGATCTCGCGCCAGCAGATGCAGGAGACCCTGGGCGGGGCTGCGGGCGAAAGCTTCGACCGGGCGATGGACGTGCGCATCTCGCGGCTGCGCACCAAGCTGGGCGAAGACCCCAAGAACCCCCGCCTGATCAAGACGATCTACGGCGCGGGCTACATCTTCCTCGGCGACGTCAGTTGGAGCTGAGGATCAACCGCCCTGCCGCCTCGGCCAGGACCTGCAACCCGGTCACGAGGTCACCCTCGTCCGTGTCCTCGGCGAAATCGTGGGAAATCCCCCCGATCGAGGGCACGAAGAGCATCCCGACCGGCATCAGCCCGGCAAGGTTCGACGCGTCATGCAACGCGCCGGAGGGCATCGCCCGCCAGCGGCCCGGCGCCACGCCCTCGGCGGCCTCGCGCAGCGCCGCCTGCATCGCATCATCCATCGGCATCGGCGCAAGGTCATGGCGCAACCGTTCGCAGGTCACGGGGCAGCCGGTTTCCGTGGCCACATCCTCCAGCAACTGACGGATCGCGGCCTCCATCCGGTCCAGCCTGCCCGCGTCGATATCCCGCCACTGAAGCGAGAACTCCGCCCGCCCCGGCACCACCGACTGCGAGCCGGGATGGAGCCGGATATGCCCGATGGTCCAGACCGAATCGGGCGTCACGATATTGGCGAAGCGCTCCTCCAGCCGGGTGGCGATCCTTGCCACCACGGTGAAGGCATCCTTGCGCATCCGCATCGGCGTGGTGCCCGCGTGGTTCTGCTGCCCGGTCACGGTGACCTGCAACTGCCGCAAGCCGACGATCCCGGTGACGACGCCCACCGCCTCACCGGCCTGGTCCAGCACCGGCCCCTGCTCGATATGCATCTCGAGGAACCCGGTGAACCGCGCGGGGTCGAGGAAATCCCCCGCCCTGTCCCCCAGAAGCGCGCGCGCCTCGGCAAAGCCGGTGCCGTCGATCGCGGTCAGCCCGTCCGCCGCCTCCAGCGGCAGCTTGCCCGACCAGACCGAACTGCCCGTCAGCGCGCCGAAGCGTCCCTCCTCGTCCTGGAAACTGACGCAGGACACGGGCGGCCCGCCCCCCTCCCGGGCCGCGCGCGCGACCTCCAGCCCGGCGATGACACCCAGCGCCCCGTCCAGCCAGCCCCCCTCCGGCTGCGTGTCGGAATGCGAGCCCACCAACAGCGACCGCCCCTCGGCCAGCCCGAACAGGTTGCCCACCGGGTCGACCTGCGGGCTCAGCCCCGCCTCGGCCATGCGCCCCGCCAGCCAGTCGCGCGCGGCAAGATCCTCGTCCGAAAAGGCTCGGCGGCGCACCCCCTTGGTCGCCCCGTCGCCGCCGAAGCGGCGCAGCGCGTGAAGGTCTTCGAGAAAGCGGTCGGGGTTCACGGGAATGGATGTCATGCCGCCTTCATATCGCGCCAACGGGCGCCGTCCAGCCCCGGGAGGCCAATCACCCGGGCACGGACCGATCCTTGCCCATGCATGACCGATCAGCAGACCGCGACATGGCGCGTAAGACCGGCCTCCAGCCAAGGCATGACCCGGCCCGTCTACAAGCCATTGACCTTTACTCAGCTCGCCGCACCGATTGGCTCGAACCAAGCCTGCCGCCCGGCCTCCGTCACCCCTCCCGACGCGACACCCACACCAGGTGCATGCACAAACAGGACCAGGGGCCACCCGACCCGGCACTCGCCACCCAGATCAACCATTAACCTTAACGCGCCACCGTCCCCAGCTTCATCTTGGCCAATACAACTCCCGCCGGAGGCTCCCGCACCCTCCACCCACGCCACCGCCCGGACATGGCGCACCACACTTGCACATCGCGCGCCCGTCCCCCATCACGGCCCCGACAGAAAAAAAGGGGAACGACGATGGGCGAACTGGTCCTCGTGCGCCACGGGCAGGCGAACTCCACCGCGCAGGACGAGACGGGCTATGACCGCCTCTCCGATCTCGGCCACCAGCAGGCGCGCTGGCTGGGTGACTGGCTGCGCAGCCACGACGGCCCCTTTGACCGCGTCCTCATGGGCTCGCTGCGCCGCCACCGGGAGACCGCCGAGGGGATGGGCGACATGGGTGCCGAGGCCGAGGTCGACGACCGCCTGAACGAGCTCGACTATTTCAACCTTGCCAAGGCCCATTCGAAGGCTACCGGCAAACCTGCCCCCACGCCCGACAGCTTCGTTGCGCATATCACCGACATCATGCAGGCGTGGCACCGCGCCGAGATCCAGGGCGAGGAAAGCTACGCCAGTTTCGAGGCACGCGTGGCCGAGATGCTGACCATCGCCGCGCGGCCAGGCCGTCGCGTCCTTTGCGTCACCTCGGGCGGCGTGATCGGGATGATGGTGCGCCATATCCTCGACCTCGACATCGCGCGCATGGCGCATCTGCTGGTGCCGATCCGCAATTGCTCGATCCACCGGGTGATGGTGCTGCCCGAAGCGCAGATCCTCGCTGGCTTCAACGCGACGCCCCATCTCGACACCCCCGACCGCATCCATGCCCGGACGGAGTACTGAGGCCATGACGCATCTCTGGGTCCGCGCCGAACAGCGCCCGAACGAGGACCGCACGGGCCTGACGCCCGAGGGGACCAAGGCGCTGATCGACGCAGGGTTCCGTGTGACGGTCGAGGAAAGTCACAGCCGCTGCATCCCGCTGCAAGCCTACATCCACGCGGGCGCCGAGTCCGCGCCGGAGGGCAGCTGGCCCGACGCGCCGCGCGACGCCATCATCTTCGGCCTCAAGGAGCTGCCCGAGGACGGCACGCCCCTGGTCCACCGTCACATCATGTTCGGCCACGCCTACAAGGGCCAGCCCGCGGGCCGCATCCTTCTCGAGCGGTTCCGCGCGGGCGGCGGCACGCTTTACGATCTCGAATACCTCGTGGACGACACCGGCCGCCGCGTCGCGGCCTTCGGCTACTGGGCGGGCTACGCCGGGGCGGCGGTTTCGACGCTGGCGCTCATCGCGCAGGCCGAGGGCAGGCTTTGCGGCCCGGTACCGGCCTACCCGGATGCGGAGACCCTGACGGACGGGATCGCCGCGGCGCTCAAGGCCAAAGGCCTTGCGCCCCGCGCGATCATCATCGGCGCCAAGGGCCGCGTCGGCAGCGGCGCCGCCGATTTCTGCCGCGCTGTCGGAACCGACACGACGCTCTGGGACATGGCAGAAACCGCCCATGGCGGCCCCTTCCCCGAAATCCTGCAACACGAGATCTTCCTCAACTGCATCCTCGCGATGCCCGGTGTGCCGGTCTTCCTGCCCGAGACGGCAAGGACCGCACCCCGCGCGCTCCGCGTCGTGGGGGATATCGCCTGCGACCCGACGTCTGATTTCTCACCGATCAAGCTCTACGACCGCACCACCGACTGGGCCGCCCCCGCGCTGCGGGTCCATGGCGCACCGCCCCTCGATGTGATGGCGATCGACAACCTGCCGTCGCTTCTGCCGGTCGAAAGCTCACGGGATTACGCGGCCCAACTCCTGCCTGCGCTCCTCACCCTCGACCGCCTCGATCAGGGCGTCTGGGCGCGCGCCAAGGCTGAATTCCACCGCCACACCGACGCAGGCTGAAAGGTCGGCCGCTTCATCTTCCCGGAAATACGGCTGCTGCCGCCACCACCCCGCACCGTCCCCGGCCATTGGCGCATCCGCGCCGCGACGCGGCCCACGGCCGCCCGCGGCGCCGGGCCCAAAGCGGATGGACGGGCCGAAGGCCACGTCCAACGCGCGGGAGGCGTCGGTCGACCCTAGAGCAGGTCTTCCTCCTCGTCGGTGATGTCCATGCCCATCGCCTCCGCCCCGGCCTCCAGGTGGTCGGCGAAATGCGGGCTGCCGAGCAGGTAGTCGGCCGTCGGCGTCGTCGCCTCGGCCTGTGCGGTCTCGACCGCCTCGTCCCAGTCCTCGGCCTCGAAACTGCCGCGCCCGATCCAGTAGATCGCCGTCAGCTCGGCCTGCTCGTCCTCGTTCATCCGGTCGATGAAGGCCCGAAGCTCTCCCTCCGCCCGCTCGATCTCGTGGCCCATCAGGATCACCTGCGCCACCTTCCTTGCCGAGATTTCCATACCCATGTCTCCTCGCGCGTCTGTGTCTCCGCCCATACTAGCACAGGACGCGGTCGCGCCCGTCCTTGATCGACGTCAAGTCAGCGGCGGAAGAAGATGGACTCGTAAAGGCCTGTCGGCAGGAACCGCGAAAACCGGAACAGAAGGCTGAAGCCGAAGGGAAACGCCTTGTGGAAGGTCTCGGTGTTCATCTGGTCGAACACCTGCTGCGCCGCATCCTCGGGGGACATGATGAAGGGCTTGGAATGGGGGTTGTCGTCCTGCATCCGGGTCTGGATGTAGCCGGGGTTCGACAGCTGCACGAGAACGCCGGTGTGCCGCAAATCGCCGTGCATCGATTCCGCCAGCGCCATCAGCCCGGCCTTGGAGGCGGAATAGCCGATCGAGCCGGGCAGGCCGCGATAGGCCGAAAGCGAGCCGATCATCATGATATGGCCCGCGTCGCGTTCGACCATGCCGCCGATCACCTGCCCGATGACGCGGGCGGCCCCCGTCAGGTTCACGTCGAACATCTGTTCGACCTTGTCAGCGTCCCATTCCGTCGCCTTGATCAGCGTGGCAAGCCCGGCGAGGAACACCAGCCCGTCGATCTCGCCCACCTCCTTGGCCGCCTCCTCGACGCTGTCGCGGTCGGCGATGTCCATCGGCACGACATGGGTGCGCCCCGGCAGCTCGGCGGCCAGGTCGCGCAGCCGGTCGCCAGACCGCGCCGACAGGATCAGCTCGGCGCCCGCGCGGCTCATCTTCATCGCCAGCGCGCGGCCCAGCCCCTCGGACGCGCCCACCAGCCAATATCTTTTCCCGCTCCACTCGCGCATGTCGTCTCCTTTCAGGTCGTCTCGGGCTGCCCGCCGTCCGGCAGGGGCGTCGTCGCCAGCACCGCCATCGCGCCCAGTTTCAGGACGCAGGGTACCAGCGCGTAAAGATAGGTCAAAAGCGCAAGCGCGCCTTCCGTGTTCTCGGCCCCCGACCGGAACCCTGCCGCGTCCAGCGCCGGAAGCAGCAGGACCGCGGCCAGCGCAAGCGACGCTTTGGACACGAAGGCCCAGAGGCCGAAGGCCGCCCCGGCCTCGGGCGCGATGGTCTCCATCCGGCGCGCGAAAAGCGCGGGCAGAAGCGCGAAATCGGCGCCGAGCGCCGCGCCCGAGGCAAGGCAGATCAGCGCGAAGGCGGTCGTGTCGCCGGGGCCGAGCGTCAGGACGAGGGAAAAGGAGGCGATGGCCAGCGCCATGGCCGAAAGCAGCATGGGCCGCGGCCCGTAGCGGCGCGCGAGTTTCGTCCAGACCGGCGCGGTGCCCGCGGCGGCGAGGAAGAACAGCAAAAGCAGCGGCCCCTCCCACCCCGGCGCCTTCAGCACGCTTTCGACGTAGAACAGGAAAAGTGTCGAGGAGACGGCCACCGGTGCCGCGTTCATCAGCGCCACGATCAGCAGCCTCCGCGCGATGGCGTCCGACAGGACGGCACCGAAGCCCGAGGCGCCGGGCGCGCCGCCCCCCGTCCACTCCCGCCGCATCAGCCAGAGCGCAAACAGGCACAGCAACGCGAAGCCGAGCGCGAAATTGCCGTAGGGATCGCCGGTGGCATCCAGCGCCGTAGGCGCGACCGCGGCGACGCAGACGCCCAGAAGCGCACCGGTTTCCCGCCATGCGGCAAGGCCGAGATAGCCCTGTTCCCCCAGCCGCGGGGCGGCGGCGACGCCCTGGGCATACATGCAGATCGTCAGGAAGGAGAAGGCCGAGAAAAGCCCGGTCATCATCAGCGCGAACCACCAGAGCGGCGCGATGGGTGGATGCACTGCGAAAAGTCCCAGCATCGACCCTGCCAGTACCGCGACCCCCACCGCCACGGCCAGCCCCCGCCGATCCCGCAACCGCTGCGCCAGCCACCCCAGTGCCGGGTCCTGCACCACGTCGAACAGGCGCAGAACGAACAGCACGCCGGCCAGCGCGGTCAGGCCGACGCCGAACTCGTCGACATAGACCTTGGGCGCGTGGATGTAGATTGGCAGGCCCGCCGCGGCGAGCATCGTGGCAAAGACCGCGTAGCCGGGGCGGGACGGGGCGCGGGGCATATCAGGAGACTTCGCTCTCCGGCGGGACGGGTCGCGCACGGTAGCGCGCGCCCTTCCACCACAGTTTCAGCGCCTGCCAGTGGATCAGCGCCAGCACCCGGCGCGCACCCAGCGGGCGGCGAAAGGCGGATGTCACGATGCCCCACGTGGTCAGCGGCGCGCGCTTGCCGGTCAGCGTGGCCAGAACGCCCTCGTTCCCGGTGGCGTAGTCGATCCAGACGCCCACGCGATCCGCCCGGATATCGAAGCGGAAGGTATAGCCCCCTTCGATGGGCTGGAAGGGCGAGACGTGAAAGATCTTCTGCGCGCTGAGCGTGTCCTCGCGCGTGATCGGGCGCTGGTCGTCGTGGGCACACAAATAGCTGTGCCTGTCGCCGAAGGTGTTCGTCACCTCGGCGATCACCGCGCGCAGCCGTCCCTCGCCGTCATGGGCCAGCCAGAAGGAGACCGGGTTGAACACATGGCCCAGCATCCGCGGCTGCGCGAGCAGCATCAACGTGCCGCCCGTCACCTCGGCCAGGCCATGCGCGGCCAGAACGTCGCGCGCCCAGGGCGCGCCGCGCCCGTCTTTCGGTGGGCCGCCGTGGTCAGCATCCTGCAGCGAGGTCAACCCAGCACGGTTGCGCCCGAACAGCCACGGCGCGGACACGCGCGGCGCCTCGGCATCCAGCATCACGTAATCGATGGAGTAGGTGAAGGCGTTCTCCACCGCCCCCCGCCGCCCGTGAAAGGTCGATCCCTTGATATGGTCGACCGCGCTCATGCGGCGACGGCCGCCCCATCGCGCGCGGCCATTGCCTCGACCACGTCGATCGCGCTGGCGTAGCCGTCTTCGTGGAAGCCGTTCTTCATCCAGGCCCCGCAGAACCACGTCTTGTTTTGCCCGTTCATCGCCCTGACCGTTCCCTGTGCCGCCAATGCAGCAAGATCATAGACCGGGTGACGGAATTCCGCTGTGTCATAGATCAAGCTCTCGTCGATCGGCGCGCGGCTGTTCAGCGTGACGAAAAGCGGGTCGCTTTCCGGGATTGGCTGGAGGCAGTTCATCCAGTAGGTCAGGTCGATCGGCCCGCCCTCGTGCCCTTCGCGCTCGGTGTAGTTCCAGCTCGACCATGTGACGCGGCGCTTGGGCATCGCGCGGGCGTCGGCATGCAGCACCGCGGTGTTGGGCTGATAGCGCACGGCGCCCAGTGCGGCACTTTCGGTCGGCGTGGGGTCGGCCAGCATGGCAAGGCTGTCGTCGGAATGGGTGGCGAAGACGACCTCGTCGAAGACCTCCCAATGGCCTTCGCGGCGGATCTCGACGCCAAGTGCTGTGCGCTTCACCGTCTCGATGGGCGCGGCCACGCGGATATCCACGCCCTTGGTGACCAGCGCGCGTTCCAGCCGCGTGACGTATTCGATCGAGCCGCCCTGCACCGTGTACCACTGGTGCTGGCCCGTCGCCTGCAACAGGTGATGGTTGCGGAAGAACCGCACCAGCGCCTGCGCGGGGAAATCCATGATCTCTTCCTTGGGCGTGGACCAGATCGCGCCCGAGATCGGCGTCAGGTAATAGTCGCGGAACCAACGACCGAGCCCCATGTCGTCCATCAACTCGCCCAGCGTCACCGAGCTGTCGTTGGCCACGCTTTCGGCCCGCGCGTTGAAGGTCACCAGGTCGCGCACCATCCGCAAAAAGCCCGGATTGGCGAGGTTGCGCTTCTGCGCGAAAAGCGCGGGCAGGCTGCGGAGGCCATACTCGATGCGCCCGCCGCCGATGGAGGCGGCAAAACTCATGTCCGACTTGGCGATGGGCACGTCCAGCGCTTCGAACAGTTTCACGAGGTTTGGATAGTTCACGTAGTTGAACACGATGAATCCCGTATCGACCGGCTGGTCGCCGCGTTTGCCCGCCACGATGGTGCGCGCATGGCCGCCCAGCCGCGGCTCGGCCTCGAACAGGGTGACGGAATGGGCGTCGGCCAGGTGGTAGGCGGCCCCCATCCCCGAGATCCCGGCCCCGATCACGGCGATACGTTTCGGCGCGGCGGCCGGCTGTTCGAATGGCATAGGTGTTTTTTCCCTCAAGCGTCGTCGTTCAAGTCCTGAGGGTTACGCGCCCCGAACCGGCCCAGATCAAAGAATTTATTTTTGATCCGGTCTAGGGGAATCCGCGTAAGACCCGTATGCTGTCGCTGAACGACCACGCTGACCAGACAGCTGACGCCTTGCAGGGGACCTTGCCGGCCCCCAGCATGTCGCGTCGGCCAGAAAGGCGTGCAAAGACCGTGACGGCGATGGAAAAGACCGAAGCGCATTGGGTGGCGAGTATCGTCAGCATTGCGCAGCACCAGGATCAGAAGGCCTTTGCCGAGGTGTTTCGACACTTCGCCCCGAGGGTCAAGGCGTTCCTGATGAAATCGGGGGCCGATGAAAGCCTCGCGGAGGAGTGCATGCAGGACGTGATGGCCACGCTCTGGCACAAGGCGCATATGTATGACCCGTCGCGTGCCTCGGTCGCGACGTGGATCTTCACGATCGCGCGGAACCGCAAGATCGACCTCTTGCGCCGCTATGCCCGACCCGAACCCGAAGACCTGCCCTGGGGCCCCGAGCAGGAGCCCGACCAGGCCGATGTGATCGCGCTCCACCAGGAGTCGAGCAAACTGGTGGAGGCGATCCGCACGCTTCCCCCGAAGCAGAGGGAACTTATCGAACGTGCCTATTTCGGCGACCTGACGCACAGCGAAATCGCCGCCGAAACCGGATTGCCCCTTGGCACGATCAAGTCCCGCATTAGGTTGGCGTTGGAAAGGTTGCGCCACGCAATGAGTTAAGGAGACCCGATGACCGCAATTCGTCATCATATTCCGGATGATCTGCTGATGGGGTACGCCGCCGGCGCCCTGCCGCAGGCGTTCGACCTCGTTGTCGCGACCCATGTCTCGCTCAGTGACGACGCGCGGGCGCGCCTTGCCGGATTCGAAGAGCTTGGCGGCGCCGTGCTGGCCGAACTCGAAGAATGCGAGGTCGGCGAGGACAGCCTTGAAAAGACCCTGGCCAAGATTGCCGGCATGGCGCCGACGCCCAAGGCCAGTCCCGTAGCCGGAACATTCCCCAAGCCGCTGCAGGATATCCTCGGTGGCGACGAAAGCGCGGTAAAGTGGAAAAGCCTCGGCATGGGGGCCAAACAGGCGATCGTCTGTTCCGACGACGGCGCCACGGCGCGGCTTCTCTACATTCCGGCCGGTCAGGCGATGCCGCAGCATGGCCACAACGGGATGGAGATGACACTGGTCCTCAAGGGCGCGTTCCGCGACGAGGGCGGTGTCTACGCCCGGGGCGACATCGAGGTTGCCAACCAGGAGGTTGATCACCAGCCGGTCGCGGAACCAGGCGAGGATTGCATCTGCCTGATCGCAACGGACGCCAAGCTGCGGTTCCAGGGCCTGCTGCCCCGCATCGCACAGCCGTTCATCGGCATCTGACTTCCCCGCAACCGAGTTTTCAAGGCCCGCTCCGGCGGGCCTTTTTCATGCGCCATGCCCGGCACCGACCCGCTCGTTGCATTTTCAACGTTCCTGTGGCATGTCGGGACCGATCCGCAGGAGAGACAGCGATGACCGAGCAAAGCACCCCCCGCCCGATGATCCAGGCCCCGTCGCTGCCGGGCCCGCATGAGGGTTACATGCCCGGTTTCGCCAATGATTTCGAGACCGAGGCGCTGCCGGGCGCGCTGCCGCAGGGGATGAACAGCCCGCAAAAGTGCAACTATGGCCTCTACGGCGAGCAACTCAGCGGCACGGCCTTCACCGCCAACCCGCCCGAGCGGACGTGGACCTACCGCATCCGCCCATCGGTCAAGCATTCCGCGCGCTACACCAAGGTCGATCTGCCCTATTGGAAATCCGCGCCGAACGTGGACCCCGACGTCATAAGCCTTGGCCAGTACCGCTGGGATCCCGTTCCGCTGGGCGACACGGCCCTGACATGGTTGACGGGCATGCGCACGATGACCACCGCGGGCGACGTGAACACGCAGGTGGGGATGGCCGCGCATATCTACCTCGTGACCGCCTCGATGGTGGATGATTACTTCTATTCCGCCGACAGCGAGCTTCTCGTCGTCCCTCAGGAGGGGCGGCTGCGCTTCTGCACCGAGTTGGGCATCATCGACCTTGCCCCGCAGGAAATCGCGATCATCCCCCGTGGCCTCGTCTACAGGGTCGAAGTGCTGGAAGGGCCCTGCCGCGGCTTCGTCTGCGAGAATTACGGGCAGAAATTCGAACTGCCCGCCCGCGGCCCCATCGGGGCCAACTGCCTCGCCAATCCGCGCGACTTCAAGGCGCCGGTCGCCGCCTACGAGGATCGCGAGGTGCCCTCGCGCCTGACGATCAAGTGGTGCGGGCAGTTCCACGTCACCGAGATCGCGCAAAGCCCCCTCGACGTGGTGGCGTGGCATGGCAATTACGCCCCCTACAAGTATGACCTGTCGACATATTGCCCGGTCGGCGCGATCCTGTTCGACCATCCCGACCCGTCGATCTTCACGGTTCTCACCGCCCCCTCGGGCGTGCCGGGCACGGCGAACATCGATTTCGTGCTGTTCCGCGAACGCTGGATGGTGGCCGAGGACACGTTCCGCCCGCCGTGGTATCACAAGAACATCATGTCCGAGCTGATGGGCAACATCTATGGCCAATATGACGCCAAGCCGCGGGGCTTCGTGCCCGGCGGCATGTCGCTGCACAACATGATGCTGCCCCACGGCCCGGACCGCGACGCTTTCGAAGGGGCGTCGAACGCGGACCTCAAGCCCCACAAGCTCGACAACACGATGTCCTTCATGTTCGAGACGCGTTTCCCGCAGCATCTGACAGCCTTCGCCGCCAAGGAGGCGCCGCTACAGGACGATTACATCGACTGCTGGGACAGCCTGGAAAAGAAGTTCGACGGCACGCCGGGCCGCAAGTGAGCAACCGCTTCGGCCCCACCCGTGGCGAGATCAAGCTGCGCCTCGTGATCAGCCTTGCGGGGCTGGCAATGCTGATCGGCGCCTATGCCTTCAACGGAATCGGCGGCATTGCGTCGCTGGAGATCGCCATCATCGGCACTGCCTTCTTCGGCGGCTCCGCGATATGGTGTCTGGGTCAGTTGACACGAAAGGACGACCCATGAGCACCGGACAGATCATCCAGACCGTCCTGATGGGCCTCGTGTTCCTCGCTTGGGCCGGGCTGATGTTCCGCACGATTTTCCTGTGGCGCCGCCGCGCACAGGACGAAACGGGGCAGGCGGTTCACGGGCCGGCGCAGGTGCTGAAACAGGCAGGCAGATGGATGCGCTCGCCCGAGGACAAGTCGGAACGCGGGACGTTGATGTTCATGACCTTCGTGCTGCTGATCATGGCAGTGACGACCGCGACGCTGGGTTAGGCGGCGTTCGCCGCCGCCTCCCGCCGCAGGAACGCGGGCTTGCCCGGCGCGCTGAGATCGGCCGCATAGGCATAGCCGCCCGTGTCGAACTCGAGGATGCCCGCAGGGTCCGTCAGCCGCCGCTCGATGATGAAGCGGGCCATCGCCCCGCGCGCCTTCTTCGCGTAGAAACTGACGATCTTGGGGCCGCCCGGCTTGTCCTCGAGGAATTGGGGCGTGATCACCTCGAGCTTCAGCGCATCGGCGTCGACCGCCGAGAAATACTCGACCGAGGCGCAGTTGATCAGGGTGGCGGTGCCCAGCCGGGCAGCCTCCTCGTTCAGCGCGCGTGCCAGACGGTCGCCCCAATAAGCATAAAGGTTGGGACCCTTTTCCGTCTTGAGACGGCTGCCCATTTCCAACCGGTATGGCTGGATCGCATCCAGCGGGCGCAGGATACCGTAGAGCCCCGACAGGATACGCAACCGCTCCTGCGCAAAGCGCATGTCGTCGGCATCGAGGCTGGCGGCCTCGAGCCCCTGATAGGTGTCGCCCGCAAAGGCGAGTGCGGCGGGGCGGACATCGTCCTGCGCCTCTTCGAAGGTCCGGAACCGGTCGGCGTTCAGCCTGGCGAGGTTGGGCGAGATATCCATCAGCTTGCCAAGCTCCGCCTCGCTCAGGCCGCGGGCCACACGTGCCAGGGCCACCGCATCGCCGGCAAAGGCCGGATCGGTCATCTCGATGTCACGCTCGGACCAGTCAAGGCGCTTGGCAGGCGAAATCACGGTCAGCATCGGCGGCTCCTTTTCGGTCGCGGTTGCGGCGGTAGGTAGCGCCGGGGGCGACAAGGGGCAACCCGAGCGCCGCATCGCCCGCGCCCGGGGCGCATGGGCATGAACATTCGCCGGTGCATGCAGTGCCTGCCGGCTAGCCCGCCTCGCGCAACACCTCGAGAAAGGCATCGCCGAAGCGTTCGGCGTGGCGTTCGCCCAGAAGCCGCGCCAGAGACGACAGGTCGCCCGGTTTCACCTCGGCCACCTTGGCGATCTGGGAGGAAGAGCAGGTCATCGGCTTGTCCGTCCCCGTCTCGCCACGGGCAAGATCGGCTTGCACCGCAAGCAGCCGGTCATAGAGCGCGCCCGCGTCGCGGCCTGCCAGCTTGCGCCGCGCCGGGTGCAGGTCGTCCGGCGTCTCGCCGGTGATGACCGCGAGGAAGGCCGCGCCGTATTTTTCCAGCTTGGTCGCCCCCACGCCGCTGATCCGCGCCATCGCGTCGAGCGTGGCGGGCCGCGTCTCGGCCATCTCGATCAGGGTCTTGTCGGTGAAGATGACATAGGCGGGCACGCGCGCCGCCTCGGCCAGCGCGCGGCGCCTGGCCTTGAGCGCTGAGAGCAGCGGCGCGTCCTCCTCGCTGACCAGCATCTTCACCTGCGGGGTGCGCGGCGTCTTGGCGATAGTGTCGCGGCGCAAGGTGATATCGGCTTCGCCGCGCAGGATGGGGCGCGCGGCCTCGGTCATCCTGAGCGCGCCGTGCCGCGCGGGATCGGGGCGCACCAGGTCATGCGCCGCCATCTGCCGGAACACCGCTTGCCAGCCGCGCTTGTCGAACTCGGTGCCGACGCCATAGGTCGGAAGGCGGTCATGGCCGCGCTGGCGGATGCGGTCGGTGTCGTTCCCGGTCAGGATGTCGATAAGATGCCCCGCGCCGAAGCTTTCGCCGGTGCGCAAGATCGCCGACAGCGCCTTGCGGACGGGCGTCGTCGCGTCGAACACATCGGGCGGCGCGGCGCACAGGTCGCAATTCCCGCAAGGCTCGGCCTGCTCGCCGAAATACCCAAGCAGCACCTGCCGCCGGCAACCCAACGCCTCGGCCAGACCCAGAAGGGCGTTCAGCCGCCCATGGTCGGCCTCCTTCCGCTCGGGGGGCGCGAGGCCCTCGTCGATCTGGCTGCGGCGAAAGCGGATGTCGTCAGGGCCGAACAGCGTCAGCGTGTCGGCCGGCGCCCCGTCGCGCCCCGCGCGGCCGATCTCCTGGTAATAACCCTCGATCGACTTGGGCAGGTCGGCATGGGCGACCCAGCGGATATCGGGCTTGTCCACGCCCATGCCGAAGGCGATGGTCGCCACCACGATCAACCCGTCCTCGGTGGCGAAACGCCCCTCGACGATGCGGCGATCCTCGGCCTCCATGCCCCCATGATAGTGGCAGGCGGTGTGCCCCGCCTCGCGCAGCGCGCTTGCCAGCGTCTCGGTCTTGGCGCGGGTGCCGCAGTAGACGATGCCCGACTGCCCCTTGCGGGCGGCGGCGAAGGACAGGATCTGTTGCCGCGGGTTCTGCTTGACCTCGAAGGCAAGGGCGAGGTTCGGCCGGTCGAAGCCGCGCAGGAAGCTTTCAGGCGTCTCACCGTCGAACAGCCGCTCCACGATCTCGGCCCGCGTCTCGGCATCCGCCGTGGCGGTGAAGGCGGCCAGCGGCACGCCGAGGTCGCGGCGCAGCGCGCCGATGCGCAGGTAATCGGGGCGGAAATCATGGCCCCACTGGCTGACGCAATGCGCCTCGTCCACGGCGATCAGGCTGACACCCGCGCGTTTCAGCATGCGCTCGGTGCCCGACGAGGCCAGCCGTTCCGGTGCGATGTAGAGCAGCTTGAGCGTGCCCGCCTCCAGCGCTTCCCATACTGCATCGGTTTCCTCGGGCGTGTTGCCACTGGTCAGCGCGCCCGCGATCACGCCCGCCTCGCGCAGGCCGCGCACCTGGTCGCGCATCAGCGCAATGAGGGGCGAGATGACCACCGTCACGCCCTCGCGCATCAGCGCGGGCAACTGGAAGCAGAGCGATTTTCCCCCGCCGGTCGGCATGATGGCCAGAACGTTGTGGCCCCGCGCCACCGCCTCGACGATCTCGGCCTGGCCGGGGCGAAAGGCCGAAAACCCGAAGACGGAGGAAAGAAGGGCGGTCGCGTCCTGCATGGGGCCTGTCGGTCTCTCGTTTTTCGCTCGATTTTTATGGACTGTCCCATGTTGCGAAGCCGTTAACAAGTGTCCCGGCGCCAGATCAGGGGGTGGATGCGGGGACATCCACAAGATATTCCCCCCGCCCCGCCCGCTTGCAGCGTCATGGCGCCCCATTACATGCACATCCCGCCCCCGATAGGCGGAGCGCGACCGATCTTCGTCATGAAGGAGGGCCAGACATGCCCCTTGCGAAATCCCTTGCAGCAGCACTTGCCGCACTGACCCTGTCGGGTGCCGCGGTAGCACAGCAGGCCGAGCCCGAGGTGACGCTGCGCTTCCAGCATTTCGTCTCGCCCGCGTCCGCCAATCCCACCTATTTCATGCAGCCCTGGGCCGACGCGATCGAAGAGCAGTCGGGCGGCCGCATCGCGGTCGAGATCTATCCCTTCATGCAACTGGGCGGCGATGCCGCGAACCAGTATGACCTGATCCGCGACGGGGTGATCGACGGCGGCTGGGTCATCCCCGGCTACCAGCCCGGTCGTTTCCCCGAGGCCGAGGCGCTGGAACTTCCCTTCATGACGACGAAATCGGCCGAGGAGGCCAGCCGCGCGGCATGGACCTTCACGCAGGATCACCTGATGGACGATTTCGCCGACGTCCACCTGATCGCAGTCCATATGCATGGCCGGGGCCTTGTGCATCTGCAGGGCCCGCCGATCGAGGATCTGTCCGATTTCAACGGCCTGCGCCTGCGCGGTCCCTCGCGCGCGGCCACGCTGTTGCTGGAGCGCGTCGGCGCGACCCCGGTCGGCATGCCGGTGCCCGCCTTCCCCGAGGCCTTGTCGCGCGGCGTGGTAGACGGCGGCGTGATCACATGGGAACAGGCGCCCTCGCTGCGGCTCGACGAACTGACCGAAAGCCACACCGATGTCGCGGGCAACCGCTCGCTCTATAACCTCTATTTTCTCTGGGCGATGAACCGTGATGTCTACGAGGGGTTGCCCCCCGATCTGCGCGCGGTGATCGACGCGAATTCGGGGCTGATGGCCTCGGCCTGGGCGGGCCGCGCACATGACACGGGCGACGCCGAGGGGCGGCTTGCGATGGAAGAGGCCGGCAACACGATTGCCGAGATGTCGCCGGACCTGACCGCCGAGATCGAGGCGCTGGGGGATCAGGTCATCGCCGACTGGATCGCCGAGGCCGATGCCCGCGGGCTTGACGGTGCCGCGCTGGTCGAGGCCGCCCGCGCTGCGGTCGCCGCCGAGACCGGCAGCGCGCCGGGGCCCTACACCGACTGAGCCGGGGCCAGTCCGATATGGGCTGCGACGGCATCCATGTGCCGGATGACCGTCGCGCCCTCTGCGCCAAGGCGGTCGGGGTGGCCCTCGGGCACGTAGCCAAGGCACGCCATCCCGGCGCGCCGCGCGGCGATCGCGCCGCTGGGGCTGTCCTCGATCACGAGGCAGGCGGGCGGCGCGGCGCCGCAGGCCGCCGCCGCGTGCAGGAACAGGTCCGGGTCCGGTTTCGACACGCCCAGCGCGTGGGCGGAGTAGCACCGCCCGTCGAAACGGGGCGCCAGGCCGGTGGCGCCGAGGGTGATCTCCATCTTCTCGTCGCTGCCGTTGGAGGCCACGCAATAGGCGATGCCCGCGCCGTCCAGCGCATCGAGCAAGTCCGGGATGCCTTCGATGATCGCAACGCCCGCCCGCAGCGCGGTGTAGGTCTCGGCGTAGATCTCCTCGATCCAGCCTTCGGACAGGTCGGCCCCCATCCCGCGGGCCTTGTCACGGACACCTGTCATGCTGTTGCCGACAAAGGCCACCATGCACTCGGCCAGCGTCAGGGTCAGACCGTGCCGGGCAAGGTTGGTGGCCAGAACACGGTTCGAGACCGGCTCGCTGTCCACCAGCACGCCGTCGCAATCGAAGATGACCAGATCGGGCCGGGTCACGGCCCCTCGGCCCGCAATAGCGTGATGACCGTGCCGCCATAGCTGCGCTGGTCGAGCAGGGTCAGGCCCGGCGGCGGCAGGGGTGGGGCGCTGTCTTCCCAGACCACCAGCGCGCCCGGCGCGATCCAGCCGCCCTCCAGCGCGGAGGACAGCGCCGTTTCCCCAAGCCCCCGTCCATAGGGCGGATCGAGGAAGATCAGGTCGAAGGCCCCGCCCTTCACCGGCCCGAGGTCTGTCGCGTCACGGCGAAAGACCTTGGTTACGCCCTGGACCGAACACAACGCCACGTTCTCGCGCAGGAGCGCACGCGCCGCCGTCCCGTCATCTACGAAGGTCACATGCGCCGCCCCGCGGCTCAGCGCCTCGAGCCCCAGCGCGCCGGTGCCCGCGAACAGGTCCAGCACGCGGGCGCCGGTGATCGGGTCGCCATGCTTGCCACTGGTGATGACGTTGAACAGGCTCTCGCGCACCCGGTCACTCGTCGGGCGCAGATGCGCCGCGGCATCGCCCGCGCCGACCTCGGCCAGCTTCTTGCCCCTCAAGCGCCCGGCAACGATGCGCACGACCCTCAGCCCTTCAGCAGCGGCTTCAGATCGGCTGCGGGGTCGCCCACCATCTCGGGCGCCGGCGACCTGCCCGCCTCGATCAGGCGCTTGCCGATCATGTAGCCGCGCGGGTCGTTCATCGCGTCAACGGCCAGCAGCGTCTCGCCCGCATAATACCAATGCGACCGCGCCGCGCCGCCGTCGCGGATCACCACCCGGTCGTAACTGGTGTTGAGCCCGGCGATCTGTAGTTTCACGTCGTATTGATCCGACCAGAACCACGGCTGCGGCACGTAATCCTCGCCCGCGCCGAGGATGTTCTTCGCCACCGCCTCGGCCTGGTCGATGGCGTTTTGCACCGACTCCAGCCGGATGCGGTCGCCCTTGTAAGGAAAACAGGCGCAATCGCCCGCGGCCCAGATATCCGGGTCGCTGGTGCGGCCCTGCGCATCCACCGCGATGCCGTTCTCGACCGTCAGCCCCGCGCCCTCGGCCAGCGAGGTGGCGGGCGTGATGCCGATGCCCGCGATGACCATGTCAAAGGGGGCTTCCGTCGCGTCGGAAAAGATCGCGCCGGTGACACGATCCTCCTCGCCCACAAGGCGGGTCAGGCCCACCCCCTCGCGGATGTCGACTTCGTGCGACCTGTGCAGATCGCGGAAATAGTCCGAGGTTTCAGGACAGGCGACGCGCTGCAGGATGCGCTCGGCCATCTCGATCAGCGTCACCTCCATGCCCCGCTTGCGGGCGACGGCGGCGGCCTCCAGCCCGATGTAGCCGCCCCCAACGATCAGCGCGCGGCGGCCCGGCTGCATCCCCGGCTCCATCGCGTCCACGTCTCGCAGGGTGCGGACGGTATGGACACCCGCAAGCTCACCCCCGATGGCAGCGGGCAGGCGGCGCGGAACCGATCCCGTGGCCAGCACCAGCGCGTCATAGGGGTAAGCCGTGTCGCCCGCGATGACGCAGCCCTTGGCCCGGTCGATCCCGGTCACACATGCGTCCAGCACCAGGTCGATCCCGTTCTCGGCATAGTAGCTTTCGGGCCGCAGATAGAGACGCTCCAGCGCCATCTCACCCAGAAGATAGGCCTTGGAGAGCGGCGGGCGCTGGTAGGGGGGCGCATGTTCCTCGCCGATCAGGGTAATGTGGCCTTCGAACCCCTCGGCCCGCAGCTTGGCTACGCAGGACGCACCCGCCTGCCCGGCGCCCACCACGACAATCCTTTCCATCGCACCCACCTTTCGCGTTGGCCGCCTGTCGCGCAGACCCTATATGGCCAGCGAACGGATACACAAGCGAGGGAGACCCGACACCATGACCATTTCCGCAGGCGATACGCTGCCCGATGCAACCCTCCTCATCTTCGGTGCGGAAGGCCCCGAGCCGGTGAAGATGAGCGACAAGGTGAAGGGCCGCAGGGTCGTGATCTTCGGCCTGCCGGGGGCCTATACCCGCACCTGTTCCGCGGCGCATGTGCCCAGCTTCATCCGCACCAAGGCCGAGTTCGACGCCAAGGGCGTGGACGAGATCATCTGCGTTTCGGTCAACGATCCCTTCGTCATGGCCGCCTGGGCCAAGGACACCGGCGCGGCCGAGGCCGGTCTGACCTTCCTCGGCGACGCGGGGGCCGAGTTCACCAAGGCGATCGGCATGAACTGGACAGCGGAACCGGCAGGCTTCTACGACCGCTCGCGCCGTTACGCGATGTATGCCGAGGACGGCGTCGTGAAGGTGCTGAACGTCGAGGAAGGCCCGGGCGCCTGCGAAATCTCGGCCGGCGAGACGCTGCTGGAACAGATCTGAGGCGAGGGACGGGCGGGGGACTCGTACTGCCCGCCCGTCCCTATCCCGCCAGCCGGTCCATCTTGGACGCCAGCGCCACGTCGAGGTTGCTCAGGCCGCCCACGTCATGGGTGGCCAGCGTCACGTCCACCGTCTTGTAGACGTTGAACCATTCGGGGTGGTGGTTCATGTGCTCGGCCACCAGCGCGACCCGCGTCATCCAGCCGAAGGCCGCGTTGAAATCGCCGAAGACGAAGCGCTTGGTGATCGCCTCGCGCCCTTCCACCATCGTCCAGCCATGCTCGGCCAGCGCTGCGACGGCCTTGTCCCTGTCCGACCCTTCCAGCTTGTGCGCTTGCATCAGTCCTGCTCCTCCACCTGTGTCCGTTTGAAGGGCCCGTAGCCCGTCATCACCTCGATCTCTTCGTCCACCGCCTCGCGCTCGGCCTCGAGGTAGCGCGCGATGGCCTCGGCAAAGCCCGCGTCGCGCACCCAGTGCAGCGAATGGGTCTGCACCGGCATGTAGCCGCGCGCCAGCTTGTGCATGCCCTGCGCGCCTGCCTCAACCCGCGAGAGACCATGGGCGATGGCGAAATCGATCGCCTGATAGTAGCACAATTCGAAATGCAGGCAGGGGTGATGCTCGGTGCAGCCCCAGTAGCGGCCGTAAAGCACGTCGCGCCCGATGAAATTCAGCGCGCCCGCCACCGGCCGCCCGTCGCGCAGCGCGAGCACCAGAAGCATGTCGTCGCGCAGCCGGTCCTGGGCGAGGTCGAAGAAGGACCGCGTGAGATAAGGCTGCCCCCATTTCCGCGCGCCGGTGTCCTGGTAGAAGACCCAGAAGGCATCCCAATGTTCGGGTTTGATCTGGTCGCCGGTCAGCGCGACGATCTGCCCGCCGAAGCCGTGGGCCTCGGCGCGTTCCTTGCGGATGTTCTTGCGCTTGCGCGAACTGAGCGTGGCGAGGAAACCGTCGAAATCGGCGTAGCCGTCGTTTTCCCAGTGGAACTGCTGGCTTGCACGGGCCATCAGGCCCATCTGCGCGCCTGCGCGGGCCTCTTCCTCGGTGCAGAAGGTGACGTGAAGCGAACTCAGCCCGTTCTCGTCGGCCAGTTGCACCGCGCCCTGCACCAGCGCCGCCATCCCCGTCTCGCGCCAGCCGGGGCGCGTCAGGAAGCGCCGCCCGGTGGCGGGCGTGAAGGGCACGGCCATCTGCAGCTTGGGGTAATAGCGCCCGCCCGCGCGTTCGTAGGCATGGGCCCAGTTGTGATCGAAGATGTATTCGCCCTGGCTGTGCCCCTTGGCATAAAGCGGCGCCACCGCGATCACCTGCCCCTCGGCACGGGCCACGATGTGGCGCGGCGCCCAGCCGGTGCCGGTGCCGACCGAGCGCGACTGTTCCAGCGCCATGAGAAAGCGATGCGTGGTGAACGGATCGTCGGGCCGCCCACCATCGGCCGCCTCGGGGCAGGCGCAGGCATCCCATTCGGTCGCGTCGATCTGCGACAGCGACGACAGGACCTCGATCTCGATGGGCTGGCCTCCGTCCACGGGTGCGCCTCCGGCCTCGGCATGGGACGCCACACCAGATGGGTCATGCGCGGGCGGCGTCAATCCTGCCGCAGGTCAAGCGGCGGCAGGTACCCTTCGAATGTCACGGTATCCGCGATGCGGCGCGCCTGCGCCTCGCTCTGTGCGCTGCGGATCGTCCAGCACAGGATCGGGACACCCTGCGATTTCAGCTCGGCCACCCGCGGACTGCCGAGATCGGTCCAGTCATGGCTGATGAACCGCGCGCCGACCTGGCCGAAACTCGCAATGCTGCGCAAGGCGGTGCAGGTCTCGGGGGCGAGATGCGGCCATTGCGACGGGATGAACCCGCTGGTCACCAACCCGCGGGGCACCTGCGGGGCCAGTTCACGCATCTGGGCGATGACGAAGGGGTTGAAGGACATGACCGCCACGTCCCCGCCATAGCCCTCCAGTTCCATCGCGACGGCGCGTTCGAGATCGGCATCGGCCTGCCCCAGTCCGCCGGACTGATCCTTGATCTCAAGCAGAAGCGGCACCGCGCCGTCGACCATCTCCAGGACGTCCGACAGCGTCGGGATGCAATCGTCGCTGCCCGCAAGGCGCAGGTCGCCCAGTTCGCGCGCGGTGCGTCCGCGGAGCGGGCCGGTCGCGCTCGTCAGCCGGTCGAGCGTGTCGTCGTGGAACACCATCGCGACGCCATCCGAACTGAGTTGCAGATCCAGCTCGATCCCGTAGCCCGCGCGCATGGCGCGATGGATGGCGGTGGGACTGTTCTCGATCACCCCCGCGCCCTCGTCATGCAGCGCGCGATGCGCGATGGGCAGGGCGGTAAAGGATCTCGGCAGCTGGGTCATGGCGAGGCCTCAGGCCGGGTCGATCTGGAAGATGCCCTCGACCTCGACCGCGCAGCCGAAGGGCAGGGCGCCCGCGCTGACCGCCGAGCGGGCATGCCGCCCCTTGTCGCCCAGCACCTCGACAAAGAAATCCGACGCGCCGTTGACCACCTTGGGCTGGTCGCCGAACTCGGGCGTTGAATTGACGAAGCCGGTCAGCTTGACCACCCGCACCAGCCGGTCGAGATCGCCGCCGCAGGCCGCCCTGACCTGCGCCAGCAGGTTCATCGCACAAAGCCGCGCCGCGGCGGCGCCGGCCTCGATCTCCATGTCGGCGCCGAGGCGACCCTTGATCAGCGTCTCGAGGCCCGCCGAGGTCATCGGCACCTGCCCCGAGACATGCACGAGATTGCCCGCGATCACATAGGGCACGTAATTGGCGCCCGGCGCGGGCGGCGGTGCGTCCAGCACGATCCCAAGCTCTGCCAAGCGCGCGTCGATCTCTCCGGCCATGTCGGTATCCTCCCACCCGATTGTGTCGCGTGCGAAGCTAGCGGTGCGCCGGTGAAAGGGAAAGGGCCGCCACCGCGCCCGCGTCAACTTTCGCGGAACGCGCGGTTGAAATAGGCGGTGAAGGGTTCCAGCAGATAGGCCAGCGGCGTTCGGTCCTGGGTGCGGATATAGGCCTCGACCGGCATGCCGGGCAGCAGTTGCCGCGGCGCGAGGCGCGCGACCTCGCCCTCGCCCAGCACGATCTCGGCCCGGTAGAAATTCAGCCCCGTGACCTCGTCGGTCAGGACATCGGCCGAGACCTGGCTGACCTGTCCGACGAGATCGGGCATGTTGCGCATGTCGAAGGCCGGGAACCGCAGCGTGACATCCTGCCCGACGAAAACCTGGTCGATGTGGATCGCAGGCACCTGCGCGGTGATCACAAGCGGCCGCCCCTCGGGCACGAGGAAGGCGACCGGATCGGCGGCCCGCACGACCGATTGCGGGCCGAAAACACGTAACCCGATGATCCGGCCGGCCACCGGCGCGCGCAGGTCCAGATCGCCCACGCGACGCTCGAGGTCGTTGACGCGCTGGCGCAACTCTTCCTCGGTCACGCGGATCTCGCGCAACTGGGCGATCGCCTCTTCGCGGCGGGCATTGCCGAGTTGCACGATCGCAAGCTCGGTCTCGATGACGCGCTCGGCGGCCTCGGCCTTGCGCGCCTCCAACTCGCCCAGCGACCCCCGCAGTTGCGCGGCATCGCGCTGCAGGCGCAGGATCGGGTCGGACTGGATCAGCCCCCGCTCCAGCAGACCCTGCTGGCGTTCGAGGTCGGCCTCGACCAGCGCAAGCTGTTCGGCAAGCGCGGTGTCCTGCGCATCGAGGCCGGCGATCTGGGCGCGGATCTGGGTGATCCGACCGCGCAATTGCTCGGTTTCGCGGGTCAGCGTCTCGACACGGGCCGCGAACAGGTTTTCCTGACCGCGCAGAAGATCGGCCAGTTCCTCGTCCGCGGCGGCGCGGTCCACCAGCGCCTGCGGGAAGGTGATGGCCGACGCCCCGTCACGCTCGGCCTCGAGGCGGGCGCGGCGGACGCGCACCTCGAACAATTGCGACGAGGCCACGGCAAGGTCGCGCGACAGCTGCCCGGGCGCGAAGCGCAGGATCGCATCGCCTGCCGCGACCCGGTCGCCCTCTCCGATGAGCAGGTCGGCCACGACGCCGCCCTCGGGGTGCTGGATCGCCTGCCGGTTGCGGTCAACCTCGATCCGCCCGTTCGCGATCACCGCGCCGGACAGTTCGCTCAGCACTGCCCATGCGCCGAACCCGCCCAGCAGCAGCGACATCGCAACCAACCCGGTCAGGAGCGGTCGCCTGACGGACCATGCGCGGGACAGATCGGACCCGGGCGTCATGTCACCGCTCATGACACGCCACCCGGCGCCGAGGCCTGCTGGATGTCGGCGTAATTCGCCAGCGTTTTCTGCAAGACCTCGCGCGTGGGGCCGAACATGGTCGGCACACCGCCCGACAGCACCAGAAGCCGCTCGCATTCGCGGATCGCCGACGGGCGATGCGCCATGATCAGCACCGAACGGCCATTGGCCTTCATGTCCTGTATCGCCGTGTTGAGCGCGATCGAGCCGTCATTGTCGAGCGCCGAATTCGGCTCGTCCAGCACCAGCAGGACCGGATCGCCATAGAGCGCGCGGGCCAGGCCGATACGCTGGATCTGCCCGCCCGACAGGCGCGCGCCAAGGCCCGAGACACGGGTGTCGTACCCCTCGGGCAGTTCCAGGATCATCTGGTGCGCCGCCGCGGCCTTTGCCGCGGTCACGACCTTGTCGGTATCGGGCCGCTCGGCCAGACGGGCGATATTCTCGGCGATGGTGCCCTCGAACAGCGTCACGGACTGCGGCAGATAGCCGATGTGGCGGCCCAGGTCATCGGGATCGTACTGATCGAGCGTCGCACCATCGAGCCGGATCTGCCCCGCCGCGGGCAGCCAGACCGAGGTGACGGCCCGCGCAAGGGTGGACTTGCCCGACCCCGAGGGGCCGATCACACCGACCGCCTGCCCCGGCTCGACCCGGAAACTGACACCGCGCAGGGTGGGCGCCCGCCCGCCGGGTGGCACCACCGACAACTGGCTGACCTCGAGGCGGGCCTTGGGCCTCGGCAACGTCATCCGCTCGGGCGGTTCGCGGTGCGATGCGAGAAGCGCGCGCAACCGGGCCCACGCCTGCCCCGCCTCGGCGATGGTGTTCCACTGGCCGATGGCCAGCTCGACCGGCGCAAGGGCGCGGCCCAAGAGGATCGAGCCTGCGATCATGGCGCCCGCCGTCAGTTCGGCCTGCAGCACGAGATAGGCGCCAAGGCCAAGGATGGCCGATTGCAGGAAAAGGCGCAGGGTGCGCGTCATCGCGGTGAACCCGCCGACCCGGTCCGAGGCGCGCATCCCCTCGCCGAGGGCGACACCGCGCTGGCGGCGCCAGCGCGAAAACGCGCTGTTCTGCATGCCGAGTGCCCGGATCAGTTCGGCTTCGGCCTGCATTTCGCCGGCCATGCGGTCGGCCAGGTGCGAGGCCGAGGCCGACTCGGCGATGGGTCCGCGCGTCACGGCCTGGTTGACCACCGTGACGAGGATGAGCAGCAGCGCCCCCGCCACCGCAAGCCAGCCGAGCCAGGGGTGAAAGAGAAAGATCGCCGCGATGAACAGCGGCGTCCAGGGCAGGTCGAACAGCGCCATGAACACAGGCGAGGCCGCCAGACGCTGAACCGAGGCGAGATCCTGCAGCGCGGTCTGGCGATCCCCGGTGGCATGCGCGCGGGCCAGCGCGGCGCGGAAGATGCGCCCGTCCAGCCCCTCTTGCAGGCGCGCGCCGTAACGCGCCGCGACCCGCCCGCGCACGTAGTCGAGAACACCCATCATCAGGAACAGGAAGGCGATGAGGATGGTCAGCGCGACCAGCGTCTCTTCCGAGCGCGAGCCGAGAACGCGGTCATAGACCTGCAGCATGTACAGCGGACCGGTCAGCATCAGCGCGTTCACCGCCATGCTGAACAGGGCGACCGACCACAGCAGCCACCCGTTACGGCGGCGAAAACGGGTCAGGTCGTCGGGGCCGGCCCCTTGGCTACGCGGCATCTCGGCAATCGTCCTCGTACAAATGGGGCCATATCCGGGGCGGCCCTTGACTCTCGACCACCGGACCACGTCTAACAAAACCTACGCCCCGGTGGCTAGATAGTGTCAGATCCCTTTCTATCCGGTTTCCCGCCACTACCTCGCCATGCAAGTTTGGATCTCCCACGGGAAAGCTGCCTTGCCCCGCAATCGCACCCTGCCACGTCTTCGGACGCTTTTGTCCGCACTTGGGCTGGCCACGCTCGCGGCCTGCGGCCCGGCGGCGCTGCCGCCCGGCGACGGCATCGTGGATGCGGACGAGGCGCAGAACCGGAGCGTGCATCAGTTCAACGTGGCGCTGGACCGTGCGCTGGTCGGGCCGACATCGCGGGGCTATGGCTCGGTCGTGCCGGAACCTGTGCGTGACGGGGTAGACAACCTCGCCTCGAACCTCGCTCAACCGTCCTACATCGTGAACAATCTCCTGCAGGTCCGTGTCGGGCAAGCGTCCCACAACACGCTGCGGTTCCTCGTGAATTCGACCATCGGCCTGGCGGGGCTGTTCGATCCGGCCACCGCGCTCGGCCTCGAGGCCCGCAGCACCGATTTCGGCGAAACCCTGCATGTCTGGGGCCTACCTGAAGGCGATTTCATGATGTTGCCGGTTTTCGGCCCCTCGACGACGCGGGACACGGTGGGGCTCGTGGTCGACATCGCGCTGAACCCGGTGCGTCACGCCGTGCCCCCGTCCGACCGGGTCTATGTGACGGGCGCGGCGGTCCTCGACCGGTTCGGGGATCGCTACGAGGTGGACGATACCTTCGACAGCGTGCTTAACGACAGCACTGACAGCTATGCGCAGTTGCGCTCGATCTACCTGCAGAATCGCCGTTTCCAGCTGGGGGGGCCGGTCCTGAGCTTCGATGCCGCAGGTGGAGGCGATGACATTTACACCGACCCCTATACGGATCCGTATGCCGACCCCTATACGGATCCGTATGCCGACCTCTATATTGATCCCTATGCACCGTGACATCCGACTGACGCGCCGTTCCATCCTCACCGCCGCCATCGCGGCTGCTGCGGTGCCGTTCCTGCCCATGCGCGCCGCCGCGCTCACCACGAGCCAGGCCAGCGGCCTGGTCGAGCAGGTCGCGACCGAGATCACGCGAATCATCAATTCGGGCCAGTCCGAGGCGACGATGATCCGCGATTTCGACCGCTTGATGGGCCGCTACGCCGACATGCCGACGATCGCGCAATCGGTGCTCGGGCCACCGGCGCGCTCGGCCAGCCGGGCACAGCTGTCGGCCTTTGCCGATGCGTTCCAATCCTACATGGCACGCAAATACGGCCGCCGTTTCCGCGAGTTCATCGGCGGTACGGTCTCGGTTCAGGGCGCACAGGACACCGGCCGCTACATCGAGGTCGTCTCGGTCGTGCGCATCCCCGGCGAAGCACCGTTCGAGGTGCGCTTTCGCGTCTGGGACCGCTCGGGTCGGCCGCTGTTCATCGACATGCTGATCGAGGGCGTTTCGCTGGTGATCTCGGAACGCGCGGAGATCGGGTCGATCATGGATCGCAACGGCGCGTCGATCGACGCCACGACGCAGGCGCTGCGCAACCTCGGCTGACCCGTCTGCGGGGCATCGAACGACAGGCGAGCGGGGATGTTTCTGACCACATGACAGACCTTTCCCTCGACGCTCGCACCGGCCTTCCCGACGCGCTGCGGATCTTGCTCGAGGACTACCCGCGCGAGGGGTGGGCCGCGCATCCGCAGTTCCATGGCCTCGTCAGCTTCTGGCTGGAACGGCACATGATGTTTCGGCAGTTGATGGAGCACATGACGCGAGAGACCGAGGCCTTTCTCGACGGGAACCGCGACCCCGCGGGGTTCGCGCAAGGCATCGCGCGCTATGGCGGGGTCTTCGTGAACCAGCTGCACGGGCACCACCAGATCGAGGACCATCACTATTTCCCGATCCTGCGGGACCGTGACGCGCGGATCGCGCGCGGTTTCGACCTGCTGGATGCCGACCATCATGCGCTTGACGGTATCCTTGCGCGGTTCGTCGATCAGGCGAATGGCGCCATCCAGGGCGCTTCGGGCCGCGACCCGAGATCGACCGCCGGAACCTTGCGCGATGGTCTGGCGGGCCTCGAGCGGTTGATCGACCGTCACCTGACCGATGAGGAAGACCTGATCGTGCCGGTGATCCTGCGCGACGGGGCCGGCGGGCTGGGCTGACAGCCTGTTTCCTGCGGCATTCGGCCGATATCGGCGCCCGACCGACGCTTGCCTTAATTCTTCCCAATCCCCACGCTATCCAAACCGACACTGTTTGGACGATGCCACGGGCTGTGCGACCCGACCCAAGTCTTTGTCTGGAAAAGGCACGCACTCATGAGACTTCCGCAAAACCTTCGCGGCACCGTCGCGACCCTCGCCCTTGCGGCAATGGCGGTTGCGCCCCTGTCCGCGGCGCTGACGGTTCTGTCCGTCGATACCGCATACGCCGGCAACCATACCGGCAAAAGCAACGGCAACGGCCGTGCCGACGCGGGCAGGCCCGCAAACCCCGGCGGGAACGGCCGCGGCGCCATCGCGTCGGAACTTGGCGCCCTGAACGCGGCGCATGCGAACCAGCAGACCCTGGAGAATGCCGCCCCGGAGAGCATGCCCGGGCGTCTATACTCCTATCAGCAGACCGGCGGCATCACGAGTGCCGAAGTCGCCGATTACAACGCCGCGCAGACCGAGCTGACCCGTCTGCAAGACCTGTCGCAAAGCGCACTTGTGGCGGCCTATGACGCCGATGGCGACGGTGCGCTGTCGGCCGCCGAACTCGACGTTTATGCCGCGGATATCGCGGCCGCCAACACCGTGATCGACACCTACCAGGACGCTTATGCGGCCCTTTCGGCGCTGCGCGACGGCAATGGTCAGATGCAACTGACCGCCAGCGCTCTCGCGGAACTCAACGCGCTTCTGGGTCTCTGACCCTTCGCTCGCGGCAGCGGGATCGACGGCTGCGGTCCCGACCCTGAAACCACGAATGCTCCCGGTGGGACCTGGGAGCATTCTGTGGGTTTCGGAAAGGGTCGGACGCCCGGCCGGTTGGGGACCTGTGAAAAGAATGGCCGGGCGCCCGTCCGGCGTTCGACGGTCAGTCGAAGCCGAACTGGAAGGTCAGGCCGGTCTGGCCGTGACCCGTCTGTGTGACATTGGCGTTGGCGCCATTGCCGAACTGAAAGATGCCATGCGCCTGCCCGTGGCCCTGCTGGTCCAGCGTGGCGGCGTGGCCGTTGCCCTCCTGGTGGATGACGCCGACCGAGCCGCCACCGGCGACCTGCGCAAGCGCGGCACCGTTGAACGCGCCGTTCTGGTGGACGAAGGCGCCGCTCTCGACGCCTTGCGCGATCTGGTAGAGCGCGAGGCCCGCACGGATCGCCCGCGCCTCGTCGGCATTGTTGGCGTTGATCGACAGGCTGAGGGTGCCACCGGCAGCGGCGGGCAGCGACGTGGCGGCGACAAGCGTGGCGGTGAGGAAAATCTTGCGGAACATGGCAGTGATCCTTTCAAGGGGCTGGATGGAATATCCGGTTGGTCAATCGGGGTGAGAGGGGGGAGGGGGGCGCCGCCCGGTCAGAGGTCGACCGGACAGCGATGGGTCCGACCCGCGACATCGAGCGTAAGCTCGACCTCGAGGCCACGGGCGGGTCCGTTCAGCATCACGCGGCCCAGCCGCGCGGTCTCTCCGGGCAACAGGTGAAACGGGCCGCCCTGAGTCATGAGCGTGCCGCCGCGGGCGACGCGCAGGTGGTAGTCACCGGACATCGCGGTGTCGCTCGTCGCGACGCCCTCGAGGGTCAGCATCCCGCCGCGGCTGGTCATCTCGACCGTGCAGGCCAGCGGGCCGTCGGCGGTATCCCCGCCCTGCCCGGCGATGGCGGTGCATCCCAGCGCAAGCGCGGCAAGGGCGGAGGCAAGGGCGGTCTTGGGGACGAAGGGGGTCATCGGATGATCCTTTCGACAGGGTGAGAGAAGGTCGGAGGCGGGCGGGATAAGGGCACCCACCCCCGAAGTCAGGCAGGCCGGTCAGTTCTGGATGATCAGCGTGACGTTGCCGTTGCCTGCGGAATGGGCCGTGGCCGAGTTGCCGTTGCCGACCTGGATCACGCCCACGGCGTTGTTGACCCCGCTGGTCGAGACATCGGCCGAGTTGTTCGCGCCGAACTGCGCGACGCCATTGGCATTGCCCCAGCCGGTCTGAACGGAATTGACGCTGTTGTTCCAGCCCGACTGACCCACAGCCGTGGAGTTGAAGGCCCCGTCGGTCGTCGAGATCGTGGTGTTGCCCCAGCCGTCCTGGATCACCGAGGCGCCGTTGCAGAACCCGCTCTGGCCGATGGCGATGCCGTTCCCGCTGCCCCACTGCTCGGTATAGGCAGTGTTGCAGGTGGCCAGCGCCGGGGCCGACAGGCCGATGGCGAGAACGACAGAGGCGGCAGCGGTCTTGAAGATCGAAATGGTCATCGTCGTGGTCCTTTTTGGTGGAATGGAGTGCGGTGTTGCATGTGTTCGGTGCTGTGTCCGACCCGCCGGGGGCAGCGCCCCGTGAGCCGATGACCAAACCCTGGCCTCACCCCCCGATGTCAGGCAATTTCACCGCGGCGAAAGGGGATGACCAACCACCGTTATCCGATGACAGGCCTCTAAAGCGTTATTTCTGTTATATTTTCTATCCGCCTATGCGGATGTCCCGACACAGGGTTCGGTGACCTTTGACGGGCGGCCGACTAGGGTGCCGCGGGATGTTATCGACCTGCAGGGGCCGGGGGTATCGACTGCGGGGGCGTGCGCGGTACGACACGTCGAAGAACTGACGCCGTATGCCTACATCCAGCTGCCGCCATCGGGGGTCTGGAGCAGCAGCCGCAAGGTCACGATCTCGTAGTTCCCGAGTGGTATGACGACGCGGCCATCTTGCACCGGAATGGGCTTACTGTCGGTCTCGAGGATGTTGCAACGTTCCACGGACCTGACCCTCGGGTGAAGCGTGAGGGTGATCGGGCCGCGGGCGTTGTGTGCCTCGAACATCCGCACAATGATCGCCTTTCCGTCCTCCGAGGGCTTTACCGTCTCGATGACGGCGCGCGGGTTGTCGCAGGTAGCGATCGCCTGGTCGACCGCAGTGCCCGACCCGGGACCGGCGAACACCCGGGGGGGGAGGTTCAGCGCGTAGGCTTCGGCACGAACCTCGACCCGTGTGTTGCCGACGTGCGGCAGTAGCGCATAGGTGAAACGGTGCTGCCCCTGGTCAGCGGTGACGTCGGGCATGGTCGCGGACTTGATCAGCGACAGCCGAAGGACGTCATCGCGCACGTCGTATCCATACTTGCAGTCGTTCAGGAGGGCGACACCGTAATCGCCCTCGGACAGGTCGGCCCATTTCTGCGCCGGGACCTCGAACTGCGCGGCGTCCCAACTGGTATTGCGGTGGGTCGGGCGGTCGATCTGGCCCCACTGGATGTCGAACTCCGCACGCGAGGCGCGGACCGAAACCGGGAAGGCGGCCTTCAACAGCAGGTGCGTCTCGTTCCAATCCACCTCGGTGTCGAAATCGATGCGAGCCGAGGCGCGGGCAAGGCTGATGCGCTGGACAAGCCGCGAGTTCCGGAAGGCGCGGGCGATCTCGACCGTCGCGCGCAGGGGGCCCTCCTCGATCACCACGAGGCTGTTCAACGCCGATACCACCTCGCCGCGGTCCTCGAAGAAGATGTCGATGTCCCAGGCATCCCAGCTGACCGGCCGGTCCTCGAACAGTTCCAGCTTGTTGCCGAGCGCGCCGTCCTTCAGCACCTCCCGGCCCACGCGTTTGTCGTGGATCGACGTGACCATGCCATGCGGGCCGATGGCGACCTTCAGATGTGCGTTTTCCAGCACCGCACCACCGTCATCCGTGACGCGGGCGAAAGCGGCCTCTGGCTGTTCCGCGTCCGCGGTCGTGGCGCGAAGGATGCGCGGCATATGCGGTGCGCCCTCCGGCACCTCGACCAGCACGCCCGCGTCGATCACCTGCCGTGGCAGCGGGCGGCCGCCTTCGGCCACCGGCCCGGTGCCGGGCGGCAGGAGCACGAGGCGCGGGCCGGGCAGAGGCGCGCCGTCAAGGATCAGGAAAGCGGCATCCTCCGGCGTGAGATACCTTGCCGCACGGGCCAGTGCCACCTCGGCCTCGGCCGTGATGGCGGCATGGTCGCGCGCGGCGTCCTCGAAGACCTCGGGGATCGAGGTACCTGTCAGGATGTCGTGGAACTGGAGCGTGCAAAGCCGCTGCCACGCCCCGATCAGATCGTGGGGCGCCTGCCCCACCAGCATCGCGAGCGCCATGGCGAGTTCGGTGTCGTGCAGGAGTGCCTCCGCCTTGCGGTTGGCGCGCTTGATGCGACCGTTTCCGGTGAGGACGCCGCGATGCCCCTCAAGATAGACTTCACCCCGCCAGACCGGCAGCGCCGGACCCTTTTCCTCAAGCGTCTCGAAGAAGCGACGGACGGTGGACGGCTCCAGGCGCGGCGCGCCGGGCATTTTCCCATACGCATGGAGCTTGCCGATCAGATCGTCCGTTGGGCCGCCGCCGCCGTCGCCGTAGCCATAGGCGATCGGCAGGTCGCGGACCCGGTCCTTGATCGTGCTGCGGGTCCAGGTGCCTACGACTTCCTCGGCGCTGAGATCGGATTTGTAGTTGGTCGGGAACGGAAGATGCTGCACGTCGCGGGGCGTGGTCAGGAACTGCGCGAGGACTCGTGTGCCGTCGATCCCCTCCCACCATGTCGTCGAGGCCGGCATCTGGTTATACTGGTTCCAGTTGACCTTGTTCGTCACGAACCAGCGAAGCCCGGCCTGCACCATGAGCTGAGGCAGGCATCCGGGAAATCCGAAAGTGTCGGGCAGCCAGAGGACCGGCGTCTCCGCCCCTTCGCCGAACCGGCTCTCGCAGTAGCGGCGCGCCAGCTGGATCTGGCGGACGAGGGCCTCGGGGCCTGGCATGTTGGCGTCAGGCTCCACCCACATGCCGCCGAGAATCTCCCACCTTCCTTCCGCGACCCGGACGCGGATCTGCTCGAAGATTTCCGGGTAGTCGGTCTCGGTCCAGGCGTAGAGCTGTGGCTGGGAATGCGAAAACCTGAAATCGGGATGCCGCTCCATCAGCCGCAGCACGTTGGAATAGGTGCGCGCGTTCTTCTGCCGGATCTGTGCCACCGGCCAGAGGTAGGCGACATCCATATGCGCATGGCCGATGCCGTGGAGCGTGATGTCGAGAGGTGCGCCTGCGCGTTCCAGCCCGTCGCGGAGCCTTTCGGCGGCATGGGCCACGGATGCACGGAACGCGTCCTCCATCGGGTCGCGGGTGTCGAGGACAAGAAATGCGGCATCGAGCGCGGAGAGGATGCCGTGCTTCTCTGGCCGGTCCTCGCCGATCTCTCCGGCCAGGTCCAGGGCTGTCTCGGCAAGCAGCAGGAAGTCCCTGAGGGCCGTGTCCACGTCGATGACCGCGCATTCCTTCAGAAACAGCCGGGAGCGGTCCGAAGGATCGGGCGGCCAGCCCGTGAGGCCGGTCCAGCCATGCAGCAACAGATCATGCATCATGCCGTCGGCGAGGTCATCGGAAAGGTCGATCGTGTGGTGATAACGGTCCGCCGAGGCGTGCACCCGGCCGTCGATGTGCAACAGCGCCTCGGGATGGGTGAAGATGTCACCCGCGACGCCGAGAGGGAGGTGCAGCGCCGGCGCGCCCCAGCCCTTTGGCACGACGAAGCACGAGCGCAGCGCGAAATGCAGGTTCTGCTCGCCCCAGTAACTGTCCCACTCGAGTCTCTCGTGCCCTGTCTCGCAGGCGCGCAGCGCAAGGTCGGGCCGTGCCGTGGCATCCGACAGGCGCTCGAGGGTGAAGCGGTCGATGGGCCGGCGCGCGCGGGCTACCTTGGGCGCGATCAATCGCAGACGCTGTGCGATCTTTTCCGCGGTCAGCCGCAGTCGATGTGACATGGACCTTATCCTTGGCTCAGCTCGAAGCCCGCGATGCCGCCGCGATAGACGGTCTCGGGTCGTGTCGCGATCTCGGACAACCGGTCGAGCGCCACGCGCGCCGTCTCGGCCGAACCCCAGTCGCGGTCGACCTCGGGCCAGGGGATCGAGTCGATCAGCAGGCGCGTGTAGGCGTGCTGCGGATCGCCGATGACCGCTTTCGGCGGACCGGCTTCGACCACATGGCCCTTGAACATGACCATGACGTAGTCGCTGACATGGTAGGCGGTCGCGAGGTCATGGGTGATGTAGACGATCGAGATGCCGTGCCGGTCCTTCAGGTCGTGGATATTGCGCAGGATCGTCGCGCGCAGGCTTGCATCGACCATGGAAACGGGCTCGTCCGCGATCAGCAGTTTGGGGTTCAGCATCAGCGCGCGCGCGACGATGAGGCGCTGGCGCTGCCCGCCCGAAAGCTGGTGCGGGTAGCGGTCGAGCACCACTTCCGGGGCGAGGCCCACCGCGCGACAGGCCTCTTCCATCGCGGCGCGCGTGTGATCACGCCCCTTGCTGAGGCCGAACCGCTCGAAAGGATACTTCAGCGCATGGTTCACTCGGTAGAAGGGGTTGAAGCAGGCGTAGGGGTCCTGGAACACCGCCTGAACCTCCTTGCGGAACGCAAGCTTCTCGGTGGCGGATTGGGCATAGACGTCACGCCCGCGGAAGCGGACCGTGCCCGTCGATGGCCGGTTGAAGCCCAGCATCAGCGCACCCAAGGTGGACTTGCCCGATCCGGACTGGCCGACGATGGCGATGATCTGCGGCGTGGCCCCGTCGAGGCGGAAGCTCATCCGGTGAAGTGCGTCGACCGCGCCATACCGTTTCGAGACCCGCGAAAGCTCGAGCAGCGGCGCGGCATCCGACTGCGCCTTCTCGCCGGACGGGACCGCCGGCGCAGGGTCGAGGAAGCTCGGGCCCCCGACCTGCGGAACCGACGCGATGAGTTCCTTCGTGTAGGGGTGCCGCGGCGTTTCGATGATCTGGCGGACCGGGCCGAATTCCACCAGTTCGCCCTTCTTCAGCACCGCGACCTCGTCCACCGACTGCGCCATCAGTCCCATGTCGTGCCCGATCAGGATAAGCCCTGCGCCGATGCGGGCCTGCGCCTCGCGAAGCGTCTGCATGACGTGGCGCTGGGTGATCACGTCGAGCGCGCTGGTGGGCTCGTCGGCGATGATGAGATCAGGCGCGAGGCACGTGCCGATGGCGATGCAGACCCGCTGCTTCATGCCGCCGGACAACTCGTGCGGAAAGAGCCGCGCAACGATCGCCGGATCGAGCCCGACATCCGCCAGTGCAGCGTCGGAACGGCGCTTCAGCTCCTCATCCGGCATCGCGCCCTCGTGCGCGACGATGCCGTCCCAGATCTGGGCCTCGACACGCATCACGGGGTTGAGCGAGTTCATCGCGCCCTGCGGGATGTAGGCGATCCGAGACAGTCGCACCTGCCGCATCTCCTCCTCCCCGAGCGAGAGGATATCGGGGTCGTGAAGCACGTTGAGCCGGATCTCCCCGCCCGAGACGAACCCCGGGGCCGCGAGCATCCGCATCGCAGCGAGGGCCGTCGTCGTCTTGCCCGAGCCGCTTTCGCCGATGAAGCCGACGCGCCGGCCCTTCTCGATCGACAGCGAGATGCCGATCACCGCATGAACGACGCCCTTCGAGGTCGGGAAATCGACCGACAGGTCACGGATATCGAGGATCGTCATGTCAGAGCTTCCTCAGCCGCGGGTTGGAGACCTCGTCGAGGCCGAGATTGACCAGGAGGAGGCCGATGAACATCGCGGCGAGCAGAAGCGTCGGCATCCCCCACCACCACCAGAGGTTCTGGATCAGCGCGCCTGAACTGATCGCGTCGTAGATCACGCGGCCGAGTGTCGGCACCCGCTGCGGTCCGAGGCCGAGCACCTCAAGCCCGACCGCCGTCACGATGGAAGTCGTCACGCTGGCGATGAACGAGCCGAAGAGATAGGGCACGAGGTTTGGCAGCATTTCCCGGAACATGATGTGGCCAGTGGATGCGCCCGAGAGGCGCGCCATCTGGACGTATCCCGCCTCGCGCATCGACAGGACCTGGGCCCGGATCAGCCGCGTGGGCGACTGCCAGACGAACCCCGCGATCAGGATCGCCATCACCGTCAGGCTGATGACCCCGAAGGCCGCCTGCACCACGACGAGGATCAGCAGGGGCGGAATGGTGATCATCACGTCGGACCCCACCCGGATCACGTCGTCGGTGCGTCCACCGAGGAACCCGGCCGAGAACCCGAGGAAGATGCCTATGCTCATCCCGATCAGGGATGCCAGCACGCCAACATAAAGCGTGTTCGGTGCCCCCACGATCAGCAGCGCGAGGATGTCCTTGCCCGAGACGTCGGTGCCCAGCGGATGCGCCCATGTGCCGACCTGTCCCCGAATGTTCTCGACGCCGACGGGGGCCTGGCGCGGCATGCCCGCCCCGGTGAAGACGAGATCGGTGTCCCAGAAGATCCGGCCAAGAATGCCCAGCGCGACGATCCCAAGGAGCAGGCCGGCCCCCCACATCAGCTTGGGGTTCGCCCAGGGGGCATCGAAACGCTTCATCCGACGGAGCTGCCTGGCAGACATGCCGGAGGCGTCGGCCGTGGCGGTCTCGGGCGTGGCGGCACCGCGCTCGGTCATGCCGCGACCCCCTCGTGCCGGATGCGCGGGTCGATCAGCGGATAGATCAGGTCGACGAGGAAAACCGCAAGCGCGGTCATCAGGATGATGACGAAGCTGACGCCCTGGATGACCGGGAAATCCTGATCGAGGATCGCGTCGTAGAGGAGCTTGCCCATGCCGTTGTAGGCGAAGATGCGCTCCACGAGGACCTGTCCTGCGACGAGCATCCCGATCTTCAGCGCGAAGGCCGTGATCTGCGGCAGGATCGCGTTGCGGATCATGTATCGGTAAAGGATGTAGCGCGGGCGCAGCCCCTTGGCCTTGGCGAGCGTCGTGTAATCCTCGCCCTGGACGGTGATCATCAGACCCCGCATTCCCAGCGCCCAGAACCCGAACGTCACCAGCACGATGGACAGCGCGGGAAGAAAGCCGTGGTACAGGACCGAAACCGCGAAATCCCAGGTCCAGCCGGGCTCGACGTTCAGGCCATAGGCACCGGTCAGGGGGAAGAGCTGGATCTGGCTCGAGAAGACATACATCAGGAGCAGTCCGGACAGGATCGGTGGCACCGAAGTGAAGACCATCGCGGCGGGGATCGCGACCTTCCACAGGCGCGGCGTGCGCTCCCACACCATCAGAGCACCCAGCAGATTGCCGACGAAGAAGGTGATGACGAGCGACACCATCATCAGCCCCAGCGTCCATGGCAGCGCATTGGCGATGAGGCTGGCCACCGGCGTCGGGAAGCTCGCGGTCGAGATGCCGAAATCGAGGGTGAACACGTTTCGCAGATACAGCAGGTATTGCACGATCAGCGGCTGGTCGAGGCCGAAGTTTTCCCGCAGCTGTGCGAGGATCGCGCCTGAGTCCTGAACGGTGCCGCCACCGGCAGCCATACGCCCCAGCATAACGTCGACCGGGTCGACGGGGCTGAGTCGCGGGATGATCCAGATCAGCGTCGCCGCGATGAATACCGTCAGCACGAACGTCGCGAGGCGGTTCGCGAGGTAGCTTGCAGGGATGCGTCTCATGCGGTGGGGACCTTCCATTCAGGGACCGGCGGCCTTTCTTGAGGCAATCCGGCAAGGTCGGGGCCGACAAGCCGCGCGCGTCGGCTGTCGGCGCTCCCGCGCGGAACACGCCGGCGCCTCGTGAAGGCGCCGGCATCGCACCCGCTCAGTTCGCGCGAGTCAGATTGTGGATGATCTGGTGGCCCGAGTTCCAGTGAAAGAAGGGATGATTGTAGTAGTTGTCGTTCGACGGCCAGCCCTCCCAGTAGGTCGTGTTGAACGGCATGAGCTTGAAGGCCTGCACGAGGGGGATGAAAGGCATCTCGGCATCGAGATACTGGTAGGCTTCTGCCACCATCCCCGGCACGGTGGGATCGCCGAGCGGCATGGTGGCCATCGCATCGACGATCGCGGAGTAGGCCGCCGCTCCTTCGCTGTTCCAGCGCGCGGTATTGTTGAAGCCGGGCGAGCGCTCTCCGACCGGCACGACATCCGCAACGGTGTAGCGGCCCATCGAGGACCACGGCTCGTTCACGGACCCGCAGGATAGCCAGCTGTAGGACATCTCGTAGCCGCCGAATGGCAGGACTTCGCCCCAGAACACCGAATTCTCCACCGGGATGGAACGCGCGTCGATGCCTGCGCGCTGAAGCTGCTCGACCACCATGTCGATGGTTCGGGTATATTCCGTGGACGCCGAGTTGACGTGGATCGCGACCGCCAGCGTCTCGCCGTCCTTCTGGTAGTGGTCGCCGTTACGAACCCAGCCTTCGGCCTCGATCAGCGCCTGCCCGGCGGCGACGTCGGCCGTGGGCGAAAGGCCGTAGCCTGCCTCGACCACAGCGTCGATGAAGGGCGCCATCGAGCCATATTGCGCGAACATCGTCGCCGATGGCGTTGTCGCCCCTTCGGTTGCGATGTTCACGATCTGCGTGCGGTCGATGATATGAGCCACAGCGCGGCGCATGTCGGCGCTGTCCCAGGGCGCGACGGTGGTATTGATCTCCAGCTGGCGGGCGCAGGGATCGGCAACCGCATAGGGATAGTCGGCAAACCAGGCCATGGTGTTGGGGTTCTGGGCGCGGATCGCCTCGAAGGTGCCGACGCTCAGGTTCTGCGCCGCGTCGAGCTGGTTTGTAGCCATCAGCTGCGCGCGGCTCTCCTCGCCACCCGACTCAAGGAAGATGACCCGCTCGGGCTCGGGCAGGTCCATGAAGCCGGTCCTGGCGCCCCACCAGTCGTCGTTGCGGTCCCAGATCGCCCGGTTCGAGGCCGCCGAGCCGAAGGTGTAGGGCCCGGTGCCGATAGGTGGATAGAAGGCGAAGGTCGCGGAGTCCTCGGCTGCGCTCCAGACGTGTTCGGGCATGATGAGGAACGAGCCGAAGGTGCGCACACCGAAATTCTCGACGACGAAACGCGGATTGGGTGCCGTCAGCGTGAAGAGGACGGTCAGGTCGTCGACCTTTTCGACGGAGGCGACCTGGCTTCGGATCGTGGCGACCTCGCGCGCCGTCAACTCTTCGTTCTGCATCGCCATCTCGACGGTGAAGACGACGTCATCGGCGTCGAAGGCCTCGCCGTCGGACCACATCACGCCTTCGCGGAGCGTGAGCGTGAACTCGGTGCTGTCGTCGTTCGCCTCGTGCCCGGTGGCGAGCCACGGCTCGAGCTCGCCGCTGCGGTAGTTGAGGATGAACAGCGGCTCCCACATTGCCTGGTGCGCGCCGTGCATCCGGCGGATGCCCGTGCCGTCCGTCATCCAGTTGAAGTTTTCCGGATCGCGGATCGTTCGGTCGAGGTCGAAGATCACGGTGTTCTCGCGCGCCACGTCCTGCGCCGAGAGACTTCCCGTCAGCGCCAGCGTGAGGGCGGCCGAGGCCAGAAGCAGGGTCTTTGCGGAATTCATCCTTGGTATCCTCCCTTGGGTTTCTTGTCCGTCATCCGCGGTTCGCCGCGGGGCCTTCGACGCGCCGCCCCTCCCCGGGCAGCGGCGTCATCTCAGGTAGTCCAGCACCAGTACACGCGTGTCGGAAGGCAGATCGCCCCGTCCAATCGCGACGTTGTGGGCGCAGGCGAAATCGACCTCATCGTCACGGAAATGGGCGAGAAAGCTCTCGATCCACATGGTGTTGCGCGGCCGGTAGGTGAGCGTGCGGAAGTGCATCGGGATCACCAGCTTCGGACGGACGCGACGGATCATCCGCATCAGGTCGGGAAGCTCGATCGTGAGATAGCCGCCCGCAAGCGCCAGAAGCACGTCCACATCCTCGAAGAAGGCCTGCTGCGCCTCCGTCAGCGGATTGCCCACGTCGCCCATATGCGCGATCCGAAGGCCGTCCATCTCGAAGCGATACATGCCGTTCTGCCCCGGAACCGCGTGTTCCGGGTGGTGGTCCCATTCCGCCGCCTCGATCGCGCGCACGGCCAGGCCCGCCATCTCGCCCGATCCGCCCGCCTGCGCCAAGGCCAGCGCGTTCAGGACGGAGGGCTCGCCGGGGATCAGGTCGGCCCGGCAATGCGCGTCGTCGTCATCCGATGAAATGATGACGAGATCCGCGCTCTCCCGGATCGGCGGATAGCCGACGCCTTCGGGCGTGTAGGGATCGGTGATGACCGAGAAGCCCGCGCTGTCCGTAAGCTTGAAGGACGCGTGGCCGAACCACGTGATCTGCATGTCCCGGCCCTTCAGTTGTTGCCGACGACATGCGGGCTGCTCGTAGCCCTGATGTCGTCGTTGCCGGGGCGAGGGTGATGCGTCCAGTGCCCGGCGGGGTCGCTGCCGCGGCACAGGATCGCCTCGACACCCCTGGCCCAGTCCGCGTCGGCGATGCGGACCGAGGTCGGGCAGTAGCGCAGGGTCAGCCCGCAGCGCCTCCGGTCGGAGCGGTTCGCCTCCGATCCGTGAACCAGCATGTCGGCATGGAGCGAGACCTGACCGGCGGCCAGCGTATTGGTGAAGGGCGTGCCGAAACGCTCGACATCCGCGATTCCCTTGTGAAAGACGCTGTCGGCGCCCATCGCCGAAGTCTCGATGACGCCCTTGTCATGCGTGCCGGGGATGAACCGCATCGCAGCATTGCCTGCGTCCACATCGTCGATGGCCAGCCAGACCGTCACGGTGCGGGCCGGGCTCAGCTTCCAGAAACTCGCATCCTGATGCCATGGGACCTGCCGCGGATCGCGCGGCGCTTTGGAAAGCACCGCGCTGGCCCAGCACACGAAGTCTGGCCCGGCAATGTCCTCGACGAGGTCGAGAATGCGCGGGTCGGTGGCGATGTCCCAGATGCCGGACAGGCGGGCCTGGTAGCAGTTGATGCCGTACGCGCCGCGTTCACCAAGGTCCGACATCAGCCGGTCGAAATAGGCGCGGGTCGCGGCCATTTCCGTGGCATCGAATATGTCGAAGGGCTGAACGAAGCCGAATGTGTTGTACCGGGTGATCTCCGCCTTCGTCAGACGCCGTGCGCGATCAGTGCCAACGGTGCGAAATCCGAGGTCCGGTGCGTCAAGCGTTTCTGGCATCTGGCGTCCTCCCATCGCAACGCTACCGCAGCGTGCACGGCCGCCCGAGACCCGAAGTTGACAAAAAGATGTAGAAAATTGATCTTTTCCTACCTGCCTGGCCAGGCGAGGAGACCCGATAAACATGCGCCTTCCACAGAAGACCTTCCGGATTGCCAACTATCTTGATGCAGAGGAGGCGTTCCATTTCACGCGAAAGGACCTGCCGGATACGCCCCCCGCCATCGAGCACTGCCACGATTACTACGAACTCATGCTGGTCGAGCATGGTCAGGTTCATCACTGGATCAACGGGGTGGAGGAACTGCTGGAGCCCGGCCACCTGGTATTCGTGCGTCCGGCCGACAGTCACGCGCTGCAATCCGCAGCGGGCACCGGCGCGCGCCTCCTCAACGTGATGTTCCGCCCCGCAACGGCCGAACACCTCGTGGAACGCTACGGCGGCGATCTTTCCGGACGCTTCTTCTGGCAGAGGGGGCTTCTGCCCGTGACGCTCAGGCTTCGAGGGCCGCAGAAGGAGCGCGCCGTGAACGCGATGCTGACGCTTCAGACCAGCCACCGCAGCCTGACCCGGATCGAACTTTTCCTGTTGTCGGTGATGACGCATGTCCTTGACGCCGCCGAGGTGGTGGATGATCGCGCGCCCCCGTGGCTTCTCGCCGCTTGCCGAGCGGCCCGCGAGCCGCGGATCTTCCGTAAAGGTGCGGAAGGTTTCTTGACGGCAGCAGGCCGCAGTCATGAACACGTCTGTCGACAGACACGCAGATATCTGGGGCTCAGCCCCACGCAATACGTGAACCGGCTGCGCATCCAGCATGCTGCCATGCTGCTGGCCGGGACAGAACGGGCGCTACCCGAGGTGGCGGCGGACTGCGGCTTCGAAAACCTCAGCTACTTTCACAGGCTTTTCCGCGACCAGTACGGCACGACGCCTCGCAGTTACCGGATGAGACATCGGCATGTATCGAGGGCCGAGGGCCCCATCTGAGCAACCTGACCAGGGACATCCATCCATGCATCCAGGGTCGTCTCTTCGCTCCGGCGCGACCTCGCCGGCCGTCGGGAACGTGACCATCCCTGCAGGCGCGGTGTCCTTGTCGCGCTCGGCGACATCGCGGGGCCTTTCGAGGCTGGCTCGAGCTTCTGGCCGATCCCGGCGACGCCGCGCGCTGAACGGCACCGTCGTCGATCTGCGGGAGGTGTTCACCGCCCGGGCGGACATGGACCGACCATCAAGATGTGCCCGCTCCCGTTGGCTTGGCCGACTTCGGTCAGTCGGTTTTCGCACCGCGGGCGGCAAGCTGAGCCGAAAATCCCCGCAAGGCGGTTCAAGATCGAGGCTTCCAACGTCAGCGCGCAGCGATTTTGGAGGATCTTCATGCGCGCCGCGAAAAGATATGCGCTTCCCCAAAACCGATCAGAAGTCGAGGTTCTCGACGCTCAGCGCGTTTTGCTGGATGAACTCGCGCCGCGGTTCGACCACGTCGCCCATCAGCTTGGTGAAGATGTCATCCGCCTCGGCAAGGTCATCGACCTTCACCTGCAACAGCGTCCGCGCCTCGGGGTCCAGCGTGGTTTCCCACAGCTGGTTCGGGTTCATCTCGCCCAGACCCTTGTAGCGCTGCATCTGCTGCCCCTTGCTGCCCTCTTCGAGGATCGCGGTCAGCAATTCGGTCGGCCCGTGGATCAGCTGCTCGCGGTCCTTGCGGGCAAGCCGCGCGGGATCGACATAGACCGTGCGGCTGTCGCGGCTGACCTCGGAGAGTTTCCGGGCCTCGCCCGAACGCAGGACCGCACCGTCGAGCGTGCGGATTTCCTCGACCCCGCGCAGGACGCGGGACAGGCGAATGCCGTGATCTTGCGTGATCCGCCCCTGCCAGCCGCGTTCGTATTCCAGCGCGACAAGGTCCAGCCGCTGCGCCACCTCGTCGGCCACGCGCTGAAGGTCGGCATCGGCCCGGCCCGGATCGAAGGCCCCCGCGATGGCGGCCTGCTCGAGGATGTTGCGCGGGTAATGCGTCGGGAAGGCTTCGAGGATACGCTTGAAGCTGCGCGCGGCCTCGACCACGCGGGCCAGATCCTTGCCCGCGATCTCTTCGCCGTTTGGCAGGCGCAGCACCGCCCCCTCGATCCCCTGCGCGATCAGGTAATCCTCGAGGCCCACCTGGTCCTTGATGTAGACCTCGGACTTGCCCCGGCTCACCTTGTAGAGCGGCGGTTGCGCGATGTAGAGGTAACCCCCCTCGATCACCTCGGGCATCTGCCGGAAGAAGAAGGTCAGAAGCAGCGTCCGAATATGCGCACCGTCGACGTCGGCGTCGGTCATGATGATGATCTTGTGATAACGCAGCTTGTCGATGTTGAACTCGTCGCGCCCGATCCCCGTGCCCAACGCGGTGATCAGCGTCCCGATCTCCTGGCTGCCCAGCATCCGGTCAAAGCGCGCGCGCTCGACGTTCAGGATCTTGCCGCGAAGCGGAAGCACCGCCTGGTTCTGACGCGAGCGGCCCTGCTTGGCCGACCCGCCCGCGCTGTCGCCCTCGACGAGGAACAGCTCGGATTTCGCCGGGTCCTTTTCCTGGCAATCGGCCAGCTTGCCGGGCAGGCTGGCCACGTCCATCGGGTTCTTGCGCCGCGTCAGCTCGCGCGCCTTGCGCGCCGCCTCGCGCGCCAATGCGGCCTCGATGATCTTGCCGACGATCATCCGGGCCTCTTGCGGATGTTCCTCGAACCACTCGGCAAGCTTCTCGTTCACCAGCCCCTCGACCGCCGGGCGCACCTCGGACGACACCAGCTTGTCCTTTGTCTGCGAACTGAACTTGGGGTCGGGCACCTTGACCGACAGGACGCAGGTCAGCCCCTCGCGCGCGTCATCGCCGGTGAAATTCACCTTCTCGCGCTTGGCGATCCCCGATGATTGCGCATAGAGGTTGATCGTCCGCGTCAGCGCGCCGCGGAAGCCCGCCATATGGGTGCCGCCGTCGCGCTGGGGAATGTTGTTGGTGAAGGGCAGCACCATCTCGTTGTAGCTGTCGTTCCACCACATCGCGACCTCGACGCCGATGCCGTCCTTTTCGCCCTCGACATAGATCGGGTCGGCGATCATCGGGGTCTTGGACCGATCGAGGTATTTCACGAACTCGCGGACGCCGCCCTCGTAGGCCATCTCGACCCGGACGGGTTCGGGGTGGCGCAGATCCTCCAGCACGATCTTCACGCCGGAATTCAGGAAGGCCAGCTCGCGCAGACGGTTCTCCAACGTCTTGAACTGGTAATCGAGATTGGAAAAGGTCGTGGTCGAGGCGAGGAAGCGGACCTCGGTGCCGGTCTTGCCGCCGCTGTCCCCGACGACTTCCAGATGCTTGACCGTATCACCACGCTCGAAACGGGCGTGATGCTCCTTGCCGTCGCGCCAGATCCGCAACTCCAGCCAATCGGACAGCGCGTTCACCACCGACACGCCCACGCCATGCAGGCCGCCCGACACCTTGTAGGAATTCTGGTCGAATTTCCCGCCCGCGTGCAGCTGGGTCATGATGACCTCGGCCGCCGAGACGCCCTCTTCCTCGTGGATACCCACGGGGATGCCACGGCCATTGTCGCTGACCGAGACGCTGTCGTCGGGGTGCAGCGTGACCGTCACGGCGTCGGCGTGACCGGCCAGCGCCTCGTCGATGCCGTTATCGACGACCTCGTAGACCATGTGATGCAGGCCCGACCCGTCGTCGGTGTCGCCGATATACATGCCGGGGCGTTTGCGAACCGCCTCCAAGCCTTTGAGAACCTTGATGGAATCGGCGCCGTATTCTTCGGGTGCCTTGGGCTGGTCTGCCATGGGGTGCTCTGCCTGTTCTTTGTCGCGATTTTATACCCCCCGGGGCGGGGAATGTCACGCGATGCGACCCAATATTTAGGGGTTGGACAGGGCGATCACCACAGCCACGAGGATCAGGAGCCCCCCCGCGATGCGGTTGATCCGCGCCAGCCGCTCGGGGCTGGAAAAACGCCGGCGGGCGTGGTCGACGAGATAGGCAAAGCCGGTGTTGCCCACCAGCGGGATGGCCATGGAAATCGCCGCGATCACCGCGACATCGGCGGCCGTCACCGTCGTCAGGTCGAAGAAGCCCGGCAACATGCCCATGTAGAACAGGATCGCCTTGGGATTGGCGAGAATCGCGGCGACCCCGGCGGCGAACCCCGCCCAGGCGCCGGGCCGGGTCAGCGCGCTGTCGGCGGAAATCGTCTTGTCGGCGTGCCGGATCAAGAGCCAGCCCATCAGGGCGAAGACCCCCACCGCCACCCAGCGCAACGCGTCCATCACCCAGCCATAGGTCCCGACGATCCACGCCAGCCCCAGCACCGCCGCCACAGACCAGACCGCATCGCCCAGCGCCACGCCCATCACCAGCGGGATCGCCGCGCGCCAGCCATGCGCCAGCGCGCGCGCCGCGGTCGCCAGCCAGACGGGGCCGGGCGTGATGAAGAGCACGAAGAGCGCACCGGCATAAAGCGCCAGCTGCGTGGCCGTCAGGGTCATATGTCGTCACGCGCCGCAACGCGGCCCTTCTCGTCCAGCGGCCAGTGCGGGTTGTAGGCCAGTTCCCAGACATGCCCGTCGGGATCGGCGAAATAGGCGGTATAGCCGCCCCAATGCGTCTCGGTTGGAGGTCTGAGGCCGGTCGCCCCGGCGGCCAGCGCGCGCTCGTAGGCCAGCTCCACCTCGGTGGCGTCACCGTAATTCTGCGCCAGCGTGACCGCGCCGAAGCCCAGTTCGGCGCCAGGCCTGCCCTGGTCGGCGGCCAGGGGCTCCAGCCCGAACAGACCCATGATCATGCCGTCCAGCATGTAGAAGACGACACCGTCCTGCGCGCCCGCCTCCTTCCAGCCGAGGGATCCGTAGAACCCGCGCGAGCGCGCGATGTCACGCACCCCCAGGGTCAGCAGCGTGATGCGGTTCATCGGCAGATCGGTCATGGCGGCCCCTCCTGCGGCGCGACGCGGCTTTCGCCGTCCACTTCGGTCACGGCGACATGCTGCGCCCGCGCGCCGAGTTCCGCAAACAGGTCAGGCCCCGTCCCGGTCATCCAGGCCTGGCACCCGAGCGCGCAGACCTCGTCGAAGAGCGCCGCGCGGCGGCCCGCGTCCAGATGCGCTGCCACCTCGTCGAGCAGCACCAGCGGCGCGGCGCCGGTGTCATCCTTGAGCGCCCGGGCATTGGCCAGCACCAGCGAGATCAGAAGCGCCTTCTGTTCCCCGGTGGAACACTGCGCGGCGGGCATCGCCTTGTCGACATAGGTCGCGCCAAGGTCCGCGCGGTGCGGTCCTACCAGCGTGCGCCCCGCCGCCATGTCGCGCCCGCGACCCTCGGCAAAGGCCGCGGCATAGTCCTCGCGTGTGGTCAGGTCGTCGGTCTGCAGCACAAGGTCGGCTGCGGGAAAGGCCGTCGCGGCCCCCTCCTGCGCGGCAACGATCCGCGTGATCGCCGCGCGCCGGTTCGCGGTGATCGCGGCGCCGGCCTCGGCCATCTGCACCTCGAGCGCGGTGTACCAGCGCGCGTCGGCGACCTGTTCCTTGAGCAGGCGATTGCGCTCGCGCATCGCTTTTTCATAGGTGAGTGCCAGGTCGGCGTGGTCTGGCAGGAAACTCAGCGCGATCCGATCCAGAAAGCGCCGCCGCCCGTCCGCCCCCTCGATCCAGAGCCGGTCCTGCGCCGGCACCAGCCAGACGATGCGCAGGAGCCGTGCCAGCGCCGTCTGCGGCGCCGTCTTGCCGTCGATCCGCGTTGCCCGCGGCTGCCCCGGTTCGGCGGTCAGCTCGATCTCGTGGCCAAGGCCGGGGCCCGCCACCTCGGCGGTGATCTTCCAGCCGATCGCCTCGGGGCGGCGGATGATTTCCTCCGCCGTCGCACGGCGCAGGCCACGACCGGGAGACAGGAGCGAAACCGCCTCCATCAGGTTGGTCTTGCCCGCGCCATTGGGCCCGTAAAGCGCCACGGGCCGCCCATCCAGACCCAGCCGCGCGCGGCGGTGGCTGCGGAAATGGCTGAGGGTCAAGGTGGCGACATGCGGGGTCATGCCGGACCGTCCGCGCGAGGGCGCAGGGCCGCCCCGCTCACACCCGCATCGGCATCACGACATAGATCGCCGTCGTGTCGTTGCCTTCGCGCATCAGCGTCGGCTCACCGGGCGACGAGAACAGGAACACCGCGTTCTCGCGGTCCACCTGGCTGGCGATCTCGAGCAGGTATTTGGCATTGAACCCGATCTCGAGCCGGTCGTCGCCATAAGCCACGGCCAGTTCTTCCTCGGCGTTGCCGGCGTCCGGTGCGTTCACCGACAGGACCAGCCTGTCCTCGTCCAGCGCCAGTTTCACCGCGCGCGACCGCTCGGAGCTGACCGTTGCGACGCGATCCACCGCCTTGGCAAAGTCGGAGGCGTCAACCTCCATCTTGCGGGTGTTGTTGGTCGGGATGACCCGTGCGTAATCGGGGAAGGTGCCGTCGATCACCTTGGAGGTCAGCGTGATCTCGGGCGTGGCGAAGCGGACCTTGGTCTCGCTGACCGACACCGCGATCTGCGCCTCGTCATCATCCAGCAGCTTGCGCATCTCGCCCACGGTCTTGCGCGGCACGATCACGCCCGGCATCTTCTCGGCGCCCTGCGGCACGGCGGCGTCGATCCGGGCAAGGCGGTGACCGTCGGTCGCCACCGCGCGCAGCACCGGGCCGGTCTCCCCTTCGGCGACGTGGAAGTAGACGCCGTTGAGGTAATAGCGGGTCTCTTCGGTCGAGATCGCAAATTTCGACTTGTCGAACAGCCGCCGCAGAACCGGCGCGGGGCAGGAGAAATTCGCGGAATACTCGGTCGCGGTCATGACCGGGAAGTCTTCCTTGGGCAGCGTCGCCAGCTGGAAGTTCGACCGCCCCGCCTGCACGGTCAGGCGGCCCTGCGCGCTGTCCTCGCTCAGCGACACCAGCGCGCCGTCCGGCAACTTCCGCACGATCTCGTGCAGGGTCACCGCCGAGACCGTCGTCGCACCCGCGCGCTCGACCATGGCGGGGGCCTTGTCGACCACCTCGATATCGAGGTCGGTCGCGCGGAAGCTGACGGTATCGCCCTCGGCCTCGATCAGGACATTGGCGAGGATCGGAATGGTATTGCGCCGTTCCACGACAGACTGCGCCTGAGAGACAGCGCGCAACAGCGTGGCGCGCTCGATCGAGAATTTCATGGACCTGGCTCCGACAAGTGCGGGGGCCGCGAGCCTACCCGCCTCCCCCGTCAGCACAACCGTTTTTTCAAGGAGTGTCCGCGCGCGCCGCGGGCGTCAAGCCCCATCACGGCGCGGCGCGGCATGGCGACCGGCCTCAGGCCTCGAGCATGCGCCGCAAAAGCTCGGCATCTTCGGCGATCTGGCTGTCGACCGCCATAAGCTCCTCGATCTTGCGAACGCCGTAGAGCACCGTGGTGTGATCCCGTCCGCCCAGCTTGCGGGCGATCTCGGGGTAACTGCGGGTGGTCAGGGCCTTCGACAGATACATCGCCATCTGCCGCGGACGCGCCACGGCACGGGCCCGGCTGGCACCGGTGATGTCGGCCTGCCGGATGTTGTAGTAATCGCAGGTCGTCTTGATGATCTGGTCCAGCGTGACCTTGCGGTCGGTCGAGCGCAGGATGTCCGACAGGCAATCCTGCACCATCTCGATCGTCACCTCGCGGCGCACCAGGTCGGCAAAGGCGAAGAGGCGCGTCAGCGCGCCCTCGACAACGCGGATGTTGGTCGAGATGCGCTGCGCCATGAATTCCAGCACGCCATCGGCCAGCCGGATCTGCGGATTGCGCAGCATGGCCTGCTCGGCCTTGTGCTGCAGCACGCCGAGGCGCAGCTCGTAATCCGTCGGATGCAGGTCGACGACGAGGCCGCACTGCAGCCGCGAGGCGATGCGCGCGTCCAGTTCTTCCATGTCGACGGGCGCGCGGTCGCCCGAGATGACGATCTGCTTGCCCTCTTCCACCAGCGCATTGAACGTGTGGAAGAATTCTTCCTGGGTCGATGTCTTGCCGGCGATGAACTGCACGTCATCCACCATCAGCACGTCGACCGACCGAAAGATCTGCTTGAAGGTCATGGTGTCCTGCTCGCGCAGCGACCGGACGAAGCGATACATGAACTGCTCGGCCGACAGGTACAGCACCCGCGCCTCGGGAAAGCGGGCGCGCAATTCCCAGGCGATGGCGTGCATCAGGTGCGTCTTGCCGAGGCCGACGCCGCCATACAGAAACAGCGGATTGAACGAGACGTCGCGCCCTTCGGCCACGCGCTTGGCCGCGGCATGGGCCAGTTCGTTGGGCTTTCCGACGATGAAATCCTCGAAAGTGTAGGCAGGGTTCAGGGTCGCGCCGGGCAGATCGGCGCTCCCGGTGCGCACGGGGCTTGCCAATGTTGCGCGACCGGGGGGCGTGGCGCCGTTGGTCACCTGCCGCGGGGCCGCGTTGGCATTGCCCGCCTCGACGGCCGGTTTCTGGCCGACGGCGAACTCCACCCTGTCCACCATGACACCGGCGGACACGAGGTGACGCAGGATCACGTCACCGAAATTCTGCGACACCCAGGAACCGAAGAAATTGGTCGGAACGTGGAACCGCGCGGTGCGCTCGTCGAGACGATCGAAGACGATCGGATCAATCCAGGCCGTGAAGTTGTTCTCGCCCACTGCCTTGAGAAGTTCACCCCGAACTTGCCCCCACGTCTCGTTCGTCATTCTCGCACCTTTCTCGGTTCTTTTTTTCAGTCCCTGCCGGCAAATCGACTCGTCATTCCGGACGCTGCACCCATCGCCCGATCGCATCTTCGAATGCCCAGCGATGACATGTCCCTGTCATCGCGTCTTCGAGGGACCAAGCCCGAGTGTATCGTCACGGATCGCGGACGATGCGGATGTCCACACCGAACAGACCGGTTGACGTGATGAACCTCGAGTTCGGCATTCCGAAGTCGGATCCGGGTCCACAATCAGGCGAAACCGATTTCAACCATCGGTTGCATCACCCGCTCGCATGCCGACGCCCAACGCCTTGTGACTGCGCAAAAACTGCACATGTCGCCTTGGTCGAACCGACCTGCTCCTGTTCCCCTCGATCCGCCCCCCAGAGGCACCTGAATCGCCTGCCCACGCTACCGGATTGCCAAGCCTCGCTGCAACGACTCTTCGAACTTGACAGATATGTGAACGCAAGACGAATCCCCGGCGCCCGAATAGCAGCCTCAGACTCATGGATATTTTCAAAAACAAGAAGGCACCCCGGTCTCCCGGAGCGCCCTCAGCCGCACAACCATTGCGGGAATTTTCGGGATTTCAGACCTTGAGAGCCTTCACCCGCGACGACAGCCGCGACATTTTCCGGGCGACGGTGTTCTTGTGCAACACACCCTTGGTGACGCCGCGCATCAGTTCGGGCTGGCAGGCCTTCAGCGCGTCCTGCGCCGTGGTGTGGTCGCCGGCGGCGATCGCCTCCTCGACCTTGCGCAGATAGGTGCGGATACGGGACCGGCGTGCCTTGTTGACGGCATACCGGCGCTCGGCCTGGCGGGCGCGTTTCTTGGACTGGGGCGAATTGGCCATGTCGTGTCTCTTTCGTCTCGTCGGGTCTACAAAATGCGGTTCACGCGGGAGATCCCGACCCCGGGTTCGCTACCGGGCGACTCTGGCCAAGGCGGGCCTCACACGCATGTCTGGAGGGCGCATACATCCCGACGGCGCGGGATGCAAACCCTTTCATCACGGCCCGATCGGCGAGGCGCCGCTTGCCGACCGGGCGGCGGCTCACTTGTCGCGGAACTGCGCCTCGCGCTTTTCGAGGAAGGCGGCCATGCCTTCCTTCTGGTCCTCGGTCGCGAAGAGCGCGTGGAACAGGCGCCGCTCGAACAGGAGACCCTCGCGCAGCGGCATCTCGTAGCTGCGGTTCACGGCCTCTTTCACCGCCATGGTCGCCAGCATGGATTTCTCGGCAACCTTGGCCGCTGCGGCCATGGCTTCTTCCATCAATTTCTTGGCGGGCACCACGCGGCTGACGAGGCCCGAACGCTCGGCCTCGTCTGCGGTCATGAAACGGCCCGTCAGGTGCATGTCCATCGACTTGGACTTGCCCACGAAGCGGGTCAGGCGCTGCGTGCCGCCGATCCCGGCCACCACGCCGAGGTTGATCTCGGGTTGGCCGAACTTGGCGGTGTCGGCGGCGATGATGAAATCGCACATCATGGCCAGCTCGCACCCGCCGCCCAGCGCATAGCCCGCGACGGCGGCGATGATCGGCTTGCGCACGCGCAGCATCGTCTCGACCTCGCCGCCGAACATGTCCGAGGCGAAGACATCGACGAAGCTTTTCTCACTCATCTCCTTGATGTCGGCCCCTGCGGCAAAGGCCTTGTCGCTGCCGGTCAGCACGATGCAGCGGACCTTGTCGTTCTCGTCGGCCGATTTCAGCGCCTTCGCCAACTCGCCCAGCAACTGACCGTTCAGGGCATTCATCGCATCGGGGCGGTTCAGCTTGATGAGCGCGATATGCTCTTCGATCTCGACGATCAGGGTCTCGTAGGCCATGGGCGCGGGCTCTCCGGCTGTTGCTCAGAGGCGGAGGGTTAGCAGCCCGTCCGGCGGTTTCAAGCTATCTTTGACAGTCCGGGCAGTAGAAGCTCGACCGCCCCGATTGCACCTTTCGGCGGATTTTACCTTGGCAGTCGGGCGTTTGGCAGGCTTCGCCCTCGCGGCCGTAGACGCGGAAGGTGTGTTGAAAATATCCCAATTCACCGTCCGTCTGCCGGTAATCACGCAAGGATGACCCACCGGCAGCGATTGCCTCGGTCAGCACATCACGGATCACCGGCACCAGGGCCGCGACTCGGGCCGCGGCGATCCGACCGGCATGGCGCAGGGGCGATATGCCTGCGCGGTAAAGCGCCTCGCAGACATAGATGTTTCCCAGCCCCGCGACGATCTTCTGATCGAGCAGCGCCGCCTTGACCGGCGTCCGCCGCCCGTGGAAGGCGGCCACCAGATAGGGGCCGTCAAAGGCATTGCCCAAAGGCTCCGGCCCGATCCCCTTGAGCAGCCAATGCGCCTCGACCGTCTCGGTCGGGCAGAGGTCCATCGCGCCGAACCGCCTCGCGTCGTTGAAGGTCACCCGCGCGCCCGCCTCGGTGTCGAGAACGACATGGTCGTGTTTCTCGGGCGCGGGGTGCAGGTGGTGGAACTGCGCCAGCATGTCCCGCCCCGCCTCTCCGGCGGAGACGATCATCCGCCCCGACATGCCGAGGTGAATGATCAAGGTCTCGCCCGTGTCCAGGTCGGCCAGGATGTATTTCGACCGCCGCCTCAGCCGCTCCACCCGCGCGCCGGTCAGACGCTCGGCCATGCGCTCGGGGAAGGGCCAGCGCAGATCGGGCCGGTTCACCTGGGCGCGGGCGATCCGCGCCCCTTCGAGCACGGGGGCAAGCCCGCGACGGACTGTCTCGACTTCTGGAAGTTCGGGCAAGGCGGGCTTTCCTATGTCACGGGCGGCGTTGTAACGCCCTGATCGGCCCCTATAAGAAGGGGCGACACGAAAAAAGGACAAGCCCCATGGCCGATGACCGCGACGGGCAGACGACCCATTTCGGCTACCAGGAGGTGGCCGAGGATCAGAAGGCCGGGCTCGTCCATGGTGTCTTCACCAATGTCGCCTCGAAATACGACATCATGAACGACGTCATGAGCGTCGGCATCCACCGCGTCTGGAAGGACGCGATGATGGATTGGCTGGCGCCCCGTGACGGCCAGCGCCTGCTCGACGTGGCGGGCGGCACCGGCGATGTGGCCTTCCGCTTTCTCAAGCGGGCACCTGGCGCAAGCGCGACGGTGCTCGACATGACCGAATCCATGCTGATCGAGGGCCAGAAGCGCGCCGAGGCGGCCCAGATGGCCGACAAGCTGGAGTGGATCGTGGGCGACGCCATGGCGCTGCCCTTCGAGGACAACAGCTTCGACCGCTACACGATCAGCTTCGGCATCCGCAACGTGACCCGCATCCCGCAGGCGCTCTCCGAAGCGTTCCGCGTGCTGCGCCCCGGCGGCCGCCTGGTGGTGCTGGAGTTCAGCCAGATCCCGAATGACGGGCTGCAACGCCTCTACGATCTCTATTCCTTCAACGTGATACCCCGCATGGGCCAGGTGATCGCGGGCGACCGTGACAGCTATCAGTATCTCGTGGAATCGATCCGCCGCTTCCCCGATCAGGAGACTTTCGCTGCGATGATCCGCACCTCGGGCTTCGAGCAGGTCAGCTACCGCAACCTCTCGATGGGGATCGCGGCGCTGCATTCGGGGTGGAAGATCTGAGTTGAAGGGCCCGCACAACATCTGGCGGTTGATCCGGACCGGCGCCACCTTCGAGCGGACGGGCGCCATGGGTGCCGTTCTCGAAGCGGTCGAGGCGCCACGCACGATCCGCGTCGCGGCCCGCATTCTGGGCTGGCCGTTCAAGTGGCTGGGCCTGCGCGGCGACCCTGCCGTGCCGCCCGTGCCGCGTGCGCTCACCGCGCTTGGCCCCGCCTACATCAAGTTCGGCCAGATCCTCTCGACCCGTCCCGACGTGGTGGGCCACGAGATGGCACTGCAACTCCAGGTGCTGCAGGACAAGCTGCCGCCCTTTCCCCGCGCCGAGGCCGCGCGCGTCGTCGCGCACGAGATGGAAAAGCCGCTCGACGCCGTCTTCTCCGAGTTCTCCGAACCGGTCGCCGCAGCCTCGATCGCGCAGGTCCACAAGGCGCGGCTGGTCGAGGACGGGCGCGAGGTGGCGGTCAAGATCCTGCGCCCCGGCATCGACCGCGCCTTTCGCAAGGATATCGACGCCTTCTACCTCATCGCATGGTTCGTCGAGACGCTCTCGCCCGCGTCGCGCCGCCTGCGACCGCGCGACGTGATCGAGCATTTCGAAGGCGTCGTGATGCAGGAACTGGACCTGCGGATCGAGGCCTCAGCCTGCGGCGAGTTCCACGCCAACACCAGGGACGATCCGGGATTCGTCGTCCCGCAGGTGGAATGGTTTCTCTCGTCGCGGCGCATGATGACGCTGGAATGGATCACCGGCACCACGCTCTCGGACCTGACAACCATCGACGCCAACGGCGTCGACCGCCGCGCGATGGGCGAGCGGGTGCTGCAGATGTTCCTGCGCCATGCATTGCGCGACGGGTTCTTCCACGCCGACATGCACCAGGGCAATCTCAAGATCGCACCGAACGGCGATCTCGTGGCGCTGGATTTCGGCATCATGGGGCGGCTCGACGAATACACGCGCCGGGTCTACGCCGAGATCCTCATGGGCTTTATCCGCAAGGATTACCGCCGCGTCGCCGAGGTGCATTTCGAGGCGGGCTATGTGCCCCCCGACCGCGATATCGACGAGTTCGCGCAGGCGCTCCGCTCGGTCGGCGAGCCGATCTTCGGGATGGATGCCAGCCGCATCTCGATGGCGCGCCTTCTGGCCTATCTCTTCGAGGTGACCGAACGCTTCGGGATGGAGACGCGGACCGAGCTGATCTTGCTCCAGCGCACCATGGTGGTGGTCGAGGGCGTGGCCCGATCGCTGGACCCCGAGATCAACATCTGGACGGTCGCGCGGCCCGTGGTCGAGGATTACATCAAGGAAAATATCGGGCCCAAGGCCGCGGTGCGCGACCTCTATCGCACCGCGCGGGTCCTGGCCCGGTTCGGGCCGCGCCTGCCGGCACTGGCCGAACGCGCGCTCTTGGCACAGGCCAACCCGCCGCGGCCCGAGCGCCGCTCGCCCTGGCCCGAACGGACCGGGATCGCCCTTGCCGGGATCGCGGTGGGGCTTGGGGTGGCGGCCCTTCTGGCCTTGCTCTGACGGCGCTCAGGCGTCCGGGTCGCGCAGGCCCAGAACATCCCCCGCGGGGATCGACATGCCGTCCTGCATGGTCAGCCAGACCTCCCCCCCGACCAGCGCCGCCTCCTGGACGGTCCCGTAGACCATCGCGCCCCACTCCTCGAGCATGTCTTCGCCCGACCAGTTCCGGATCGCGAAACTGTACAGGCCCGGCGGCAGGACCTGCCCATCCACGCCGGTGCCGTCCCAGCCGAAACTGGCATCGCTGAGCGGGATGGGAAGCTGTTGCACGATCTCGCCCTCCTCGTTGCTGACGATCAATTCCATCCGGTCGGCCAGGACATGGGGCGCACCGGCCAGCGTCACGGGCCGGCCGTCGAAGTTGACCGGCATCTGGGCGCGTGCCTCCATCCCGATCCAGCTGCCCAACTGCCCCATGCCCATCGTGGCCAGGCCCCCCTGCAGGCCGATGAGCAGATCATTGGTGCGCACCTGCTGCTCCACGCCCGAGAATTGCGCCAGCTGACTGGCGAATTCGGTCGATTCCATCGGGTTGAGCGGATCTTGATGCTTCATCTGTGTCGTGAGCAGGCGCAGGAACGTCTCGAAATCCGCGCTGATCGTGCCGCTTGCGGACCTGTCACTGCCCGGCGGGGCGCCGCCACCCATGGATTGAGCCTGTAGCACGTTCATGTCTGGCATCCTTTCCTAGAGACGCAGGTCAAGCCCCTCGGCGCTGCCGGGCCGGGTCATGGGGATCATGGCCGGGGGCGGGGCATCACCGAGATCGGGGCCGCCCGCGTCGGCATCGGTCCGTGACGCCGATGACGCGGGTGGCGCGTCGCGCTGCCCGCCACCGCGGCGCTCGGAGATATCGACCTGCGGGGCATCGAGGCCCGCCCTCAGAAACTCCTGCGTCAGAAGCGCGAGGTGGCGGCGCATCAGGTCGGCGGTCTCGGGCCGCTCGGCGACGATCGACAGGGTGAGCGCGCCGCCCGTCTCGGCCTGTCCGAAGCTCAGGCGCAGGCGCCCCAACTCGGGCGGATCGAGGGCGACATCAATGCTGCCGGTTCGCTCCGCGGCCCGCTCGGCCAGCACCTCGACCAACTGCCGCGACACGGCAAGGGGCAGGCCCGGCGCGGGCGGCGTTGCGGGCAAAGGCGCCACCGCGGCGGCACGCGGGTCAGCGGCCGGGGCCGCGGGCGCAGCGATGGCGCCCGGGTCCTCCGACAGGGGCGGCGTGAGGGGCGGATCGCGTGCAGGCACAGGCGCGGGGGATAGCCGATCAGGCACAGGCATCGCAACAGGCGCGCGCCCCAGAACGGGCGGCGCGGATTTCTGCGGATCATCCGAACGGATGATGCGGGCGTCGGGCGCGCTCGACGCAACGGGGGCGAGACCGCCCGGCATCCTGGCCGCAAGGACGGGCCGGTCAACCCCGACGACCCGATCCGCGCCAGCCGCGGACAGGGCCGTCGGCGGGGACAGGGCCGGGGGCGGGGGTTTCCGCGCCGACATGCCGAATGCGTCGGATTTCGATAGGGCGGCGACGGGCGTTGGCCATGACGGCGAGCGGGCAACCGGCGAAGGGTCGCCTTGTGGATCGACGACCGCCGGGGGTGCCCCGGGCGCGGTTTGCGCGACCCCGGGCGTTGACGGAGCTGCGGTCATGGGTGCCGCGCCCACTTGACGCGGCGGCGGATCGGCCCGCCACGGCAGGTCCGTGACCGCGCGCCAAAGCGGCGCGGCGCCACCCGCGTGGCTTGCCGTGACAAGGTGCAGTGCAGACGCCGCGCCGGGTCGCGGTTCGGCTCGGTCGATGTCGGCGGAGGGCGTCGCGGCGACCTCGAGACCATCCGTTGACACGGGACGCACCGTCGCAGCGGCGACGTCGACCCGTTCAACAGGTGCAGCCGAAGACGGGGACGGGCCCGGCACCACCATCGGCAGGCGCGGGTCGGCCGCGGTCGGTCCCGGAACCGGCCAAGCCGGTTGCCCGGCCTGAAAGAACGGCGGCCGGGTCGGGGTCAAGTCACCGGCCGCGTGTCGCACGTCCGGCACGGACGGCCGGGGTGCCGGGCCGTTTGCCTCCGTCACCTCGCCGGAACCGCCGCCTGCCTTGGACACCGCGGCAGGCGGCGCGGTTTGGAGGGCCGACGCAGGCGCGGGGAGAGGCGGGGCCGCATCCAAGATCCGGCCACCCGACGCGGCGGGCGCTTGCGCGCCGGGTGACGGCACATCCGATCCGGCAGCGCCTTTCATGACGGGTCGCCACGCGCCCGCGGGCGACGCGAATTCCACCGCCGCGCCCGGCAAGGCCGGGGCAGGCTTCGGCCCTGCACCGGACCTGTCGCCGCCAACCGCTGCGTCCACGCGCCCCACCTCGGGCGGGAGCGGGTCGGCAAGGGCCTTGCCCCGGTGCGGAACGACGCCGCCTTGCGCGGCGACCGGACCTTTCGGCACGGCATGGACGGGCTCGGCCGCATACGCGATCAGGGCATCCGCCGCGGCGCCCTCCGTCTCGTCGGGTGGCGGAGCACCCGAAACGCCGGAGGCGTTGATCGCCAAGCCCCACGCACCCGCCGAAGACCCCAACTGCACCGTGGTGCCCTGCAAACCCGGGACAGGCTGGGGCGATGCGCCCCGCGCGGCGGCGCCGATCACCACGTGGACAGGCGGCGCGTGGCCCAACCCACGCCGCCCCTCGGGGGGCAGGGTCCGGGACGCCCCCGGGGGCGTGTCCCCGGGCGGCGTGTCGTCGTCCGATGGAAAGCGCCGGACGATGCCTGTCGCAGCGGGCGCGGCGAACTGCGTGGCGCGCGGCGGCGCCTCGTCCGGGCCACCTACGCCCGTATGCCGATCCGGTGCTCCCGCAGGCAGATCAGCGGCGTCGTCCGCCGCCGCGCCCGCAGGCGAAGGCAAGGCAGGTCGTGCCGGATCGCCCGTGAACGCCGCCTGAAAGGCCGACGGGTCGGGCGGCGCCGCCTCGTCCGGCGGCCGGTGGAGGCGGGTCGGGGATCGGCCCGATCCTATCTGGAACAGTTCTTCCATTCCGGTGGTCCCATTGCCTGTGCCCCCCTGTCATGGACCGATTCCCCCTTACGATTTCTTTACGCCGGTCTGTCAGCTTCGAGGCATTCGCCCCAAGTCGAGGCCCCGAGATGAGCGTCACACCCATTCCCCCGGTCAGCGGCCCGGCCCGACCGCCCCCCGCCGATGCAGGCGACGCCCTGCGCACCGTGGCCCGCGCACTCGAGGCGAACTTCCTCGAGGAAATGCTGAAACACGCGGGCTTCGGCGAAAGCCGGGGCGCCTTCGGCGGGGGCGCCGGAGAGGATCAGTTCGCCTCGCTGCTGCGTCGGGAACATGCACGGGCATTGGCCGCGCAAGGGGGGATCGGCCTTGCCGAATCCCTCTTCCAGGCGCTGGTCCGGCAGCCGGCTCCACCGGCGAGCCCGCCCTGATGACACGCGCCGCCACCCCGGTCGCCGAGGTTCTGTCGCTGCTCGACCGACAGCGCGACGCGCTTTTGCGCGGTGAGTTCGCGGCCCTCGACGGTCTGGACACGCGCCTCGATCACGCCCTCCGCCGCCTCGGCGCGGATCGCGTTCCCGCGCAAGACCTGGAACGCCTCGGCACGGCTGCTGCGCATGTCGCCCGCCTTCTGACCGCGGCGCGCAGTGGCGTCGCGCAGGTCCGTACGGACAGGCGCGGGGCCGGCACCAGCCCGCTCATGACCTATGACGCACAGGGCCGCCAGCATGCGGGTCCGCCGGTGGGGCACATGCTCTCGCGCCGATGAGACGGCTAAAATCCGCCGCATGTTCGGCGGGACGTTAGCGCATTCTTCAACCCTTCGAAGACAGTCTGACGTCGCGCCCATGTGGGCGAAGTTGCCCCCGCGACGCGGGTGGCGGGTGTCAGAAGGACGCTGTGTTGGGGCCTTGATCGGCCCCGTTTGACGTGGCGCCGAAGTGGTGCCGTGACACAACCAAGGAAAGGGACTCGAATGTCCAGCATTCTGACGAACAACAGCGCCATGGTCGCGCTGCAGACCCTGAAATCGGTCAACTCGAACCTGCAGAAGACGCAGGGCGAGATCTCGACCGGCAAGTCGGTCGCCTCGGCGCGGGACAATTCCGCGGTCTGGGCGATCTCCAAAGTGATGGAATCCGACGTCAAGGGGTTCAAGGGCATCGCCGACAGCCTCAGCCTCGGTGAATCCACAGTCGCCGTCGCCCGCAACGCCGCCGAGACGGTCACCGAGCTGCTCACCGACATCAAGGGCAAGATCGTCGCCGCACAGGAGGAGAACGTCGACCGCGGCAAGATCCAGACCGACATCGACGCCTTGCGCAACCAGATCTCGTCGGTGGTGAACGCGGCCCAGTTCAACGGCCTGAACCTGGTGAAGGGCACCGATGACGTGAACATCCTGTCCTCGCTCGACAGATCCGGGGACGGCACGGTGGTGGCCGCCAACATCTCGGTCGCGCGGCAGGACCTGACGACCGGGGCGGGCACCTACGGCAACGGGGACTCGCTGGCCGGCAACATCACGTCGAGCGCGGCAAGCATCGATTCGACCGGCGCGGCCAACGACCTCGAACTGACCTTCGCCGGGGCGGCGGCCGACAACCTCGCGGTCACGGTGAACGGCACCACCTTCACCCAGGCCTTCGATAGCGACGCCGCGACAACGGTCGCCGCACTGCGTGGACAGATCAACCAGGCCGGGTTGACGGGCATCACCGCGGGCGGGGCCGGGGCCGTGCTGGAACTTGCCAACACCAACAGCTTCGACAATTTCGCCGTCAGCTGGGATTCGGGTGGCACCAACACCATCGCGGTCACCAACAACGGCAATGCCGATGACGACGCCTCGGCGGCCACGGGCACGGGCAGCGCCACGCTTGTCTACCGCGCCGAGGAGGTGGCGCTGTCCAGTGCCGCCAAGGTGAACGAGGGCGACAGCTACCGGATCACCGTCAACGGCAACAACTACGACTACATCGCCGGCAAGAACGAAACCATGGAAGACGTGGCCCGCGGCCTCAAGACGGCCATCGACGGCGGCGCGGAAACCGGCGTGTCGACCCGTGTCCTGCGCGACAGTGACACCAACGAATGGAAGGTTCTCGTCGATTACGACGGAAGCGATGCCACCGCCGGCGCCTCGATGACGCTGACCGACGCCGGGCAGGAAGGCGGGGCGGCCTCGGGCGGCCTCTTCGGGCTCGACAACATCGATGCAACGACGAATGCCGGGGCCGATGCCGCGCTCGACAATATCGAGACGCTGATCCAGAACTCGATCGACGCGGCGGCGGCCTTCGGTTCGGCGGAAGGCCGGATCGAGACACAGTCCAACTTCGTCTCGAAACTGGTGGACAGCCTCCGCTCCGGCATCGGGACGATGGTCGATGCCAACATGGAAGAGGCGTCGGCGCGGCTGCAGGCCCTTCAGGTCCAGCAGCAGCTGGCGACGCAGTCGCTCTCGATCGCGAACCAGGCACCGCAGAACATCCTCGCGCTGTTCCGGTGATCTGAACCGACCCCGGGGGGCCTTGTTCCCCCGGGGTTCCCACAACCGGTCGCACCGCCCCATCCCTTTCCATGAGGACCATCCCCTTGACAGCCACACTGCACGCCCGGACCGCCTATGCCGCCGCCGCCCCCGTCCGGACGACGCGCGGCGCCGAATATGCGGCGTTCGAAACCATCACCGCGCGCCTTTCGCGCGCCGCCGAACCCGCGGCGGCGATGACGTTGCGCGCCGCCGCCCTGCACGACAACCGGCGCCTGTGGACGACCCTGGCCACGGATCTCGCCAGCCCCGGCAACGCCCTGCCGCAAGGCCTGCGCGCGCAACTCTTCTACCTGGCGGAGTTTTCGTTGCTGCAAAGCCGCGCCGCCCTGCGCGACCCCGCTGCCCTGTCGGCCCTCATCGACATCAACCGCACGGTCATGCGCGGCCTCTATGGCGAGGCAACACCGGAATGAGCGGGCTTGTCCTCAAACTCGGGCCGCGCGAGCGGGTCCTGATCAACGGCGCGGTGATCGAGAACGGGGACCGCCGCGCGCGGTTGTCGATCGTCACCCCCAATGCAAGCATCCTGAGATTGCGCGACGCGATCCACCCCGAGGAGGTGACGACGCCGGTCAGGCGGGTCTGCTACATCGCCCAGCTGGTCCTCTCGGGCGACGTGGACCTCAAGGATGCACGGGCGCAACTTCTGCGCGGCATGGAACAGCTCAGCCAGGTCTTCACCGATCCCGACAGCCGGGCACAGTTGGCCCGCGCGACGGATTACCTCGCGCAGGACCAGGTCTACCAGTCGCTCAAGGCCCTGCGCAGCCTGCTTGCGCGGGAGGAACGGCTGATCGCGACCCGGGACGGCTAGGGATGCAGCCGCTGCTTCCCCTAGGTGGCTACGCGGGCTGGCGCTTCCTGTCGCAAACACTCCCCGCGCAGATGGAGCGTTTCGCCGCCAACCCGGTGGAGGCGCGCGAGATCGACCATTTCCGCAAGACCATCTCCTCCGTCACGACGGCCGAGGCGCTGGTGTCGGATTACCGCCTGCTGCGCGTGGCGCTGGGGGCCTACGGGCTGCAGGACGATCTTCCCAACCGCGCCTTCATACGCACCATATTGTCCGAGGGCACCGTCGCCGAGGGGGCACTGGCCAATCGCCTCGCCGACAAACGCTATCGCAGCTTTTCCGAAGCCTTCGGCTTCGGCGGGCCCCTGCCGCCGCGGACCGGCCTGCCGGGCTTTGCCGACCGCCTGCTGGCCAGGTTCGAGCGGCAGTCCTTCGAACGCGCGGTGGGCGCGCAGAGCGAGACGATGCGCCTCGCCCTGACCGCGCAGCGCGAGCTGCCCGAAATTGCAGGGCGCGGCGTCACCGACACGACCGCCTGGCTGGCGGTCCTCGGGTCACCGCCGCTGCGCAAACTGTTCGAGACGGCCTTCGGCCTGCCCGTCTCCATCGGCACGCTGGACCTCGACCGACAGGTGCGCGCCTTCCGCGACGCCGCGGACCGCACCCTGGGACAGCCCGAGATCGCCCAGTTCTCCGACCCCAACCGGGTCGAGGACCTGATCCGCGCCTTCACGCTCCGGTCCGAGGCGGCGGCCGGCCCCTCGCCGCTGACGCCGGGCTATGCCGCCCTTGTCCTGCTCGGCGGCCTCTCCTGAGCCGCGCCGACAGTGCCGGCAGGCGGCCCCTCAGGACGTGGCGCGCGCCTTTGCGGCCAGCCCGCCCCGATCCCGGTCCCCCGCCTGCAGGATGTCGCCCAGCGCCGTGAAACTGTCCTCGATGGACGCGCCCGCCGGCGCACCGACGAAGGCGTCGAGCCGGGGATGCACGGCAACGGCCGCATCCGTCACCGCATCGCTTCCCGCGGAATACAGCCCGGCCCGGATCATCATCTCCGACCGGTCATGGGCGCCCAGCAACTGCCGCGCGCGCCCGATCAGGCGCAGTTCCTCGGCACTGACGGCCCCCGGCAACGCGCGCGAGACCGAGCGCAACAGGTCGATCGCCGGATAGCGGCCACGCTCGGCGATCTCGCGGTCGAGCAGCACATGCCCATCCAGCACGCCGCGCATCACGTCGGCCACCGGCCCCTCCATGTCGGACCCGGCCACCAGCACCGACAGCACCGCGGTGATGTCGCCCTGCCCGGTCGCGCCCGGCCCGGCCCGCTCCGCCAGCCCCATCACCATCTGCGCCATCGAGGCGGGAAACCCCGACGGGCCGAAGGGCTCGCCCGCCGCGGCGGCGATCTCGCGCTGCGCCTCGGCGAAGCGGGTGATCGAATCGGCCAGCAGCAGCACCTGCCGCCCCCGGTCGCGGAAATACTCGGCCACCGTCATCATCGCCCAGGCCGCGCGGGCCCGCGTCAGCGCGGGCCGGTCCGAGGTCGCCGCGATGACGACCGACCGCGCCAGCCCCTCGGGCCCCAGCGTCTCGGCTAGGAAATCGCGCACCTCGCGCCCGCGCTCGCCGATCAGGCCGATCACGACGACATCGGCGGCCATCCCCTGCGCCAGCGCGGCGATCAGGCGTGACTTGCCCACGCCCGAGCCCGCGAACAGCCCGATCCGCTGACCGCGCACGATGGGCAGGAGCGTGTCGAAAACGGCAAAGCCCGTCGCCAGCCGCGGCCCGAAGCCGCGCCGGTCGGCAGGCGGCGGGGGCGGCGCCATGAGCGGTCGGGCCACCGGCCCCGGAAACAGCGGACGGCCGTCCATCGGCCGCCCGTCCGGGTCGATCACCCGGCCCAGCCAGCCGTCATGCGGCGCCAGCGTCGCGGGCCCCACATGGGTGACCGGCATGCCCAGCCGGACGCCATCGGGCGACCCCTCGGGCATGATGGTGCCACCCCCGTCGCCAAGCCGCAGAACCTCGCCCATCAGGTCCTCGCCGATGCGCACGCGGTCGCCCAGCGCGGCCACCCGGTCGAGGCCCGACACCGCGACATGGTCGCGGCCCAGCGCTGTCACGCGCCCCACGCTGCACGTCGGATGAATGGCGCGCATCTGCGCGCAAAGCGTGTCGAACGGCATGTCTTGCATGGCGGATCCTCCGGCCTGCGCCCGGTCCGCGGGCGTCACTTACCGTTTCTAAAGGAATCACCGTTAAGCATCCGTGTAGCCGCAGTGGGAGAAGCCCCGATGTTCGACAGGCTCGAGATATTTGCCCTCGCCTCCGCCCGGGCCCAGCACGCCGCCGCACGGCAGGCCGTGGTCGCGTCCAACATCGCGCATGCCGACACCCCCGGCTACCGCGCGCGGGACATCGCCGATTTCACCGAAACCTGGCGCGCGATGCAGCAGGGCGATGGCCCTGCGCCCCGCGTGATCGACGCGGGCACGCCCGCCTCGCCCAACGGCAACACCGTCTCGCTCGAGCTGGAAATGCTGCGCGGGATCGAGGCGCAGCGCGCCCATTCCCGCGCGCTCCGCATCTACGGCTCGGCGCTCGGCATCCTGCGCACGAGCATCGGGCGATAACATGGGGGGACCTGCGAGATGACCGATTTCAGCTCCGCCCTTGGCGTCGCCGCCTCCGGCATGCGCGCGCAGGCCGACCGCCTGCGCCACGTGTCCGAGAACATCGCCAACGCCGACACACCCGGCTACCGGCGCAAGGTCGTGCAGTTCGAGCTGCTCCGCGGCGCCGACACCGACACCGCGGGCGGGGTGCGTACGGGCCGCGTCACCCTCGACGCAAGCCCGCTGCCGCAGATCCATGACCCCGGGCACCCCATGGCCGACGAGACGGGCCATTACCTCGGAACCAACGTCAATCTCGTGGTCGAGATCGCCGACGCCCGCGAGGCGCAGCGCAGCTACGAGGCGAACCTGCGGGTCTTCGACCAGATCCGGCAGATGTCCTCGTCGCTGAACGACCTGCTCAGGCGATAGGGGGCAGCCATGGACATCCGGAACACCCTCGCGCTTCAGGCCTATGCCCAGTCGCGCCTTGCCCCCCAACCTGCAGCGTCAACGGCCGAAACCGGCGCCGCCGCGGCCTTTTCGGCGGCGGTCGAGGGCTTTGCCACCACGCTGGCCGAGGGCGAGGCGCAGGCGCGTGCCGCAATGACCAGCGGGGCCGATCCGCATGCGCTCATCACCGCGCTGGCGCAGACGGAACTGGCCGTGGAAACCGCCGTCACCGTCCGCGACCGCGTTGTCGAGGCCTACCAGGAAATCCTGAGGATGCCGGTCTGATGAACGAACTCGTCTTCTTCGACACGCTGCGCGCGGGCCTCTGGGTCGCGGTGCTGATCTCCACCCCGATCCTGACGGCGGCGCTGGTGGCGGGCATCGCGATCGGCCTCTTCCAGGCGCTGACCTCGGTGCAGGAGATGACGCTGACCTTCGTGCCCAAGCTCGCCGCGATCCTCGCGGTCTTCTGGGTTTCCATGAGTTTCATGACCGCGACGCTGACCGGCTATTTCGCCGACACGCTGATCCCGATCATCGCGGGCATGTAGGGGGCCGCCATGGACAACGCCGCATACACCACGCTGACACGGCAGGCGGGCCTTCTGCGCGAGATGCAGGTGGTCGCCCACAACATCGCCAACATGTCCACCGCGGGCTTCCGCGCCGAGGGGGTGATCTTTGCCGAACATGTCCGCGCGCTGGACGGCGGGGGCGACAGCCTTTCGATGGCCAGCGCCACGGGGCGCAGCATCTCGCCCCGGCAGGGCGCGCTGGAGCAGACAGGCTCCCCTTTCCACATGGCGATCGAGGGGGAGGGGTTCTTCCTGGTCGCCACGCCCGAGGGCGAGGCGCTGACGCGGGCGGGCAATTTCGTGCGCAACGAGGCGGGCGAACTGGTCACGCCGCAGGGTCACGCCCTGCTGGATGCGGGCGGCGCGCCGGTCTTCGTGCCGCCCGACGCGCGATCGGTGGCGCTGGCGCAGGACGGCACGCTCAGTGCCGATGGCCAGCCGCTCACGCAGGTGGGGCTCTGGCAACCGCGCGACCCCACCGAACTCGAACGCCGATCCGGCGCGCTGCTGATCGCGCCCTCGGGCGTGGAACCCTTGCCCGAGGCCACCCTGCTGCAAGGTATGTTGGAACGATCCAACGTCGATCCCGTCACCCAGATCGCCCGCATGATCGAGGTGCAGCGCGCCTACGAGATGGGCCAAGGCCTGCTCGACACCGAGAACGAGCGCGTCCGCGATTTCCTCAGAACCGTCGGCGCCCGCCAGTAAGGAGACCTGACCATGAGAGCCCTCGACATCGCCGCCACCGGAATGAGCGCCCAGCAGATGCGGGTGGAGGTCATTTCCAACAACCTCGCCAACATGAACACCACCGGCTACAGCGCCCGCCGCGCCGATTTCGCCGACCTGCATTACCAGCAGATCGTCCGCGCCGGCGCGATCAACGCCGCCGATGGCACGCTGGTGCCGACGGGCGTGCAACTGGGCCTCGGCGTGCGGCCCGCCGCGGTATCGATCACCATGGCGCAAGGTGCGCTGGCCCAGACCGGCGGCGTGCTCGACGTGGCGATCGAGGGGCGTGGCTGGCTCGAGGTGACGCTGCCCTCGGGCCTTGCCGCCTATACTCGCGACGGCGCGTTGCAGCGCACGGGCGACGGGCTGATGGTCACCGCCGACGGGTTCGAGGTCTCGCCCGGCATCACCATCCCCGAGGATGCGCGCCAGGTCTCGATCAACGCCGATGGCGAGGTCTACGCCTATTTCGCCGACCGCGTGGAGGGCGAGATGCTCGGCCGGATCACCCTTGTCGGCTTTTCCAACGATCACGGGCTTGAGGCGATGGGCTCGAACCTGTTTCTGGAAACCGCCGCCTCGGGCACGCCGATCCAGTCCGATCCGGGCGAGAACGGGCTGGGCACGCTGCGCCAGGGCTATCTCGAGGAAAGCTCTGTCGATGCCGTGCGCGAGATCACCGAACTGATCGAGGCGCAGCGCGGCTACGAGCTCAACGCCAAGGTCATCACCGCCGCCGACCAGATGCTCGGCGCCACCACGCAGATGCGCTGATGACGCGGCTTCTGTTCATCCTGCTCGGCGCGCTCCTCGTCGCGCCTATGGCGCGGGCCGACACGGTCATCGCGGCGGGCACGATCCGCGGGCAGACCCTGATCATGCCCTCCGACGTCGCCGTGATCGAGGGGGACACCCCCGGCGCGCTCTCTTCGCCGGCCGACGCGGTCGGGATGGAGGCCGCCGTGAACCTCTATGCCGGTCGCCCCATCCGCCCCGGCGACCTGCGCCCGCCCGCCATCGTCGAACGCAACGCGCTGGTCACCCTCCGATACGACCACGGCGGTCTCGTCGTCGTCACCGATGGCCGCGCCATGGACCGCGCCGCGAGGGGCGAGCCGCTGCGGGTGCTCAACCTTTCCTCCCGGAACACGGTCACCGCCGTCGCGGCGGCCCCCGGCCTCGTCATTGTAGGACCGACGCCATGATCCCGCCCTTCAGACCCATCACGCTTCTCGCGCTTCTCGCGCTTCTTGCCGCCGCCGCGGGCTGCGGCCGGCTGGCCGAGGTCGGGCGCGCACCCGAGTTCCAGTCGCCGGTCAACGGCAACGAGATCCATGCCATGAACACCGTCGCCTTCCCCGCCGAGCGGGCCACCCCACCCGGCCGGGCCGAGGCGTCGCTCTGGCGCGCCGGGCGCCAGTCGCTTCTGGGCGACCGGCGGGCGCGGGCGCGCGGCGACATCCTGACCGTCGTGATCGAGATCGACGATAGCGCCTCGATTTCCAACGCCTCCGAACGCGGGCGCTCCGGCTCGGAACAGATGGCGCTGCCGCAATTCCTCGGCCTGCCGCAGGCCATCGACCAACGCCTGCCCGAGGGCGCCAGCATGGCCGAGGCCGTTTCGGGCAGCGGCTCCAGCGCCTCCTCCGGCTCGGGTTCGGTCCGCCGCAACGAGGAATTGACGCTGCGCATCGCGGCCACCGTGACCGAGGTGCTGGGCAACGGCGCCCTGCGGATCGAGGGCACGCAGGAGGTGCGCGTGAATTTCGAGATCCGCGAATTGCTCGTCACGGGCTATGTCCGCCCCGAGGATATCTCGCGCCAGAACGAGATCACCTATGACCGCATCGCGGGCGCGCGCATCTCCTACGGCGGGCGCGGGCAGATCAGCGACATGCAGCAGCCGCGCTATGGCCAGCAGATCGCCGACATCATCCTGCCCTTCTGACCCCCCCGCCCGAGGACCGCTCCCATGTTGCGCCTGATGCTTCCTGTGCTTCTCCTGCTGCTCGGCGTAGCCGGTGGCGTCGGTGCGGGCTTGCTTCTTGGCCCCGGGGACGCCGAAGGCCCTGCCGCCTCGGCGCAGACCAGCGACGACGCGGACGCGACCGACGACAGCGGGACCGCCGAGGGGACACGGGGCACCACGCCTGCCGATGGCACCGAGTTCGTGCGCCTCAACAACCAGTTCGTCGTGCCGATCGTCCGCGACGGATCGGTGCGGTCGCTGGTCGTGATGGCCCTCACGCTCGAGGTGGACAGCGGCAACAACCAGGCGGTCTTCGACCGCGAGCCGCGGTTGCGCGACTCCTTCCTGCAGGTGATGTTCGCCCATGCCAATGCGGGCGGGTTCGACGGCAGCTTCACCGAGGCCGCGGCAATGGACCCGCTGCGCGCGGCACTCGGCGATGCCGCGCGCCAGGTGCTGGGCGCGATCGTCTCCGACGTTCTGATCGTGGACATCACCCGTCAGGACGCGTGACCGCCTCTCATCTTTTCCCCAGAGCCTCGCGCGCCAGCCGGGCAAGGGCGATCCGTCGGCCATAGGCCGGGCGAGCGGCGGCCTTGGCCACTTCCATCTGCGCCTCGAGCGCCGCGAGGCCGGTCATCGCGTCGGCCTGACTGCGGCGCAATCGCTCGGCCTGCCGGGCAAGCAGGGCCGCCAGCGCCGGGTCATCCCCCGCCTCGCCGCGCAGCGCGGCCCGATGCGCGGCCAGCGCGCGCTCGGCCGTGCGGGCCGCGTCGATGCGTGCGCGGGCCTCGGCAACCGGCACCAACGCCCTGTCCGAGGCCAGCGCCGCCAGTTGCGCCAGCTCGGCCAGCTGCCGGGCCTTTCGCGTCATCGCCATGGCCGCCGCGCCTTCTGCCGCATCAGGTCGGCAAAGCGGATGGCTGCGGCGACCGCCTTGAACTGGTCAGGCAGGATCGGCGCGCCGATCTCGACCGTGGCATGCAGGCTGCGCGCCGTTGCCGGGTCCGAGAAGATCGGCACACCGGCCTCGGCGGCGACCTCGCGGATGCGGCGGGCGACCTCGTCCACGCCCTTGGCCACGCAGACCGGCACGCCCCGCCCGCCCCGGTCCCATTTCAGCGCGACGGCGTAATGGGTCGGGTTCACGACCACCACGTCGGCCTTCGGCACATCGCCCAGCATCTGGTTCATCGCGATCGCCTGCGCCCGGGCGCGGCGCTGCTGCTTCATCTGCGGATCACCCTCCGAGGATTTCGCCTCGTCCATCATCTCCTGCCGGGTCATGCGGTTCTTCTGCTGGTGCTGCAGCCATTCCCACATCCAGTCCACCGCCCCCATCACCACGGCCAAGACCGTCACCGCCATCAGGAACTCGAAGGTCAGGCGCCCCAAAAGGGCCAGAACCTGGCCCGGATCGGCATAGAGCGACGCGAGGATCCGCTCGCCCCGCGCCAGCAGGTAGAGCGTCAGGATGACCGAGACGACGGCAAGCTTCACCGCCGATTTGGCGAACTGGAACAGGCCCTGCGCGCCGAATTTCTGGCGTGCATTGGCGACGGGATCGATCCGCGACAGCTTCGGTTCCAGCTTGACGGGCGCGAACAGCAGCCCGCGCATCGCGAAAAGCGCCACCAGCACCAGCGCGCCCGGCACCAGTGCCGCCAGCGCCGTGGACCAGAGCGGCGGACCCATCAGCCCCCCGGCCAGGCCCGCCCCGCCGGGCGCCAGCAGCAGCGGCGCGATCTCGTGCGCCTGCCCAAGCAGCACCTGCATCAGCCGACCGATATCCTGCGCCGCCCAGGGCGCCACCAGCCCCGCCGCGATCAGCGCCCCGCCGTAGGCCACCGCCGTGTTCAGATCGGCCGAGCGCACGATCTCGCCCTTGCGCCGCGCCTCCTCCAGCTTGCGCGGGGTCGGCTCGTGCGGTTTGTCCGAGGGGGCCTGGTCCTCGCTCATGGCGGGGCCATCGGATCGGCCAGCGCCGCCTGGAAGGCCTCGAACCAGACCGGCAGCAGGAAGGGCGTGGTCACCAGCAGCAGGAACAGCCCGCCCCATGTGATCGCGGGCGCGCCGACGAAGGCGACCATCAGCTGTGGCATCGCCTTGTTGATGACGCCCAACGCCACGTTGTAAAGCAGCGAGGCGATCAGGAAGGGCGCGGCCAGCGACAGCGCAAGGCCGAAACTGGCCGCCACGCGGTCCACCCCCCAGCCGCCCAGGTCATGGGGCGCGGGCCAGAGACCCGCCGGCAAGACCGCGTAGGAGCGAAGCATCGCCTCGGCCAGATGCACGTGCAGGCCCGCCATCACGGCCAACGTGATCCCCCCCAGCATCAGGATCGCGCCCATCGCCGGCTGCGGATCGGGCGAGGCGCCGCCCATGATCTGCGACAGCGAGGTCGCCTGCGCCGCGATCGACCCCGCGATCTGCAGCGCATGCACCGTCAGCCGCAGCGCGAGCCCCAGGATCAGCCCGGCCAGCGCCTCGGTCAGAAAAAAGGTCAAGGGCGGCATCGCGCCCGCCAGCGGTGGCAGAAGGGGCGCCACCGCGGGCGTGACGATCGCCGTCAGCGCCAGCGCCGCGCCCAGCTTGACTCGGACCGGGATCATCGCCTCGCCGAGGCCCGGCAGCACGAGGAAACAGGCGCCGATCCGCAGGAAGACGGCCCCCGCCGCCGCCAGCCAGACCTGCGCCAGGCCCAGCATCTCGGCCAGTGCGGCGGTCACGGCGCGGCCAGCCCGACAAGCGAAGGCCGCGCCTCGGTCCCGATCTCCTCGAAGGACAGGACCGGGTTGGGGATGCCCCGCGCATGCAGCACGGTGCGCAGGAAGCGGCGGCGCAGCGCGGTGGTGACCACGCCCGCATAGGTGCCCTTTTCGCTTGCCGCGCCGACCTTTTCGGCCACGGACCGAGCCAGCGCGTTGAACTCCTCCGGCGGCAGGGCGATCTCGGGCAGGCCACCGTCGCCGCCGATCTGGTGGCGCAGGAACACCTCCTCCCAGTCGTTCGACAGCTGGATCAGGGGCAGCGTGCCGTCCGCGCGCTTCAAGTCGGCGATCAACTGGAATCCGAGGCGCTGGCGCACATGCTCGCAGATCACCTCGGGCGCGGCCTTGGTGCCGCGCATCTCGGCGGTAGCCTCGAGGATCAGGGGCAGGTTGCGGATCGAGACCTGCTCCTCGAGCAAGAGGCGCAGCACCGCGTGCAGCAGGTCGAGCGGCACCTTGTCGGGCACCAGTTCGTCCAGCAGGCGGCGGTTTTCCTCACCCCGCGTCCCGTCCGACAGCGTGACGAAGGCGTCGAGCTGCCGTTGCAGCGTCTTGAAGGTCAGAAGCCGCGCAAGGTTGCGCTTGAGCACCTCCAGCAGATGAGTCGCCAGAACCTCGGACGGCGCGACCACCGTCGCCCCCTCCAACGCGGCCGCCTCGCGATCTTCGGCCCCGATCCAGCGCGCGGGCGCGTCGTAGACCGGCTCCTTCACGTCCTCGCCCTCGGGCAAGGCCTCGGGCCGGTCGCCCACCAGCGCAAGCAACCGGCCCGGCCGCAGCTCGGCGCGGGCATGTTCGACCCCCAACAGCCGGATCGTGTAGGTGCCGGGCGGCAGGTCGGGCCGGTCGGTCAACCGCATCTCGGGCAGGATCAGGCCGAAGCCGCGCGCGACATGCTCGCGCATCGTGCGGATGCGCGCGTCAAGCCCCGTGGCCGGGTCAAGCGCCAGCGCGACGAGGTCGGGGGCGAATTCCACGTGGATGTCGTCGAGGTCGAGCAGGTCCCCGATCGTTTCGGAGGGCGGCGTCACCGCCTCGGCCTGGGCCTCGCCGGTTGCGGCGCCCTCCCGCTGGCTGCGCGCCCGCATCCAGGCCGCCACACCCAGCGCGGCGGACCCCGCGAGGAAGGGCAGGGCCGGAAGCCCCGGCATCAGCGCGAAAACCGCCAGCAGCACCGCCACCGTGGCCAGCGCCGCCGGATGGCGGCCCAGCTGCGCCACCAGCGCCGTGTCGGTCGCCCCCGTCGCGCCGCCACGCGCCAGAAGCAGCGCCGAGGCGATGGCGATGATCACCGCTGGGATCTGGCTGACCAGGCCGTCGCCGATGGTCAGGATCGCGTAGGTCTCGAAGGCGCGGTCCAGCGGCATGTCATGCACCATCGTGCCGACGATCAGCCCCACGACGAGGTTCAACATCGTGATCAGCAGCCCCGCGATCGCGTCGCCCTTCACGAATTTCGACGCCCCGTCGAGCGAGCCGAAGAAATTCGTCTCGGCCTGTTCGCGTTCGCGCCGGGCCTTGGCCTCGGCGTGGTCGATGGCGCCCGCGGCCATGTCGCTGTCGATCGCCAGCTGCTTGCCCGGCATCCCGTCCAGCGCGAAGCGCGCGCCGACCTCGGCCATGCGCGCGGCGCCCTTGTTGATGACGATGAAATTCACGATCAGCAGGACGCAGAAGATCACGAGCCCCATGACGACGCTGCCGCCGATCACGAACATCGCAAAGCCCTCGATCACGCCGCCCGCCGCCGCGGTGCCGGTGTGGCCCTGCCCGATGATCAGCTTGGTCGACGAGACGTTCAGCGACAGCCGCAGCATCAGCGAGGCCAGCAGGATCGTCGGAAAAGCCGAGAAATCCAGCGGCCTCTCGATGAAGAGCGTGACCGTGAAGATCAGGATCGCAAGCCCGAAGGAGGCGGCAAGCCCGAGGTCGACCACGAAGCTCGGCACTGGCAGGATCATCATCACGATGACGGCCATCAGCGCCAATGCGAACAGGACGGTGGGCTGCAGGATGCGTCGCGCGAAGATCATTCAGCGCGCCTCCACCGATGTCGGGGCCGGTGCCGGGGCCGCCAGCAGCGCGGCGACCTCGTCGCGAAGCGCGCGACTGTCCGCGATGCGCGCCACCAGCACGGACAGGGCCGCCTCGCCCTCGTTGGAAAAGGCGGGCGCCTCCGCCGCCGGGGCGTCGACCATCCGCGCCGCGATGCCCGCATGGGGCGGCAGCGCCCCCGCGGCAAGGCGCGGCCAGTCGCCGCTGTGCCAGACGCTGCGCAGCATGTCCTGCGGATGGGGCGGCGGTGCGGGACGCGCGGGCAGGATCAACAGGCGCTGTCCCGCGCGCAACCCTTCCGCCGCGTCGATCAGACCGGCCGCGCGCAGCCGGGCGATCGCGGCGACGCGGGCGCGACCGGCCTCCGACCCATCGGCCACCCAGGCGTCGCCGAAAAGGCGCGCGAGGATGTAGAGGGTGGGCGTATCACCGGCCTCTGCCCGGTCCGCGAACAGATCGGTGAGCGTGCGCATCCGGTCGTCTTCGGTCAGACCCTCGCGCGAGAGGAGGTCGAGCATCGGCGCGATCTCTCCGGCGCGGGCGCGGGCCAGCACGATCTCGTGCCAGAGCGGCGCGGTGTCGGGGCCGATGCCGGTTTCACGCAGCAGCGCCTCGGCGGCCACCACGCGACCGGCCGGGATCGTCGCGCCAAGGCTGCGCTCGAACGCCATGGCCTGCGCCATGGCACCGACCGGGTCGGCCCCGTCGTCGCGCAGCGCCACGCCCAGTGCCGCGCGCATGGCCTCGGGGCCGCCGGGCACCAGGCCGAGTTCCAGGTCGAGCCGGTGCAGCGCGTTGCGCGGCAGCGTTCCGGCCCGCCACAAGAGGTCGCGCAGGTTGCGCGCGGCATGGCCGAAGCCGTCGGCCTGCAGCCGCCGCGCCACACGCGGGGCGATCTGGTCGCGCAGCGCCTGGGGCAAGGCCGCGGTCACCCGCTGCAGGCGACCGACCTCCGTCTCGGTCAGGGGCGACGTCCCCAGCGCATCGTCGAGATAGCGCCACAGCAGATCCTCGTCGCTGCAGATCAGCGGATCAGGCTCGGGCGGGAAATGCGGCCCCGGCATCCCGTCGACCAGCCCGGCGATCACCGCAAGCTCGGGCGGCGGCGCGTCGATCTGCCCAAGCCAGAAGGCGGCTTCGGCCCCGAAGCCGTAATACAGGTAGTGCCTTGCCAGCAGGATGACCGCATCCCTCTGCAACCGGTCGCGCGCGTCGAACAGCGCAAGCCGGAGCGGGCCCAGACCTTGATCGAAGCGACCCGAGGCACTCCATGCCGCGATCGGCGGCGGCGCCTCGGGGCAGATCGGCGCGGCCCGCGTCTGCACCGGGACCGAGGCCGCCCGTAGTGCCGCGTCAAAGGCCGTCCCGGCGCGCAGCGGCAGGGCCGGAGAGTGGGCCTCCGGCACGTCGGCACCGGCACCGCGGTCGGGGTCGGGGTCGGGCGACGGGGCCTGCCGCGGGTCGGCATCGGTCATCGGGCGCCCCGGCGCGGCGTCAAGCAGCCCCGAGGCCGCCGCCCGCGCCAGTTGCTCGGCCATCAGGCGTGCCGCCGTCTCCAGATCGACATTGCCTGCCGGGGGCGCGGGCGCGGTCTGCGGCGCCATGGCCGGTCCGATGTCCTGCGCGCCCGGACCGACCCGGGCCCCGGTCAGCAGGCGCGTCATGTCCGGCAAACGCTCGGCCGCGGCAAGACGCTCGGCCTGCCGCACCTCGGTCACGTCTTCCGTGATCGCCCCCGGCACCGGATCGCGGATGTCGATCACGAGATAGCGCGCCTGGTAGCGCGTGGCCTCGACCGGGCAGGGACAGGCCAGGCGCAACTCCAGCCCCTCGCCGGCGACAAGCCCGGCCAGCCGGTCACGCGGGATCAACTCGAACACCCCGTCCGTGGCAAAGCCCGCCACCGGCGGGTCCAGCACGAGGCGACGGCTCTCGCCCTCGCCCTCGAGCCGCCAGTCACGCTCGGCGCCGATGTCGAGCACCAGGCGGCTGAACCCCGCATGCTCGCCCGAACGCACCGGAACGGTCTGCGCCGCCGCGATCTGCGCCAGTCCCGACAGCGCCAGCGCCAGAAAACCGAGTGCAGCCGCCCTCACGCCGCCACCGGCGTCTTCAGCGCGCGCAGCGCGTCCTCGAGGTCGGTGAAACCGGGCCTCAGATGGCCCGGCGCGTTCTGGCGCCCGACCTCGATGCAGATGTTGGTCGCGTGGTTGTGCAGGTTGGCCACCAGCACCTCGCGGATCATCAGGTAGAACAGGTGATCCTCCTCGACCACGTTCTTGACCCGGACCGAGAAGGGGCCGACGAACCCGTAGGACAGGAACACCCCCAGGAAGGTGCCCACCAGCGCGCCGCCGATGAGACCGCCGAGAATCTCGGGCGGCTGGTCGATCGAGGCCATGGTCTTGATCACGCCCAGAACGGCGGCGACGATGCCCAGCGCCGGCAGGGCGTCGGCCACCGTCTGCAACGCATGCGAGGAATGCAGCGCGTGGTGCAGGCGTTCCTCGAGGCGCTTGTCCAGCACCTCCTCGACCTGGTGGGGATCGTCGTAATTCATCGCCGCCGAGCGCAGCGTGTCGCAGATCAGTTCGACCGCGTCCCGGTCCGACTGGATGCGCGGGTAGCGGCCGAAGATCTCGGAAGCGGCGGGGTTCTCGATGTGCTCTTCCAGGGCGACGGCGGTCTGCCGCGCAAGGCGCAGAAGCTCGAACAGCAGGCAGAGCAGATCGCGGTAATCCTGCTGCTTCCAGTGCGGCCCCTTGAAGACCTTGGCGACGTCCTTGATCGTGTGTTTGACGCCGCCCTTGTCATTGGCGATCAGAAAGGCCCCGGTGGCCGCGCCCATGATCATCGTCATCTCGTAGGGCAGCGCCTTGAGGATGATGCCCATCTTGCCGCCCGCGGCGATATAGCCGCCGAAGACCATGGCGAAGACGACGACGATTCCGAGCATCCCGAGCATGGGCGGCATTCTCCTGCTGTGCGGCGCGAGCCTGGGGGAAAAGGCTTAATTTTCCGTCTCCGAAGCCGCGGTCTCGGGGCGTTCGAGGCGGGGCGCCGCGCTGTTGCGCGTGGCGATGATGACCGAGACGGCATAGGCCTGCTCGGGCGGGAGCGCCGCCATCAGCGTGGCCGAGGCCGCCGGCGACATCCGTGACAGGAACCCGGCGGCGAAGCTGGGCTGCATCTGCTCGAACACCGCCGCGGCCTGCTCGGGCGGCATCGTTTCATAGACCCGCGTCAACCGGTCCAGATCGGTTTCCGCCGCCGAATCGGAGACCGCGATCAACGCCTCCAGCCGCGTCTCCGCCGCCTCGAGCTCGGCCAGCCGCGCCTCGACCAGCGCCTGCGCGGTCGCGACCGCCCGCTCGCGGTCGGCCAGCAGCATCTCGCGGTCGCCCAACTCGGCCCGCAAGGCTTCGATCTCGACCAGCGCCACCTGCAGCGCCTCGGCCATGGACGGCGTTTGCGCCGTGATCGGGGCGGACGCGTCCACGCCCGCGCCGTCGGCCTCGGCCTCGGCAAAGGCCCCCTCCAGCGTGCCGAGCCGCAGCAGGGCCGACACCGCGAAGACAAGGCCCAGCGCGGTCAGCCCCCAACGCTGCCGCAACCGGCGGCGGCGGGGATGCGGGGTCGCGGTCATCGGCTAGGCCTGCGCATGGCGATGGAACACGGGCGCGGAGGGCGCGGCGCGACGGCTGCCGAAGACCGGAACGGGGTCGGCCGCGGCCGGCGGATCGATCGCCGCGCGATCATCCCCGCCATCCGCCCGCACCGGCAGCGGCGGTGCGTCAACCGCCGCGACCGCGCGCGCGGTGACATCGGTCGGCCCGCCCTCGGGGGCGGCCTGAACCACCATCGCCTCTTCGGCGAAATCGTGGCAGGCCGCGATCATCAGCTCCAGCTCGCCCGAGATCTCGCGCGCCTGCGCGATCAGCGACTGCAGGTGTTGCCCCGCCCCGTCGGTGCCCGATCGCGCCTCGGACAGGGCCGATTTCATCTCGTCGACCTGCTGCGACATCACCGCGATGGCACCGCCGATCCCCTTGTCGAAACTGGTCAGCCGCGACAGGCGGCGCGACAGGATCATGCAATAGATCGCGGCCCCGAGCGAGGCGGCGACCATCAGCAGATCGGCGGCGAAAGCGACGTAAGCAGGCATTCAGTTCACCACGAATTGCGTGACAAGAAGGTCGTGCACCCGCCCCGCGCCGGTCACGACCTGGATCCGGCGCAGCATCTGCGCGCGCAGCCGGGCAAGGCTGACGGGATCGCTCAACTCGGCGACCGAGATGACCCTGAGGTAGCCATTGAGCACATCGAGCACCCGCGGGCTCAGGCGCGTCACCTCCTGCACATGGGCGGGATCGACCTCCAGCTCGGCGGTGAACATCAGATGGCGCGCCGTCTCCTCTGGTCCGAGCGAGATCACCAGCGTCTCCAGCGGGACGAAGGCGACCCCTGCCGGGGGCATGGCCGGGGCCTGCGCGGCCACGCTGCCCGCGTCGGCCCCGGCATCGGCGGCGGGCGGCGCCAGCGGCCCGGAGGTGACGGTCCAATAGCCGCCCGCCCCGCCCCCTGCGGCCAGCACAAGGCCCAGCAGCAGGGGCATCAGACCCCGCTTGCGGGGCTTCGGGGTGACGGCGGCATCTGCGGTCTGGTCACTCATGGCGGCGGATGGTCCTTGTCTGGTCCACCCCTCCTTACCTCCACAGCACTAACCGAATCTTAATCGGGCGACCGCTATCACCGACCCCGAACCGCCAGAACGGCAGCATAGCGAGGATCGTGGTGAACGCGCTCATCGACACATGGAACGGGTTGGATGGACGCCGCCGCGGCATGCTGGTGGGCGGGGTCGCGGCCCTTCTCGTCATCCTCGTCATCATGGCCCGCCTCGCCACCGCGCCGGGCTACGCCCTTCTGTATGCCGGCCTCGACCCTGCGGCGGCGGGCGACGTGATCGCCGCGGTCGAGGGGCGCGGCGTCCCCTACCGGGTCGAGGGGGACGCGATCCTCGTCGACCAGTCCCAGCGCGACACGCTGCGCATGGCGCTGGCGGGTGAGGGGCTGCCGGCCAACGGCGCGGCGGGGTACGAGCTGCTCGACGGGCTGTCGGGCTTCGGCACCACCTCCCAGATGTTCGATGCCGCCTACTGGCGCGCGAAGGAGGGGGAACTGGCCCGCACCATCGCCGCCAGCGCGCATATCCGCGCGGCCCGCGTCCATATCGCCAACCCCGGCGCCGATCCGTTCCAGCCCGCGCAGACCGTCAGCGCCTCGGTCGCGCTGCGCCCCGCGGCGGGCGGGCTCGGCCCCGGCCACGCGCGGGCATTGCGCTATCTCGTGGCCTCCGCCGTGCCGGGCCTTCTGCCCGAGAACGTCACCGTTCTGGATGCCGACAGCGGCCAGGTTCTGGGCGGGGCCGACACGCTGACCCCCGCCGCCAATGCCGCCGCCCGCGCCGAGGAGTTGCGCCGCGACATCGAACGCCTGCTCGCCGCCCGCGTCGGGCCGGGCAATGCCGTCGTGCAGGTCAACGTCGCGCTCGACACCACGCGCGAGACGATCCGCGAACGCCGCATCGACCCCGACAGCCGCGTCGCCATCTCGACCGAGACCGAGGATCGCACGAATAGCTCGCGCGATGCCGGGGCCGGGGGCGTCACCGTCGCGTCGAACCTGCCCACGGGCGATGCCGCGGCGGGTGACGCGGAAAGCTCGGCACAAGGGTCCGAATCGCGCGAACGCATGACCTTCGACATGTCCGAGACCCAGCGCGAGATCGCGCGCGAACCCGGCGACATCCGCCGCGTCAGCGTCGCGGTCCTGCTCAACGGCACGCCCGTCACCGGCGCGGACGGAACCGTCACCATCGCCCCGCGCCCCGCCGACGAGGTCGCCGCGCTCGAGGCGCTGGTGCGCTCGGCCATGGGATTCGACGCCGACCGGGGCGACGCGCTCACCATCTCCTCCATGGCCTTCGACGAAAGCGTCGCGGGCGAGTTGATCGCGCCGGGGTTCCTCGACCGGGTCAGCGTCGATCTCGGCCGGGTGTTGCAGACGCTGGTGCTGGCGGGGGCTGCGCTGTTCATCGCCTTCGGCCTGCTGCGCCCGCTTCTGCGCCGCCCGCTTGACGAGGCCGCGGCGCCGACCCTCACCGCGGCTGTCGCGGGGCCCGCCACCAGCGGCGCGGCGGCCCTGCCCGATCCCGCATCGGCCGCGCCGACCGCATCGCCTGCGACCGGCGATGACCCGGCCGCGCGTTCCGCCATCTCCGACCGCATCCCCGGCAGCTCGGAGGCCGGCCAACTTCCGGTTCCCGCAGCACCGCTGCCGGGCCCCGACGCAGGCCCCCTCGATCCCGTCGAGCGGCTCCGCCGCCTGATCGAGGAACGCGAGGAGGAAACCGTCGAGATCCTGCGCAGCTGGATGGAAGAGGACGAGGAGGTGCGACCATGATCCGCCCCCTCGCGCTCGAGGATTTCTCGCAAGGCCCCGCGCCCGTCACGGCGCCTGCGATGGCCGCCCCTGACGCACCCGCCGACCGCGACACCGCGCTTGCGGCCTTCGACGAAGGCTACCGCGACGGCTGGGAGGATTGCGCCCGCGCCGAGGCCGAGGCGCAGCGCCGCATCGCCGCCGACCTCGCCACCAACCTCACCGAGCTCACCCGCAGCTACGAGGCCGCGCGCGCCGACGTGCTCACCGCCCTCGGCCCCCTCTTCGAGGAGATGGCCGCCCGCCTCCTGCCGCGGCTCGCCGCCGAGGCCGTGGCCCCCGCCGTGCTCGAGGAGTTGCGCCGCGCCGCCGAAACCGCCAGCGGCGCGCGCGCCGTCCTGATGGCCGCGCCCGCCGCCCTGCCCGCCCTCGAACGCCTGATCGAAACGCAAGACGGCCTCGACATCGACCTCGTGGCCGAACCCGCCTTCGCCGAGGGGCAGGTCTCGCTCCGCTTCGACGCCGAACGCCGCGACATCGACCTCGGCGAGGCCGCCCGCCGCATGGCCGAGGCCCTGCGCGCCTTCGTCGCCGAGGGTGCCACGCCACGCCACACCGCCACACAGGGAGCTGCCTGATGACCGACCCCGCCACCACGACACGTGCCGCCGCGCTGCAGGGGGTGCCGATCGAGATCCGCGTCTCGGTCGGCCGCGCCCGCCCGCTCCTGCGCGAGGTCATGACCCTGGCCCCCGACGCGGTCCTGCCCCTCGACACCCGAATCGAGGACCCCGTCGCCCTCTACGTCGGCGACCGGATGATCGCCGAAGGCGAACTGGTCGAGCTCGAGGGTGAGCGCGCGGGCCAGCTGGCCGTCCGCGTCACCCGCCTTGCCGAGGGCGGCCATGCGATCCCCTGAACGCGCCGCGCTGGTCCTGCTCCTCGCCGCGCTGGTGCTGGTCGCGCTGCCGGGCGCGGTCCAGGCGCAGGAACTGACGCTCGACCTCGGCGACGACACCTCGCTCACCACCCGGACGCTGCAACTGATCGCGCTGATCACCGTGCTCAGCCTCGCGCCGGGGCTGGCGATCATGATCACCTGCTTTCCCTTCGTGGTCACCGTGCTCTCGATCCTGCGCCAGGCGATCGGCCTGCAGCAATCACCGCCGAACATGCTGATCGTCAGCCTGGCGCTCTTTCTCACCTATTTCGTCATGGCCCCCGTCTTCGAAGAGGCCTACGCGGTGGGCATCGGCCCGCTGATCGACGGCACGCTCCCCCCGCAACAGGCGCTCAGCGCCGCCTACGGCCCCTTCCGCGGCTTCATGCTGAACCGGGTCGAAGCCGAGACGCTGCAATCCCTGGCCGAGCTGCGGGGCCTGACCGACATCGCCGATCCCGATCCCTCGATCCTGATCCCCGCCTTCATGCTGAGCGAGGTGGAACGCGCCTTCCAGATCGGCTTTCTGATCTTCCTGCCCTTCCTCATCATCGACCTCGTCGTCGCCGCCATCCTGATGTCGATGGGGATGATGATGGTCCCCCCCGTGATCGTGTCCCTGCCCTTCAAGCTGGCCTTCTTCGTCGTCGCCGACGGATGGGCGCTGGTGACCGGCGCATTGGTGCGCAGCTATTTCTGACCCTGTCCCCCCGAGGTATCCCGATGACAGACAGCCCCCGGATTCAGCCCCCGCAAGGCACCACCCGCGCCGAGAAACTCCAGGCCATCGCCGCCGTCTTCGGAGAGGAGGTCGCGGCCCGGCTCGGCCAGGTCCCCGACCCGGCGGCGCGCCCCGGCGCGGACGACCCCGACCGCCTCGCCTGGCAGACGAACCGCCTGATCCGGCACCTGCGCGACCGCGTGGCCATGCCGGGGGCTGCACCGCCCGCCACGGACCCGCCCCCCGGCGACAGGCCCGCGCCTGCCCCGTTCCGCCGCAGCCGCGCGATGCCGCCGCTCGCCGCGGGCGAGGACCTCGCGCGGGAGCACCCCGCCGTCATCGCTCATATGCTGAGGCCCGAGACGCAAGAGATCCGCGTTGCCGTTCTCAGGGCACTGCCGGGGCATCTTTCGCGCGACGTGATGCGCCGCCTCAAGACGCTCTGACCCCCCGCAGACGACCGGCCAAGGCATATGGGCCGAGCACCGGGGCGCATCCAAGACGCCGCGCACCACGCTCACAACGATTGCGCCCGGCCCACCACGCCCGCGGCCACCGCACGCGATGCCGGTGCTCAGCCCCGCAGGACGCAGATCGCAAAGCGCGCCGGAGACGGCCCGGCACGCCGTGGACCCGGCCGCTCACCACGGCACCGATCACCCGTCTCGATCAGGATCGAGGCCATGCCGGAGGCCAGGATCAGCGCGCCATATCCGGCGGGCCGGTTCCGCCGCAGGGGTCATGCGCCCGGGCCGCCACACGCGCGGGGCGCGGCATCGCCCGGCGGGCCCGTTCCACAGGCCCCCACCCTGCCCCTGTGTCTGCACGGCAGATCGACCCGGCGCGACAATCCGGGCCATGCCGGCCAACCTGCCGCCTGCATCTGATCGAGGGAAACGGTCACCCGGCGCGGCCATCGGCAAACGCCACACCCGCCGCAAGGGCCGATCCCGAACACGACCCGAGCGCCGCGCTCCGCCGCCGCCGCCGCCGCTCCCTGCCCGGTTCAGCGCACGATGAATTCCGCATGCAGCGCGCCCGCGGCCTGGATCGCGTTCAGGATGTCGATCATCTCGCGCGGGGACACGCCCAGCGCGTTCAGCGCGGCAACCACCTCCGACAGGCTGGTGCCTTCGGGCAGTTCGGCAAGGCCCGTGGTCTCCTCCTCCTCCAGCCCGACGCCGGTGCGCGGAAGAATCACCGTCTCGCCCTCGGCGAAGGGGTTGGGCTGCACCGCCACCGGCCGTTCCTCGATCCGCAGGGTCAGGTTTCCCTGCGCCACGGCGACCGTGCTGATCCGGACATCCTCGCCCATCACGATCGTGCCCGAGCGCTGGTCGACCACCACCCGCGCGCGCCGCTCGGGCGCAACGCGGATGTTCTCCACCCGGCTCAACGCATGGGCGGGCGAGGTCGCGCGCGTGGCGTGGATGTCCAGCAGCACGGTGCCCGCGTCCAGCATCGCCGCCACGCCATGGCCGAAATCGGCGTTGATCGCCTGCTCGATCCGCGCGGCGGTCGTGAAATCGGGGTTGCGCAGCGCCAGCCGCACGTGGCGCAGGTCGGCGAAGTCGAAATCGACCTCGCGCTCGACCCTTGCACCGTTGGGAATGGCCCCTGCCGTCGGCACCCCCTCGATCACCGCCGCGCCTTCGCCCGCCGCCGCGGCCCCGCCCGCGATGACAGAACCCTGCGCCACGGCATAGATCTCGCCGTCGGCCGCCGTCAGCGGCGTCATCACCAACGTGCCCCCCAACAGGCTGTCGGCGTCACCGATCGCCGAGACGGTCACGTCGATCCGCCCTCCCGCGCGGGCGAAGGGGGGCAGCGTCGCGGTGACGATCACGGCCGCGACGTTCTGCGGCCGGAACTGTTCCCCGGTGACATTCACACCCAGCCGTTCGAGGATGTTGACCATGATCTCCTCGGTGAAGGGCGCGTTGCGCAACCCGTCGCCACTGCCGTTCAGGCCGACGACAAGGCCATAACCCACAAGGTCGTTGCCCCGCACCCCGTCGAATTCGACGAGGTCCTTGATCCGGATCGGCGTGGCCGCGGCGACCTGCGCCAGCAGCAGGAACGCGGCACAGGCCGCAAGCAGGGCGCGGGTCATCACAGGTACTCCGACAGGGACAGGCGCGACAGCCGCGCGGTCAGCAGGTACAGCGCCTCGAGCCGGGTCTCGACCGTCTCCAGCTCGATCGCGGTACGGTAGGGGTCGGCGCCGGTCAGGCGCGCACGCTCCAGCTCCAGCGTGGCGCGCGCGGCTTCGGACGCGCTGCGCGCCTCCTCGATGCGGGCCTCCGACAGGCCAAGATCCGAGCGCAGCCGGATCAGCGCATCCTCGCCCGTCTCCAGTCGCATCGCGGCGGCGCTGACCAGCGCGCGGCGGTCATCGGGGGTGGCCGGGCCCGCGCCCTCGGCCGTGAGCGCGACCAGCGCCAGCCCCGCCAGCACGCCGCGCAGCGCGGGCTCGCGGGCGGTGATGCCGGTGTCCACGGCGACGCCCTCGCCCAGGATCGCCGGGGCCGCCGCCCCCGCGCCACCCCGCCAGGCAAGACCGTCATAGCCGCCGCCGGGGGCGAGGAACCAATCCTCGACCAGCGCGACCATGTCCTGCGCCGTGGCAGCCCCGGCCACCAGCGGGCGCAGATGCGCCAGCATCTCTTCGGCCGGGATCAGGGCCGCGCGATCGGGCGTGTTGCCCGAGAACAGCGATTGTCCCGCAAGCCGGGTGTTCAGCGTCGTCACCGCAAGGTCCAGCCGCTCGCCCGCATCTGCAATGGCCAGTGTCACGTCCTGCAGGCTTCCGCCGGCGGCAAGGCCCAGCAGATGCGGCGCCAGCCCGTCGATCTCGGCCTCGATCCGGCCCAGCGCGGTCTGCCGCGCCCCCGCCATCATGCCCGCCTCGGCGATGGTGCGGGCAAAGGTCCCGGTCAGGTGCAGCGAACGCTCGACATCGGCCAGCGGCGCGAAATCGCCGCCCATGGCCCGCCCGAGATCACCATGCCGCCCGCTGCTCAACTCTCCCGTCAGGCGCTGCAGCGCCTCGCGCAGGCGGGTGCCGTCCTGTTGCAGCATCCGGTAGCGCGCCGCGTCGCCAAGGCCGGTCATGTTCATGCGCCCATCCTGATCAACTGGTCGATCATCTCGTCGGCGGCCCGCACGACGCGGGCATTGGCGGCGAAAAGCTGTTCGATCCTCAGCAAGTGCTGCATCTCGGCATCTGTATCGACACCCTGCGCCGCCTCCTCGGCGCTGAGCGCGCCGTGGCGGGCGGCGACATGGGCCTGCCCGGTCTCGGCGTGTTGCCGCGCCATGCCGATGCCCGAGAGGTGATCGGCCACGAGGCCCCCGAAACTCCGCCCCGCGCCGGAAAAGCCGCCCGAGACCGTCGGCCGCAGGGCTGTCAGCGCGCCAAGCTGCGCCTGCAACAGCGCCGCCTCGCCCGCCGGCCCCTCGGTCGCGGCGCCGATCCCGTCGCGCAGCCGCCAGACCGCGCCGCCCGCCTCGGGCAGGACGGCCGCGTTGACCCGCAACCGCCCCGCCAGCCCGGTTTCCGCCGCCGCATCGACGGCAAGGCCCGCATCGGTGAACAGCCCCGGCGCCCCGGCAGGCCGCGTCGGATCGAGGCCAGGCGCATCGAAGCGCGCGGCAAGATCGCGCGCCACCGCGTCAAGCTGCGCCTGCGCCGCGGGCGCGGCGGCATCGCGCAGATCGAACAGCGCGGCCAGTTCTCCGCCGGTCAGCGCCGAGGGCGGCAAGGACCGCCCGTTCAGCGTCAGCCCGGACAGCCCGCCGCCCGACCGCGTCATGTCCGGCGTCATCGCGGTGACCGGAGCAAAGCCCAGCACCGCGGGCCGCCCGTCCAGCAACGCCTCGCCGTCGGCACTGTACAGTTGCAGCGCCCCGGTCGCATCGCGGCGGCTTTGCAGCGGGATCAGCGGTGCGATCCCGTCGACCAGCGCCGCCTGCGCATCGAGCAGCGCCGAGACATCGCGCCCGCCCCCCGCATCCTGCCGGATGCGCGTATTCAGCGCGGCCAGTTCGGCCAGCGCCCCGTTGATCCGCCCCACCGCGCCCCCGATCTCGCCATCGGCGCGCAACCGCTCGGCCTGCACCCCGTCGGACAGCGTGTTCAGCCGGTCGGCCAGCGCCACCGCCGCCCCCACCGCCGCGCCAAGGCGTGTCTGGTCATGCGGGCCCGCGGCGGCCAGGGTCAGCGCGGCCTCGAAGGCGGCGGCGCGGGCGGCAAGGCTGCCGGGCTGGTCGGGCGTGCCGACCATCGCCTCCAGCCGCGAGAGGTAGGCGCCCTGCGTCGCGGCCTGCCCCAGGTCCGCCTCCGCGCGGCGCCGGGCGCCGACAAGGGCGGCGTCCTCGTGCCGGGTCACGCCCGTCACCCATGCCCCCTGCCCGGCATTGCCGGTCACGCGCGCCGCGACGGACAGCGAGCGCATGCCATAACCCTCGGTCATCGCGTTGGCGATGTTGGAGGAGACGACACCGGCCGCGCGCGAGGCGACGGTCAGGCCCGACAGGGCGTTGGACAGGGCGCTCGAGATGCTCATGGCCGACCTCCGGCGTCAGGGCGGCGATCAGCGTTTGATGTTGGTGGTTTCCTGCAACATCTCGTCGACCGTCTGGATGATCTTGGCATTCGAGGAATAGGCCCGCTGCGTCTGGATCAGCTGGGTCAGCTCACCGGCGACGTCGGTGGTGGATTCCTCGCGCGCGTATCCCACCAGTTCCCCGGTCGGCCCGGCGCCCGCATCCCACAGGAAGAATTGCCCGCTGTCGGGCGAGATCGAATAGGTCTGGTTGTCGCCCGTGGTCAGCCCGTTGAGGTTCGGCACGTCGACGATCGGGATCTGGTAGATCACGCGGGTGATCCCGCTGTCGTAGATCGCGTGGAGGTAGCCGTTGGCATCCACCTCCACCCGGCTCAGGTCGCCGACCGGAGAGCCGTTCTTGACCACCGGCGCGCGGGCGAAACTGTCCGACAGCTGCGTCAGCCCGCCCGGATCGCCGGGCGCCCCGATCACCAGGTCCATGGGCCCGCCCGCCACGTTCAGCGACAAGGTGCCCGTCGCCGGGTCGTAGCCGCCCCCCGACAGGACCGCGACGGTGTCGAGATTGCCGCCATTGCCTCGCGCGTCATCGAAGCTCAGCGTGTATTCCCCGATGATCGCCCCGCCGCTCGCGCTGTCGCGGATCTCCATCGTCCATTCGTGGCTCATGCCCGCGGCCGGGATCGTCGGCGTATAGGTGATCTCGAGATACTGAGAGGTGCCGAGATTGTCGTAATACTCCGCCGACATCACGAAAGGCTCGCCATTGCCGGTCATGTCGGTGGCCGTCGCGGGCAGGTTCACCGAAAGCTCCATGAAGGTGGTCGGGTCCCCCGCGAACTGGTTGGTGTTGATCATGATCGGCTCCAGCCCGGCAAAGGTGTCGCGCGGGAAATTCGGAATCGTGCCATCCGCATTCGCGGGCCAGCCCATCAGCACCTCGCCGGTCGTCGTGCGCAGGACTCCTTCGTCATCGGGGCGGAAGGACCCGGTCGTCACAAGGTTGATCGGCAGGTCGCCCCCCGGCCCGTTCAGCGCCGCGGCACTGGTGACGGGCAGCATGCCGCGGCCCCCGATCGCCAGGTCGGTGGGGTTGGTCGTGGTCACCAGCGTGCCGCGCTGGTCGATCATCCGCGCGGTCGTGGCACGGACCCCGCCGGCCGAATAGCTGCCATCGCTCTGCATGATCACGAGCGAGTGGAAATCGGCCACCACCCGCTTGTAGCCGTAGGTGCCGGAATTCGCGATGTTGTCGGCGATCGTGGCAAGCCTGTTGGCATTCGTGGTCAGCCCGGCCACCCCGGAATTGAGCGAGGAGGAAATCGTCATCTCATGCGCCTTTCTGCTGCATCGGGATTTGCGGCGATCCTTGCGCGCCGGGTCTTAAGGCGACCCTAACGGATCGCATTTGAATGATTTTGCCGCCTTGCGCGGCGTTACAGGTCGCTGCGCAGCAAGATCACCTCGATCCGCTCGTTGCGCGGCGCCATCGGGCGTTCGGTGACCGGCTCGCGGTCGGCATGTCCGGTCACGCGCTGCACCCGCCGCGGCGGCAGCCCCGCCGCCTCCAGCAGGCCGCGCATCATCTGCGCCTGCCCGGTCGAGGCCTGCCAGCGCGTCTCGCTGGCCACCACGACCGGTTCGGCGGCGACATGCCCCTCCACCGCGACGGGGTTGGTGACGGTGGCGAAAAGATCCGCCATGATCCCTGCAAGATCGGCCAGCCACGGCGCGGGCGCACCGCTGTCGGGGTCGCGCAGCGGTTGACCGGGCCGGGCGAAGACCTCGATGATCAGCCCCTCGTCGGTCAGCCGGGTCTGGACATGGGCGCGCAGCCGCTCCGAGATCAGGCTGTCCCCGGTCAGCGCCTCCTCCAGCGCCTGCAGGGCGGCGGTCTCCTCGGCGCGGGCGGCCTCGTGGTCGGTCCCCGACAGGCCGAGGCTCTGCCGCCCCTCGGTCGGGCGCAGGTTGGTACCGCCGGTGCCGTTCTGTGCCGTGGTCGTCTCGGAAAACGGGCTGTCCCCGCCGAACGATCCGTCACCCCCGCCCGAGATCCGGGTGATGGGAATCGTGGGCGAGAAATAATCGGCGATCCCTTTCCTTTGCTGTTCGGTCGTGGCGTTCAGCAGCCACATCAGCATGAAGAACGCCATCATCGCGGTGACGAAATCGGCATAGGCGACCTTCCATGCGCCGCCGTGATGTCCGCCGCCGGCGATCACCTTCTTGCGCTTGATGATGAGGGGGCGCGTCTCGTTCTTTGCCATGGGTCCGCTCTTCCGGGTCGGACCGATCCTGGCACGCAGCTCTGAACGGCGGGTTAACGCCCCCTCACGCCGCCACGGGCTGCAGCCGCCGCGCGAAAACGGCACTCAGGACCAGCATCGCCGCCGCGGTGCCAAGGCAGGCGGGCAGGCCGCCCAACTGGTAACTCACCCCCGACAAGAGCGTGCCGATCAGCCGCCCCGCGGCATTCGCCATGTAATAGAACCCCACGTCCATCGTCACCCGCTCGGCCCGCGTGAAGGCCAGGATCAGGTAGGAATGCAGCGCCGAGTTCACCGCGAAGACCGCGCCGAACAGCAAGAGCCCCCCGATCAGCACCGCCGTCAGCCAGGGCGCCGGTGCGCCCGCCGCCCAGACCAGCATCGCCAGCGCCGCGGGCAGCACCGCCAGCCCCCCGGCCCAGGCCCAGGCGCTGCCGATCAGGGCCGCCTCGCCCCGCGCCTGCGCCCGCAACAGCCGCGGGGCACCGGCCTGCACCGCGCCATAGAGGATGATCCAGACCGCCATGAAGGTTCCGATGGTGAAGAACGCCACCCGGTTCCCCTCGACCGTGCCATCCGACAGGACCGCGTAGAAATAGACCGGGATGCCCACCACGAACCACACGTCCCGCGCCCCGAAGAGGAACACCCGCGCCGCCGACAGCCAGTTGACATTGGCCGAGTCGGAAAAGACCTCGCGGAACTTCGCCCCCTTGCGCCCGGCGGGCAGACCCGGCGGCATCTTCACCGCGACCGCCAGCAGGATCACCGCCAGCACCCCCGCCATGCCCAGCACCGCCGGCACGAACCCCGCCAGCGCCAGCAGCGCCGCCCCCAGCAGGAACCCCACCCCCTTCACCGCGTTCTTCGATCCGGTCAGCAGCGCGACCCAGCGGAACAGCCCCCCGCCCTCGGTCGGCGCAAGCAGCTTCACCGCCGATTTCGACGACATCTTGGACAGGTCCTTGGCCACGCCCGACAGGCCCTGAACGCACATCACGAACACGACCGAGGCGGTGATCCCCCACGCAGGGTCCAGCTGTGCCAGCGCCAGCAGCGCCACGATCTGCAAACCCAGTCCGGCGTAAAGCGTCGAGGTCAGCCCGAACCGCGCCGCGATCCAGCCCGCGCTCAGGTTCGTGACGATCCCCGCGATCTCGTAGAGAATGAACAGATACGCCAGCTGTACCGGGGAAAACCCCAGCGTGTGGAAATGCAACAGCACCAGCATGCGCAGCGCGCCATCGGTCAGCATGAAGGCCCAATAGGCCGCCGTCACCGCGATATAGGCCGACAGGCCCTCGGGGCGCTGCGCCGTATCGCTCATGGCGCGGCGCCAACCATCAGCGCCACGTCGACCAGCCGGTGGGCATAGCCCATCTCGTTGTCGTACCAGACGTAAAGCTTCACCTGCGTCCCGTTCACCACCATGGTCGAGGGCGCATCGACGATGCCCGACCGCGTGTCATTGGTGTAATCCGCGCTGACCAGCGGGCGTTCCTCGTAGCCGAGGATGCCTTGCAGCGGCCCCTCCGCCGCGGCCTTCATCAGCGCGTTCACGTCCTCCGCGCTCGTCTCGCGCTCCACCTCGAACACGCAATCGGTCAGCGACGCGTTCAGCAGCGGCACCCGCACCGCATGCCCGTTCAACTTGCCGGTCAGCTCGGGATAGATCAGCGTGATCGCCGTGGCGCTGCCCGTCGTCGTGGGGATCAGCGAATTCAACGCCGAGCGCGCGCGGCGCAGATCCTTGGCGGGCCGGTCCACGATGGTTTGCGTGTTCGTCACGTCATGGATCGTCGTGATCGACCCGTGCTTGATGCCCAGACCCTCGTGGATGACCTTCACCACCGGGGCAAGGCAGTTGGTCGTGCAACTGGCCGCCGTGACGATCCGATGCTGCGCCGGGTCATAGATGTCGTGGTTCACGCCATAGACGATGTTGGCGGCACCCCCGTCCTTGACCGGCGCGCTGACCACCACCCGCTTCACGCCCGCGTCGAAATAGGGCTGGATCTTCGCCGCCGTCTTGAACACGCCGGTGCAGTCGATCACCACGTCGACGCCGCCCAGCGGCAGCTTGGCGGGGTCGCGCTCGTTCAGCACCGGCAGGCGCACCCCGTCGATGCTGATGCTTTCCGCATCGCTCGTGATGTCGGCATCCCACCGCCCATGCACCGTGTCGAACTCCAGCAGATGCGCATGCATCGCCGCATCGCCCACCGCGTCGTTCAGCCAGGCGATCCTGGCCCCCCGCTCAAGCAGGGGCCGCAAGGCCAGTTTCCCGATCCGGCCCAACCCGTTCAGCGCGTAGGTGGTCATTCCACCCCCTCCTGCCGGGCGATGTCATCCAGCGCCGTCTGCTGCGCGATCCGGTCCAGCGCGCCCAACGGCAGCGCGGCAAAGGCGCTGATCCGGTGCCGCAGCATCCCGTAGGCCTGTTGAAAGGCGAGCACCCGCACGGCCTCCGTCCCCTCGGCCTTCACCGGGTCGGGCGTGCCCCAATGCGCCGTCAGGGGCTGGCCGGGCCATGTCGGGCACTCCTCGTTCGCCGCGCGGTCGCAGACCGTGAAGACGAAATCGAACTCCGGCGCGTCCGCGCCCTGGAACTCGGTCACGTTCTTGGCCCGCAGGACCGAGGTGTCATACCCCTTGTCCTCCAGCATCTTCACCGCCATCGGGTTCAGCTCCGACTGCGGCCGCGTGCCGGCCGAAAAGACCTCGAACCGGTCGCCGGCCAGCTTGCGCAGGATCGATTCGGCAAAGATCGACCGGGCGGAATTTCCGGTGCAGATGAACAGCACGCGATAGCGTGGGGCGGTCATGGGTCTCTCCTCGATGTCTCGGGTCAGGGCAAAGGGCGGGCACAGGTCGGGCCGCCCCCGGCAACAGTCGGTCCAGAGCGCCGCGGTCACCTCGCGCAACCCGTCGAGGTCCGCGCCGTAGCGCAGCGAGGTGCCCACCCGCTCCCGCGTGATCAGGCCGACCTGCATCAACTCGGCCAGATGCGCGCTCAGCGTATTGGCCTTCAGGCCCAGCACCTCGGCGATCTCGCCCGCGGGCACCCGGTCGGGATGCCGCCGCATCAGCAGGCGCACCACATCCAACCGTGCCGGATGACTGAGCGCCGCGAATCTGGTCGTGATCATTATTTCCATAATTCGTGAAATACCGAAACTGCCCGCCCAGGCAAGTGAAGCTTTTGCGACAGACCCACGCGGGCCCCGCCCCGCGGCTTGCAAATGCCCTGTATCCTGACAAAAGAGATCGGATTGACCGACGCGCCCGGAGAAGGAGGGCAGAATGGCCCACCGCGCCCGATCCCATCACCCGCGCCGCCTGTCCGCGCTGGCATGGCTGGCCGCCGCGCTCTGCATCCTGCCGATGGCTGCCGTGGGCGTCGCCGCGCTGGGCGGCGGGCTCGACACGCTGCGCAGCCTCGCGGGCTCCGTCCTGCCGCGCTACGCGGGCACCACCGCGCTGCTGGTCGTGATCGTCGGCATCGGCACCGCCGTGATCGGCACCTCCACCGCATGGCTCGTGACCGCCACCCGCTTTCCGGGGCGCCGCATTCTGGAAATCGCGCTCGCGCTGCCGCTGACCTACCCGGCCTATGTGCTGGCCTATGCCTACACCGACTTTCTCGACCACCCCGGCTGGGTGCAATCCACGCTCCGCGACCTCACCGGCTGGGGCCCGCGCGACTACTGGTTCCCGGAAATCCGCTCGCTCGGCGGCGCCGCGGCCATGCTGATCCTCGTCCTTTATCCTTACGTCTACCTGCTCGCCCGCGCGGCCTTTCTCCGGCAATCCTCCACCGCCTATATCGCCGCGCGCACGCTGGGGCAGGGGCCATGGGGCGCCTTCTTCCGCGTCTCCGTCCCCGTCGCCCGCCCTGCCATCGCGGGCGGCGTGCTGCTTGCCCTGATGGAGACGCTGGCCGATTACGGCACCGTCGCCTATTTCGGCGTCCAGACCTTCGCCACCGGCATCTACGTCAGCTGGTTCGGCCTGTTCGACCGCGCCGCCGCCGCGCAACTGGCGCTCTGCCTGCTGGTCGTGGCCCTCGCGCTCGCCACCATCGAGCGTCGCCAGCGCCGCCACCTGCGCCACCACGACGCCGGCCGCCGCTTCGAACGGATGGAGCCCGCCCAACTCCGCGGGCGCGCCGCCGCGGGCGCGATTATCGTCTGCGGCCTTCCCGTCTTCTTCGGCTTCCTCCTGCCCACGGGCCTGCTGATCACCCTCGCGTGGGACTCGAGCCAACTGCTCTTCTCCCCCCGCTACCTCGCCTTCCTGCAGAACTCCCTCACGCTGGCCTCCATCGCCGCCCTCCTTACGGTGGCCGCGGCCATCACCATGGGCTTCAACGCCCGCCTCCACCCCACCCGCAGCGCGCAGACGGCGATGCGCATCGCGGGCATCGGCTACGCCGTGCCGGGGGGCGTGATCGCCGTGGGCCTGCTCTTCCCCTTCGCCGCCTTCGACAACGCGCTCGACCGCGTGATGGAGGCGAATTTCGGCATCGACACCGGCCTTCTGATCACGGGTTCCATCTGGCTGATGATCGCGGCCTACATGGTCCGCTTCATGGCCGTGGCGTTGAACACCTACGAATCCGGGCTGGCCACGCTGAACCCCAACGTCGATGCCGTCGCCCGCACGCTCGGCCACGGCCCCGCGCCGATGCTCAGGCGTATCCACGTGCCGATCCTGCAACCCTCGATCCTGACGGCGCTTCTGATCGTCTTCGTCGACGTGATGAAGGAACTGCCCGCCACCCTCATCCTGCGCCCCTTCAACTACGACACGCTCGCCGTGCAGGCCCACCGCCTCGCCTCCGACGAGCGCCTCGCCGAGGCCGCGGTCCCCAGCCTTGTCATCGGCGCCGTCGGCCTGATCCCCGTGGCGATCCTGTGCTGGAGCATAGGGCGGGAGAGCAGGCCCACGCGCAACGCCGTGGACGCGGCACAGGGGCAGGTGCAGCGGGGGGTGTGAGGCGGACCGAGCGCGCTGGGCGTAGGGTGGGTGCAACCCACCTCGCGCCGCGGGAAATGGTGGGTTGCACCCACCCTACGGGGGCACCGGTTCGGACGACAGCCATCCACCGCGTGACGGTGGCCGAGATCGAGACGGGCCGGAAACAAGTCTCGGTCGCCACGTTGCGCGCCCTGGCGGCGGCGCTGGAGGTGACAGTGGATGATCTGGCGGGGTGAGGGGGTGGGTTTCGGCCCTTGGCGGCCGGTCAGGGTGACCGATGCGTTTCAGTTCAGCTTCCCCACAGCTGCCGTTCATGGGCAAAAATCTGCGCCGTGCCGAACGGAGCCATTGCTGACGGCGGACGGTGCAGTGGACCCGCCGGTCGTGCGGCCGTCCGGACACTTGGTTGATCCCATCAAAAGATCGGAGCCATTGCGCCAAGACGCTCCCTGGTCCGAAGGGAGCGGGGCGGGACGCATCGATGTCCAGTCTTCCGAAGCGACGAGCTAATTCTGGCGCGCCTTGCGGTTGGCATAGCCCTGGTCGCGTTCGGCTTTGCCGTCAGCCTCATCCGCCCGGTTAAGCCGCAAGGGCTCAAGAACGAAACGACGCGTCAGGCACTCGGACGCGTCAGGCGGCGGCGTGGGCTCTTTGTCTGGCCAAAACCCTTGCCTGCGCAAGCCAGCGCGATCTGGTCGCGTAGCCAGGCATGGGCCTGATCCCGTTCGAACCGGCGGTGCCAGATCAGGTGATTGGCAATCGGAGCGACCGCCAGGGGGACCGGCACCGTCACGAGCGGGTGGCGTTCCACGAAATATTCCGCCGTGCGGTGGGTGAAAACGCCCACGAGGTCGGATGTCTGCAACAGCTCTGGCACGATGGTAAAACTCATGAGGGTGGCAGCGATGTTGCGGCGCAGCCCGCTGCGTTCCAGCACCGCGTCGAAAGCGGCCCGACGGTCGCCGGTCGAACTGACGACCAGATGCGGGAAACGCAGGATATCCTCGAGCGCGGGTGCCCGTCCGTGTTCGAGCAAGGGGTGATCCTCCCGGCACAGGCAGACGAAGCGATCTTCGAAGGCGAAACTGCGCGCCAGATGCGGGGGCGTCGCGTCGAACCAACCGATGGCGAGGTCGATCTCCTCGGCTTCGATCAGCCGGATCGCATAGTCGCGGTCGGTGGTGCGCAGGTTCAGCACGATCCCGGGCGCAACCCGGCCCAGATGTTCTAGCAGCGGCAGGAAGATCGGCAGGTTGAACCGGTCGGGTGCGCCAATTGCGAATTGCGCCTCGGCGGTCGCGGCGTCGAATTCGCCGGGGCGGGATATGCAGGCGCCCGCGTCTTGGACGATGCGCGTGACCAGCGGCTGCAGTTCCACAGCGCGGGGGGTGGGGCTCAGGCCGTCGGGGGTGCGCACCAGAAGCGGGTCGCCGAGGTGGTCACGCAGCCGCTTGAGCGCGTTCGAGATCGCCGACTGGGTCCGGCCGAGTCGTTCGCCCGTTCGGGTTACGCTCCGCTCCTCCAGCAGCACGTGAAGGATCACCAAAAGGTTGAGGTCGAAATTTAGAAGCATTTTCAATCCTTCATCATTCTCGGTGATCTTTTAGAACACTAGTATCCATTTCCAAAATGGATTCTCCTGAGGCAGGCTGGGTTGGTGAGCAGGGGAGGGCATCATGACCGTATCAGGATTGGAGCAGGCGCAGTCCCGGCCTGCGACGGCGGCAGACCCCGATTACCTTGCTTTTCACCCCGCTCCCTCCGTTCCGTCCTGGCGCCCGCCGCTGGGCGCGGTCGATGCGCATTGTCACGTTTTCGGACCCGCCGCCCTGTTTCCCTTTTCGCACCGTCGGAAATACACGCCGGTCGATGCCCCAGCCGAGACGCTGTTCGCGCTCCGCGACCATCTGGGGCTTGCCCGGAACGTGATCGTGCAGGCGACCTGCCACGGCTCGGACAATACCGCGATGCTCGATGCCATCGCCCGCTCCGGAGGGCGTGCGCGGGGCGTGGCGGTGGTCGATGTCGACACGCCCGTCGAGGAGCTGGAGCGGTTGCACACGGGGGGCGTACGCGGAGTGCGGTTCAACTTCCTCAAGCGGCTGGTCGGTGACGCGCCCAAGGATGACTATATCCGCATCGCCGAACGGATTGCGGAACTGGGCTGGCATATCGTGGTCTACTTCGAAGGCCACGAACTCGCGGACCTGACCCCTTTCATAACCGCTTTGCCCGGCACCATCGTAATCGACCACATGGGCCGTCCCGAAGTGGCGGACGGGCCCGACGGCGATGGTTTCGACCGAGTTCTCGCGCTGATGGAAAGCGACGCGCGCTTCTGGATCAAGGTGTCTTGCCCGGAGCGGCTGACCATCGAGGGCCCGCCCTATGACGATGTGGTCCCCTTCGCCCGCCGGCTGGTCGAGGGCTTTTCCGACCGGGTGCTCTGGGGCACCGACTGGCCGCATCCGAACATGCGCAGCCACATGCCCGATGACGGCGTGCTGCTGGACATGATCCCGCGGATCGCTCCGACCGAGGAACTTCAGCGCAAGCTCCTGATTGACAATCCCATGCGGCTTTACTGGCCCGAAGAGGTCATGGCGTGATCGGGGTGGCGCAATCCCGTTGGGCGGCGTGGTCGGTCGCAGCGCTAGCCACGCTGATGTGCGTGCTCTGCATCTTGTGGAACGTCGAGGTGCATACGCGTCTGGGCTTTGCCGTTTTGCGCCAGCAATACATGGCGCTCCAGCTTGGCCTTGCGCTGGCCATCGCCTTCCTGCGCTTCGGGCCGGGCGGCGGGCCGGTGGCGCGGCCGAATTTCGTGGACCTTGCCATCGCCATCACCTGCCTTGGCGTCCTGACCTATGCCGCGGTCGATTTCGTCTGGCTCCTGCGCGAACAATTCTACCGGCCCTGGCAGATCACGCTGGTGGGCGCCGTGGTCGTCATCGGCGTGATGGAGGGCATCCGCCGCCGCGCGGGCTGGATGCTGTTCGGGATCGTGGCGGTGTTCCTTGTCTATGCGCTCTTCGCCGACCGGGTGCCGGGGCGGCTGATCGGGCGCGAACTCTCGCCGCAGCGCTTGGTGGATTACGTCGGCTTCGACAGCTCGGCGGTGTTTTCCACCCCGCTAGCCGTGGGCACGATCACTGTGCTTCTATTCGTGTTCTTTGGCCAATTGCTGTTCGCGGCGGGGGGCGGGGCCTTTTTCACCGATCTCGCCATGGCGGCGACCGGGCGCACGCGGGGCGGGTCGGCCAAGATCGCCGTGGTGGGTTCGGCGATGTTCGGCTCGATCTCGGGCTCTGCGGTTTCGAATGTGGCGACCACGGGCGTCATCACCATTCCCCTCATGCAGCGCGGTGGCTACAGCAAGGAGGACGCGGGCGCGATCGAGGCCGTCGCCTCGACCGGCGGGCAGTTGACGCCGCCGATCATGGGGGCGGCGGCCTTCTTGATGGCCGAGTTTCTCGACATGCCCTACGCCGCCGTTGCGGCTGCGGCTCTCCTGCCCGCGATCCTGTATTATCTGGGCGCGTTCCTGCAGGTGGACCTCATGGCCGCTCGCGACGGCATCGCCGCGCCCGAGAATGCGGACCTGACCGTGCGCAAGGTGATGGCCAAGGGCTGGCATTTCCTGATCCCCTTCGCGGTGCTGCTCTATGCGCTCTTCGGGATGCGGATGGACCCCGAGGATTCGGCGCTGCTTGCCTCGCTCGCCATTGTCGCGGCTGGGTTCTTGCGTGGCTACGACGGAACGCGGCTGACGCTTGGGACACTTGGCCGGGTGTTTGTCGACACGGGCACATCCATGGTCGACCTGATCCTTGTCGTCGCGGCGGCGGGCTTCGTGATCGGCGTGCTGAACGTCACGGGGCTGGGCTTTGCGCTGACGCTTGTGCTGGTCGATGCCGTAGGGGCAAGCCTGATCCTCCTGCTGATTGTCTCGGCGCTGGTGTGCATCGTGCTGGGCATGGGGATGCCGACAACAGGGGTCTATGTGCTGCTGGCCAGCCTTGTCGCGCCCTCGCTGGTCGAGGCGGGTGTCACCCCCATCGCGGCGCATCTCTTCATTCTCTACTTCGGAATGATGTCGATGATCACGCCGCCCGTGGCGCTGGCGGCTTTCGCGGCCGCGGCGATTTCCAAGGCGGGTCCCTTTGCCACTGGCATGGCCGCGATGCGGATCGGCTGGGCGGCCTTCATCCTGCCCTTCGCCTTCGTGGCGAACCCCGGTCTTCTCATGCAGGGCAGCCCTGCCGCGATAGTGACGGCCGCCGTGCTGACTACGCTTGGCGTCGCGGGCGTCACAGTGGGCATCACGGGCTACTGGGCGCGCCGCCTCGGCTACGGGCTGCGGGTCCTGTTCACAGGGCTCGGGGCGCTGGCCCTGCCGCTCGGCTTCATCGAGATCGGCATGGCCACCCATGCCGCGGCGGCCGGGGCGCTGGTCACGCTAACCGTGACGCTGTCCGTCCTGCGCCCGAAATCCGCGGCACGCGACCAGCTCACCTGAGACGACACCAAATCCATAGGGAGGATATCACATGAACTACACGACATTCGCGGCGGGCCTTGCGGCGCTCGCGCTTGCAGGGACTGCCCAAGCGCAGGTCATCTCGATGGCCACGGGCGCGCAGGGCACGCTCGCCTACAATTCGGGGCAGGCGGTGGCAGTCGTCGCCAACGAGAACGGCCTCACCGTCCGCACCCAGCCCTTGGTCGGCTACATGCCGCTCCTGCAATCGGGAGAGGTCGATTTCGGCTATGCCAACGGCGCCGAGGCCTCCTTTGCCTTCACCGGCACCGGTAATTTCGACCGGGTGCATCCCGATGTGCGGCTGGTCGGGACCATGTTCAACCTGACCACCGGGATCATGGCGCCCTGCGACCTCAACCTGCAAAGCGTCGACGACATGGTGGGCCGGTCGGACCTCCGGATCGCTTCCGAATACACCTCCTCGACCATCATCCCCTATTACATCGAGGGCACCCTTGCGACCGCGGGTCTTGGCATGTCGGATTTCCAGCAGGTCCCGGTCTCGAGCTTCGTCGACGGGATCAACGCGCTGGGCGACGGGCTGGTCGACGTGGCGCTCGTCAGCCTGAACGCAGGCGCAGGCCAGGAAGCGGCGGTGCAGCTGCAGGATCGCGGCGGGCTCTGCTATGTCTCGATGAACGACGGCCCGGAGGCGCTGGCGGCCTATACCGCCATTCTGCCCTCGGGGATCATCCGCGCGATGCCGCAGAACGCCAACATCAACGGGTTGCAGACCTGGGGGGCCAATCTTGTGGCCGTGCCGTGGATGCTGATGGCCAACGTCAACGTGGACGAACAGGTCGTTCATGACCTGATCCGCGTGATCCATACCAACCAGGAAGCGCTTGGCGCGGCCTTCGGCAGCTTCAATTCCGCCGATTTCAGCGCCATGGCACCGGGCAACACGATGCCCTACCACCCCGGCGCGCTGCGGTATTTCGAAGAGGTCGGCATGCCCGTCGGACAGTGACCGAAAGACCGGTGTCCCGCCTGCGGCGCGGGGCACCGGCACCCATGCCGATATGAAGGGAGCGAGACGGATGATGACGGAACTGACGGCCGCTGACGGCCACAGGCTTGACGCCTGGATCGCGCCCGCCCAAGGCGCCCGGCGCGGGGGACTGGTGATCTTGCAGGAGATCTTCGGCATCACCGAACAGCTGAAGACCGTGGCGCAGCGCTATGCGGCCCTTGGCTACGAGGTAGCGATCCCGGCGCTGTTCGACCGCCACGAAAAGGGGGCGGTCATTCCGTTCGACCAGGGTCCGCGTGGTCGCGACATGATGCTGGCCTCGGATCTCGAGCAGACTATGCTGGATATCGACGCCGCCGTGCAGACGCTCAGGACGCAAGGCGGACAGGTCGGCGTGATCGGTTTTTGCTGGGGTGGCGGGCTTGCGATCCGGGCCGCGCAGGTGCTCGACATCGCGGGCGCGGTGGCATTCTACGGCACGCGTCTCACGCAATACCTCGACCGACCTCTGAAGGCGCCGGTCTTGGCTCATTTCGGCGCGCAGGACGATCACGTCCCGCCCGAGATGCGCGCTGCGGCCCAAGCAGCCCTGCCGGAGATGGAGGTTCATCTTTATGACGCTGGCCATGCCTTCGCCAACGACGCCCGGCCGTCATGGGTGCCCGAGGCGGCGGCCCTGGCACATGCCCGCACCGAGGCGTTTCTCGGTCGTCATGTCGCTTGACGCTTGCATCTCCCTGTCCGCTTGCAGCAATCGCATCCGAAAGCGATGCGTTGCATGATTGACGGGGGAATTGCGGGCGGAGCCATGAAACGCTTCGCCCGAGCTTACCTTCGTCCATCTTGTTGACCGAACTGCGATGTAGGCAACGATACCTGAGCGACCGGCATCCAAAAGAGGCAGGTCTTTCATGGGGTCGATGCGTGGCGCCTCGACGGAAAACGCCTGCTCCGATTTCCACAGGTATGAAGGACGACATCAGCGGACGCTCGCGCCACTTGGTGGTTCGCGGGTGTCGCGTGCCGATCGTCCGCTTTCCGCCCTGTGCGGCGGGACCCGGGCGGGACGCATCATTGTCCGGTCTTCCGAAGCGAAGCGCTACTTCTGGCGCGCCTTGCGGTTGGCATAGCGCAGGTCACGTTCGGCTTTGCGCGCAGGCTCGTCCTTGATGACGCGATTGGCGGATGCCATGGCTGTCTCGCGCTGCGCAAGCTCGGCTTCCCCTAACCAGTCGGTCAGATTTGGCTGGTTGCGGCCCGCAGAACGCCATCAGCCCACCAGCACGAAACTGCGTTCTGGCTTTTTGTCAGGTGGCGCCTTTGCAGCTCCTATCCGTCGACACAGGGTCGTCAGTTCGCAACTCTTTCATCCAACCAGATAACGGGTCGAAAACAGGCTTGATGGGTGCTCGCCGATGCCCCGGCGAAGGACCGCCCGATGTGCCGCATGCCGCGATACCCCGACGTCCTTTCGCACGCCGTTACAGATTTTCGGAGCGATCCGTCGCGGGCGCCGGTGTCGGGGTCAGGGCCGTCAGTCGGCCGTAGGTGTCGTCATCGAGGTCGAAGCCGATGGCATCAAGCGAGGGTTGCAACTGGCCGGCCGAGCTGGCGCTGAGGATCGGGGCCGTGACGGCGGGGTTCCTTGCCACCCATGCAATGGCAAGCGTGCTGGCGGGCACACCCAGATCGGATGCAAGCGCGGCCAGCGACCTTGCCGCGTCATGCATCCAGGCCGCGCCGTAGCGGGATCGGTACATCGGATCATGCGTCAGCCGCCCCTCTTGCCCGGCGGCGTATTTGCCCGTCAACAGGCCTCCGCCAAGCGGCGAATAGGGCACGACGGCAATCTTCTCGGACAGGCACATGGGCAGGAGCTCGACCTCGGCCTGCCGCTTCACAAGGTTGTACATCGGCTGCAGCATGTCGATCCGCAGGCCGAGTGATGCCGCGACACAGGCCGCCTTCATCACCTGCCATGCGGCGTAGTTCGACACGCCGATGCGCCGGACGCGGCCGCACTCGACCATCATGGCAAGGGCTTCGTAGGTCGCCTCGAGCGGCACCTCGTCCGACCAGCGGTGCATGTAGAGCATGTCGACGCAATCGACACCGAGGCGCTTGAGGCTTTCATCGAGATCCCGGCGGATCGCCGCCGGGCTGCAGTCGCCGCTCGAGGCGCATTTGGTCGCGATGAACAGCGCATCACGTTCGGTAGAGATGAATTCGCCCAGCAGGGTCTCGGACGCACCGCCGGTATAGCCATGCGCCGTGTCGAAGAAGTTGATGCCCGCAGCCCGCACCGCGTCATACATCGCGCGGCTTTCCTTGCGGTCGGCCTTGCCGCCCCATTGCATCGTGCCAAAGCAGAACGCGGAAATCGGTTGGCCGCCGGGGGTGCGAAGATCTGGTGTCATGCTGTGCTCATTCGTTGTCCGGATCGGGTGAGCGGCGCGCGATCCGGTCGTCATCGCACGACCGCCGTCACCGGCCCGAGATCGAGCCGATGGATATGGTCGGCCATCGCCTGCGGAAAATGCACGCGCACCAGCGGGTCGTGGCCCGGGATGATGAGCGCGGGGCTGGAGGCCAGCCGCTCCAGCGTGGTGAAGCCGTCCAGCATGTCCTGAAGGTCGACGACGATGGGAAAGGGTTTTCGCGCGGACAGGTTCTCGTAGAAATGCGCCGCATCCGAGGCCAGCACCAGCCACCCTGCCCCGGTCCGCACCCGCACGCATTGCAGGCCACGGCTGTGGCCGCCGATGCAATGGACGGTGACGCCCTCGGCCACCTCGGCCTCGCCATCGTGAAAGATCACCTTGCCGGCATAAAGCCTGCGGATCGCCTCGCAGACATGGGCGGCGGTAAATGGCATGCGCAGGGTATCGTGACACATGCAGGGGCCGGTGGCGTAGGCCATCTCGGCTTGCTGCAGGTGGAGCGTCGCATTGGGAAAGAGGTGCAGGCCGCCCGCATGGTCATAGTGCAGGTGGGTCACGATCACCTGGGTGATGTCCGCGGGTCCAAGGCCGAACGGCGCAAGCGCCGCACCCGGATCGAGACGGATCGGCCGACCACGCGCCGCCGCCTCGGCATCGTCGTAGCCGGTGTCGACAAGGATCGCCTCCTCCCCCCGTCGCAAGAGCCACATGAAGTAATCCATCGCGTGCGGAGCGTCGTGATTGTCGTCGAAGATGAAGCTGTCGGCGCGCGTCCGCGCGTTCCGATCGGCGTATTTGATGCTGTAGACCTGCCAGTCGTTCATGATCGGACCTCGGTGTAGGTGCGCACATCCTTGGCGATGACCATGTCGGCCACCGCCGCATCGAAGACCTTGAAATGGGGACTGTCCAGATGCGCCGTGAACGCCGCGGCGTCGGCATAGAGTTCGTAAAGGAACACCTCGCCCGGTCGGGCGCTGTCGGTGCAGACATCAAAACGGTGGCAGCCGGGTTCCACCGCGCGCGATGTGGCGGCATTGCGGAGCATGAGCGGGAGGAATTCCCCCATGCGATCGGGCCGCACCCGCAGATTTACGATGACAGCGAACATCAGGCGACCCTTTGCTTGATCCGGGCAAGAACCCTGCGCGCAGCGGGCAGCTGGCTCAGGATCAACGCGATGTTCAGCATCACGAGCGTCGCCGCAACCGGGCGCGACAAGAAAACTGTCAGATCGCCCCCCGAAATCAGCAGCGACCGGCGGAAGGTTTCATCGAAGAGCCCGCCGAGGATCACGCCGATGACGAGCGGTGCGATGGGGAATTTCAGCAAATTCATGAAATAGGCCACGGCGCCGACGCCCAGCATCAGGTAAAGATCGTTGATCCCGCCGCCCACGCTGAACGACCCGATCGTCGTCAGCACCATGACGATGGGCAGGAACACCACGCGCGGCAGGCGAAGGATGCGGATGAAGACCCGCGCGGTGAAAAGCCCCATGATGAACATCGTCAGCGATGCCATGACCATGATCGCCACGACACGCAGGATGATCGCGGGATCGATGGTGGGCCCCGGGATCACGTTGTTGATCTTGAAAGCACCCATCAGCGCGGCAGCCGGGGGCGAGCCGGGGATGCCCAGCACGAGGAGCGGGATCAAGGCGCCTGCGATGCAGGCGTTGTTGGCGGTCTCGGAACTGAGCAGCCCGTCCAGCGACCCCTTGCCGAACCTGTGCCCTTCACGGCTCACGGATTTTCCGACACCGTAGCTGACCCAGCCCGCCACATCCTCGCCCACGCCCGGCAAGGCGCCGACACCGGTGCCGATCACGCCCGAGCGGGTGATCGTGGGCAGGTAGCGGCGGATGGTGGCGAAATTGGGCAGGATGCGACCCTTGATCTGGGCCATGCTGCCGAATTCCACGTGCCGCATGCCTTCGATGATTTGCGGCACGGCAAAGGCCCCCATCAGCACCGGCACGACCTGGAACCCCGACAGCATGTAGGACCAGCCGAAGGTATAGCGCGGCTCGCTGAGCAACGGGTCGAGGCCGACCATCGCCATCGCCAGACCGATCAGGCCCGCGATCCAGCCCTTGATGACCAGGTCCTCGGACATGAGCGTGCCGGACAGCAGGATGCCGAACAGTGCAAGCAGCGCCTTTTCGGGGCTGGCGATGTTCTGGGACAACAGCAGGATCAGCCAGACGAAGATCAGCAGCGCCAGCGTCCCGATCAGCGTGCCGATGAAGCTTGCCGTCGTGGTCAGGCCCAGCGCCTCGGCACCCCGCCCGGCCTTGGCCAACGGGTAACCGTCCATGGCGGTCGCAGCACTGGCGGCCGTGCCGGGGATGTTGAGCAGGATCGACGGGTAGGACCCACCGTAGATGGCGCCCACATAGGCCCCGAGCAGGGCGATCAGCGAATAGTCGAGCGGGATCTTGTTGCCGAAAAACCCGGTCAGGATCGTGACCGCAAGCGTGGCGGTCAGCCCCGGCAGCGCACCGAAGGTGATGCCGAGAAACACGGACAGGATCAGATAGACATAGGTCAGCGGATCCAGCGCAAGCGCCACGAACGCGCCGCCGAAGCCCGAAAGCTGTGTCAGGACGAAATCCATCCTATCGGCTCCAGAGCGGACGCAGGGTGACGTAATAGTGGTATTCGATCTGGCTGAAGATCAGCCCGCCACGGTTCGGCACGTTCTGCCGGAACCCGAAGGCCATGGCGCAAACGAGGATCACCGGCGCGATCAGCGAAATGATCGGGGTCGCGCGCAAGACGCGGTCGCCACGCGCGGCCCGCAGCGTCCAGAGGCTCAGGCCGATCCAGGCCACCAGCGTCACGACGTCGTCGTCATGCCGGCCCCATTGCGCCTGCGACGGGTGCCGAATCAGCGCGTAAAGCCCGCAGGCCGACACGACCACGGCCACCGCCATCATCCGCCGTGGATGTCCAAGGTGGAAGCCGAAGGTCAGGGCCACGATCACGAGGCCGCTTGCGATGATGAAATCGACCCGCGGCACCAGTGCCGCGACGTAGAAGAACAGGATGACGGCGACCATCGAGATGCGCAGCGCCTCGGACGTGTCCCAGCCAATCCCCGTTGCGCTGAGCGCCCGACGCGCGCCGCCCTCGCGGATCGCGATCACCAGCAGGACGCAAGACAGGACCAGCAGGCCCGAAAAGATGCCGAGTGGAACGATGGCGGCCGAGTTGTACCAGGCGGCGGAACTCACGCCCGCCCGATTGCCGCCGAAAAGCGGGATGTCGAAGGTTTTCCAGAGGAAAAAAGCGGAAAGGGCCAGCAGGGCCAGACCTGCCCAGAAATCGCGGGCGCGCAGCACCTTTTTGTCTTCGTCCGTCATGTGCCCCTCTTCCTTGCGCTGGTCTCGTCGGTCAGGCGGCGCGGGTATGTCCCGCGCCGCCAGGGGTCACAATCGTTTGCGATCGATACCGCCGATCAGGGCCGCTCGATGCCGAGGCTTGCCGGATCGACTGTCGTCGCGCCCAGTTCTTGCAGCGTATAGGCGAAATTGGCCTCAAGATTGGCAAAGATCGCCTGTGCCTCTTCACCATAAGCTCCACTGACCGTGTAGTTGTTGGTCGCGGCCCACTCTGCCACGACATCCGAGGCGACGGCCTGCTCGAACGCCGCGCCGAGCGCCGCCTTGACCTCATCGGGGGCGCTGTCGTGGACCGCGAAGCCGATGGCCTGGCTGAGTGGCAGATAGGCGTCTAGGCCGTCTACCGTATCGAAAGCCGACGGCACGCTGATGCCGGCGATCTCGGCGCCTTCCGGGGTGAGCATGGCCAGAGGCCGAAGTTGGCCGCCCGCGATCAGGGGCGCCTGTTCGGCCAGCGAGGTGACGACCACTGCCACTTCGCCGGCAAGGGCCGCTTCCTGTGCGGGGGCCGACCCGCCATAGGGAATGAAGTTCAGATCCACACCCGCCCCGTTTTCCAGCGCAAGCAGGTTCAGGTGGTGGATCGACCCCGCCCCCGAGGCCGCGGCGGGGATCGTGCCGGGTGCCGCGCGGGCGGCGTCGATCACATCGGCAAGCGTGGTGAAGTCGCTGGCGGCGGGCACCGAGATCAGCAGCGGCGAGCCGCCGACGATGAAGGGATACCAGAAGTCGAAACGCTGGTCCCAACCGCCCTGAACCGCTGCCGTGACATTGGATTCCGAAATGCCTGCAAGGGTATAGCCGTCATCGGGCTGGTTCATCACATAAACCATGCCATTCGATCCCGCGACGCCGCCCGTCTGGTTGATGACGTTGATGGAAACCGGAAGGTGGCGCTCCATCTCGGCCATGATCATGCGGTTGATCGTGTCGGTGCCTCCGCCTGCGCCCCAGACCACCGCCGTCGTGATGTCGCGAAATGGATAGTCCTGCGCCAGCGCGCCGCCCGCAAGCCCTGTGGCCAGCGCCGCTGTCGCGGCGAGCTTTCCTAGATGTAACCGCATGTGTCGTCCTCCCTGGATCAAACTTGATCGGTGTTGCATTTATTTGCGTATGCATTAATGAATTAGTTGTCAACATTCCGATTGAGGGCCAGACGCGACATGCCCATCGGCAGCACAAAGGGGCCAGCGATGACAAAGACCTTCAACATTGCCGTTTTTCACGGCGACGGCATCGGGCCGGAAATCATGGCGCCCACCTTGAAGATTCTCGGGCGGATGGCTGCGGCATCTCCGGATTACGCGCTGGTGTTCCATGACGCGCCAGCCGGGGCCGCCCATTACGCGCGGACCGGCGAAAGCCTGCCCGCCGCGTCGATGGCAACCGCGCGCGCGGCGGATGCGATCCTGCTTTCCGCGATGGGATTGCCGGATATCCGGTACACGGATGGAACCGAAATCTCGCCCCAGATCGAGTTGCGCAAAGCCCTGTCGTTATTTGCCGGCGTGCGCCCGGTCAGGGTTCTTCCGGGTCAGGACACACCCCTGCGCCTGCCGCCGGGCCGAGGCATCGATTTCGTGCTGATCCGCGAAAGCACCGAAGGGTTGTTCTATACCCAGGGGCGGGGCGAGGTGATGCAGGACGAGGCGCGCGAGACGCTCCGCATCACGCGCGACGTGTCGGAAAAACTGTTCCGCTTCGCCTTCGACCTCGCGCGCACGCGCAAGGCGGCGGGGCGCGGGCCCGGCCGCGTGACCTGCGTCGACAAGGCCAACGTGTTCCGCGCCTTTGCCTTTTTCCGCGAGATCTTCGACGCCGAGGCTTCGCATAACCCGGATCTGATGGCCGATCACGCCTATGTCGACGCGACCGCGCTGTGGATGGTCCAGAAACCGTGGGAGTTCGACGTTCTGGTGACCGAAAACATGTTCGGCGACATCCTGTCGGATCTCGGGGCCGGGATCATGGGGGGGCTGGGGCTGGCGCCATCGGCGGATATCGGGCTCGACCATGCGGTGTTTCAGCCTTGCCACGGGTCCGCCCCCGACATCGCGGGGCAAGGGCTGGCCAATCCGCTTGCCATGATCCTGTCGGCTGCGATGATGCTGGACTGGCTTGGCCTGAGGCATGACAGTGCGTCCATGCAACAGGATGCAACACGCCTTCGCGAGGCGGTCGAAGACATGATCACGCAAAAACGCGCCCTGACCTGCGATCTGGGCGGGACGGCGGGCACCGAGGCTGCGGCGGACGCAGTGCTGGATGCGTTGTTCGTCGCATGACGGAGGGCGCGCGCCTGAAGGTCGCCTGTGTCGGTGCCGGATATTTCAGCCGGTTCCACTATGGAAGCTGGTCGAGGATTGCGCGCGTGGACCTTGTGGGAGCCTGCGACCGGGACCCGGCCCGCGCGCGCGCCACCGGCCTGCCGGCATATGACGACCTGTCGGCCATGCTGGCGTCGCAATCCCCCGACCTGCTCGACGTGATCCTGCCCCCCGATGCACAGGCAACCGCGATACGGGCGGCGCTGGCGGCGGGTGTCCGGTGGATCATCTGCCAGAAGCCGTTCTGCCGCGATCTCGACGAGGCATCCGAAGTGATGCACGACGCGGCCAATGCGGGTGCGACCATCATCATCCACGAGAATTTCCGCTTTCAGCCCTGGTATCGCGCGATCCGCGCGGCATTGGATCGCGGCGCCATCGGGCAGGTCCACCAGATGACCTTTCGCTTGCGCCCCGGCGACGGTCAGGGCCCCGACGCCTATCTTGCCCGCCAGCCCTATTTCCAGAAGATGACGCGCTTTCTGGTCCGCGAGACAGCTGTTCATTGGGTGGATACGTTCCGCTATCTCCTGGGCAGTCCTGTCGCGGTCTATGCCGACCTCAGGCGGATCAACCCCGCGATCGCGGGCGAGGATGCAGGCCATATCCTGTTCGAGCATCCGGGCGGGGCGCGTGCGCTTTTTGACGGCAATCGCCATCTCGATCACGCCGCCGACAATCTGCGCCGCACCATGGGCGAGGCGCTGGTCGAGGGAACGGAGGGGACGCTGAACCTGTGGGGCGACGGGTCAGTGACCCTGCGTCGTTTCGGAGGTGTCGAGACCTCGACGATCTTGCCCGCTGACACATGGGACGGGTTCGGGGGCGATTGCGTCCACGCGCTGCAATGCCATGTTGTGGCGGGTGTGCTGGATGGAACCCCGCTCGAGAACAGGGCCGAGGAATATCTTGAGGTCATCAGGGTGGAGCGGGCAATTTATCTTGCAGCCGAACAGGGCCGAAGGATCGTTTTAGGCAATGGGTAAAGAGATGTCGGAAAAACCCCTCTCGTCCTCGCAGCGCGCCCTCAGGGATCTGCGCGACAAGATCTTTTCCGGCGAACTGGCCGCGGGGTCGGACCATCTGGAATCCGAGCTTGCCGATCTTCTCGACATGTCCCGCACCCCGGTGCGCGAAGCGGTTCTGACGCTGGAAAGCCAGGGCTTGCTGGAATTGCGACCGCGCAAGGGCGTTCGCATCCTGCCGCTTTCGCCCGAGGACATGAGCGATGTCTATGACGTGCTGACCGAGCTGGAAAGCCACGCCGCGGAACGGGCCGCACACTCAGGCTATGGGGACGCCGAACTGGTGGACCTTGCCGGGGCGATCGACGACATGGATGCCGCCCTTGCAAGCAGGGATCTGGATGCCTGGGCACAGGCGGATGACCGGTTTCACCGCGAACTGGTGCGACTGGGTGGCAACAGCCGCATCTGCGCCATCGTCGACATGATGAGTGACCAGGTCCGGCGAGCGCGCATGACAACACTGTTCATGCGCCCTCTGCCCACGCAATCGAACGAGGATCACCGGGCCGTCCTCGAGGCGATACGCAGCGGCGATGCCGAGACGGCTCGCAAAATTCACAGGCGTCACAGGCAGCATGCCAAGTCGATCCTGGTGGAGCTTTTGCGTACGCATCGGCTGCGGTTCCTGTAACTGCGCGCAACTGCGCCATGGCCAAGGCAGGTTTAGCGCCACTTGTGGGGGGAAAGCCGAGTCAAGGTCACAGCACATTATCCCGCGAGTGCAAGCGAACGGTTCGCGTTCCGGCTAGACTTTGCGAAACAGACTGACCCTCCCGGCGCGGTGCGATCGCCACCTCCTTACCGACATTTGCCGGCCCTTTGCGGACGTTGGACCAAGATCGGCGATGCCGCAGCGCAGCCCGTCAAACCAGACTTTGCTCGCTCCATATCAATCGATAAGTAACCACGCCAATCGGTGGAAGTTCATTCACATTCGCCACGCGAATCTGCTACGATGCGGGTGACGAAGGCTGATCGCTAATAAGAGACCAGCGCGACATAGGGATCACGGATGCGATGAACGAAAGCACTTCCTTTAATGGTCGCTTTTCATTTGGGGAATTCAACGATCTTTCCGGTGAACTGTTTCTTGATGGCAGAAATACAAAACTTGATGTCCGTCACGAGGACTTTGTCCATCACGATGGCGGCCGCGATCCTAATGTCTATGGGATTCTGGAAGATCACAGGCGTGTTTCTTTAATTGACTGTATTTCGATCAGCTCGACTGGTAGCACCCGTGTCAACATTGGTGGGGAGTGGCAGGGGCATTCCAGTGCATCGATATTTCCGCACTATGTCATCTTTGGGGAACAGAAAATCGACCCGGATGAAACTGTGATCTCGAAGGTTCGACTGAAAACTGACGGGGAAAATCCAGCACTATACCAACCGTTTCTTTTTTGCAGGGCGTTCGACTCGGATGACCTTTTATTACAGGCCATCGGAAGGACCGCGGAACGCTTGGGCCATGCGATCGAACCAGGTTTACACCCGGAGATGTGGTTCTTCGCGGGCCATGGTGAGAATGACTTGGGCGAAACCGACATGGGCAAACTCACTCTGCTTGATAGGTATCGCTCCTCCACCAGCTCGAGTGGCATTTCCGTTCAAAATGAAAGGTGTTTGCAGATAGAATTTACTAAACCCGAGAGTTTCCACGCCGCTCTTCAGCTGACGCTTCGCATTATCCAACTTTTTGGGCTACTTGGTGGTGCAGCGCAAGCGCTGGTGAACATGGAATTTGATGTCACGAGTAGCGAGGGCAACAAAAACCTTCGTCCTTTCGATGTGTATCTGTCTTTGCCCCTGAAGAATAGCGTTGGGGAGACAGCGCGCACCGTTCATCCCATTGATGTGCCGGTAAGGTTTCATGACGATCCGGAAGAATTTCGGCGGATTGTTACCAATTGGTTTTCAACACTTTCTACGCGAATAGAAGCCCGAAATAGTGGTGCGAATTGCATTCTCCATTCCGGTACCTATAGTGCCGAGCGTCTTGTGACAGCGGCTAATCTTTTCGATCTTCTTCCCAAGGAGTGCAAACCTCAAAAGCCTCAAATATCGGATGAATTAAAAAAAGCCAAAGACGATGCACAATGTTTTTTCAGGTCGCTTCCTGAATCGGACGGGCGAGAGGGTGTACTGAATGCTCTGGGGCGGATCGGCAATCCAAGTCTGCGGGATATCATTTCACACAGGGCTGGCCTTATAACTGCTGAACTTTCACAAGAACTACCCGAAATGGATCTTGTTGTTCGGCAGGCTGTGCTTGCGAGAAATCGTTATGTTCACGGATCAAAAGGAGACTTCGACTACGACAAACACCCCGGTCTCCGTATCTTCCTAATAGACACACTTGAGTTTATTTTCTTGGCCTCGGAACTGGTTGATACGGGTTGGGACATCAAGCGTTGGGCAAGTGAGATCGGCTGTGCAACACACCCACTTTCGCGGTATCTTCTTGGATATTCCGAAAACCTTCGAGCGTTGCAGCAGGTACTAGTTTGAAAACGGACTGCCTTCGCTTTTTGCGCGGGAACTCGATATCTATACCGTGTGAATGACCGCTTCCGGCAAAAGGCCTAGCCACTTTGCGACTGCAGAGAAAGTCCGGATTCCGCCCTTCTCATCCACCCCCCAACGCAAACAGGCGCCCCCTCCCGGAGGCGCCTGCCCGCTCAAACCCGACCGGTGGAGCTTACTCCCACCCGGCCCCGTTCAGCACCTCGACCGCCGCGCCGACGTTGTCGGCGATCTCGCTCAGATCAATCACGTCCGGCCGGAAGATGCCCAGCGCCGCGACCGAGGGCGAGAGGCCCACGCCCGCCACCGCCGGGTACTCGTCGTTGCCCGCCGAGAAATACTCCTGCGCCTGCTCCGACGCGAGGTACTCCAGGAACGCGATCGCGTTCTCGCGGTTCGGCGCGTTCGCCGCCACGCCGCCGCCCGACACGTTCATATGCGCGCCGATGTCGTTCTGGTTCGGGAAGACCCAGCCGATGTTCTCCAGCTGCTCGGGCGTGATCTGGCTGTCGCCCGACCGGATGATCCGCGCGTGGTAATAGGTGTTCGACATCGCGATGTCGCACTCGCCCGACGCGATCCCGCGCAGCTGGTCGGTGTCGCCGCCCTGCGGCGCGCGGGCGAAGTTGCCCACGACCGCCTCGGCCCAATCGGCAACAGCCTCCTCGCCCAGATGCGCGATCAGCGCCGCGACGATGTTCTGCGTGTAGACATTGGTCGAGGAGCGGATGCAGACCATCCCCTCGTATTCCGGGTTCGCCAGGTCCTGGTAGGTCAGCGGCGGGTTCTCCACGTCGGTCTTGTCGTAGAACAGGATCCGCGCGCGCTGCGAAAAGGCGAACCAGTGGTTCCCCTCATCCTGCAGATAGGCCGGGATGCGCGCTTCCAGCACGTCGCTCTCGATCGGCTGCAGCAGCCCCATCTCGGTCGCGCGCGCCAGCCGCACGGTGTCGACGGTCAGGAAGACGTCGGCCGGGCTGTTCTCGCCCTCGGCCTCCATCCGCGCGATCAGCTCGTCGGCATTGCCCTCGATGCGGTTGACCGTGATGCCGGTCGCCGCGGTGAAGTCGGAATAAAGCCGCTCGTCGGTGTCGTAGTGGCGCGAGGAATACAGGTTCAGCTCCTGCGCCTGCGCCGCGGTCAGCGTCGAGGCGGCGATGGCAGTGCCCAGAAGGGCGGCAAGCGTACGGGTCATGAAGGGTCTCCGTGGTTGTCCCGGTCAAATGCCTGACTGAAATACTCAGCTAGGTTGACCGCCTTGAACCGCATCCGGGCCGCCCTGTCAACAATCCCGACAAAAAGAATCGGAAACCGCGCCCGCTTGTCGCGGCCAATGCCCCGGTGCAGGGTCGCCGCCAAGGGGGAGGGTCCACCATGCGCGCAGGCATCGCGTTCCTGATCGCCGCCTACATGCTCAGCCAGTTCTACCGCGCCTTCCTCGCGGTGCTGGCCCCTGCGCTGCAGGCCGATATCGGCGCGACCACCGGCGATCTCGCCCGCGCCTCGGGCCTGTGGTTCGCCGCCTTCGCGCTGATGCAGTTGCCGGTGGGCTGGGCGCTCGACCACCTCGGGCCGCGGCGCACGGCCTCCACGCTGTTCCTTTTCGGCGGCGCGGGCGGGGCCACGCTGTTTGCCACGGCGCAAAGCCCCACCATGCTGAGCACGGCGACGATTCTCATCGGCATCGGCTGCGCGCCGATCCTGATGTCGACCTACTACATCTTCGCGCGGGCCTATTCGGCCGCCGTCTTCGGCACGCTGGCGGGCGTGACCGTCGGCCTGTCCTCGCTCGGCAACATCCTTGCCGCCGCCCCTCTCGCCGCCCTGATCGAGGCCTTCGGCTGGCGCGCCACGGTCGGCGGCTTCGCCGCGCTCACCGCGGCCATCGCCATCGCCATCATCCTCCTCGTCCGCGACCCGGCGAAACCCCAGGGCGAGGCCAAGGGCTCCCTCCTCGACCTGCTGCGCATGCCGCAGCTCTGGCCGATCCTCGTGATGATGTTCGTCTGCTATTTCCCCGCGGCGGGGCTGCGCGGCCTCTGGATCAGCCCCTACCTCGCCGACCGCTTCGGCGCCGATCTTGCCCAACTGGGCACCGCCACGCTGATCATGGGGCTGGCCATGGTGGCGGGCAATTTCGCCTATGGCCCCGCCGACCGCCTGTTCGGCAGCCGCAAGGGGCCGATCCTGATCGGCAATCTCGGCGTCGCCGCCCTCTGCCTCGCCTTCTGGGCCTTCCCACCGTCCTCCGCCACGGCGGCGATCACGATGTTCGCCCTGATCGGGCTACTGGGTGCGTCCTACCCCATCGTCATCAGCCACGGGCGCAGCTTTTGCCCCCCGCACCTGACCGGGCGGGGGGTGACGCTGCTCAACCTGTTCGGAATGGGCGGGGCGGGGGTGATGCAATTCGCATCGGGCCCCACCTTCGCGGCACTTTCCGAAACGCGCACCGAGGCCGAAGCCTATGGTGCGCTCTTCGGTCTTGTCGGCCTCGTCATCCTGATCGGCCTGGCGATCTACAGCCGGGCCGAGGATCGGACCGGCTGACGTAGGGTGGGTGAAACCCACGATCGCCCGTAGGGTGGGTGCAACCCACCACCCCGTCACGCCGCGCGGCGGCGGGGCCTCCGACGCTTTTGGCCGGGGTTGGCCGGGCGCTGCTCGGCGCCATGCGGCTTGGCATGGGCCTTGGGCGCCCCGCGCCCGCGACCGGCCCCGCCACCGCCGCCGCCACCGCGGCGCGGCTTTTCCATCTTCACGGCCTTGGGCCGCGTCCCGCTGGAAACCGGGATCTCCACCTTCATCACCTTCTCGATCTGCACCAGCAGATCGACCTCCTCGGCGCAGCAAAAGGCAATCGCCTCGCCCTCGCGGCCGGCCCGCGCGGTGCGGCCGATGCGGTGAACGTAATTGTCCGGCGTGTCGGGCAACTCGTAGTTGATGACATAGGCGACGCCAGGAATGTCGATGCCGCGCGCGGCGACATCGGTCGCCACCAGCGTGGTGATCTGGCCATCGCGGAACGCCTTGATCGCGCGGTCGCGCTGGCCCTGGCTCTTGTTGCCGTGGATCGAGGCGGCGTTGTAGCCGTCATCGACCAGCCCCTTCATCAGCTTCTCCGCGCCATGCTTGGTGCGCGCGAAGACCAGCGTCAGCGCGTCGGGGTCACGGTCGAGGATCTCGCGCAGCTTGCGCGGCTTGTCGCCTTTCTCCACGAACTGAACCGATTGCGTGACCTTGTCCGCGGCCTTGCCGGGGGGCGAGACCTGCACCTTGCGCGGGTTCGTCAGGTAGGCGCGGCTCAGCTCTTCCATCTGCTTGGGCATGGTGGCCGAGAACAGCATCGTCTGCCGTGGCGTGCCCAGCGCGGGCGCGATCCGCCGCAGCGCATGGATGAAGCCCAGGTCGAGCATCTGGTCGGCCTCGTCCAGCACCAGGTGACGCGCCTGCCGCAGGTCGACCGCGCCGCGGTCCATCAGGTCGATCAACCGCCCCGGCGTGGCGACAAGGATGTCGGTGCCCCGCGCCATCACGCCGATCTGGCGGCCGATGGACTGGCCGCCGACCACGGTCGCGACCTTGATCTGCGTGTCCTTGGTAAAGGCGCGCAGGCTGTCGGCGATCTGGTTCACCAGCTCCCGCGTGGGGGCGAGGATCAGCGCCTTGGTGGTCTTGGGCGCGGGCTTGCCCGGCGCATCCATCAGGTGCGCGATCAGCGGCAGGCCGAAGGCCAGCGTCTTGCCGGTGCCGGTCTGGGCAAGGCCCATGATGTCATGGCCGTCCATCGCCAGCGGGATCGCCTGGTTCTGGATCGGGGTCGGTTGGGTAAAGCCCTGCGCGGTGAGGGCGGTGCGAAGCACGGGGTTCAGCCCGAGCATGTCGAAATCGAACAAGTCATATCCTTTCGGGCGCCGCGGTCCTCGCGGTCGCCACAAGACAGGGGCCGCATGGGTCATGCGGCGGACGAAGGGTGCGACCGCGCCGGTTTCGGCGGCGATCGTCAGAACCCTGCGTGAAGGGGAACTGGGGATGGGTCTGTCGCCGTCAGGCCATCGGGTCGCGGGATGCGTCCCGGCCGACTGCTCACGCGGCAGTGCGGCGACATGAATGGCATGTGCGCGTTGCGGGGGCACATGTCAAGCACCGCCTCGCGCGGCCCGCGGGTGTAGTTACGCGATCACTACGGGATCACGACGCGATCACGACACCGGTTTTTCGGCCACAGCCCGCGCCCTGCAGCGCCCGACCCCTTCCCCTCGGCGGGTCGCTCCTGTAAGCGCCGCCCATCCTGAGCCTCGAAGGAAAACCATCATGGGATACCGCATCGTCGTCGCGGGCGCCACGGGCAACGTGGGCCGTGAAATGCTCAACATCCTCGCCGAACGGGAATTCCCCGTCGACGAGATCGCAGCCCTGGCCAGCCGCAAATCGCTGGGCTCCGAGTGCAGCTTCGGCGACAAGACGTTGAAAACCAAGGATCTTGATACCTTCGATTTCACCGGCTGGGACATCGCGCTGTTCGCCATCGGCTCGGAAGCGACCGAGAAATACGCGCCCAAGGCCGCGAAGGCGGGCTGTATCGTGATCGACAACAGCTCTCTCTACCGCTACGACCCCGACGTGCCGCTGGTGGTTCCCGAAGTGAACCCCGAGGCGGTTCTGGGCTACGCGAAGAAGAACATCATCGCCAACCCCAACTGCTCCACCGCGCAGATGGTCGTGGCGCTCAAGCCCTTGCACGACCGTGCAAAAATCAAGCGCGTCGTGGTCTCGACCTACCAGTCGGTGTCGGGCGCGGGCAAGGAAGGCATGGACGAATTGTGGGACCAGACCAAGGGCATGTATGTCCCGGGTCAGGAGCGCGCGCCCTCCAAGTTCACCAAGCAGATCGCCTTCAACGTCATCCCCCATATCGACAAGTTCCTCGACAGCGGCGAGACCAAGGAAGAGTGGAAGATGGTCGCCGAGACCAAGAAGATCCTCGACCCAAAGGTCAAGGTCACGGCCACTTGCGTGCGAGTGCCTGTTTTCGTTGGACATTCCGAGGCGATCAACATCGAGTTCGAGGAGTTCCTCGACGAGGACGAGGCCCGCGATATCCTGCGCGAGGCGCCCGGCATCATGGTGATCGACAAGCGCGAGGATGGTGGCTACGTCACCCCGATCGAATGCGTCGGCGACTACGCCACCTTCATCAGCCGCATCCGTCAGGACAGCACGATCGAGAACGGCCTCAACCTGTGGTGCGTCTCCGACAACCTGCGCAAGGGCGCGGCGCTGAACGCCGTGCAGATCGCCGAAACCCTCGGCAACCGCGTCCTGAAAAAGGGTTGATCCCCCGCGCGCCCTATCCTTCCGGATAGCGGCGCGCGCCTTTTGCTGCGTCACCTGACCCTCTGCGCGGCGGCATCACGATGCTGCCTCGATTATGCTGCGGTCATGACATCTTGCAGCATCTGGGGGATCGCATGCACAAACCGGTCTTCGACCTCGCGCTGATATTCCGACTGCCATCGGGGATCGGCGCCCGGCGACCGCGACGCAAATTCTGGCCCGACACGCCAGTCGAGCCAGACCGCCTGACACGGCGGGAAGTGGAGTCGCTGTTCAAGGACCAGTTGGCGGGCCTGCGCCGAGGCGACGACGTGCGTCGGCTTCGGCAGGGTCGGCGATAGGTCGCGCACCCGCTGCGGCTGCGGAACAAAGCCATTGTGCGGAAGCCATGGGTTGGGTCACCTCTGAACCGGGACCGCCACCGGAAGGACCACGCCATGCGTTTCGCCCTGTCACTCACCGCGATGCTTCTGGGCAGTGCCGCCCATGCCGAGGATATCCTGATCCGGGCCGACATCGTGTCGGCGACCGTCTACCTGTCGGGCGCGGACGTGACACGCCGCGCCGAGATTTCGGTGCCCGCGGGAAGCCACCGGCTGCTCATCGCGATGCCAGACGCCGCGCAGGCCGACCAATTGGCCCTGTCCGCGCAGGACGGGCTGAGCCTCGGCCCGTTCGAATGGATCAGCGGCTACAGGATCGCAGAAGGCACGCTGGACGATCCAGCGCAGGCCGAGGCCCGCGCCGCGCTGGAAACCGCAGAGGAGGCGCTGCGCGCCGCAGAGGACGGGCTGAGCACCGCGGACGGCGCCATTCGCGCCCTCGAGACGCAGATGGCCTACCTCACCGCGCTGACGCGGGGCGGGTCGGATGGGGCGGCGATGCCGGCCGATCCCGCACTCGTGCCGCAACTCGTCGCGACGCTGGGCGCCGAGACCGCCCGGGTGCAAGCCGAACTCCACGCCGCGCGGATCGAGCGCAGGCAACTCGCCGAGATCGTCGCGGAGCGGCAGATCGCGCTGACGGCGGCGGCCGATGACCTGTCTCGGCTGCAGCCCCTCGGCGACACGGTCGACGTGATCGCGGTTCCGGTCCGGGCCGAGGCGGCGACCGATGGCGCGGTCCAGCTCGATTACCTGACCTATGGCGCCGGATGGGAGCCAGGCTACGAGGTGCGTCTGGACAGCCGGACCGGAGCGCTGGAGCTGTCGCGTTACGTGACCGTCTATGCCAGCGGCGCGGCGCGCTGGCAGGACGTCGAGATGACTTTCTCGACCTCGCAACCGTCCCGTCAACGCAGCCCGTCCGAACTGTCACCTACACCGGCACGCATCATCGAGCCGCCGCCGATGCCCCTGCGCAGCAGTGACGCGACCGGGGTCTCGCCTGCCCTCGAGGCCGACGCCGCGATGCCCGTAATGGAGGCCGTGATGGCCGAAGACCGGGCGGCGCTGCGGATCGATGGCTTGTCGGTGCGCTACGACTACGCCGCACCCGTCACGATCGGCACCGGTGGCGAGGCTGTTCTGCCGCTCGACGCGCTGGCGCTGCAGGCCGAGACCGAGGCGCGAGCGGTGCCGCGGTTCGACGAGACCGCCTTCCTCGTCGCCATGGCGACCAATGACAGCGGCGAGCCGATCCTGCCCGGTTTCGCACGGTTCTACCGCGATGGCGCGCTGATCGGCGAAGACATGCTGCCCCTGATCGCGGCGGGCGCCGAGGCCGAACTGGCCTTTGGCCCGCTCGATCATCTGCGGCTAGTCTGGATCGACCGCTCGCTGGCCGAGGGGGATCGCGGGCTGTTCACGACGGCCAACACGCAGGATCGCCGCATCGGCTTCGGGGTCGAGAACACGTCGGACCGGATGGAAACGGTGCGCCTTCTCTACGCCACGCCCTTCGCCGAGCAGGAAGACCTCGATCTCGACCTGGCGCTGACGCCCGCGCCGGACGAGCGCGATGTGGACGACCGGCGCGGGGTGCATGCGTGGTCGCTGGAGGTGGCGCCGGGACAGACCGCGATGGTCGAAATGCAGGTGACGCTGGACTGGCCCGAGGATCAGCGGCTGATCTGGATGCCGTGACGCCGCGGGTGTCCGTCGGCGGCGGTGTCAGAACCGTTCGGCCCGTAGAACCTCGCAATCCAGCACGGTAACCACGCCGATATGGCGGTCGACGACCGAAAAGGCCGCGTCGAGCAACGCGTCGAGACGATCGGGCCGGATGATGCAGACCACGCTGACCATTCCGCCCGCGCGGCTGACCTGTCCCTCGCGGCTCCATTGGCCCGACCGGCCCGACCCGCCGAGGACGGGCAGCACGGTAAAGCCGGTGACGCCCGCCTTGATCAGCGCATTGGTCAGCCGGGTCTCCATCACGGCCTCGATGGTGATCTCGACGCGCTTGGCCTGGTGGGTCTGCATCGGCCTCAGCCTCCGGTGACGGCGCTGGCCACCGCAAGGTAGAGCGGGATGCCGAGCGTCAGGTTGAATGGGAAGGTCACGCCGAGCGACAGCGTGAGGTAGATCGAGGGGTTCGCCTCGGGCAGCGCCACGCGCATCGCCGCGGGCACCGCGATATAGGAGGCCGAGGCGCAAAGCGTCATGAACAGGACCACGCCTCCGGTGGACAAGCCCAGCAGAAGCCCAGCCACCAGCCCGAGGCTGGCGCCGATGGGCGGCATGATGACACCGAAGAGGAACACGCCCGGCGTAAGTACCCCGCGCGCCTCGCGCAGGCCGCGGCCCGCGACCAGCCCCATGTCAAGCAGGAACAGGCACAGCACCCCCTGGAACGGCGCGACGATGAAGGGCGAGATCAGGGCCATACCTTCTGCCCCCGTGATCCAGCCGATCAGGAAGGAGCCGACCAGCAGCACGATGGACCCGTTCAGAAGGATCTCGCGCATCAGCCCCTCTTCCATTTCGCCCGAGGATTTGCCGAAGCGCGCGATCAGCCAGAGCGCGGAAAGGATCGCGGGGGCCTCCATCACGGCGGCGACGGCCACCATGTAGCCTTCGGAACTCAATCCGGCCGACCCGATCACCGAGGTCGCGGCGACGAAGGTCACGATGGAGATCGAGCCGTAGTGCCCTGCGACGGCCGCCGCATCCGTCACGTCGAGCCGCGTCATCACGCGCAAGAGCGCGAAGGCGATCATCGGAATGGCGAAGGACAGGATCAGACCCGCCACAAGCGACAGGAGGAGTGTCTGGTCGATCCCGTGATCGGCCACGCTGACCCCGCCCTTGAAGCCGATGGCGAAGAGCAGGTAGATCGACATCCCCTTGGCGATCGCCTCGGGGATCGACAGGTCCGAGCGTGCGAAGGCCGCCAGCAGGCCAAGCGCGAAGAACAGGATGATCGGGGAAAGCAGGTTGTCCGCCGCCAGCGCGAGTATACCGTCCATCTCTGTCCCCAAGCCGTCCTTCGTGTTCGCTCGGGCCGCTCTAGCGGCCGTGCGACGTTGCGTAAAGTCAGCCTTTCACGAAATGGCGGACCGAACCGTCGAAGGTCTCGAGGTCCATCTCGGCCAGGTCCGTCCACAAACCGTGCAGGGTGATACGGCCAGCGTCGACGCCTTCGGCCACGAAAGGATAGCCCAGCAGGTTCTCGAGACTGACCTGGATGCCTTCCTTTTCCAGCGCGGTCTGGCGATCGACGGGGTCGGTGATGTCGGTGATCCGCGCCACCCCCGGACGAAGAATGTCGAGCCATCGACCGATGAAGCTTTGCTTCTCCTCGAACTCCAGTGCGTCGCCGGAACACATCTGCAGGCAACCGCGCACACCACCACAGTTGGAATGGCCCATGACGATGATGTGCCGGACCTTCAGCTGCTTGACCGCGAATTCGACCGCGGCGGCGGTGCCGTGGTGCTGACCGTCGGGCGTATAGGGCGGCACGAGATTGGCGATGTTGCGGTGCACGAACAGCTCTCCGACCTGCTGGCCGAAGACCGAGCCGACGGCGACGCGGCTGTCGCAACAGGCGATCACCATGGCGCGCGGTGTCTGCCCCTCGATGGCGAGCTTGCGGAACAGGTCGCGGTTTTCCGGAAAGGCGTGCGTCTTCCAGTCGGTGTAGCGTTCTCGCAGGTAGTCGGGCAGCGATCTCACTCGGTGCATGTCTTGGGCGTGTCCTTGGTCCGTCTGGCGCATGCATAGCCGGGAAACGGAATAAATTGGAGGCTCTTCTTGTCAGACTCCTAAGGCTTTCTTCAGACCCGTGCCCCAAGGTCGCCCGTGCCTTTGGTGGGGGCATGATCTGGAGCGATGGAATGAGGGCGGGAATTACCGAACTGCCGCTGGAGGAGCCTGCGCGCTTCAACCCCGGCCAACTGGAACAACTCTGTGCCCGCATGGGCGAAATCCGGGCCGAGGCCGAGGTGGGCCATGCCCTGCAGCGGCTGTCGACCCTGCTGGCGGAGGTTGCCATGCTGCGCCACGCCGGCGGACCCCGCGACGCGCTGGAAGATGTGCTGTCGGCCCTTGTCCGGGACGCGCAACTGATCGGGATGGCCACGCTGGCGCGGGTCGGGCGGCATGTGCTGGACTGTCTCGACAGCGGCGACGCCACGGCACTGGCGGCCACGCTGGCGCGGCTCGACCGGATCGGCGACCGGTCCATCCACGCGGTCTGGGATCTGGAGGATCTTTCGGGCTGACGCCACTTGCGGCGACCGGGCGCGGCGCTAGTGTGGCGCGCGATCCAGCGGAGCCCGATGAGCCATGTCCCGAACCTTGCGTTTTGCCGACCGGACCGACGGAGCGATCCCGATCCGGCTGATCCCGCCCGAGACCGCGGCGGAGGTTCTGGCCGCCTTGCCCGGACCGCAACGTGTCTGGGCAGAGCACCTCGGCTTCACCGGCGCTCTCGGCCAGTCATGCGGCCTGCCCGGCGCGACGGGTGAACCGGGCGCGGTGCTGATCGGGACCGGTTCGCCGGAGGAGCGCGCGCGCAAGCGCTTTGCCATCGGTGCGGCAATCGCGGACCTGCCGGACGCGACCTATGCGCTGGAGGTGCCGCTGGCCGGTGCCGAAGGCGAAGAGATCGCGCTGGGCTACCTTCTGTCGCTCTACCGGTTCGATCGCTACCGGGCGCAGACCCCCGCCAAAGGCGCACTTGTGGCACCCGAGGGGATCGACGCGGCCCGGCTGGAACGCGTTGCGGCGGGCGAGGCGCTGACCCGCGACCTGATCAACACGCCTGCCGAAGACATGGGGCCGGACGCGCTGGAGCGGGCCGCGCGCGACCTTGCCGCCGAGTGCGGCGCAGATGTCACCGTGATCACCGGCGACGACCTGCTGACGCGGAACTTCCCCCTGATCCACACCGTCGGACGCGCCGCCGCACGCGCGCCGCGCCTGATCGAGATGCGCTGGGGCAGGGGCGCGCGCAAGGTGACGCTGGTGGGCAAGGGCGTGTGTTTCGACACCGGCGGCCTGAACCTCAAGCCCGGCACGTCCATGGGCCTGATGAAGAAGGACATGGGCGGGGCAGCCAGCGTGCTGGGCCTTGCACGCATGATCATGACCGAGGGGCTGGACATGTCGCTGCGGGTGCTGATCCCGGCGGTGGAGAACGCCGTGTCCGGCGCCTCCTTCCGGCCCGGCGACATCTTCACGGCGCGCAACGGCAAGACGGTCGAGATCAACAACACCGACGCCGAGGGGCGATTGGTTCTGGCCGACGCGCTGGCCTACGCCGCGGAGGAGCCTTGCGACCGCATCGTGTCCATGGCGACGCTGACCGGGGCCGCGCGCGTGGCGGTCGGCCCCGATATCGCGCCCTTCTTCACCGATGACGACCGGCTGGCCGAGGCCCTGTCCGTGGCTACCGCCGATGTCGCCGACCCGGTCTGGCGGCTTCCGTTCCACACCCCTTACGAGGCGATGATCGAGCCGGGGATCGCCGATCTGGACAACGCGCCCTCGGGCGGGTTCGCGGGCGCGATCACCGCTGCGCTTTTCCTGCGCCGTTTCGTGGGCAAGGCGCCGTCCTATGCGCATTTCGACATCTACGGCTGGTGCCCCTCTGCCGCGCCGGGCCGGCCCAAAGGCGGTGTCGGACAGGGCACCCGGGCCCTGTTCCGTGTGCTGATGTCGGAGGTGGGTTCATGACATCCGACCCTCGCCTGACCCCCAGCAACGGCCGCGTCGCCCATGTCTCGCTCGAAGGGCTGGTCGAGGCCGAGCGCTTCGTCAAGGGGCGCTGGATGATGGTGCAGCAACCGATGGTGAACCTGTCGGACGCGCCGCGCGGACAACGGACCAGCCAGCTGCTGTTCGGAGAGCGGTTCCTCGCGCTCGAGACGGCGGACGGTTTCGCCTTCGGCGTGGCCGAGCGCGACGGCTATGTCGGCTACATCCTGTCGGGCGCCCTGACGGGCGCGGAGGAGGCGACGCATTGGGTCGTGTCGCCCGCGACACATCTTTACCCCAAACCGGATTTCAAGTCGTCGCCCGATGTCGCGCTGTTCTTCGGCAGCCGCGTGAGCGTGGTGGGCGAACGCGACGGGTTCTACCGCATCCAGACAGGCCACCATGTGCCGCGCCAGCACCTGATGCCGCTCAAGGCACGCTTCGACGATCCGGTCGGCATCGCCGACATGTTCCTCGGCACACCCTACCTGTGGGGGGGCGCCAGCCGTTGGGGCCTCGATTGTTCGGGGCTGGTGCAGACCGCGCTTGTTGCCTGCGGCATCGACTGCCCGCGCGACAGCGACCAGCAGGAGGCGACCCTGGGCGTTCCGCTGGCCGATGGGGCGCCGCTGCAACGCGGGGATCTCGTGTTCTGGAAGGGGCATGTCGGGATGATGTCGAGCCCCACGATGCTGCTGCACGCGAATGTGCATCACATGGCCGTCGCCTACGAACCCGTTGACGAGGCGGTCGAGAGGATCGCCGCCAGGGAATTCGGGCAGATCACCTCGATCCGCCGGTTGCCCGGCGCGACCTAGGGGTCGACCGCCCGGATCAGCTTGCGCTCCAGCACGCGCAGCACGGTCTTGAGGTCATGGCCGCGTTTCAGGATGCGCCCGTCCATGCCGATCACCGAATACTGCCCCTGCTTGTCGCGCAGGCGGGGTCGTTTCTCGATGCGGTAGATCGGATGCTCGGCGGTGCGGCGGAAGACGGCGAAGATCGCAACGTCACTGAGATGCGAGATACCGTAATCGCGCCACTCGCCCGCGGCGACCATGCGCCCGTAGAGGGTCAGGATCACGCCAAGCTCCCTGCGGTCGAAGGCAACCTGTTCCGTGCGCGCGGCGGGCCCATCGGGCTGGAAATGCATCACCATGCGGGAATGGTGGGCGCGATGGGGGCGGAAATCAAGCGGCAACGAAAAAAGGCCCCGCCGGGGGCAGGGCCTTTTCGGATCAGTTCCAGGCGTGGTGCCTCAGGCGCGCACCAGCGCCTCGTATGCCTCTGCCATGCCGCGCGTCATGGCGCCGACCTCGAACCTGTAGTCGCCGATCTGGCCCACCGGCGTGACCTCGGCGGCGGTGCCGGTCAGCCAGCACTGTTCGAACCCTTCCAGTTCTTCGGGCATGATGTGGCGCTCGTGCACGGCGACCTGGCGTTCCTTGAGCATGCCGATCACGGTCTGACGGGTGATGCCGTTGAGAAAGCAATCGGCCAGGGGCGTGTGCACTTCGCCATCCTTGACGAAGAAAATGTTGGCGCCCGTCGCCTCGGCCACGTAACCGCGGTAATCCATGAACAGCGCATCCGAACAACCCTTGGCCTCGGCCGCGTGCTTGGAGGTGGTGCAGATCATGTAGAGGCCCGCGGCCTTGGCATGAACCGGGATCGTCTCGGGCGAGGGGCGCTTCCACTTGGAGATATCCAGCTTGGCGCCCTTGAACTTCGCGTCGCCGTAATAGCTGCCCCATTCCCAGGCGGCGATGGCCAGCCGGACCGGGTTTCGGGCGGAACTGACGCCCATATCCTCGCCCGCGCCGCGCCACGCAACGGCGCGGACATAGGCGTCGGTCAGGTTGTTGGCCTTCATGACCTCGTATTTCGCGGCCTCGATCTCGTCGACCGTGAAGGGGATCTCGAAATCGATGCAGGAGGCCGAGTAATGCAACCGCTCGGAATGCTTGCGGCTTTCGAAAATCTTGCCGTTGTAGGCGCGCTCGCCTTCGAACACGGACGAGGCGTAGTGCATCGCATGGGTCAGGATGTGCACATTGGCCTCACGCCAATCGATCAGCTTGCCATCCATCCAGATCTTGCCGTCACGGTCGTCATATGCCCCGGCCATCGTTCCGATCCTCGTCCAGTTCACCGGCTCTTCCATCCGGCTTGGTTTTCGAATGTTGCGCAAAATACGCCCACATCGGGCATAATGTTGCGCAAAACGCCCTCATCGCTAGCAATTGATTCTTGGAAAGTCAACAAGGCTGACATAAACTGCGCGCAAAGCCCGGAAGGGGTACGAAGGAAGGGACAGAGATGGCCGATCGCAACGCGGCGAACCTGATGGGGCGCGGGGAAAGCCTGCTGTTCCTGACCGACGACCAGTTGCGGCGCGGGATCGAGGCGATGTTCTTCGCCTATCGCGGTTTCACGGCAGACCCCGACCGCATCTTGCAGGAATACGGCTATGGGCGCGCACATCACCGGGCGATCCATTTCATCAACCGCTCGCCCGGCACCACGGTCAACAACCTGCTGTCGATCCTCGGCGTGACCAAGCAATCGCTGAACCGGGTGCTGCGCACGCTGGTCGAGGATGGCCTCGTCGACAGCCGGGTGGGGACCCGTGACAAGCGCGAGCGGCATCTGCACCTGACCGAAAAGGGCGCCGCGCTGGAGCGGGAACTGTCCGAGGCGCAGCGCAACCGGATGCGCGATGCGTTCCGCGCCGCCGGGCCGGACGCCGTCTCGGGCTTTCGCGCCGTGCTGGAGCAGATGATGGACCCCGACATGAGGCGCCATTATCTCGATGGCGGGGACGGGCCGCGATGACCCATGACATCGGCGCCCATCTGCTGATCGTCGATGACGACGAGCGCATCCGCGGCCTGCTGCAGAAATTCCTGATGCGAAACGGCTACATGGCGACGGTGGCCCGCGACGCGGCGCAGGCGCGGCGGCTGCTGTCGGGGCTGTCCTTCGATCTGATCGTGCTCGACGTGATGATGCCCGGCGAGGACGGATTGACCTTGTGCCGCGAAATGCGCGCCCGGAATGGAACGCCGATCCTGCTCTTGACGGCCAAGGGTGACCCGGCGGACCGGATCACGGGGCTGGAGGCGGGGGCGGACGATTACCTCGCCAAACCGTTCGAGCCCAAGGAATTGCTGCTCAGGATCAACGCGATCCTGCGGCGGATGCCCAAGCCGCAGGAAGAGACGGAGCTGCCGCAGGTGTTGCACCTGGGGCCGATCCGGTACGACATGGAACGCTCGGAGATGTGGAATGGGACCCAGCCGGTGCGCCTGACCGCGACCGAGGCCGCGCTGATGCGCATCTTCACCGCGGCGCCGAACCGCCCGATCAGCCGGACCGAGCTGGTCCACCTGCTGAACCGTGACAAGGCAGGCGCCGAGCAGGTGCAGGACCGCGCCGTCGACGTGCAGATCACCCGCCTGCGCCGCAAGATCGAGGTGAACCCGAAACAGCCGCGCTATTTGCAGACTGTGCGCGGGGCGGGCTACATGCTTGCACCGGACTGACCTGAGGCAATCGCCATGACCTTGCTTGTCGAGAATCCCGCGGGGCTGGATCATGTGACGCCCGCCGGCCACCCCGAACGGGTCGAGCGGCTGGACGGGATCACCAAGGCTTTGTCGACGCCCGAGTTCGACACGCTCGACCGGACCCTTGCGCCGATGGCCGAGGACGCCTCGCTCCTGCTGGGGCACCCGCAAAGCCATATCGACAGCGTCCGGTGCCAGATACCCCAGACGGGGCAGACCGCGCTCGACCCCGACACATGGGCCAGCCCCGGCTCGTGGGAGGCGGCGCTGAAAGGCGTGGGCGGCTGCATCGCCGCCGTCGACGCGGTGTTGGACGGGCGCGCGAACAACGCCTTCGTCGCGACGCGGCCCCCCGGCCACCATGCCGAGAAGATGCGCGCGATGGGGTTCTGCCTGTTCTCGACCATTGCCATCGCCGCCCGCCATGCGCTGGAGGTGCGGGGCCTCAGCCGTGTCGCTGTCGTCGATTTCGACGTCCATCACGGCAACGGCACGCAGGATGTGCTGTGGGACGAGCCGCGCGCGCTGTTCGTCTCCAGCCACCAGATGCCGCTTTACCCCGGCAGCGGGGCCGCCAGCGAACGCGGCGGATCGGACAACGTGATGAACCTGCCGCTCGCCCCCGGCAGCGGCGGGGCCGAGATGCGCGCGGCCTACGAGGGGCGCGTTTTCCCGCGGCTGCGGGCGTGGCAGCCGGAGCTTATCCTGATCTCTGCCGGGTTCGACGCGCATGTCGAAGACCCGCTCGCCAACCTGATGTGGACCGAGGAGGATTTCGCATGGCTCACGCGGGGGCTTTGCGACATCGCCGATGAGGTGTGTGGCGGGCGCGTGGTCTCGACTCTCGAAGGGGGTTATGATCTTCCCGCATTGGCGGCCTCGGTCGCGGTGCATGTGACGGAACTGAAGGAGCGGGGCGCATGAGCGACGGCAAACCCATCGACGAGATGAGCTTCGAAGAGGCGATCAAGGCGCTGGAACAGGTGGTGACCGCGCTGGACCGTGGCGATGTCGCGCTGGAAGAGTCGATCACGCTTTACGAACGCGGCGCGGCGCTCAAGGCGCGCTGCGAGGCGAAGCTGAAGGAAGCCGAGGAAAAGGTCGCGCAGATCACCCTCGACGCGAATGGTCAGCCCACCGGGAGCACCCCGGTCGAAGGTCTTTGACAGGTGTTCCAGCAGGCGCTCGGCGCGGCCCAGGGGGCCATTTCCGCGTTTCTTGTAGAAGAACTTTCCCGGTTCGGCGAGGATCGCGTGGCCGAGGGGATGCGCTACGCCACCGATGGCGGCAAGCGCCTGCGCGGGTTTCTTGCGCTGGAAACCGCGGCGCTGTTCGACGTGGCGCCGGGGCAGGCGCTGTTTGCCGCCGGGGCCGTGGAATGCCTGCACGCCTATTCCCTCGTCCATGACGATCTGCCCTGCATGGATGACGACGATCTGCGCCGCGGGCGGCCCACCGTCCATGTGACATGGGACGAGGCGACCGCCGTTCTGGTGGGCGACGCGCTGCAGACCTTCGCCTTTGAACTGCTGGCCGATCCGCGCGCGGGCGACGATGCGCAGCGCGTGGCGCTGGTGGCTACCCTTGCCCGCGCATCGGGCGCGCAGGGGATGGTGCTGGGTCAGGCGCAGGATATCGCCGCGGAAACCGCCGCTGCCCCCCTGACGCTCGTCCAGATCACCGAGTTGCAGGGCAACAAGACCGGCCGCCTGATCGAATGGCCCGCCGAGGCGGGCGCCATCCTTGGCCGGGCCGACCCCGCGCCGCTGCGCGCCTATGCGCGGGCCATCGGCCTCGCCTTCCAGATCGCCGATGACATCCTCGACGTGGAGGGGGACGCGGCGACCGCCGGAAAGGCGCTGCAGAAGGATGCCGAGGCGGGCAAGGCGACCTTCGTCTCGCTGCTGGGTCTGGCCGGGGCCAAGGCGCGCGCCGCCGAGCTGGTGGAGGAGGCCGAGGCGGCGCTCTCGCCCTACGGCAAAAGGGCGCATAACCTGGCCGCGCTCGCGCGTTACATCATCGACCGTGACAAATAGGCCCGGAAGGAGGTCGCAGACATGACCGACCGCCCCAGCACGCCGCTATTGGATCGCGTGGCCTCGCCCGCCGATCTCAAGCGGTTCAGCGATACCGACCTGCGCCGTCTTGCCGACGAGTTGCGGGCCGAGACCATCTGGTCCGTCAGCCAGACAGGTGGGCATTTCGGCGCGGGCCTCGGCGTGGTCGAGATGACGGTGGCGATCCATGCCGTCTTCGACACGCCGCGCGACAAGCTGATCTGGGACGTCAGCCACCAGTGCTATCCGCACAAGATCCTGACCGGGCGGCGCGCGCAGATGGGCACGATCCGGCAAAAGGACGGGCTGTCGGGCTTCACCAAGCGCAGCGAATCTCCCTATGATCCGTTCGGCGCGGCACATTCTTCTACAAGTATTTCCGCGGCCCTCGGCTTTGCCGTGGCGCGCGACCTGGGCGGGGATTGCGACACCGGCCATGGCGACGCGATCGCGGTGATCGGCGACGGCGCGCTCTCGGGCGGCATGGCCTACGAGGCGATGAACAACGCGGGCCATCTGGGCAAGCGGCTGATCGTCATCCTGAACGACAACGAGATGTCCATCGCCCCGCCGACAGGCGCGATGTCGTCCTACCTCTCGCGGCTTTATGCCGGTGCGCCCTTCCAGGAACTGAAGGCCGCGGCCAAGGGCGCGGTGTCGCTGCTGCCGCAACCCTTCCAGGAGGGCGCAAAACGCGCCAAGGAGCTGCTCAAGGCCGCGACCGTCGGCGGAACGCTCTTCGAGGAGCTCGGCTTCTCCTACATCGGGCCCATCGACGGGCACGACATGGAGCAGCTTCTCGCGATCCTGCGCACCGTCAAGGCGCGGGCCGATGGGCCGATGCTGATCCATGCGATCACCAAGAAGGGCAAGGGCTATGCCGAACACCGCCCCGACCGCGGCCATGCGACCGCGAAGTTCGACATCCGCACGGGTGAGCAGAAAAAGGCACCCTCGAACGCACCGAGCTACACCAAGGTCTTCGCGCAAACCCTGATCAAGGAGGCGGAACTGGACCCCAAGATCGTGGCCGTGACCGCCGCGATGCCCGATGGCACCGGCCTCGACATCTTCGGCGCGCGGTTCCCCGAGCGCACCTTCGACGTCGGCATCGCCGAGCAGCACGCCGTCACCTTCTGCGCGGGAATGGCGGCGGGCGGGTTGAAACCCTTTGCCGCGATCTATTCGACCTTCCTGCAGCGCGGGTATGACCAGGTGGTGCATGACGTGGCGATCCAGCGCCTGCCGGTGCGTTTCGCCATCGACCGGGCGGGGCTGGTGGGCGCCGATGGGGCGACGCATGCGGGCAGCTACGACATCGCCTATCTCGCCAACCTGCCGGGATTCGTCGTCATGGCGGCATCCGATGAAGCCGAGCTGATGCACATGGTCCGTACCGCGGTCGAGATCGACGATGGCCCCTCCGCTTTCCGCTTTCCGCGGGGCGAGGGCGTGGGCGTCGAGCTGCCCGAACGCGGCGAAGTGCTGGCGATCGGCCGCGGCCGCATGATCGCCGAGGGCAATCGCGTCGCGATCCTGAACTTCGGCGCGCGCCTGAAAGAGGTGCAGGAGGCCGCCGAGACGCTGGCGCAGAAGGGCATCCGGCCCACCATCGCCGATGCGCGTTTCGTCAAGCCGCTCGACCGCGAGATGATCCTGCAGCTTGCCCGCCACCACGAGGCGCTGATCACACTGGAGGAGGGCGCGGTGGGCGGCTTCGGCAGCCATGTCGCGCATCTGCTGGCCGAGGAGGGGGTGTTCGACACCGGGCTGAAATACCGCTCGATGGTGCTGCCGGACATTTTCATCGACCAGGCCAGCCCCGAGGACATGTATGCCGTGGCAAAGATGAACGCAGGCGACATCGAGGCCAAGGTTCTGGACGTTCTGGGCGTCGCGCGGATCGAACGGCGCGCCTGACGGGCGACGTTGCCCCGCTGCACCACATGGCCGCGGCAGCGCGGCGGTGCGTGACATCTCCCTGCCCGAGGAGTATCCGGAGGGCAGGACCAAAGGGGGACCGGAGATGGACGGAACGCTCGCTGCAATCGCGCTGATCGTCGGACTGACCGATATGGGGCTGAACTACTGCGGCACGGGATGCGTCGCGCCGAACGGGGTCGACAGCCGCATAGCGATCTCGGGCGGAAGCGTGCTGTTCCAGGAGAACCGCATCGGCGAAGAGCTGTATCTGCGCTATGAATTCGGCACCGCCTATGGCCCGTTCCAGCCGGCGGTGGGCCTGTCGGCCACGTCGAACGGGGATTACTGGGCGGGGATCGGCGCGGTCTGGACGACGCATTTTCCAGGCGACGACGTGTTCATCCAGTTTCACGTGATGCCGGGCCTTTACGCGCAGGGCGACGGCCCCGACCTCGGGCACGAGCTACAGATCCGGTCGGGGTTCGAGATCGGGTTCGAGGCGAACAACGGGTGGCGCTGGGGGATTGCCTACGATCACCGCTCGAACGCGGATATCGCGGCGCTGAACCCCGGGATGGAGACGCTGCAGCTGCGGCTGAGCATTCCGCTGGATTGACGCGCGGAAGGGTGGGCTGGATTGCCCGGCCTACCGATCCAACCGCTCCTCGATCTTCCTCAGCCGGTCCAGCACCTCGTCACGGTAGGCATCGGTGGCGGCGTTGCTCTCTTCGGCATGGGCGTCCTGCATCGAGTTCACCACGAGGCCCACGATCAGGTTCACCACGGCAAAGGTCGTGACCATGATGAACGGCACGAAGAACGCCCAGGCGAAGGGGTAGACCTCGAGCACCGGGCGGACGATGCCCATCGACCATGATTCCAGCGTCATGATCTGGAACAGCGTGTAGAGCGACGCGCCGATGGTGCCGAACCAGTCCGGGAAGCTGGCCGAGAAGAGCTTGGTCGCCATGACCGCGCCGATGTAGAAGATGATCGACATCAGCAGGAAAACCGACCCCATTCCCGGTAGCGCGGTCAACAACCCCTCGACCACCCGGCGCAGCGAGGGAACGGCCGACACGATGCGCAGAACCCGCAGGATGCGCAGGGCGCGCAGCACCGACAGGCCTTGTGCCGCTGGCACAAGGGCGATGCCGACGATAGCAAAATCGAACAGGTTCCACCCCGAGCGGAAGAAGCGGGGGCCAAGCGCGACCAGCTTGAGCGCGATCTCGATCACGAAGATCGTGAGACAGGCCCGATCGAGCGCGATGATCAGCGGGCCCGCCGCCGCCATGATGGTGGGCGATGTCTCGAACCCGAGGATCACCGCATTGAACAGGATCACGCCGATGATCGCGTTGCGCACCGAAGGGCGCTCCAGCCAGTCGGCGAGGCGCGCCCGGAACCCCGGCTCGGGGGAAATACTGTCACTCATGCCCATTCCCTCATTCGCCTGTCAGATGGGGCAAGGACAGGCTGGCCGCAAGTTCCACGTGAGGCGACCAGCGGAACTGATCGACCGGTTGCACCCAATTCAGGCGATAGCCCGCCGCGGTGAGCATCGCGGCGTCGCGGGCGAAGGTCACCGGGTTGCAGGAGACCATGGCGATGCGCGGCACCTGTGCGGCGGCGATCTGAGCGGTCTGCGCCTCGGCGCCCGCGCGGGGCGGGTCGATCACGATGCCGTCGAAGCGCGACAGGTCGACCGCGTCCAGCGGGTTGCGGAAGAGGTCGCGCGCCTCGGTCGTGACGGGGCGCAAGCCCTGCGCATGCCGCACAGCATGGTCGAGCGCGGCCAGCAGCGCCGCGTCCCCCTCGACCGCATGGACCGGGGCCGCGCCCGCCAGCGGCAGGGCGAAGGTGCCGCAGCCAGCGAAGAGATCGGCGAGGCGGGTCGCCCCGGTCAGCGCCTCGGTCACGGCGGCACGCAGCGCGGCCTCGCCTTCGGCGGTGGCTTGCAGGAAGGCGCCGGGGGGCAGGGTGACGCGGGCCTTGCCCATGGTCAGCACCGGCGCGGCCTCGGCATAGATGGGCTCATCGCCCCAGGTCAGCCGCGCGATGCGGTCACGGAAGCGGGGCAGAGCAGCGCGCAGCGCGCCGTCCAGCGGCTTGCCCCCCGTGGCGGCGCAGTCGATACCCGTGTCGGTCAGCGTCAGCGCGAAGGAGAGCGTGGCCGAGCGCGAGCCGCCGAGCTGCGTGATCTCGGCCAGCGTCGGGAGCAGCGCGAACAGCCGAGGGGCGAGGACATGACACTCGGTCAGCGGCACGATCGTGTCGGAGCGGCGGGCGTGAAAGCCGACAAGCGCGCCCTTCTTGGTGCGTCGCCCGGAGAGCGTGGCGCGGCGGCGCGAGCGCGCGGGCGAGGTTGCGGTGGGGCGGATCGGCGCGCTCAGGTCATGGGCGGCCAGCGCCGTGGCGATCACCCCGGCCTTCCACCCGGCGACGAAGGCGCCTGAGGCATGCATCAGCGCGCAGCCGCCGCAGGTCTTGAAATGGGCGCAGGGCGGGCGCACGCGGTCGGGCGAGGGGGTGACGATCTTCGGCACCTCGATCCGGTCGCCTGTGATCTCGCCTGCCACCACCTCGCCCGGCAGGGTCAGCGGTACGAAAATCGGCCCGGCCGAGATGCCGTCGCCGCGGTGGCCGAGCCGCTCGATGGTGACGGTCGTGTCGGTCATGCCGAGGGGATCGCGGGGCTGAAGGCGTAGCCTTCGGGGCTGAGGATGGTGCCCTCGCGCAGCCCGTGGGGCTTGTCGCGGGCGGGTTCCAGAACGGTGTGGCCCGCGGCCTCGGCGCGCGCGATGGCGGCGTCGGGGTCGATGCCGAAAAGGTAGAGCTGCACACCGCCGCCGCGGGGCGGGTTTTCCGGGATCAGGCCCGGAAGGGGATGCGCGGCGAAGGTCGCATCGGCATGGAGCTGGAGCATCAGCTGCCCATGCCGGACGATGGCGAAATCGTCGGAGAGGCGGTGGACACTCAAGCCGAAGACATCCGAAAGGAACCCGGCCAGCCCGCGGACATCGCGGGTCAGCAGGTTCAGGCCGATGCCCGTGAGGCTGCGGCCGAAGGTGTCGGCGGAGACGGTCTCGAGATCCATGGGTTGCTCATAGGACCGGCGATGCATCGCCGCAAGCGGCGGCGTAGGGCGGGCGATTCCGCCCACCGCGCCGGAATGGTGGGCAGGATTGCCCACCCTACTCGGCGGCGTCCTGCAACCCGAGGAACCCGCCCGACTGCCGGTTCCAGTAGCGGGCATACAGCCCGCCGACCTCCAGCAGGCTGTCGTGGTCGCCGTCCTCGACGATCCGGCCTGCGTCCAGCACGATGATCCGGTCCATCGACGACAACGTGGACAGGCGATGCGCGATGGCGATCACCGTCTTGCCCTCCATCACCTGCGCGAGCGTGTCCTGGATCGCGGCCTCGACCTCACTGTCGAGCGCCGATGTCGCCTCGTCCAGCACCAGCACCGGCGCGTCCTTCAGGAACGCACGGGCCAGCGCGATGCGCTGCCGCTGCCCGCCCGAAAGCTTCACGCCGCGTTCGCCCAGATAGGCACCATAGCCGGTGCGCCCGCGGTGATCCTGCAGCCCCTTGATGAAGCCATGCGCCTCGGCGCGGCGGGCGGCGGCGTGGACCTCTGCCTCGGTAGCGTCGGGCCGACCGTAGAGGATGTTGTCATAGGCCGAGCGATTGAACATCGCCGTGTCCTGCGTGACCATCGCGATCTGGCGGCGCAGGCTGTCCTGTTTCAACGTCCGCACGTCGATCCCGTCAAGCGTCACGCGCCCCTGCTCGGTGTCGTAAAGCCGCAAGAGCAACGCCACCAACGTCGATTTCCCCGCACCCGATGCGCCGACGATGCCCAGCTTCTGGCCCGGTTCGACCACCAGGTCGATGCCGTCCACCCCGCCTGCCTCTCGTCCGTAGGCAAAGCTGACGCCTTCGAAGGCGATGCGGCCGCGGGCCTTGGGCAGGTCCACGGCGCCTTCGGCATCGGTCAGGTCATGGGGTGGCGTGAGGGTGCGCATCCCGTCCTCGATCTCGCCGATGTTGGAATAGACCGCCATCAGCGTGAAGCTGACCCAGCCGGTCATCTGCGCGATGCGCATGGCGACGGCCCCGGTCGCGGCGATCTCGCCCGCGGTTACCGTCCCGGTCTGCCAGAGCGCGACGGCGAGCAGAACCAGCCCGACGGGAAGTGCGCCGGCCGTTGCCATGAGGGCGAAACGAAAGCCGGTGGAGAGATAGCCGAAGGCCAGCGCCGCCTCGCGGTAGCCGCGCATGGCACCCAGCGCGGTCTGGTCCTCGTAGTCGACATGACCGAACAGTTTGACCGTCTTGATGTTGGTGATCGTGTCCACGATCTGCCCCGTCACGTTGGCGCGTGCCGCGGCCCTCGTCTTGGACCGCACACGGATGCGCGGCAGGAACCAGCGGATCATGAAGCCGTAACCCACCGTCCAGACCAGCAGCATCAGCCCGATGCGCCAGTCGATCGCCAGCAGCATCGCGACCGCCCCGATCAGCGTGGCGACGGCAAAGGCGCCCGCGTTGATCACCTCGGTCACGACGTTCACCAGCGCAGTGGCCGTCTGCATCTGCTTTTGCGCGATGCGGCCCGCGAAGTCGTTGTCGAAAAAGCTGACGGCGTGACCCAGCGACCAGCGGTGAAGTCGGCTCTGGATCAGGGGGGCGAGGTTCGGGGGCAGCACGATGCCGTTGAAGGCCGCCGAGGCACCGAAGAACAGCGGGCGCAGCAACAGGTAGAAGGCGATGTAGAACAGGATCAGGCCGACATGGGCGGTGAAATATCCCTCGGGGCCGTTGGTCACGGCGGTGTCGATCACCACGCCCAGCAGCCAGGCCGCGCCGACCTCGAGCACACCGGCAAGGCCGGAGAGCAGGGTGGCCACGAGGATGACGGGCCATGCGCCCGACAGGCACCAGCGGATGAATGGCCAGAGCGCACGGGGCGGCGGCCCGTCGGCATGGGCAAAGCCGTCGATCAGGGCGGCGAGCCAGTGCAGGAGGGGTTGCATCGCCCGGATCATTCCGCCGCCTCCGTTTCCGTGCCGATGAAACCGCCCGACTGCCGAGTCCAGAACCCGGCATAAAGGCCGCCGCGCGCGAGCAATTCCGTATGGGTCCCGTCCTCGGCGATGCGCCCATCCTCCAGCACCACGATACGGTCCATCTGCGCGATGGTGGACAGCCGGTGCGCGATGGCGATGACGGTCTTGCCCTCCATCACGCCATAGAGCGTCTGCTGGATTGCGGCCTCGACCTCCGAGTCGAGCGCGCTGGTGGCCTCGTCGAGCACGAGGATCGGCGCATCCTTGAGGATGACGCGGGCGAGGGTGACGCGCTGGCGCTGACCGCCGGACAGTTTCACGCCGCGTTCGCCGACATGGGCGTCGTAGCCGCTGCGGCCCTGCGGGTCCTCGAGCGTCTGGATGAACTCATGCGCCTCGGCCCGGCGGGCGGCGGTGATCATCTCCTCCTCCGTGGCGTCGGGGCGACCGTAGAGGATATTGTCGCGGACCGAGCGATGCAGAAGCGACGAGTCCTGCTGCACCATGCCGATATGGCGGCGCAGGCTATCTTGCGTCACGGCACGGATATCCTGCCCGTCGATCAAGATGCGCCCACCCTCGGTGTCGTAGAAGCGCAGGAGCAGCTTGACCAGCGTCGACTTGCCCGCTCCGGAGCGGCCGACAAGGCCGACCTTTTCGCCCGGCCGGATCGTCAGGGTGACCCGGTCGAGACCCCCTGCCCCGCGGCCGTAGTGGTGGCTGACCGTTTCGAAGGAGATCTCGCCCTGCGCGACAGTCAGGGCGCGCGCGTCCGGCGCGTCGGTGAGGGTGACGGGGTCGGTGATCGTTTCCATCCCCTCGGCCACCACGCCGAGCGAGCGGAACAGGGTCGAGACCGCCCACATGATCCAGCCCGTCATGGCATTCAGACGCAGCGTTAGCGCCGTCGCCGCCGCGACGGCCCCCACGGTTGCCGCATCCCCGGCCCAGAGCCAGACCGCCCAGCCGACGACAGCCACGATCAGGAAGCCATTCAGCAGGGTCAGGACGATGTCCATGATCGTGAAAAGCCGCATCTCTCGGGCAAAGGTGTCGCGGGTCTGTTCGATGGCTTCCTTGGCGTAGTCGAGTTCCCGATCGTGATGGGCGAAAAGCTTGACCGAATGGATGTTGGAATAGCTGTCGACGACGCGGCCCGTGGTCATCGACCGGGCATCGGCGCTGGCCTTGGAGGCTGGGCCGACGCGGATGATCGTCCAGCGCAGAAGCAGGGCATATAGCGCGAACCACGCGATCAGCGGCAGGGCGAGCCGGGGATCGGCGCCCGCCAGCAGGATGGCAGCGCCGACCAGGTAGGCGAGCGAAAAGGTGATCGCGTCGAAGACCTGGAAGACGGCGTCACCTGCGCTCGTCGGCGTCTGCATGATGCGGTTGGCGATGCGGCCCGCGAAGTCGTTCTCGAACCAGCCGACGGACTGGCGCAGCACCTGCCGATGCGCGCGCCAGCGGATCAGGGCGCCCAGCTGCGGCAGGATGCCGTTGTTCAGAAGCGCCACGTCGAGACCCTGGATCAGGGGCCGAAGCAGAAGGATGAAGGCGGCGGCGAGGATCAGCTCGGTGCCATGGGCCGACAGCACCTCGGCCGGGGCGCCCGTGGACAGCAGGTCGACGACGCGGCCCATGTACCAGATCAGCCCGACCTCGACCGCGGCGACGATGACCGACATCAGGCCGGTGATCGCGTAAAGCCGTTTGAACGGTTGGGAATAGGCCCACAGGAACGGCCACAGCCGACGCGGGGGGGCGTCGGTCTCGGTGTAGGTCGTGTAGGGATCGACCAGCGTTTCGAAAAAGCGGAACATCGGGGGCCTTCGGGTGCTGTCCCTGATATAGGCCCCTGCCTAGAGAAAGACCATGACGGCGGAGGCCGCGAGGCCCGCGGCCATGACCCGCGCGAAGATTTTCCACGCCGTGGGCGTGGTCAGCAAAAGCGCCAGGAGCGAACCGGCAAAGGTCCAGAACAGGCAGACGAAAAGGTTGAGGCCGGAAAAGGCCAGCGCAAGGCGCTGCGCCTCGCCCCATGGGCCGAGCCCGGCCGCGTAGCCCGAGGCCGCGGCCAGCGCTATGGCCCAGACCTTGGGGTTCACCCATTGGAAAAGGACCGCTTCGAGAAATGTGAATGGGCGCGCACGGGCCTTGGCCTCGCCCTTGGCCGAGGATTGCCAGAGCGCCCAGGCCATCCATCCGATCCAGGCCGCCGCGGCGAGTTTCAGAGCGGTGGCAAGCGCCGGTTGCGCCAGCAACAGCGCGCCGATGCCGAGGCCGGTCAGCCCCGCGGTGATGCCCACGCCCGCGGCCACGCCGAAGACATGGGGCAAGGTTGCGCGAAAGCCGAAGCGCGCGCCCGAGGCGGTCAGCAGGATGACGTTCGGACCCGGACTGAAAAGGCCGAGGAAGACGAACGGGTAAAGCGGGTCCAAGGGGCCTCCGATGCGCGGTGGCGCGACGGGAGGGTGCGGCGCCCGGATTGTCAAGCGGCCGGTGCGGGTGGAGGGTGCGGGAGCCTCCCCCTCTCGGTGGCATAGCCACCTGCCGGGCAGCGGGCGGGAGTTTTTTGGCCAAGATGAAGGGAGGACGGGCGCGCGTTAAGGTTAATGGTTTGTCAGGGTGGCAACTGGCGGTTTGGTATGATCGCGCAGGGCATCTTGCCCGGCCATCCGGGTTTGACAGGCGATGCGTCGGGCACGGGCTGCAGGCCAAGATGAATTTGAGAAGGCGCGCGTTAACCTTAACGGGTGGTGAAGGCGGAAAGCGGGGAGGAGAAGGTGGCCGGGCCGATACGGTCAGCCGTGGTCGCCGATGAGTTGCTCGCGGGTGAGTGCAAAGCCCGAGGCGATCCATCGGGTCTCCATCTGCTTCAAGGCAGCACCGAGGGCAGGGCCCTGAAGGCGCGGGATCAGGTCGGCCGGTTTCACCGGGAACTCTGCGGCGGCACCTTTGGCGATCTGCGCCTCGGCCCCGTCGTCGGGGGGCGTCTCGAACAGGGCGGCGCGCAAAACGACGATGTCGCGCGCGATCTCTGCGCCGTATCTGTAGGCCAGCGCGGCGGGTGGCGTCGCTGTGCCCATCTCGTCGCGCAGAGTGGCGAGCCTTGCGGCCTCGGCCCGCGAGAGGCGCAGACGGTCGGCCACATCATTGCCCCCCAGCGCCGCGAGGCGGCGGATCGGGTCGGGGGGTGTGGTTTCCAGCGCCACGAGGATCGGCAAAAGGCGCGCGTCTGCGCCCGGCAGACAGCGCATCAGCACCCCGGTCTGCGCCATGGCGGCGACGGCGGGGGCCGGGTCCGGAGCGGCCAGCAGCTTTTTCATCTCGGCCCCGACACGCTCGCGGCTGAGCCGGTCGAGGCCATCGAGCCCCGCGGCACAGGCGGCCAGCCCCTCTGGGTCGAGGCCACTCTCGGGATCGGCATACCAGGCGTGAAAGCGGAAAAAGCGCAGGATGCGCAGGTAATCCTCGTGGATGCGATCCTCGGGCGCGCCGATGAACCGCAGGCGCCGCGCGGCGAGATCGGCCAGCCCCTCGCCGGTCGGGTCGATGACATGGCCCCCGGCATCGGCATAAAGCGCGTTCATGGTAAAGTCGCGCCGGGCGGCATCCTCCTCCAGCCGGTCGGTGAAGGCGATGGTGGCGCGGCGGCCATCCGTCGTGACGTCGCGGCGCAGGGTGGTGATCTCGTAGGGGCGGTGATCGGCGACCAGTGTAACCGTTCCATGCTCGATACCGGTTGGCACCGCCTTGATCCCCGCAGCCTCGGCAAGGGCGATCACGCGCTCGGGACGGGCGTCGGTGGTGATGTCGATGTCACTGACCGGTTGGCCGAGCAGGCTGTTTCTGACGCAGCCACCGACGAACCAAGCGCCGTGACCGCCGCGGGTGAGTGCGGTCATGACGGCGCCTGTGCCGGGCAGGTGGAGCCAGTCGGCGGACAGCCTCATGGCGCGACCCGGTCGGCCAGGGATCTGAGCATGCGCGCCGTCGCGCCCCAGATGTAATAGGGCCCGTAGGGTACCACGTAGTAGCGCCGCCAGACGCCGCGCCAACGGCGGCGTTCGATGCGGTAGCGCGCGGGGTCCATGACGAAGGACAGCGGGACGCGGAACACCTCGGCCACCTCGCCGGCTTCCGGCAGCGGGATGAAGGCGCGCTCGATCCGGGCAAGAACCGGATTTACGGAATATCCGGTTACGGTTTCATGCACGGGCAACTCTGCCAGGATACGGACGGTTGCGGGGTCGAGGCCGATTTCCTCGCGCGCTTCACGCAGGGCAGCGGCGGTCGCGTCACGGTCGCCCGCGTCGACCTTGCCGCCGGGAAAGGCGATCTGGCCGGGATGGTGCTGCAGGTGCGAGGCGCGTTTCGTCAAGACGACAGTGTCGTCGAGAACGCCGATCAGCACCGCGGCCGGTTTGAGCCTGCGGCCCTCGGGCAGGACCACATCGGGGTTCAGGTCATAATCGGAGGACGGGCGCGGCGGCGATGCCGCCAGGGCCTCGGTCAGCCGGTCGAGGTCAATCCGGCGTCCCATCGCCGTCTTCCTCGCCGGGGTCCTTCGTCGCCTCGAAGCCCAGCGTTGCGGGGTCGAACTCGTAATGCGCGCCGCAGAACTGGCAATCTGCGGTAACGCGGCCGTCGTCGGTCGTCATGTGGCCGATGTCGCGGGCCGAGTAGATCGACAGCGAGGTGCGCACCCGCTCGGCCGAGCAGGTGCAGCCGAACTTGACCGGCAGGGCGTCGAAAACGCGCGGCCATTCCTCGTGGAACAGACGCAACAGAAGGTCGGTCGGCGCAACGCGGGGGCCGATCAGCTCCAGCGCCTCGGCGGTGTCGAGCAGGATGTTCGCGCGACCCCAGTTCTCGCCCTCGTCCTCGTCCAGAAGGTCGGTGGCGGCCATCAGCCCACCTTCGCCCGAGCCGCCTTCTCCCATAAGGGGCGACGCCTTGGGCATGTGTTGCAGCATCACGCCGCCTGCGCGCCAGGACGTGACCTGCCCCGGTTCCCGGCTCTGGCCATAGCTGAGCTGGAACCGCGTGGGCAGCTGTTCGGACTGGGCGAAATAGGCCTCGGCGCAGGCCGAGAGCGACCCGCCGGCCAAGGGCGTGATCCCCTGGTAAGGGGTCGTGCCCTGACCCTGGTCGATCAGGATCGCGAAATAGCCGCGGCCGATCTGGGCGAAAGGATCGACGCGCGGCTCCAGCCGGGCGGCATCGTAACTGGCCCACGCCCGTATCCGCCCCGGCGTGTCCTCGCCCGCGGGGGCGAAGAAATCCGTGGCGATCAGGCGGATCGGGCCATCGCCACGCACCTGCAGCGACAGTTTCCAGCGCAACTTGATGGTCTGGCCGATCAGGGCCGTCAGCAAGGCGGCCTCGGCGACCAGCGCCTCGACCTCGGGCGGGTAGTCGTGCTGACCGAGTATCTGGTCGAGTGTCTGATCGAGGCGCGCCACCCGGCCGCGGATATCGGAGCGGTCGAGCTGGAACGGCAACACCGTGTCGTCCCACGCGATCTTGGTGGTCAGGGTCATGTCATTGGCATCCGGATGTGCGGCGTTGGGGTGTCATATAGGCGCGGGCACCGCAATCCCAAACCGGCATCTCCTTGCCGTTGGGCACGTGATCGGAAAGGATGCAGCCAGACCGATAACGGCAGACGGGCAGATGAAGGTCTTATTCGTACATCAGAATTTCCCCGGCCAGTATCGGGAGATCTTTCAGTGGCTGGTGGCGCAGGGCGGGCACGAAATCGTGTTTCTCACCCAGCGCAAGGACGTGGCGCAGATCAATGGCGCGCGCATCGTGCAGTATGCCTCGCATCACAAGCCGCGCGAGGACGCCTACGGGCCGACCAGCTATTGGGAAGAGTGTTGCGGCAATGGCCTCGGAGCGGCCTTCGCGGCGCAAAAGCTGGCGGCCGAAGGGTTTCGGCCGGACATCGTCATCGGCCATGTCGGCTGGGGCGAGTTGACCTTCTTCAAGGAGGTCTGGCGCGACGTGCCGATCCTGGGGTTTCTCGAATACTATTTCCTCGCGAGCGGTGGATCGGTGGGGTTCGACCCCGAGTTTCCCGCATCCGAGCATGCTCCGTTCCTGATGCATGCGCGCAACGCGGTGAATTTCGCCAATATCCAGACCATCGACCGCGGGCAGTCGCCCACGCTGTTCCAGCGCGACACGTTTCCCGATAGCTTTCACCCGAAGATCTACGTCAAGCATGACGGCATCCGCACCGACCGCCTGACGCCCGATCCGGATGCCAGCGTGCCCTTGGGGCGGCTGGGTCGGTCGGTTACGCGCGAGGACGAGATCTTCACCTACATGGCGCGGAACATGGAACCGACCCGCGGCTTTCACAAGTTCATGCGGGCGCTGCCGCATATCCTCGACGCGCGCCCCGATGCCCGCGCGCTGATCATCGGCGGCAACGAGGTCTCCTATGGCAAGGCGAGCGCGGCCAAGGGTGGCTACCGGGCCGAGATGGAGCGTGAGGTGGGCGATCGCGTGGATTGGGACCGGGTGCATTTCCTCGGCAAGGTGCCCTATGCCGCCTACCGACAGATCATCCGGGTCAGCCGCTGCCACGTCTACCTGACCGTGCCCTTCGTGCTGTCCTGGTCCTGCATGGAGAGCATGTCGATGGGCGCCACCATCGTGGCCTCGGACACGGCCCCCGTGCGCGAGGTGATGACCCACGGGGAAACCGGGCTTTTGGTGGATTTCCACGATCACGAGGCCCTGGCACGTCAGGTCATCGACGTTCTGCAACGTCCGGCCGAGTTCGCAGATCTTGGGCAGGCCGCGCGGCGGCACATGGTCGAGACCTACGACTTCACCACCCAATGCCTGCCCGAGCATCTGCGCCAGATCAACGATCTGGTCCCCAAGGCAAGACGGATCGCGGTGTAGATGGCATGATCACTCCAGCGTGGAGCGCCATTACTCGGCGAGGTTCGCGCTCTGGTTCACAAGCCCGAAGACCGATCCGACAAGACCGAAGATGGTTTGTGCCGAAGTGATCGGGCTTTCGGTGACGAGCACGAGGTCGCCGGGATGAATGCGGAAGTTGCGGGCGCTGAACAGGCCGTCGGCGCTGGTCAGGTCCACCGTGAACACGACGCGGGACTGGTCCGGGCCGCGATTGTCCGGGCGCACCGCGTTGGCCGGGTATTCGCGCAGGACAAGGACACCGCCGGGGTTGCCACGGCGGCTTTCCACCCCGCCGATGATCGACACGGCATCCAGTGCGCTGAGGTGATCTTGCGTGAAGCGGTGCTGGCTCTGCGATCCGGCGGCGCCGAGCGACAGGAAATAGCGCCGGTCCTCCTCCACGATGACCTGGTCGCCACCGTGCAGCAGCGTGTCGAGGTTGGGGTTCTCGAACAGGCGGGCGACGGATGTGCCGTAGATTTCGCCGCCGCGGATCAGACGGACCTGAGGATTGACGAGCGCCGATTGAACACCACCCCCCGCCGCGATCAGGTTCAGCACGGTATAGTTGCGATCCGGCAGCGGGTAGGCCCCCGGCGCACCGACCCCCCCAACCAGATCGACCGAGTTCGTGCGCCCTTCAACGATGCCGAGTTGGACCTGCGCCGACGGCACGACACGGTCGATCTCGTCCTGCAGATGTTCGCGGGCGACCTGTTCGGTCATCCCCGCCACACGCGTGTTGCCGACATAGGGCACGAAGATCGTTCCGTCCGGCGCGACGCTGAGCGACTCGATCTGCACGACGCGCTGCCCATCGGTCGAAAGAAGCGAGTTCTCGTTGCTGTCCCAGATCGTGATGGCAAGCTGGTCGCCCGCGGCGATGACCTGCGTCCGCGCCCCGCCGCTGGTGGGGATCCAGCCAAGACGCCGTTCACCGGTATAGGGCCACTCCGCGACGATCGGCAGAAGCTCGCGGTTGACCCGGTAGACGGTGAAATCGGTGATCTCGCCCTCTGCCGCGGCGACGATTTCACGTTCCATGGCCGCACCGCGCGGCAATTGCTCACAGCCGGCGAGACCGAGGACCGCTGCCAGAAGGATCACGCCGCTGCGCACCGAAGCAAATACCATTGATAGACAGGCCCCGACCCAGTTGCAGCGTTTGGCCGAACCATACTGTGCGACGCCAGAGCGTCAACGCCATGGCGGCGAAATCCGGCGGGCGATGCAAATATGTCCAGACCATTGCGACCAAAGGCGCAGCGTCGCCCGAGAGACACACGATGATCGCCATGTCCGCTTGACCTTGAACATCGACTCCGAAGCGTGACAGCGTGGACCCGGATTTCAAGGGTGTCGCCGTTCATGTCCTCTCGCATTCTCCTGACCGGAGGCGCCGGTTACATCGGCTCTCACACCTATGTCGCGCTGGTCGAAGCGGGCCATGATGTCGTGATCCTCGACAATTTCGTGAATGCGCGGCGTTCGGTGCCCGAGCGGCTTGCGCAGATCACCGGGCAGCCCGTCACGGTCATCGAGGGCGACGTTCGCGACGCCGAACGGGTGGCGCAGGTTCTAGCGGATCACGAGATCGGGTCGGTGGTGCATTTCGCGGCGCTCAAGGCCGTGGGCGAAAGCATGGTCCGGCCACTGGATTATTTCGATGTCAACGTCGCCGGGTTGAGCACGCTTCTGCGCGGGATGGAGGCCGCGGGCTGTCGGCGCCTCGTCTTTTCCTCCTCGGCCACGGTCTACGGCGTGCCCGACGAGACGCCGACGCCGGAAACCGCCGAGTTTCGCGCGATGAATCCCTATGGCCAGACCAAGATCATGGGCGAGCAGATGCTGGGCTGGCTGGGTCAGTCGAACCCCGACTGGGCCATCGGCGTTCTGCGCTATTTCAACCCAGCGGGTGCGCATGGCTCGGCCCTGATCGGGGAAGACCCGCGCGACATTCCCAACAATCTCATGCCCTATGTTGCCAAGGTCGCCACCGGCGAGCTGGCGCGAATCGCCGTGTTCGGCGAGGATTACGACACGCCCGACGGCACCGGCGTGCGCGATTACATCCATGTCGAGGACCTGGCCCGCGGACATGTCCTGTCGCTGCAATCGCTGGTCGAGACCGGCGAAAGCCATCTCGTGAACCTCGGCACCGGGCGCGGCTACTCGGTGCTCGAGGTGATCGCCGCCTACCAGCGCGCCTGCAACCGCGAGCTGCCCTACACCATCGCCGACCGCCGCCCCGGCGACGTCCCGATCTACGTCGCAAGCGCCGACAAGGCCGCCGAGGTGCTGGGCTTTCGCACCGAGAAGACGCTGGACGAGATGTGCGCCAGTTCCTGGGCCTGGGTTTCCAATACGGAGGTGCAGGCATGACGCGCCGCGCGCTGATCACGGGGGCGGCGGGGTTCATCGGCTATCACCTGTCCGCGCGGCTGCTGGCCGAAGGGTGGGAGGTGATCGGGCTGGACGCGTTGACCGATTACTACGATGTCGCGCTCAAGGAGCGGCGGCAGGCGATGCTGCTGCAATCCGCGAGCTTCCGTGCTGTCAACGAGCGGATCGAGACGCCGGGCGTTTTGCACGGGTTGATGGAGGAGGCGCGGCCCGACGCGGTGATTCACCTCGCCGCGCAAGCCGGGGTGCGCTACTCGATCGACAACCCCGAAAGCTATGTCGAGGCGAACCTCGTCGGCACCTTCCGCCTGCTCGAGGCGATGCGCGCGTTCCCGCCCGCCCATAGCCTTCTGGCGTCCACCTCCAGCGTCTACGGCGCAAATACCGAAATGCCCTATGCCGAAACGGCCAAGGCCGACACGCAGATGTCCTTCTATGCCGCGACCAAGAAAGCGAACGAGGCGATGGCGCATTCCTATGCGCATCTCTACGACCTGCCCGTGACGATGTTCCGCTTCTTCACGGTCTACGGGCCGTGGGGGCGGCCCGACATGGCGCTGTTCAAGTTCACCAGGGCGATCCTCGAAGGGCGGCCCATCGACGTCTACAACCACGGCGACATGAGCCGGGATTTCACCTATGTCACCGACCTGGTGGACGGGATCGTCCGGCTGATCGACACCGCGCCCGTGCGGCCCGCCTCGCCCGAAGACGTGCCCACGGGCGACAGCCTCAGCCCCGTCGCGCCCTTCCGCATCGTGAACATCGGCAATTCCGACAGCGTGCGCCTGCTCGACTTCATCGAGGCCATCGAGGCCGCGACAGGGCGCGAGGCCGAGAAGAATTTCATGGAGATGCAGCCGGGTGACGTGCCCGCGACATGGGCCGATGCGCGCCTGCTCGAGACGCTGACGGGCTATGCCCCGCAAACGCCGGTGGCCGAGGGCGTGGCGCGTTTCGTCGAATGGTATCGCGACTACTACCGGGTCTGAGGGGGACATCATGCAGGTCACGCGCAAGGACGACATCACAAGCGGGCCAGCGCCCGAGGCGTATTTCACCGGCGCCGTCACCATCGAGCGGCTGCAGGACACATCCGCCCCCTCGCGGGTGAACGCGGTGCGCGTCAGTTTCCCGCCCGGCGCGCGGACGGCGTGGCACACGCATCCGCTGGGGCAACTGCTGATCGTGGTGGAGGGCGAGGGCTGGGCCCGCACCGAGGGCGAGGAGAAACACGTCCTTCGCCCCGGCGATACCGTGTGGATTTCGCCCGGCGAACGCCATTGGCACGGCGCGACGGACAGCAGCGCAATGGTGCATATCGCCGTGCAGGAGGCCGTCGACGGCTCTGCCGCCGACTGGCAGGAACACGTCAGCGACGCCGATTACCTTGCCTGACGCATGCGTCAGGCAAGGCCCGCGCGCAGGCAGTCGTGGATGTGCAACAGGCCCACGGGCCGCCCGTCGGCATCGACCACGAACAGCGCGGTGATGCGGTTGCCGGACATGACCGCCATCGCCTCGGCGGCGAGGTCATCGGGGGCGATCACGCGGGGCGACCGCGTCGCCACCTCGCCCGCGGTGCAGTCCATCAGGCGGCCCATGTTGCGCCGCAGGTCACCGTCCGAGATCACGCCGACAAGGCGGCCCTCCGACAGCACACCGGCGATGCCGAAGCTTTTCTCGCTCATCACGATCAGCGTGTCGGACATCGGTGTTGCGGCCTCGACCAGCGGCAGCGCCGCGGGGCCGTGCATCAGTTGCGCGACCTTGCTCAGCTGCGCACCCAGCTTGCCGCCAGGGTGAAAGGTGCGAAACTGCTCGGGCAGGAAGCCGCGCCGCTCCATCGTGGCGACGGCCAGCGCGTCGCCAAGGGCCAGCGTCAGCGTGGTCGAGGTGGTCGGCGCCATGCCGATCACGCAGGCCTCGGGCGCGGGCGGCAGGACGAGGCGATAATCCGCGGCCTGCATCAGCGTCGAGTCGGGTCGGCCCGAGATCGCCACCATCGGAATACCGAAGCGCGCGACATGGGCGATGATGTCCTTCAACTCGGCGGTTTCGCCGGAGTTCGAGATCAGGATCGTCAGGTCGCCGGGCATCACCATGCCCAGATCGCCGTGGCTCGCCTCGGCGGGATGCACGAAGGCCGAGGGCGTGCCGGTCGAGGCGAAGGTCGAACTGATCTTGCGCGCGATATGCCCCGATTTGCCGATCCCCGACAGGATCACGCGGCCCTCGGTCTCGAGGATCGCCTCCACCGCGGGGGCGAAATCCTCGGGCAGGGCCTCGGCCATGGCGGTCACGGCCTGCCCCTCGGTCGTCAGGACGCGCGCGGCGGTGGCGCGGATCGCGGCTTTCTGATCGTCGGTCATGGGCGTCCCTTAGCCCAAGGTCGCGCGCTTGGCGAGAGGGGGGATTTCGCGGGCCCGCGCGCTCTGGCACAAGGGGGCGACACCAAGGGAAGCCTTCGATGAACCGACGTTTCGGCCCGCCGCCCGATCCTCGCCTGCGCTACACACCACGGCCCGGTGTCTACGCGATCATCGAGGCGGGCGACGGCATCCTCGCCACCTTTCAGGAGGAACCGCGGCCCGAACTGCAGCTGCCCGGCGGCGGGATCGACCCGGGCGAGCAGCCGCTGGTCGCGCTGGCGCGCGAGGTGATGGAAGAAACGGGATACCTGATCCACTCGGCCCGGCGGCTGGGGATGTTCCACCGTTACACCTACATGCCCGAATACGATCTGCATGCGCAGAAACTCTGTCATATCTACCACGCGCGGCTGGGTCCGCGCCGTGGCGCCCCGACCGAGGCCGGGCATACGGCGGTCTTTCTGCCCTGGGATGTCGCCGAAACGCGGCTGGCCGTATCGGGTGACAGGTTCTTTCTCCGCCGGTTGCGCGCCGCGCGGGGGGTCTAGCCCCCGGGACCCCGGTATTCGATCAGCGCGGCCGAGGCATCGTCGGGGAAGCCGTCGGTTCCCGCGTGACGCGCAAGGCCATCCGCGAGCGCCGAAAGGAAATGCAGGCCGGTGTGTGGCGCTGCCGTCGCGACGAGGCGGGCAAGGCCCGTTTCTTCCAACTCTTCGCCGGCCATACCGGGGCACTCGATCAGGCCGTCGGAATAGATCAGCATGCGGTCGCCGGGGGCTAGCGTGACATCGAAGCGCTCATACTCCGCCCCGTCGATCAGCCCGACCGGCAGGCCGCCCGACCCCATGAATTCCACCCGCCCGTCTGCCCGCAGGACCAGCGGATGAGGATGCCCGGCCTGCACCAGCGACATCGCGCCCGTGCCCGTGTCGAGAAACCCGAGCGCCAGCGTGAAATAGCGGTCGGACCGAATCTCGCTCAGGATCATCCGGTTCAGCCGCGCCGCCACAAGGTCAGGCGACAGCGCGCGGTAACCGCCATCGGGCCGCCGGGTCAGCGCGATGTTCTGATCGGGGCTTGCCGCGCTCAGGATGCCCGCGACACGGGCCGCGATCATGGCCGAGGCGACGCCATGGCCCGACACATCGAGCCCGAAGATCCCGACCGTATTCCCCTCGACCGGAAAGGCGCCGACCATGTCGCCGCCGATATGCCCCGAGGCCTGCAGCCAGAGCGATACGTCGACCGGCCCGTAATGCCGGGCGCGATCCTGCATCTGCGCGCGTTGCAGGCGCCGCGCCTCGTCGAGGTCACGGTCGAGCGCGTCGTAAAGCGTGCGGATCTCACCCAGGGCGTCGGTCAGAAGGGCGTTCTTCTGCACGAGGTCGCGGTGCATCGCGACGATGCGGGCGCCCGCATTGAGGCGGGCGCGCAACTCCGGCGGGCGCACGGGCTTGGTCAGGAAATCGTCGGCCCCCGCCTCTAGCCCTTCGGCCAGCGCGGTATCCTCGGTCTTGGAGGTCAGAAGGATGACATAGGCATAGCCCGCGCGCCCATCCGCCCGCAGCCGGCGGCAGAACTCGGGCCCGGTCAGGCCGGGCATCACCCAGTCGCTGATCACGAGGCCGATCTCGGGGTCACGCGCGGCGGTCAGCGCCTCGGCCGCGGTGCCGCATTCCACGACATCGTGGCCCCAGCGGCGCAACAGCGACACCAGCAGCATGCGCTGCGCGCGGCTGTCGTCGATCACCAGAACCCGCAACGGCGCGGTCGGCGGTTCGGCCATTGGCCAACTCGGTCGGTCGGGACAGTGCAACATGCGGGCGGCGATCCTCGAAGTATCTGCCCCGTCCTGCCGCATGGGCGGTTAACAGGCGGTGAAAGGACAAATGCCGCCGAACCTCATGCCCCATGGCAAGGGTGCGTTAACACTTGGCCGCTAACCTCCACCACATGACCCTGAGGAGAGGCGGACCATGATCGACTGGGATCGGCTGAACGCCCTGCGCAGCGATATCGGGGAAGAGGACTTCGCCGATGTCGCCTTTCTTTTCATCAGCGAGATCGGCGAGAAACTTGCCAGCCTGCAGGCGGACCCGACGATCGCGACGGCGGATGATTTCCATTTCCTGCGCGGCAGCGCCGTCAATCTCGGCCTGACACGCCTCGCCGCGACCTGCACGGGGGCCGAGGCCGCCTGCAACGCAGGGGCAACGCCCGACATCGCGGGCGTCGCCGCCGCATTCGCAGCGGCACTGTCGGCCATGGAGCCCCATGTGCCCGAGGTCACCACGGCTGCCTGAGACCGCCCTCAGATCAGGAAATCGGCCAGAACCTCGTCGCTGGTGATATCGCGCAGGCCAAACCCGCGCGCCGTCACCCGATCGACCATCGTGTCGAAATTAGCGGGATCGCTCGTTTCGATCCCGATCAGAACCGAGCCGAAGTTGCGGCTGTTCTTCTTGAGATATTCGAACCGGGCGATGTTGTCCTCAGGCCCGAGCAGATCGAGGAAGTCGCGCAAGGCCCCCGGTCGCTGAGGCAGGCGGAGGATGAAATATTTCTTCAGCCCCTGCCAGTTCTGCGCCCGTTCCTTGACCTCGGGCAGACGCTCGAAATCGAAGTTTCCGCCCGATGTCACGCAGACCACGGTCTGGCCCTGGATCTCGTCCCGCATCTCCTCCAGCACGTCGACCGAAAGGGCGCCGGCGGGCTCCAGCACGATGCCCTCGATGTTCAGCATCTCCTGGATCGTGACGCAGATGCGATTCTCGGGTGCGATCTTCACATCCACGGGTGCAACACGGCGCAGCACCTCGAAGGTGCGGTCGCCGATCCGCGCCACGGCGGCGCCATCGACGAACGTGTCGGTGATCGGGATGGTCTGCGGTGCGCCGGTGCGCAGCGCGGCCGTCAGGCTGGCGCCCCCCGCCGGCTCGACCAGCGTGAGCCTGGTTTCGGCGCCGATCGCATCGAGAAACGAGATCATGCCCGCCGACAGGCCGCCACCGCCCACCGGCAGGATCAGCCGATCGGGCGCACGGCCCATCTCCTCGATCATCTCGACCGCGACCGAGGCCTGCCCCTCGATCACGTCCGCATCGTCGAAGGGCGACAGGAAATGCGCGCCGCGCGCCTCGCAATCGGCCTTGGCCGCGGCCAGCGTCTCGTCGAAGAAATCCCCCGTCAGCACGATCTCGACCGCGCCGCCGCCGAAGGTGCGGGTCTTGAGGATCTTCTGCTCGGGCGTGGTCACCGGCATGTAGATGCGGCCCGTCACCCCGAAATGCGCGCAGACAAAGGCCACGCCCTGCGCATGATTGCCCGCGCTGGCGCAGACGAACTCCCGCGCGTCGGGGGTGGCCGCCAGCACCTTGCGCATGGCGTTGAACGCACCGCGCAGCTTGTAGGACCGGACCGGCGACAGATCCTCGCGCTTGAGCCAGATGTCGGCGCCTAAGCGCTCGGACAGGTGCACGTTGCGCTGCAGCGGTGTCGGCGGGAACAGATCGCGCAAGCTGCGCGTCGCGGCCCATGCATGTTCGGCGAAATCACTCATGCCGCCCGGCCTGCCGCAAGCGCGCGGCGCTGTCCAGCCTCAGTTGAGTTGCCGCCCTTCGATCAGGTTGCCGTAAAGCGTGGTCATCAGGGCCAGATTGACCAGAAGCTGCAGCCAGGTGACGATCCCGTTGACCAGCTGTCCCGGCAGCGTGAGCACCCGCTGCTCCTGCATCATGCCGAAGGTCTCGAAGCTCACGGTCTGGCCGAACACCAGCAAGATGGCCTGCTGCACCAGCCCTGCGACCAGCGCGATCACGATCAGCGGCAGAAGGATCTGGCTGGACACGGGACGCGTTGCGGCCCAGCTCTCGCCGATGGTCATCCGCACGCCCACGGCCGCGGCGGGCAGCACAAGGCCGATCCGCGTGGCCAGCCAGCTGATGCCGAAGACAAGACCGATGCCGAGCAGCAGCGCGACACCCCCCGACTGGGTGATTCCCACGGCGATGCCGATCACCACGGTTGCGCCGAAGGCAGCAAGGATCACCACCAGCATGACCGCGACCGCACGCCAGAAGTAGGCCGCGATGCGGTCCCCGCGCCAGGCCGGCACGGCGCCGCCGCCGATCTCCTCCATCAGGACGTAGCGATGCCAGGCGACCGCGCCCCAGCAATAGCAAACGACGGAAAGGACAACGACGACAAGCAGGCCGAGGACCGCGCCGCCCGACGGCATCTGCCCCATCGCCATCCCACCGCCCCCGAGCGCGAGGAACGCGACAAGCGGCAGCAGGAACAACACGAGCGTCAGCTGCGCCGCCTGCCTGAGATTGCCGAACACCTGCTGCACGACGTGCCGCAGCAACTGATACCCATAATCCATCGCACCCTCCGGCTCGCTTGCCCCGGAATTGAAAACCCGGTATCGCCCGCGCGGTCAACGAAAAACCCCACGGAGCCTGCCCATGTCCGCGCCCAAGAAAGTGGTTCTCGCCTATTCCGGTGGTCTCGACACCTCGATCATCCTGAAATGGCTGCAGACGGAATACGGCTGCGAGGTCGTGACCTTCACCGCCGATCTCGGGCAGGGCGAGGAACTGGAACCGGCGCGGGCCAAGGCCGAGCTGCTGGGCATCAAGCCGGAAAACATCTTCATCGAGGACCTGCGCGAGGAATTCGTGCGCGACTTCGTCTTTCCGATGTTCCGCGCCAATGCGCTCTACGAGGGGCTTTACCTGCTCGGCACCTCCATCGCGCGGCCGCTGATCTCCAAGCGGCTGGTCGAGATCGCCGCCGAGACCGGCGCCGATGCCGTCAGCCACGGCGCAACCGGCAAGGGCAACGACCAGGTGCGGTTCGAGCTGTCGGCCTACGCGCTGAACCCCGAGATCAAGGTGATCGCGCCCTGGCGCGAGTGGGACCTGACAAGCCGGACGAAACTGCTGGAATTCGCCGAACAGAACCAGATCCCGATCGCCAAGGACAAGCGCGGCGAGGCACCGTTCAGCGTCGATGCGAACCTGCTGCACACCTCCTCCGAGGGGAAGGTGCTGGAAGACCCGGGCGAGGAAGCACCCGATTACGTCTACCAGCGGACGGTACACCCCGAGGATGCGCCGGACGCGCCCGAGATGGTCGAGATCAGTTTCGAGCGTGGCGATGCCGTCGCCATCAACGGCGAGGCGATGTCGCCCGCCACGATCCTGACCCGGCTGAACGAGCTGGGCGGCAAGCATGGCGTGGGGCGTCTGGACCTCGTGGAAAACCGCTTCGTCGGCATGAAGTCGCGCGGCATCTACGAAACGCCCGGCGGCACGATCCTGCTGGAAGCGCATCGCGGGATCGAACAGATCACGCTGGATAGCGGGGCGGGCCACCTTAAGGATTCGATCATGCCCCGCTACGCGGAGTTGATCTACAACGGCTTCTGGTTCTCGCCCGAGCGCGAGATGCTGCAGGCGCTGATCGACAAGAGCCAGGAGCATGTCTCCGGCACGGTGCGCGTGAAGCTCTACAAGGGCTCGGCCCGCACGGTCGCGCGCTGGTCGGATCACTCGCTCTATTCCGAGGCGCATGTGACCTTCGAGGAAGATGCCGGCGCCTATGACCAGACGGACGCCCAGGGCTTCATCCAGCTGAACGCGCTTCGGCTGAAGCTTCTTGCAGCCCGGAACCGGCGGCTCCGGGGCTGACCTGTCTTTCGGGGCCTTCGGCCCCGACCCGGCGGCGCAGCGCGTCGGGCTCCTCCGGGGCCACTCCTTGCTGCGCTGGG